>Ga0082335_1000451_pt1 | contig 104207 bp, 94 predicted proteins | sample Subgrocontami58m_FD_72375 | JGI IMG/M metagenome (GOLD analysis project Ga0082335, IMG submission 72375) | Subsurface groundwater microbial communities from S. Glens Falls, New York, USA - GMW37 contaminated, 5.8 m (SPADES assembly) (version 2) ... | reverse complement strand
CGCCTCAGGACGCTGAGCTCAGCCAGGCGGGGCAAGCTGAACCGGCTTCTGGCCATGCTCAAACACCAGGTGAAGGAGGAGGCATGAGGGTTTACTACGAAGCCGTCGAGGACAACGTCCCCATGGGCCAGGATGCCGAGATGGTCCGCGTCGACGTCACCGATAACACCCCCGAGGAGCGCGCGGACATCAAAGGTGCCATCGCAGACCTCATGGCCGGCAAGGCCTACCACCTGCAGGCGCATATTTGTTTTCACGACGCGGGCTTTCCCTGCGCACTGGAGGCGCTGCAATGAAAAAATATGGCGTTATCATCCTGATTACTTCCCTCTTATTGTTAGGGATTATCCTTTTCCGTTCCAGCCGGGCTGCCGCCGCGCCGGCAGCTTCTTCTGCCATTAAAAAACCGTCTCCCTCTCCTCAGCGGCCGACCAAATTACCACCTCCCGGTACTCCCGAGGAAATTAAAGTTCGTGCGCATGACATCGAGGCCGGCTATATAACCCCTGACGGGCAGTCTACGGGCAAGGCGGAAGCTATTGTTACAGAGCACGACGCGGAAGTTGGCTATGTGACGCCGGATACTACCAGGGAAGAGATAATGCTCAGGGCGCATGATATCGAGGCCGGCTATATAGACCCTGCTACGGGTCAGTCAACGGGTTTGGCTGAGAGCATAGTCGCGGGACACGACGTCGAGGCTGGCTATGTTGACCCTGTGACAGGAGAATCTACCGGCCTGGCGGACGCCATGGTCCGGGCACATGACATCGAGGCCGGCTATATAACCCCTGACGGGCAGTCTACGGGGAAGGCGGAATCCATAGTGGCGGAGTACGATAACATCGCTGAAGACATAGCCCTGGCTCATGATGTCGATGCCGGCTACGTGGATCCGGAGACCGGGGAATCTACCGGGCTGGCGGAAGCCATAGTGGCGGCGCATGATTCCTATAGAGACCTCGGCGATGAGGGCAGCTCTGGCGGCGATGAGGGTAGCTCTGGCGGCGATGAGGGCAGCTCTGGCGGCGATGAGGGCAGCTCTGGCGGCGATGAGGGTAGCTATGGCGGCGATGAGGGCAGCTCTGGCGGCGAATGGTGGTAAAGGAGATTAAATGAAAGGGAAATGGCTCACGGCACTGGCGGTAATCTTTGCGGCATGGCTGGCCTGGCGCTTTCTCAAAGGTTTTCCGGCTGAGGCCGAGGATTCCGAGGGGGGCAGCGGCCCTCCACCTGGAGATGAGTGGAGAGAGCCCGACCGCCCAATAGACGACTCTCCAACCTCTTCACCTATTGATCGTTCAGAGGGCAGCTCCTGGCAGACTAAAACAACTGTTTGGACTATTGTCAATGGGCAACCCGTTGTCACCGCCATAGTATCCCCTAACCCAAACGCGGGGGCCGATTATGCGCTGGAGCCGTCATAATGGAAACCCCGATATTCTTAGTTATTGTCGTCTCGGCCATCTTCGGAGGCATTGGTGGGACGGTACGCCTGCTGATCTCGGGTAAGGGGCTGGTGGCTCTTCCCCAGGTGGTGAAAGCGAAAGACGGGAGCCTTTATCTTAACCTGGGCGGACTGCTGCCCATTCTGATCGGCGCGATAGCCGGCATGTTATCCAGGCAGGCCCTGGGTATAGATTCCATAGTCTCAGCCATGGCCGGCTATGCCGGCACCGATTTCCTTGAGAACCTGGTTGAACGCCGCCTCCTGCAGGCCTACGCCCTCAAAAACGGTCTCATTCTCCCCAGGGAAGAGGAGAAGCATTAAAAAGGACCTGGTACAGATAAAGAACCCACGGACGGGCCGTTACGTGAAGATTGACCGTGAGACAGGCGTTATCTCACACAAGCGCACTGCAGGCCCTTACAAGGGCATCCCGATAGTTACTAAACACTGAAACAACCCCTGGTATGCCGCAAGGCGGGACATGCAACTCCTCATTGTATCTGAGGCCGGAAAAGACACCTACTACCGCTAGAACCCCTTAAAAGCTCACCTGCTTGACAATAAAAAATAATTCGTAGCTAAAACCCCGGAAAATCGTATCTAAAACCCGCCAAAAAATCCGAAAAATTTAGCGGGCGCGCCGCGAAGCTATTTGTAGGGGGATTATCGGGGTGGACGGATTTGAACCGTCGGCCACCTGAACCCCATTCAGGTGCGCTACCAGGCTGCGCTACACCCCGATATGCTACTATTGTATAGTCAACAGGGACATTTAGCAAGGCAGGCGAGCCGCGACGTATCCCGATAACAAGGTCCAAATGCCAGATGAGAACGGCAAGCTGGACTTTTTCAAACGGGAGTTCATGGAACGAGGAAAAGCCAGGCACCCTATGATAAGATTTGAGCCGTCATGGCAAGACGGTATTTTGTCGGCACTTCGGGGTGGCATTACAATCACTGGGTGGGCCCTTTTTATCCCCCCGGCCTACCCAAAAGCCGCTGGCTGGAGTTCTATTCCGGGAACTTCTCCACGGTGGAGCTTAACAACACCTTCTACCGCCTGCCCACGGAGAAGGCTTTTGAGCAGTGGAAAGCCCAATCTCCAGAGGGGTTCACTTTTGCCCTCAAAGTCAGCCGTCTGATCACCCACATGAAGAAAATGCGCAACGTGGAGGCGCAGCTACTGAATTTCCATTCAAGGGCCAGGCTTTTGAGGGACAAGCTGGGATTTGAAGCACGCCTTCGAGTTTCGCCATGTCTCCTGGCACACTCCGCAAGTGTATGCGTTGCTGCGGCGTTTCAACGCGGGGCTGTGCGTTTTCGATATGTCCGGCTTTACCTCTCCCAGAGAGATCACGGCGGACTTCTGCTATCTGCGCTTCCATGGGCCGGGCGCTATATATGGCAGCAGCTACTCCAATGGGGCGCTCCGCTCCCGGGCGGACTGGCTGCGTTCGCTGCCCGGCAAGATCAGCGATTGCTATGCCTATTTCAATAATGATGCCGGCGGCTACGCCGTTTTTAATGCCAGAACATTGAGTGAGTTTCTTCGCTGAGGGGGAGCTTGCCGCGCTTCGCTGAAGACGGCAGACAAGCCTTGCGCAAAACTCCAAAGTCGCGAAAATTTCCCTTAATTTCTTCTATCATTCCCTTTTTTCCGGTGCTATAATATTTTGAAAATTATTCAAGGAGGCAAGGTGAATGAAGATTACCGTCAGGTTCACACGGAAGGAAAATAACATTGTCTGCGACATAGCTTTTGAGAGGGGGGAAAAAGACCCGCCTCAGATCAATGTGGAATCCAAGACTGTCGTTTTTACCAAGCAGAACCAGGAAGCGGTTCAGACAAAGTTATTTGGCCCTCACGACGGGGACAAAGCCAAAGCCTGGTCCGAAGCGGTAGTAGAAGATGTCAGAGCCCAGGTGCTGGAATGGCGTGTGAAATTGCCCGAGGGTTACAGCGTAGACATTTAGGGTTTTGTTCGTCACCTTACCCCCTTTGTCCCCCTCTCCTCAAGGAGAGGGGGAGAGGACTAGCCTATTGCCTCTTTAATTCTCTCAGCCAGGTTAGTGTTGATTCCGGGCACGGACGCAATATCCTGGACGGAGGCATCCCCGATACCTCTGACAGATTTGAAAACTTTCAGCAAGACTTTTTTCTTTACCGTTCCCAGCCCTGGAATGTCATCCAGCACGGACGCCAGGCTCTGTCTGGCCCTCAGTTTCTGGTGATAGCCCAGCGCGAAACGGTGTGCCTCATCCCTTATCCTTTGAACCAGGTAAAGGGCCGGAGAACGCGGCGGCAGAATGACCGGCTCAGTGATGCCGGGAAGAAAAATCTCCTCTCTTTCTTTTGCCAGGGCGGCTACCGGAAGGGAATCAAGGCCCAATTCCCTGGATACTTCCAGGGCGATATTTAGCTGGCCCTTGCCGCCATCCACCATGAGCAGTTCCGGAAGCACGGACCATCTTCCGTCCCCCGCGTTCGCCCTCTTGAGGCGGCGCCTGAACACTTCTCTCAACATAGCATAGTCATCGGGCCCCTTAACCTCTTTGATTCGGAAACGCCTGTAGTCTGACTTCAAAGGCAGTCCATCCTCGAAGACAACCATGCTGGCTGTAGCGGCGGTCCCCTGGATATTGGAGACGTCGTAGCATTCTATCCTGTGGGGAAGGCCCGGCAACTTGAGCCTTTCCGCCAGCTCAGAAAGGGCTGCGGTTATTGAGTTCAGGGTGGAGACCTGTTTCATTTTGAACTGCTGCATGCCTTCCCTGGCATTGTCCTTCACCATTGCCATCAGGTTCTTCTCTTTGCCGCCCCGGGGCGACCTTATCCTGACCGGGGATCCTTTCTTTCCCTCTAGCCACTTCAGCAGCAATACCTCCTCATCCACGGGGCCGGGCAGCAGGATTTTGCCCGGTATGAACGCCGCTACTTCATAGAATTGTTTAACAAAGCTGGCGAGCACCTGGCGGTCTTCCTCGTCCTCGACGCCCACGAGAATGAAATGTTCCTTTCCTATCAGAGCTCCGTTCCGAACAAAGAACACCTGAACAAAGGCATGGTCCCTGTCCCGGGCAAGACCGACGACATCCGTATCTTCTCCCAGAGTTGTGCCGCCCAGTCTTTGCTGCGCGATGATTTTTTCCACTGCCATAATCTGGTCACGAATCCTGGCCGCTTTTTCAAACTGCAACTCCCGGGAAGCCCTTTCCATGCCCTGCCTGAAGTCCCTCAATACGGCGTCGGTCTTTCCTTCCAGGAACAGGATTACCTGTTTTATGATCTGCATGTACTCTTCGCGAGTCACCGCTCCCGTACACGGTCCCTGGCAGCGGTTGATATACAGGTCCAGGCAGGGCCTGCTTCGCTTTCCATCTACTATCACCCGGCTGCAGGCACGAATGGGGAAAAGTTTTTTTATGAGATTGAGAGTTGTTTTCAGAGAGTAGACGCTGGTGAAGGGGCCGAAATAGCGTGCCCCGTCCGCCTGAGGTCTTCTTATGATGGAAAGGGTCGGAAAGTCTTCCCGCAAATCCAGTTTTAAATAGGGGTAGCTCTTGTCATCTTTGAGACGGACATTGTATCTTGGGCGGTAACGTTTGATGAAGTTGCTTTCCAGTACCAGCGCTTCCTGCTCAGATGGCGCCAGTATGAAGTCAATATCCCGGATGCGGGCAGCCAGCCGCCGCACTTTCTCCGTAAGGTCGCCGTTCTTCTGGAAATAAGACCTCACGCGGCTGTTAAGATTTATCGCCTTTCCCACATACAGGACTTCCCCGTTCTCATCCTTGAAGAGGTAAATACCGCTCTTCTGGGGAATGTTTTTCAGTTTCAATTCCAGGTTGTTCATGCCATCTATATTATAATGCTCCAGTCTCGCAGGGACGAAATTACTTAGCACCTGCAGAACGTGGGCATATTGTTTATGGTAAAATACGGTGCAAGGAGGCGCCAGAATGAAAGAGGAAATTGAATCGTTTATCAGGTATTTGAAAGTAGAAAAAGGCTATTCTGGCAATACCCTGGAAGCCTATAAGAACGACCTTTCCCAGTTCAAGGAGTTCGTCGAAACCAGGTCTAAAGGGAAAGGTTTGTTGCCGCGCCTGGAGGATGTGGATAAAGATGTTCTAATCGGATACATGCTCCACTTTAAGGAAAGGGAGTATTCTTCCGCCACGGTTGCCCGCAAAATCGCAGCCATAAAGTCGTTCTTCGGATTCCTGGTAGAGGAAGGAAGGCTCAGCACTGATCCCACCGAGAACCTTGGTTTTCCCAAAGTGGGAAAAAGTCTACCGAAGACTTTGAATATGTCTGATGTCAACCGCCTTCTGGACCAGGCTTCCGCCAGCAAGGGCCCGGAGGGAATGAGAGATGCCGCCATGCTGGAACTCCTCTATGCTACGGGAATGAGAGTCAGCGAGCTGGTGTCCCTGAACATTCGAGATGTGGATATAAAGGAAGGCTTCGTCCGGTGTTTCGGTAAAGGTTCCAAGGAGAGAGTCATCCCCATACATCAAAGGGCCGTGGAAAAGCTATCCGCTTACATAAACGGCGGTCATCCGGCGTTATCAGCCGGCAATGGCGCGGATGCCCTCTTCCTGAACCAGCGGGGACAGAGGCTGACGCGACAGGGTTTGTGGGGAATCCTGAAGGACCATGCCAGGAAGGCGGGAATTAAGGAAAAGATCAGCCCTCATATCTTGAGGCACAGCTTCGCGACTCACCTTCTCGGAGGAGGCGCCGACCTGAGGTCGGTGCAGGAACTGCTGGGACACGTCAATATCGCTACGACCCAGATATATACCCATCTGACACAGGAAGGTCTCCATAAGACTTACGACAGGTCCCATCCCAGGGCAAAATCGGAGACTCCAGGCAGCTAAAGAAATACGAAAATAAGTAAAGAGGGAAAGCACATGCCAGATAAAACCAGGCAGTACCAGGGAAGGCACAGAGGAAGGAGAAGGGGCGCGAGAAGGCCGCTTGGTCAGACGGGCGCGCCGGGCGCCGCTCCATCCGCGTCTGCGACGCCCCCTCGTGCGCCTGCCGTTCAACCGAGGCCGTTCTCGCAGCCGCCTCCGGCGGCAAAGGCTTCCGGGAAGCTTTCGCTGGAACAGGCGCTGAAGGTTACACCGGTCAAGGAACTCAAGCGAATTGGAATCATTGCCGGTTCAATGTTTCTCATCCTTTTTATACTGGCTTTCATACTTAAATAGTGGACCTGAAAGAGGCCAGGGCCAGGCTTATCGAATCTCTTCGAACCGAGATTCGGGACGAAAGGGTCCTTCAAGCTCTGTCCACGGTCCAAAGAGAGCTGTTCATACCCCCGGAATCTTATCATCTGGCTTATGATGACAGGCCTCTATTAATCGGTCACAGTCAGACCGTCTCCCAGCCCTTCATAGTGGCCTTGATGACAGAAGCCCTGGAGTTGAGGGGGGAGGAAAAGGTGCTTGAAGTGGGCACCGGCAGCGGCTATCAGTCCGCTATCTTATCGCGTTTGGCCCGCAAGGTAGTCACCGTGGAACGCCTCCTGCCGCTGGCAGAGGCAGCGGAAAAAGTTCTGCAGAGACTGGGTTATTTTAATGTGGAAGTCCACCATGTGAGCACGGAGATTGGCTGGAAAGATGGGGCTCCCTACGATGCCATAATAGTCACCGCGGGCGCTCCAAGGGTTCCCGGAGAACTCCGGGAGCAGCTCGGGGAGGGTGGACGCATGGTCATACCTGTTGGCAGTCGGCACGAACAGCAGCTCCTTAAGATAATCGTGAGACAGGGAAAAGAAGTAACGAAGGATTTGGGCGGATGCCGTTTTGTGCCTCTGGTAGGTCCAGGGGCCTGGGACGACTGACTTACGCCTGGGTAGACTTCTGGATGCGGTAAAACTCCAAAATGTCGCCGACCGCGAAATCGTTGAAGTCTTTCATGCCAACTCCGCATTCCAGTCCCGCGGCGCACTCTTTGACATCGTCCTTGAACCGTCTGAGGCTTAAGACTTCGCCATCAGATATTTTCTTGCCCTGCCTTAGAACGCGAACTTTTGTGTCGCGGCCCGCTCTGCCCTGGCTCACCCTCACTCCGGCCACCTTTCCTACTTTGCTCACCGAAAACAAGGCAATGACCTCTGCGCGGCCCTCGATGACTTCCACAAACGTAGGTTCCAGCATGCCCTTCAGGGCCAGTCGCATATCTTCCACCAGGTTGTAGATGATATCGTAGTTTCTGACGTCCACGCCAAGGACCTCGGACGATTTCTTGGCCCCGGGTTCCAGCCGGCTATTAAAACCAATCACTATTCCCTTAGAAACGTAGGCGAGGTTAATGTCGCTCTCAGTGATGCTCCCCGCGCCTGAGTGAATGACTTTGACCTTTATTTGTTCAGTGGTGAGCTTCTCCAGAGAGTCCTTGATCGGCTCTATGCTTCCCTGAACATCGGTCTTCAATACCACATTCAGATCCTTAAGTTTCCCCTCAGCCACTTTAGCGAAGAGGTCATCGAGGCTGACGAGCTTGGGGGCTACCACAGCCCCAGCCTTCCTCTCAGCTTCCTTCCTGGCTATGATGGCCCTCGCCTGGCGTTCATCCGGGACGACCTGGAAAGTGTCTCCGGCCTGGGGCAGGCTGCTTAAACCAAGTATCCCGGCCGGCGTGGCAGGACCCACGCTCTTTAACCTCTTCCCCGCTTCGGTGAACATGGCCTTGACCTTGCCGAATGCTTCTCCTGCAACTATGATGTCACCCACTTTCAGGGTGCCGCTCTGGACCAGCGCGGTAGCGATAACACCTTTGGCCTTATCCATTTTTGCCTCAACCACGGCGCCGGTGGCAGGCCCTTCCACCGCGGCTTTCAGTTCACCCATTTCAGCTACAAGCAATATGCTTTCCAACAGTTCGGGGATGCCTATCTCTTTCTTCGCGGAGACCGGCACGCAAACTATGTCTCCTCCCCATTCCTCGATCAAAAGTCCCAATTCCGCGAGTTGTTTCTTGACCTTTTCCGGATTGGCATCGGGTTTATCAATTTTGTTTAATGCAACTATGATAGGCACATTCGCGGCCCTGGCATGATTGACGGCTTCAACGGTCTGAGGCATTATGCCGTCATCTGCCGCCACGACAATAACGGCGATGTCGGTCACCTGGACGCCTCTGGCTCTCATCTCTGTGAAAGCCTCGTGCCCGGGTGTATCAAGAAAGGTAATCTTTTTCCCGTTTGTTTCTATCTGGTAAGCGCCTATGTGCTGGGTAATGCCTCCTCTTTCTCCGGCGGCCACTTTAGTTTTCCTGATGGCATCGAGGAGGCTGGTCTTGCCGTGGTCCACATGTCCCATTACGGTCACAACCGGTGGCCTCGGCAGAAGAGCCGCCCCGGAAACGGACGCCTTTTCACTTTCGGCGGGCTTCTCAACCTCACGAATTCCGTAACCAAGGTCGGCAGCTACGATAGCGGCGGTGTCATAGTCAATCACCTGGTTGATGCCGGCCATGACGCCGTTGGCCATGAGCTTCTTGATGACTTCCGACACGCCCATACCCAGTAATTCGGCGAACTGCTTGACCGTAAGCGAAGAGGGGATGGCAACACTGCGCCCGTTCTCCTTCGTGACAACGGGTGGGGTGGGGGCCACTTTTTCCTTTTCTACGGCGCTTTTTTTTATTGGATTCATTATCTGTTTGACCGTTATAGTATATCACCTTGAGGGCTGCATTAGCCTAATTTCGGCAGTAAAGTCGTTCCCTGCTGCTGGAATTGCTTCAACGTCTCCGAAGATACCTTCGTCTTCAGGGTATGTTCCAGCTTATCCTTTCTCAGTCCCTTATCCCAGCATTCCTGCCTGGGGCACAGGTAAGCTCCCCGTCCGGGTCTCTTTCTGCCCAGATCCAGCTCCAGCTCTCCGTTATTATTGACATGTATCCGTATGAGCTCTCGCTGAGGTCTGGTCTGACGGCACCCGATGCAGGTGCGAAGAGGGACCCTCTTCTCTGCCTGCGCGTCAGGCCGCATCCTCTTCTTCATCCGCAGCGTACAGGCGCTGAGGGCGAGCTTTCTTGCCTTTACCCGAGACGTCCGACTCTTCCCAGCCAGCCTGCCCTTTTTTCTTGGCCTTTTTGGGTTTAGCCTCTACCTTCTCAAGATGGGGCTGGACGACCTCTTCCGTGGGCCTCGGCCTGTGAGATCTTTCCAGCGATTTCTCGAGATTGGCGAAGACCTCTTCAATATCGGTAATACCAGGCGCCTTCGCCGGCACAGCTTCTTTTTCTGGTTTGGGTGCTTCTCTCTTTCTTGTTTTCGGAGGTTCAGGCGTTACCACGGGGACTGCCGCCGCGGCCACTGGAACGGGTTCCACCTTCGGCTTTTCGACCGGCACCGCGGGGGCCGCGACCTCGGCCGCTGGAGCCGCAGCTGCCGCGACAGGAACCGGAACTGGCATTTCAATCGCGGGAATTGCGATTTCAGGAACAGGGAGCGCGGCCTCTACAGCGACTTCTTTGGCCGCGACCTCTTTCTCGGCCATAGAGGCGCTTTTGATGTCAATCTTCCAGCCGGTTAGCTTCGCTGCCAGCCTGGCATTCTGACCATCTTTGCCTATGGCCAGTGAGAGTTGCCTGTCGGGAACGATAACCAGGGCGCTCAAGTCTTCCTGATTGGTTTCCACGTCTATGACTTTAGCCGGGCTCAGGGCGCTGGCAATGTAGGCTTTGGGGTCGTCCGACCAGAGGACAACATCTATCTTCTCACCGCCCAGCTCATTAACTATGTTTTGAATCCGGATTCCACGGGGTCCGACACACGAGCCCAGCGGGTCTATGTTTTCCTGCCGCGAAGTAACGGCCACCTTGCTTCGAGAGCCCGCCTCGCGGGCGATAGATTTTATTTCCACAACGGCGCTGGCGATTTCAGGGACTTCCAGCTCCATGAGGCGCTTGAGTAAATTGCGGTGGGTCCTGGAAACGATAAGCTGCGTTCCCGCGCCGGAGCGTATTACTTCGGATAGGTAAAGCCTCATCCTCTGGCCGGGGCGGTAACGCTCTCCTTTCACCTGCTCGTTGACGGGGAGTATGGCTTCGGCCTTCCCCAGGTTGATTACTACATTCTTGCCTTCCATGCGGTGGACGATGCCGCTGACGATGTCACCTTCCCTGTGAGTATATTCGGAGTAAATGGCATCATGTTCTGCCTCTCTCAGGCGCTGCAAGACGACCTGCTTCGCTGTTTGGGCGGCTATCCTGCCTGCCTGCTGTGAAGGGGCTTCCATAACCAGCACATCTTCCAGCCGGGCATCCTTTTTGTACCGCTTAGCCTCTTCAAGAGATATTTCCTTCTTTTCGTCGGAGACCTTTTCAACCACTGTCCTAAGTATGTAGACCTTTATGTCTCCAGTGGAGGGATTTATCTTGACATTCAAATCCTGGCCAAAGAAGTCGCGGTCTTTTTTATAAGCCGAAGCAAGAGCCGTCTCCACCGCCTGGAGAACAACCTCTTTCGGCAAATTCTTCTCCGAAGAGAGTTGGGTGATGGCGATAAGAAAATCGCTTTTCATATATTTTCCAACCCCTTTTTAAATTTCAATACCTCTTTCCCCCACAATAACAAAAAAGTGGGCTCATGTCCCACTTTTTAACCGAGTATTCTTTGTATAAAATATAGCACAGAGGAAGATTTTTTGCAATATTGGCTATTTCTGGCCTATGCTATAGCGCGTGAGATAGAGACGGGGAAATGAACAGGGAAGCCTTTTGATTCTGTTTGGACATGAAGGGCCGGTGCTCGGTGGCGCATGGCTGGGGTATCGTCTCCTCAGGAGTGGCAATAGTGCGTCGCCGCGGTTCAGACGCCTGGCGGGGCTGTTTCAAAGCGGGTTTGACTTCAGGTTCGTGCTTATTGGCGCGATTCTGCCCGACCTGGTTGATAAACCTCTTGGGCATCTCATATTCAAAGAGCAGCTATCAAACGGCCGTGTATACGGCCACACCTTTCTTTTCTTCTTGCTGCTTTTCATATGCGGGTTATGGCTTTACCAAAGACGGAGCAGGTCCTGGCTGCTTGTGCTGGCACTGGGCGACCTGGGACATCTGATTCTGGACGAGATATGGAATGTCCCGGTAACGCTGGCCTGGCCCCTTCTGGGCTGGGGGTTTCCGAGGCTGGATATGGGACTACTCGAGCTGGCATCGCATATACTGGAGGAGCTGTTGAGGAACCCCCAGGTATTCTTTGTTGAGTCGGTGGGATTCCTGATTTGCCTGGCCTTTTCCATAGACCTCTTGAGAAGAAAGAAGATATGGCTCTTTGTTCGAAAGGGGGCCATCGAATAGAACAGAAATTGTTCTTGACAGTTTTCCGTGAGGCCACTAGAATACAAAGGACGCCGAGGTAGCTCAGTCGGTAGAGCAGTAGACTGAAAATCTATGTGTCCCCAGTTCGATTCTGGGCCTCGGCACTCTCCCGGTGATTGAACTATTCCCGCATGCCGAAGTGGCGGAACAGGCAGACGCGACGGTCTCAAAAACCGTTCCCTGGCAACGGGGGTGTCGGTTCGAGCCCGACCTTCGGCATACTTCAAGGCAATGGGGAATCGCGATTCATCAGGATACTCAACGCGGGGCCTGGGCCCTGCGTTTATAAAGGGAGGTATTCCATGGCAGAAAGGCAACCGGCATTCTTTGACGCTCTACAGAGATATGACCCCGAGTTTTATAAGGCGGTCATCCCGCTCAGGGAGAAGGCCAAGGCCCCCGGCTCTCTGGACGCGAAGACCAAGACGCTTATCAGCCTTGCCCTGGACGCGGTTTCAGGGGCGAACCACGGGGTGAAGAACCTGGCAAAACAGGCCCGGGCCCTGGGGGCCGCCGAAGACGAGATAAGGGAAGTCATGCGCCTTGTGAGCAGCGTCAAGGTGAACCAGGCTCTTGCCACGGCCCAGTCGGCCTTCGAAGACTAATAGCGCACGCGCAAAGCGCGCAGTCCTACAGCGTCCGGGAAAACAGCCTTTCCGCCTGGATGTTAAGTTTGACTCCTCTCCACTTAATCTCCACCAGCCCTGGCAAGGTCATGCTATAATTTATCCGGGCCCAGATATAGTTCAGTCTGAAACTTTTGCCGAATTGTGTAGTGGTAGCACAGAGGACTTTGGATCCTTTAGCCCAGGTTCGAATCCTGGTTCGGCAGCCATTCAAGACAGTTGCCGAACCTGTTTTGTCCTCCTCGCCGTTTTTCGGGGTGTCCTTTACCTTGGGTCATCCTTTTCGCGTTACACTTGCCGTTCCTGTAAAGCAGGAGTAAAATTCCTGAGGTAATGGGTATGAGCATACGAATTCTTCTGGTTGATGACCACATCATTATGCGCCAGGGACTACGGAGTCTGCTCGAACGGGAACCAGATATGGAAGTCGTGGGTGAAGCCGCGGACGGGCAAACCGGCCTGCGGCTGGCGAGGGAGTGTGTGCCCAATGTGGTGGTCATAGACGTAGTCATGGCGAGTCAAAAAGGCATGGAAGCGCCCCGTCAGATTATTGCCGCCGTTCCTTCTTCCAGGATAATCGGACTGTCAATGTATGACGATGGGCGGTTCGTGAAAGGAATGCTGCAAGCCGGCGCCTCGGGGTATATATCCAAAGATTCCGCTTTCGAAGAGATGGTACGTGGAATCCGAGCTGTGGCTGCGAACAAGATGTACCTGGACCCATCAATTGTCCCCACGGTGGTGAGAGACTATCTGCGTCACGTCGACAAGGCCGTCCCCCAGAATCTTTCGAGTCTGACCACCAGGGAGCGTGAAGTGTTTCAACTGCTGGCTCGGGGTAAGGGGACCCGGCAATTGGCCAGCTCTCTCAGCGTCAGCCACAAAACCATCGAGACCTACCGGCGGAACATCATGGTGAAGTTGAACATCAACAACGTAGTCGAACTGGTAAAGTATGCCATCCGTGAGGGGATCGTCTCGATGGATGAATGAAAGGCTTATCCTTAAGCCTTTTGCTTATTTCAAGACTAGGCATTTCGAAGCGATAATCAGGTTCAAATATATGAGAACTTATGCCTAGGTCTTCCGCTTAGTTCAGGAATAAGATACCGCGAAGCAATAATCAGGCATTTTCCGATTGTTTTTTTCAGATCATTGAAGCTACAATGGGAATTGTCGCGCCGACATATGTATAGGTAATAACAATCATGCAAAGTTATATATAGGTGCATGTTGCGGTGCGTCAATTTGACTACCCCTGTTAGAAAGCACCTTTGAAGGAGCAATCATACTTTTGTAAAGCTATCCACAAGTAGAATAGGAATCTATCGCGTCTCCCTGCACTAAACACTGTGGACTTTTCCCTCAATTGCCTGGTCTCCCTTATATTAGTGATGGCTGGTGGTAGAGTACTTCCGTGGAGAATGCACCGTGCAGGTGAGTGAATTCGCGGTCGGTCCTTCACAGCTACTGAAAGGATAGGTCTATGAAAGTTCTTGTCATTGAAAACGACCGGGGGGTCGTAAGGAATCTGCATTTTTGCCTGCAGATTCGCTGGCCGGATGTGGTTGTGGTCTCTACCGGAGGGTCGGAAAAAGGTATTGAGATGGTTGAAACTGAGTTGCCCGACCTGGTCGTCGTGGGCTCAACCGTTCCTTTAGTTGACACCGCCGAACTTATCGCCAGGATCCGCGAGTTCTCCGATGCGCCCCTGATTGTTCTGGCTGCGGGGCAGGACGACACGAACAAGGCGTGGTGCCTCGAGGCAGGGGCCGACGACTATATCAGTGCAAATTTCAGCCCCATAGAACTCCTGGCTAAAGTAAGAGTACTTTTGCGCCGCATCTGGGGACTTGGTACGAATCTCCATCAAGAACTCCCACTCTCCATCGGGGACGGGTTATCAATTAACATGAGTACTCGAGAAGTCCTGATGTCGGACAGGCAAGTTAAACTCACTCCTATTGAGTACCGCCTTCTCCTGGAGCTGGCAAAAAATCAGGGCAGAGTTGTATCCCACAAGGTGCTGCTGGAAAGGGTGTGGGGCACCGATTATGCTGATGACGTCGAGTTTGTGAAGAGATATGTTTACAGGCTTCGCCAGAAGCTGGAACCCCACGTTGGAAAACCGCTTGTCATGTCCGTACGAGGCATAGGCTACAGGCTGCTCAGGGGCTGATAGTCCCTCACTACGTACCCTGCTGTAACCCTGCTGTAACCCTGCTGTAACCGTGGGGAAACTCAAGGGGAATGGCCTCGATGCCGACCTGCCGGACGCATAAACCCCATAGTCTCAGCTACTTCAAGACTCCCGGCTTTTGTGCCGTAACAAAAGCTGCCGCTTAACAATCTTAGTAGACTACGTCGCTCCGGCAAGTGCCGGGCACGTTTCTTTACGATGTTTCTGCTTGCCGTATCTCTCTTATAAAGTCCATTTCCTCGTTTTCTCAAGTTTTCGTCTATAGCATCCTTTCATCTCTTTCATTATTTCATCCGCTTTGATCAAGTGAACGTCCCCACCGAGGACTCGAACAGGGATTCGCCCAATGGCGGACCGGGAAGTGCCCTGATTAGGACTAAACCGAGACAAAAGATGGACTGAATTCTGACCATCTCTCCACCGAATCGAGACCACCGGGTGGACTTCTGCGACTCATATTTGGATGTTGCGGTGCTAGACTAGTTCATCGAGTTGATAACATGAAGCAACAGAGGATTTTGGTGATTATCAGAGATAGGGGACTTGCATCTCAGTTGAGAGAGGCTCTCCGCAAGGCGGAATACCGTGTATGGCAGGCCAAGGACGGAGTTGACGGACTGAAGAAGTTACGAAGGGCTTGCCCGGACCTGGTTGTCATGGAACGCGAATTGTCTCCGGTGAATCACGAAGACTCCTTCCTTCGTATCAGGAAAGCGACTCGTGTGCCGATTATTGTTGTTGGTGGTGGGCAGAATGCGGTAGAGATGCTTGAACTCGGAGCCGACGCTTACTTGCCGAAACCTCCGGACTTGATGGAGTTGACCGCACGTGTGCGTGCCATGCTCCGACGCGAGTCAGTAGAAGGACCTTCAGGCGGGGACAAAAATGGTGTCGGAATCATGGGCATCTCCCCAAGAAGAAAGATAAGTCCAGCGATATGACACGGCTGATAGCCAAGCTGCGAGAGGGTGACATTTTTTGCCCGCGCGGCCCTCGTATTTGTTCATCAGTGATCTGACCAAGGAGTAACCTATGTGCGGCATAGTTGGCTTTCTGGGTAGTGGACAAGTGGCTCCCGCGATTCTGGATTGTCTGAGAAGTCTGGAGTACCGCGGCTATGATTCTACTGGCATGGCCACGGTCGAGGACGGGCGGATTTTCTGCAGGAAGGGTGTGGGAGGGGTAGAGACAGTGAACGGCGAACACCGTCTTGACGAACTTCCGGGCCGTCTTGGTATCGGGCACGTACGTTGGGCCACTCATGGGAAGGTATGCGAACTGAACGCCCATCCCCACCTGGATTGCAAATCAGAGGTCGCCGTGGTGCACAACGGAATCATAGATAACTACCAAAGTCTGCGCAGGAGATTGGAGGCTCGACACCACTTTGCCTCGGAGACCGATACGGAGGTTGTCTGCCACCTGATTGAAGAGTGCTTTGTGGAGGGGGCTTCGCTCCAGGAAGCTATGCTTCGCGCGACATCCCAACTGGAAGGCTCATATGCTCTGGTGGCTGTGTCCGTTCGGGACCCGGACAAGATAGTGGCAGCGAGGAAGGAAAGCCCTCTGGTGGTAGGAACGGGCGCTCACGGATATTTTGTGGCCAGCGATATTATCTCGCTTCTAGGTCGAGCGGACCGGACGATTTCCCTGGATGACGGAGAGGTTGCGGTTATTGACCGAAGCGGCGTTGTCGTCTTCAACAAGGGTGGTCAAGAAGTACAAAAACAGGCCCAGGAGGTGTCTTGCGTATGGCAGATGCCAAAAAGAAATGGTTACAAGCACTTCATGTTGAAGGAAATCTTTGATGAGCCGGATGCCATTGAAGCCGCTCTGTGTCAGGACGACAGCTTCATGATGCAACTTGCGCTGGAAGTCCTGAGAGCGAAGCAGGTAGTGATCACTGCCTGCGGCACTTCACGACACGCGGCCCTCATCGGCAGGTACCTTCTGTCTAATCTGGTCGGAAAGTTCTCCGAGGTGGTAATGGCCTCTGAACTCGAATATTTCTCTAACTCCATAGATAAGAACACCCTGGTGATAGCTATTTCTCAAAGTGGTGAGACGGCGGATGTTGTCGCGGGGGCGAGAAGGGCAAAGGCAAACGGAGCCAGGCTGATATCCATGGTCAATGTTCCCGGTTCCACGCTTACCCGGATGAGGGACGGAGTAATCTACTTCAACTGCGGGCCTGAACTGTCTGTCGCTGCAACCAAGTCCTTCATAGCCGAGCTGGTGTTGTTCTATTTGCTGACTTTCGCGATGCTCAATCAGCTCGAAAAAGGAAAGGAACGGCTGAGGCAAATCGCCGCCCAGATCAGGACCAACCTGAACACAAACGGAGATGAGATAAGAAAGCTGGGCCAGGACATAAGCAACAAGTCCGATTTCTATTTCCTCGCCCGCGGCATCAACTTCTCTATTGCGCTGGAAGGAGCTCTGAAGCTAAAAGAGGTCTCCTATATCCATGCGGAGGGAATGCCCGCCGCCGAGCTCAAGCACGGAACGCTTGCCCTGGTGGACAAGGGCACTCCGGTGCTTGTCATTTGCCCCAAGGACTACACATACAATGACACTCTCTCCAATGCAATGGAGACAAAGGCGAGGGGCGCCTTCGTAATCGGACTCTCAGACATGAATAACGACATCTTCGACCTGTGGATAAAACTCCCCGAGGTGGCGGAGATATTCTACCCGCTGGTGAGCGTTGTACCCCTGCAGCTTTTGGCCTACTACGCTGCCCTCAGCAGGGGCAAGGACCCTGACCGGCCTCGTAATCTAGCGAAGTCGGTTACCGTGAAGTAGGCGTCGCGGGACGAACAAAGTGCTGCCATTCAAGAGATAAGAAACAGGAGACATTGAAATGTGGTATGTGGCGAAAACAAAACCCGCCAAAGAGCAGTGGTTAGATTCGTATCTCACCAATAAGCTGGGTGTCGAGGTGTTTCTCCCAACCGTTCGTCTTCAAGCAGGCAGCAAGGCGAAATGGGAACCGCTGTTTCCCACATACCTTTTCTGCGTTGTCGATTTGCAGTCTTCAGACTGGCCGGCTATCCGCGGGGCGCCGGGCTTATCTTACTTTCTCGGTACCGGCCAAGGTCCCGTCCCGGTATCCGATGAACTGATCGCCCACCTGAAACAGCGGGTATCGTGGTGGAACGATGGCGGGCATGTACATAGCTTTGCTCCCGGTGAACGGGTGATGGTGTCCAGCGGTCCGTTTTCCGGACTGGAAGGTATCTTTCAAAGGTATGTTCCCGCCCGGCAGCGTTGCCAGTTGCTTCTTGAGATACTGGGCCGGCTTACCAGAGTGGAGCTCCCAGTAGAAGTCATCAAAGCTGAGGCTCCCTATCGAGGGCTGGCCATGGCAAATTGCGGTGCGGGCGTATCCAGGTAGGCTGCCATAAAGTATCCCTGCAAGTGCGCAAACAGAATACGAGCTTTGTCAGCCTCGGCAAAAATCTGAGAGGGCGGAGCATGCCCGCAGGAATACCGGCTAGCCCGGAGCAGTCGGCCACATAGCCTATCCTCCATCTTAGCGATACAAGATGGTGGGTAAAAAGAAATATGGATTTTGTCAGTCTCAGCAAAAATCTGAGAGGGCGGAGCATACCCAGAGCTTATATCGATGCGAAAAGCTGTTAATTCAGTGTCAGGCTGTAATAAAGGAGGAGTATGAAAACGTATTACGAGAAAGATCCTGCCATGGTGGCCCGCGAAATCGCCGGCGAATTGATTTTGGTTCCAATAAGACAGAATGTCAGCGACTTACGCTGCATGTACACCCTGAACACTGTGGCAAGTCGCATCTGGCAACTTATCGAAGACCACGTAACGGCAAAGGACATAGTTTCCGTCTTGACCAAAGAATACGAGGTCGAAGCCCCTCAAGCTGAGGCTGATGTGCTCGACTTCCTGTCCCAGATGAAAAGTATTGGGGCGGTAGTCGAAAAGAACGGAAGAGGCTGATGGTATGACGGACTCGTCCCAGCAGAGTAGAAGCTATAACGACTTTGCTGTCTCGCTAACGGAGAGAACGGCGCAAAAAAGGTACCCTTATTCTGGTGCTATCGAGCTTACCTCTGCCTGTAATTTGAAGTGTGTCCATTGCTACGTAAGCCATTGTCACTTTGAGGGAGATATCCTCAGCTATCGCGAATGGTGTCGTATCTTTGATGAGATTGCTGCTGCGGGCTGCCTGTGGCTGCTCATAACTGGAGGAGAACCGTTCTTGAGGCCCGACTTCCTGGACATCTACGCCTATGTCAAAAAGAAGGGAATACTTATCACGCTGTTCACGAACGGTACGCTAATTACAGAGGATGTCGCTGATTATCTTAAGGAATGGCAGCCCCGGCTGCTGGAGATTACGCTCTATGGAGCGACTAAACAGACGTATGAGAGGTTGACCGGAGTTGCCGGTTCGTATGAGCGCTGTCTTCGAGGTATAGAGCTCCTGGTAGAGCGCCACATCCCACTCAATCTGAAAACAGTGGCACTGACCATAAATAAAAATGAAATCCCTGCGATGCAACAGTATGCACAGAAACTGGGGGTCCCGTTCAGGTGGGATCCTGCGATCATGCCCCGTCTGGACCATGGGGTGGAACCATGCAGCTTCAGGCTTACCCCGGAGGAAATCATGGAGATGGAACTGGCTGCTCCGGAGCGTCTTCAGAGTTGGAGCGAGTTTTGCCGAACCCACCGAGGGCCCTTCCCGTCCGAATCACTATACATATGCGGTGCTGGTAAACATTCCTTCTTTGTTGACCCCTTTGGCCATCTCAGTCTATGTGTGTCCGCTCGCTCCCCTAGCTATGATTTACGCCATGGAAGTTTCAGCGAGGCCTGGCAGACCTTCCTCTCTCAAGTCTTAAGCCAGAAGGCATCATTTGATTCCAGATGCCGCGGTTGTGAACTGATCGCTATTTGCGGCCGCTGTGCCGCCTGGGCTGAATTGGAGACCGGTAATCCGAACTCAGATGTGGAATGGCTGTGCCGTGTAGCTCATGCTCGGGTATCATCCCTTGACCTGAAGTAAGTCAGTTCCAGAAGAATAGAAGCCTCGCGGGCGCTGTTGCCTGCTCCGCAAAAAGCAAAAAAGGGGGTGGAAGATATGAAACAAACCTATACTAGACCTACAGTGAGCAGCATAGAGTTGGTGACTGACCAAGCTGTGCTAAGCAACTGCAAAAGCATAGGGATAGGTCAAGCCGGCCCTGCACCCAATGGAAACGACTGTGAGCCAGGCGGGATTGTCCAGTGCCTGATTGCAGGGTCATAAACTCTCGAAGAATGTAATCGAGGCTTGAAGGAGCAGCAACAGCGCCTATTATCTCGACTAAGAGCTTAAGGCTCAAAAGTCAGAACTGACCGAAGAGAGCGTTGCCACGAGAATAGGTCTTTAGGGGCACCCGTTCCTTGATCAACGGCAGGAGGATTTTATGGCACACAAACTGACTGGATTTAGCATTAAGATTGCAGATGTCATCGTTCGATTGACCTCTGAGGATGTGGCGTTGGAACCACACATTTTCTACAAAGCCTTCGTTACTGATGAACTTAGTCCTGATATTGATATTCAGGTATACTGCCAGGGTATACCACGTATCAGCCCCCAACAAAAAATATTCGACTCTGGCGGCCCCTGGAGCTTGTACAGTTGGCAGGGAAAGTGTGTATTCACGTTCAGATCACCGGCGGTTAGTCCCAGTCCCTATGAGATGGCCATCTTCGATCCGGATTTCGCCAACGGCGAAATCCACTTCCCGCGCCTTGAAAACATGCAGGAACCAGACTTGCCTGACCCTCTACTATATCCCCTGGACGAGCTACTGATGGTCAATTACCTCGCTCAGGGCCGGGGGATTGACATACATGCCTGCGGCGTAGTGTCACATGCCTTCGGCATGGCATTCGTCGGTGTTTCTGGAGCCGGCAAGAGCACAATCGCCAAGCTCTGGAAGAGCCGGAATGCAAAAGTCCTTTGTGACGACCGCATTATCCTCCGCAAACAAAAAGGGGGCTTCCGCCTGTATGGTACTCCATGGCACGGTGATGCCCGAATGGCCATTCCTGACGAGGCACCGCTCGAAGGACTCTTCTTCCTCAAACAGGCAAGGGATAACAGGATTGTATCTTTGAGCCCTCTCGATGCCGCAACAAGGCTCACAGTACGTTGTTTTCCTACATTGTACCGTACCAGTGGCATGGAATTTACGCTGGACTTCATCACCGAGTTGGCCCAGACGGTCCCCTGCTATGAGCTGCAGTTTACGCCGGACCAGCGGGCCATTGACGAGGTGCTAAGTCACGTTGAAAGCCTTGCACCGTCACGCAGATAAGTCTGATACCGTTCGCTTTGATGTCCTGGCGCAGGAAATACTGTCCCGGGGCAGTTGCCTGCGGTTCAAGGCGCGCGGCTCGAGCATGTACCCCTTTGTCCAGGACGGGGACATTCTCCTCGTAGAGCCCAGGAACGCAGCTGAGCTGAGTACCGGGGATGTCGTCTTCTATCGTAGGCCCCGGGGAAGATTTACCGCTCATCGGCTTGTTCAGAAAGATGGCTCAGGCATCTTGATAACCAGGGGGGATAACTTGCACTATTGTGATTATCCGGTGCCTGCAGAGCAGGTGCTGGGGAAGGTGATCGCCGTCGAAAGAAATGGCCACTGCATAAGGCTGGACAGTGCACTGAATAAGGCTGTGGGCAGAACCTGGGCCAGACTCTCTCCAATGAGCTCCTGGCTACGTCCTATATTGAGATTCGGGTGGAAGTTATGTGCAAAATTATCCCGAGCGCGGACTGAAGTACTGTTCGAACTCTGCATGAGAAGGATACAGGGATTCTCTACTTACCGTAAGGCTGCCAGCCTGTTGCGAAGTAGCATAGCCGTAAAAGAAGCAGAGAAAGAAGACATGCGGCAGGTTCTTCATCTGTCCGGTTCCAATCAGGCCGGGCTGAATATCTCAGGGAATATCAATGTCACTTGCTTCGTGGCCAAAAAGGGCGGCCAGGTCATAGGCTATATCAACCTGGTGAGGCGCTCCGAGGAGTGCTATCCCCATGATGGACACTGGCTCAGCAGTCTCTGGATTAAGACTCCATACCGGGGTATGGGGATAGGTGAGGAACTGAGCCGTAATGTAATGGAACAAAGCAGAAAAGAAGGGGCAAAGGGGCTAGATCTTCTCGTCTTCGAGAACAATCACCGGGCCATAGCGCTCTATCGGAAGCTGGGTTTTCAGTTCATGGTGATTCCCGCCCTGGAAAGGGTACTTGAGAATGAGCGGCGCACCCTTGGCCGCAGACGAGTGTGCATGTCTGTGCACCTCGATCGGGCAGGAGCGGATCACAACGAGAAAACAAATACATGAGTACCGCAATTGGTACTGTTCATTTGACCAAGCGGTTTCACCGCACCTCGGGTTATCGGGACCTCCTGCCCTTCCGGAAAAGACACTGGGTCACGGCTGTAGAGGGCGTCGACTTAAAGGTCGAGAAGGGAGAGTTCTTTGGCTTACTCGGCCCTAACGGTGCAGGCAAGACCACCTTAATAAAGCTTCTGTGTTGTTTGCTGCTTCCCGATTCAGGCACGGCCCGGGTATTTGGGAATGACATTCTGAGGCAGGAGCAGGAAGTGAAGAAACTGGTGGGACTGGTCAACGCCGACGAAAGGAGCTTCTTCTGGCGGCTTACCGGCCGTGAGAACCTAGAGTTCTATTCCTCTCTATATCGCCTTTCCGGGCAACAGGCCAGGAAGCGCATCGATGAGTTGCTGAGCCTGGTTGGACTGTCCGACAAAGGTGACATCAGATTTCAGAACTACTCCACAGGGATGCGCCAGAAACTTGCTATTGCCCGTGGCTTTCTCAACGAGCCGCGGGTTCTTTTTGTGGATGAGCCTACCAGGAGTCTCGACCCGGTCAGCGCCCAGGCGATTCGTTGCTTTTTGAAGAGGCAGGTTACTGAGGAGGGGAAGACAGTTGTGCTGGCGACTCACAACCTGAAGGAGGCCGGGGACCTATGCGACCGCCTGGCTATTATGGAGGGTGGTCGGGTTGTCGCCGCGGGTTCGGTCGCAGAGCTGCGCTCGCGCTTCCAGACACAAGAAGTATGTGAACTCCAGGTGAGACACTTCCCGTGCGCTATACTGCCCCGGCTTCGCCTGATAAGTGGAGTGTCCGAATGCCAGATCACCAGCCAATACGATGGAGTCTCAAGTCTCGAAATAAAAATGTTTGACCGGCCGGTCGTGTTGCCTCAAATACTGCAGACGGTAGTGTGCGGTGGCGCCGAAGTATTCGATTTCCATTTGAAAGAGTCGTCGCTGGACGAGATTTTTTCCCGTGCGCTGCACAGCACTGATGTGGAAGTGAGGAACTAATGGGTGTAGCAACTGCCTTTTTGAAACGGGACCTGTCGCTGTCGCTCAGCTATCGCTTATCCTTTTTGCTGCAGCTATTTGGCATCTTCTTTGGCGTGGCGACCTTCTACTTCCTGTCTCAGCTTTTCGGTAAGGCTTTTCTGCCTCAACTGGACAGGTATGGGGGAGATTACTTTTCCTTTGTTCTAATTGGACTCGCTTTCACCGGATATGTTAGTTTGTCCTTATCTACTTTCGCTGCAAGCATCCGCGAGGGGCAGGTGATGGGGACACTGGAGATAATGCTTCTGAGCCCCACTCGCCTGAACACCATTCTCATCTCCTCATCTCTGTGGTCATACCTGCTCGCTACCGTGCATGCGGTCGTCTATCTTCTCGTAGGGGCTTTCCTTTTTGGCTTCAACGTAAGCAACATAAATCCCGTTACTGCCCTGGTGGTGATGGTCCTTTCGGTGGCGAGCTTCAGCAGCATCGGCATTTTGTCCGCAGCGGTAGTCCTGCTGATAAAGAAGGGCGATCCGGTAGCATGGCTATTTGGTGGACTGTCCAGCCTGCTGGCAGGAGTGTACTACCCTATAACGGTGCTGCCTGACTGGTTGGAACCACTGTCCCGTTTACTGCCTCTGACCTATGCCCTTGATGCAATGAGATTGGCTGTGCTTAAAGGAAGCTCAGTAGCTGAGCTTCGATTCGATATATTGGTTCTACTTGGATTCACAGTGGTCTTTACGCCACTGGCATTCCTGGTCTTTGGCCAGGCCCTCAAGCGTGCAAAGACAGAGGGGAGTCTAACTCACTATTAAGATATATAGAAAGGCATGACCAGGTGTTGAGATGAATAAACCGCTTTCCATTACCGTCATCACAAAGATGACGACTCCTAATGCCGGGAACCAAGCCATATCGACTGAGTTGATCCGGTTGCTCGAAAGGACCCACCCGGATGCGAGCATATTTGCCGGCTGGCGTCAGCCTGGCCTGGAACAATACTCTTTTGCAAAGTTGCAGCGTGCCGGTTCAGACCCTCTGCTTACCATGGATAGATGGGCAGGGCATATTCTCCAGAGCTACGGTTCTTTGAAGGATCACTCACGCAGCAAGATTGGATCCCCGCAGACACTGCTGGCGTTTAAAGTACCGCAAAACGGCAGGAAAACAGGGAGTGCCGTGGAATTGTCCTCCAAAGTGTTGCCCCTTGTTTCTCGAATTCGCAACAAAGGATCGCTGGCTTTGAATGCTCCTCTTGATTACTGGAGAGGTTACGGAAGGAACTACGGTAACTGGCTGGATGTACTTAGACGCTCCGATTGGGTTGTGTACAGCCCGGCCGGGGAGGTCAACAACGAAAAGGCCGACTATCTTGTGCGTGATTTTCTGAGCCTGCGCATAGCGCAAAGGTTGGGAGCCAGAGTCGCGGCGGTCAATCATTCCATCGAAGTCAACGATCCGCCGCTCCTCAAGTTGCTTGCTCGGAGTTACAGCGGTTTTGATGCCATTGTTGTGCGAGACCCTGTTTCCGCACAGCTTCTTATGGATAACGACGTATCGCGGGAAAGAATCAAACTGGCCCCTGATACAGCCTTTCTGGCACAACCGGCTTCATTGCAGGGTCGTGAACTAGATGAAACCGCAGCGGGCGAAGATGTCAAGCCCGGCACGGTTGGTATTTCTATAGTTCCCAATGAGAGTTTCGACTTAGCGGGATGGGGCCAGGTTATCCAGATGCTTCAGGCTATGGGGAAACAGGTCTTGTTTGTCTCAAATCAGATGTGCGACGTCCAGCCGGTGACCACAAGCCTTCAGAAGCTTTATGGAGTGCAGGTGATGAGCCGCCAGTATGACTATGACGAATACATCCGTGTTCTTTCACGGCTTGAGCTGGTCATCAGTGAAAGATATCACACCTGCGTGTTTTCAGCCATTGCTAACAGGCCTTTCATTCCTCTGAGAATACGCCAGATGCGTAAGATGCCGGGAATTACGTCGCTCCTCAATTATGCGATTCCTCCGGTTGATATGACTTGTGCTGGCTGGCAGGAATCTGTAATGGCTCATGTCCACTGCATTTACAGCCACTATGACCGGGTAGCAGCCTTTTTGCGGGAGGCTGTCTCCCGGGCGGCGAAGCTGGCGGAACTGAACGCACGATGGAATGGTGCGCCAGGTACCTTACAGGCAGACACAATAGGTATGACAACAAAGTGATTAACTCGCGGGTGATAACAATATGGAGCAAGTTAAGACTCTTTATAAAGCCGGGCCAAAGTTTGTCCCAGCGGGTAGCTTTTGCCGGAGCATGGGCGCTTGGGCTGCGAGTAACCGGACGTGTCCTTACTACGGTGCGAATTATTGTTCTCGCTCGCCTCCTTACGCCCGTCGCTTTTGGACTTGTTGGGGTTGCGCTTCTGGCAGTAGAGTTAATTGAAAGGTTCACACGACTGGGTGTGAGCGCTGCTCTGATCCAGCGAAAGGAGGACATCAAAGATTACCTTGATACGGCCTGGACAATGGTGGTGATACGTGGATTGGTTTTAGGCGGTCTTCTTTTTAGCTCTGCTCCTTTTGTTGCGGGGTTATTTAATGCACCTGCTGCAAGGCCTGTTATACAGGCCATGGGGATAGTATTGGTGCTCAAATCGCTTACCAATAATGGCATAATCTATTTCCAGAAAGAACTGCAAGTTCAAAAACGGTTTGTCCTGGAGATGAGCATGATTGTGACAGACCTGGCCGTTTCCATCCCCGCAGCCCTGGTGCTGCGTAATGTCTGGGCGCTGGTTTACGGGGTAATTGCCGGCACCATCGCAGGAGTAATCGTATCGTATGTCATCCATCCTTATCGCCCCCGGCTCAGACTTGATTTTCAAAAGTTTAAAGAGTTGTTCAGCTACGGCATGTGGGTACTCTCGACCGACAGCGCCGAATACTTTTTGACAAAAGTTGACAGCATCTTTGTGGGGAGGTTCATGGGAATTGTATCCCTTGGTCTCTATCAGATGGCTCGACGGTTAAGTGAGCTGATTGGCAATGAAGTGGCCAATGTAGCCAATTCCATCGCCTTTCCGACGTATGCCAAGCTTCAAGACAGCACAGCCAAATTGCGCTATGCGTTCCTGTCAGGCACGGAACTGATAGCTCTGGTTACCTTCCCCATAGCAGCGATAGTCTTTGTGCTGGCTCCGGAAATTGCGAACATCGTCCTGGGGAAGCAGTGGGCCTTATCTGCTCCAGCTATGCGTGTGCTTGGAATAGCAGCAGCTATCTATTCTTTGCTGAGTACAGGCGGTTCGCTGTTCTATGCGATTGGCAAACCTAAGTTTAATACCTTCATGATTCTAGTGGCTAGCGCCGTTATGGTTATCCTGCTCTTTCCCCTGAGCAGAATACTGGGGCTCACCGGGATAGCTATTGCCGTGCTCGCAGGCAATACGGGGGGGTTTCTATTTCTAACTTGGGCTTCAACGCGGATCTTGAATATTGGGGTCAAGGACCTGCTAAAACCACTGGTCTGTCCTGTCGTTATTTGCCTACTACTAGTTATTACGTTAATGTTGGCCGCACATATGGTCAGTCTGGCTGGTGTTGGTGAGTTAATCCTTGTTCTATGCGCAGGGGCGTTGGTCTACGCCGCCTCTTCCCTCCTGCTCTGGAGGTTCTTCAGAGCCGGGCCGGTGCGACTTCTGATCGCGCTGAAAGGTGGACGATAATCGCATGGAGACGCATTCTTTATGGTAGTCTTGACGAAATCCGAGAAGCACCCTTTGCCAAAGACAAAGACATCACTGTTGAAGAAGGACGGCAACCGGTCGTATCGCATTCTCCATTGTATTGACAGCCTTGGCTGTGGCGGGTCGGAATGGCAGCTTTTGCATACCCTGCATCACATGGATAGGAGCCGTTTCAACTGTTCTGTCTGCTACTTACAGCCGCCCGGCGACCTTGAGCAGGGTATCAGTTGTTTAAGACTGCCGGTGACCAATCTAAATATCCAGGGCGCGCGCGACTGGCTGCGGGCAATGCAAGGCCTGATGGAACTTGTCAATCAGTGTCACGCAGAGCTCATTCACGCAAGTACATCCTATTCTAATATCTATGCTCCGCTGGTTGGAGCAATCAAGCATATCCCGGTTGTTTTTACTCTCAACAGGACTTTTGATGCAGAGAACCAGGCAGACTCTTATCTGAGGCAATGGAGGCTGAGGATGTTCTTTATGTTGCGTGCCTGGGTTCTGAAGGTGACTAAAGCAAGACTGATTGCAGTGTCTCAGAGCGTAAAAGAGTCGGCAGTTAAGCACCTGAGGCTTCCCGCGGAGCGGATACAGGTAGTCTACCGTGGTCTGGTGCCCCAGGACTACGAACCCGGGCGTTTTTCAGGCGAGGAAATTCAGAAAGCCAGACAGGATATTGGCCTCACTGACGCCTACCCGGTTCTAATAAACGTGGGGCGTCTCTGGTCGGTGAAAGGTCAGAAATACTTGATTCAGGCAATGCCAATCATTTTGAAGCGGTTTCCGCAAGCGAGGCTGCTTATTGCCGGTGGTGGCCCGTTGAAGGGTGAGCTGGAGGGATTGCGGGACAGCCTTGGGTTGAAGTCTTGCGTGGAGTTCCTGGGACAGCGCAAAGATATTCCTCTTTTGCTGTCAATGGCGAACATGTATGTTGCAGCATCGCACTGCGAAGGGCTCAGCAATGCCATTGTTGAAGCGATGGCGGCTGGAAAACCTGTGGTTGCCTTCGACATCCCGATGACCAGAGAGGTTCTGGAAGGCGGTGCAGGGGTACTGGTCGGCGCCCGCGACCCTGAAGAGCTGGCGAGAGAGGTGGTCCAACTGGCGGCTAATCATGAGAGATATCAGTCCATTTCGAAGCGAGCAAGCGAAATTGTGCGTGAAAAGTTCGATATCCGTAAAAATGTGAGACAAATAGAGGCTTATTACGAACAGGTCATTTCGGACTCAGCCGCTACGGCTAAGATACGATCATAGTTTTTCTATAGAGTCACAATGGAGAAGTCATGGATTCCAGGAATATCGAAGAATTGAAAGAGAAATTCCGTAATGAAATCAGGTTGTCCAATGATTCATTACTGGGTAAGTTCCCAATAGAGAAGTATTTGGAATTACTGGAGAAATATCCCAGAATCAGTGGCTATCACTATGTAAGCCCAGAAGTTAACGAGTATACAGAGAACATAGTACAGGATAGCAGTAAAGACGTACTTGAAATCTATCACCAACTGCTGTTAGTCGAGCTAATCTCAAGGAACAAGGACAAACTCGCAAATCAGGAACTTCCCGACGCCATAAAACAGCTGTACGTGAGAAATTTCAGCCGTATATTAGGGAACATTACATCAAGGAGTCAAACCCGAGGATTTTACCTGTATCCGAACGATAAGTTCTTTAAGGATATGGGAGTCTGCACGCAGAGGCTTATTCCTGTTGGGTCGCATAAGATCCATCTCAGTTGTATTTCACAACGGCTAGTTCTGAGGAAAGGGATAAGGCAATTTGTCAGTGGTCTGAGTTTCATTGCATTTGAGCTTGGCGGCATCAAGCCCATATACGAGGCCCATATCGATTCTCATGACCCGGATTCAATGAAAGAGCTGAACCCTGATGGCTATGTTCGGACCCTGATAAACATTGCCAATCTCTTGAAACTTAGAAAAGAAGTCAAAGGCGTTGGCGGTAATTCCTCCTGGTTTTTTGATCCAAGATTAGAGGAAATAAGTCCAAGGCTTTCTTATATGAGAAAGGTCTTTACTGATAATGGTGGAAAGCTTTTTTACGTCAAGGTCAGCAAAGATAATTCACTGGAAAACGCACTCGCTAAATCTCCAACCAGGAAGAGACTATATCGAGAGGGGAAATATGTGCCCACTGATTATACGGTTGTGTGGGCACGCAAGAGCTTAATTGCCTGGGCGAATAGAGTATCTGGTGTCTCGGCCTAGAGGATACATGAGACCCTTCGCCTTGAAAGTGTTTTGGATTGGACAACGATAGACTTGTGTCGATGAATAAACTTTATTTTATATTTTCTTCAAGTGTGAAATGGCTTCGGACTGCAATTACTTCATACTATCTTCTCCGTAATAGAAAACCTGTTCACATTCTATTTTGCATGGTGGACCACTATGAACCGGGTACAGGGAATGTCAGTTCCGATATTGCCAGAGCGCGGGTTCATTTGCTGATATCCGAATATCCCAGGCTGGCAGATAAGCATAGAGACAGTGATGGCCGCTGCGCAAGACGAACCTGGTTTTTCCCTCCGCATTATCATGAGAAGTATCTCTTGAGAGATCTCGTATCGTTGTGCGAAAAGGGATATGGGGAGATAGAGTTGCATCTCCATCATGGGAAATGTATGCCTGATACATCAAAGAATCTGGAAAATACCATCCGGCAATGTATCAAAGAATACTCTTATTTTGGTATATTTGGCTCCCAGGAACATATCAAGAGGTATGCATTCATTCATGGTGATTGGGCTTTAGCCAATTCCAGGCATGGCATGTTTTGCGGAGTAAATAATGAAATAGAGATTCTCAGCAAAACGGGCTGCTTTGCCGATTTCACATTTCCGTCGTCATATGTTGAGTCTAATCCTTCTCGAATAAACTCTATTTATTATGCTAATGACAGTCACAGCAAGCCAAAATCCTACAATGCGGGTATGCCAGTCAAAGTGTTTGGCAAGACAAGAGGCGATCTCATCATGATACAAGGGCCTCTCTACCCATTTTTCAAAGATAACAAGTTTTTTGGTCTTAGGGTATATGGAGATGGGACTACCCACACTTCTCAGACAGATAAAGGCCGAATTGACACATGGGTGCGTACAGGCATCTGTGTTGAGGGTAAGGAGGATTGGATAATAATCAAAACCCATACGCATGGAGCCACAAATAGGTCTGTTCTTGGTGATGAAATGGATGACATCTATAACTATCTTGAAACTCACTATGATGACGGGAATAGATACGTTCTGCACTATGTAACTGCGAGAGAACTCTATAACATAATCAAAGCGGCCGAAGCAGGAGAGCCATCGCCAAATCCGGATCAATATAGAGATTATGTTGTAAAAGCCCCTGCATATGACTCTAGCCCAGATATTCCGGAAGCTTCAAAAGAACTTAAATCGATGATAGCGACAACTTTGGAATGCTATCAGCGTTGATGGAGTTTGGGTCTCGATGAACGGGAAAAAACAAGTGCTCCGCATATTATATTGCAGTACGGCGCTGAGCTTTGGGGGAGAGCAGAAGCAGTTAGAGAAGATCCTGAGCAATCTCAATCGGGAGCATTTCCAGCCTGTCGTGTGCTCTATTCGCCCTTTCGGCTACGTTGATGGGGCGATTCAAGACCTGGCCGCTAAGTTTCTTTGTTTAGGAGTTGCGAGCCCTTACAACTTACCGGGGGCGATACGAGGGCTCCGTCAGATTATCAGGGAGAATGGAATAGACCTAATACATCTGGGTATTTTCGGTTCGGAGTTCTCCGGCCTCCTGGCGGCAATGAGTACAGGAGTCCCGGTTGTGGCTCTGTTACCAACTACCTACGACCCGAAGGTGCGAATAGCAACCACGAGTGCTGAGAATGCCGCATGGCATTACCGATGGCGAACTTACTGTAAATTACGAACATTCTATTTTGCGCACGCGATGCTGGCGAGGATGGCAAACGTTCATTATGTCGCCTACTCACAGTTTATCAAGGAATCAGCAATAAACAACTTACGCCTTCCCGCGGAACGTATCGCAGTCTTTCCTATTGGTCTGAATCCTGAGAAGTTCAACGAGAGGATGCTTGATCGGGAGACAGCGAGCAGGGTGAAGAACGAGCTGGGTCTCGATGGAACCTACCCAATCCTGCTGAACGTGGCCAGGCTGTCGCCAGTCAAGGGACAAAAGGACCTGATAAAGGCTATGCCGCGGGTTCTGGAACGCTTTCCTCGTGCTAAGTTACTAATAGCCGGTGATGGGCCACTTCTGCCGGAACTGGAGAGGATGCGGGACGATATGGGGTTGCGGCGGGAGGTGCTTTTTCTGGGTCGCCGTGATGACGTAAATGTTCTGCTAAGAGCCAGTGATTTGTTCGTATTCAGTTCATATTACGAAGGTTTGCCTGGAGCGGTCATCGAAGCCATGGCTTCGGGAAGATGCGTCGTATCCTTCGACACACCATCACTAAGGTCTGTGGTGGAGGATAGGCGTTCGGGAGTCCTGGTGCAGGAGCGCGATGCAGCGAAGTTTGCGGACACTGTAGTTGACCTGGCTGAACATCAGGACGTTGCACGGAAAATGGGCGAGCGGGGGCTGCAGATTGTGAAGAGAAAGTATGATATCCGGCAAAATCTAAGGCGCCTGGAGGCATTGTACAGACAAATGGTTGGGCAGGCATCACTCTCTCGATCGAGGAAGGAAGCGAATGTCTGATCGCACGAGAGTACTCTGGCTAATCAGAGGGCTCGGTCCGGGTGGGGCAGAGAAGTTACTGGTAGCGTCTCTGCCTTATCTCAATCGGGATATTTTTGACTATCGTGTCGCGTATTTTCTCAGGTCAAGGAATCACCTGGTACAGGAAATTGAGAGGGAGCGCATCCCCGTTCTTTGCCTCGATACAGAAAGCCCCTACGATTTGCGGGTTTTTCACAGGTTGGTACGTCTTCTGAGGGATCAGAGAACAGATATCCTTCACATTTTTTCTCCTTATCCAGGTGTCGTTGGTCGACTCGCTGCCCGTTTTGCGGGGGTAAAGGCTGTCGTGTACACGGAGCACAGCCCTCTGGAAAAGCACAATGCGGTGGTCAGACTTGGCAACGTGCTGACCTATCCTCTCAACGACGCGACCATCGCGGTCTCTCAGGCGGTAATGCGCTCCCTGTCGGAGCGGCAGATACTGTGCCGGGGAACATTCCAGGTTATTCATAACGGCACCAACCTTAGCGCCATCAGAAGCAGCGGCGCCGACCCGGATCAAGTGAAACGCAGCCTGGGGATTAACCCCCGGCACAGCGTGGTAGGGAACGTGGCGAATCTCCGTCCGGCGAAGGGACACGGCCACCTGTTGGAAGCAGCCCGGGTGGTCCTGGACCAATTCCCCGAGGTCACCTTTGTTGTGGTAGGCAGGGAGAAAGTGGATGGCTATTTGCGGAAGCTAGAGGATCAGGCAGAACGCCTGGGGATTCGCGACAGGGTTATTTTTACAGGATTCCGGTACGACGTTAATCGACTGATGACCGCCTTCGATGTACTGGTGCTACCCTCGCTTTGGGAAGGATTCGGAATGGTTCTCCTGGAGGCCATGGCTCTGGGCAAGCCCGTGATCGGCACCAGGGTTGGAGGAATCCCCGAGGTGATTGAAGATGGGGTCAACGGCTATCTTGTGGAACCCGGAAGCCCCCAGCAGTTGGCACAGAAGCTCCTCGGTCTGCTGCGGGATCAACGTCTGCGAAGCCAAATGGGTCAGAAGGGCCTGCAGAGGGTTCAGGAGAGGTTCGATATTAAGAACAACGTAAGAACAGTGGAGCAAGTGTACGCCTCTGTTCTTAACAAGAGGGCCAGGTGCTGATACTTTGTGGAGCAACATGCGGTTACATTCAGCGAGGATGCTCTCAGAAAGTCGGCTGGTTGTTAGACTGGTGCGGAATCATCACCAATGTTAACGGAATATGAAATTCGGGACTACCGCCCGGAGGATGAGGGCTCAGTTTTGGCTCTGGTCCAACAGGGGTTGGGTTGTGGACCATCCGGAACGCGCGACAAGAGCTTCTGGAGGTGGAAGCATATTGACAACCCCTTCGGTCCATCCATCGCTGTTGTTGCTGCCAATCCGGCGGGTAGTATTGTCGGGCTGAGAACGCTCTTGCGATGGCGTTTTCGGGCGGGAAACACGACGGTCAATGCTGTAAGGGCTGTCGACACCGTTACTCATGTTGATTACCGGCGTTACGGGGTCTTCTCCGCGCTGACCCGCAGGGCGGTGGATCAAGCCAGGAGCAGTGGTGTTGACCTCATTTTCAACACACCCAACAGAAAAGTGCTTCCAGGCTACCTGAAGCTTGGATGGAATAATGTTTCTCTAGTTCGACCGCTGGTAAAGGTCCTTAACCACCCGCGTTTTGTGCTCGGGCTCATCCGCAGCCGCAACAAACGCAGTTCCTCGCAGCCGCAGGACCCTGAAGACCTTTTTCGATGTCAGCTGTCCTCTGTGGACGAATTCCTGGGCCATTCGTGCGCAATTGAACGGCTTTTGCACTCTTGCAATCACTCGGGACAGGGGCGATTATATACTGACCGCTCTCCGGACTATCTGCGGTGGCGTTACTCGGCATATCCAAACGCAAAGTATGGGGTCTTATACCGGGAGGATAACGGGGTGCTCTCGGGATGCATCATCTTGCGGCCCAACAGGCGCTTCAATCTGAAAGAGGTCATGCTTGAGGAGTTGTTGCTGTCTGAACGTAATGAGACCCTGGCATCAACCCTTCTGGACAAGATGCCGAAATGCGTCGATGCCGACTATGTTATAGCTTACTTCCCCGAAGGTTCCTTTGAACGTCATGTTCTGCTCAAGCACGGCTTCCATCAAGTGCCGAGGAACGGCATGAACTTCACTGCAAACGTACTTGCTTCGCAACTTCCGTATGATCCGCTAAACTTTGGTAACTGGAACCTGAGCCTGGGCGACCTCGAAGTCTTTTGAGGCCGCGAGAACCCATCTATCTAAGGTAATTGCTACGTTGAATTCATCAATATTGCGCTTTCAGGTGTTCCTATCCTGGCTGTTGCTTGCGGTCTTTGCCGCGGGTACAGGCTTCCTTATGGCGGCAGCTGACCGGGACTGGCAAGCGCTTGTTGTATTGGTGCCGGCCACCGGCATCCTTGCCTTCATTCTGTTGCCCCGAATGTCACGGCTGGATGCTGGTACTTTTCTGCTGCGGACTCTTATTGCCGGCTTTCTGCTAAAGCTTGGGTTTTCGATGGTGAGGCTATGGGTGGGCTTCGAGGTGTATGGTGGAACCGTGGACGCGAGTGGATACCATAGAAGAGGCACCCTGATAGCTGAGCAAATCTGGAGACTCGAACTTAGCGATTTGTTAACCGCCCTGCAGTGGGGTACCCGTTTTGTGGACTTCTTTACGGGGGTCATATATTCATTAATTGGGCCAACGCTCTATGGTGGTTATATCGTATTTGCACTTCTCGGCTTTCTGGGCAGTTATTACTTCTACAAGGCTTTTAGTACGGCTTTTCCTCAAGGGAATACGCGGCTTTATGCCGTTCTGGTGTTTCTTTCACCATCTATTCTCTATTGGCCAAACGGTATTGGAAAAGACGCCCTCATTTTCCTTTTCATAGGCCTTTTCGCCTATGGCAGCGCCCAACTGACCCGCGATAAGTTACAGGGCCTGTTTCACCTGATTGTGGGGCTCTTAGGCACGGCGTGCATTCGGCCTCATGTCGCGGCGATATTGGCTGTGGCCTTTGTCATGGCCTTGTTAATTCGAGGAATAGGCAAGAAGGCTCTTCGTTCCGGAACCCTGGTCACAGGGCTTCTGTTGGGGGGGGCATTTGCCTGGCTTCTGCTGCCCCGGATTGTGGCTTACGTAGGCCTTCAGGAACTATCTATAGAAGGAGCGATGGACGTTCTTGAGTTGCGGCAGAGTCTGACCGCTCAAGGTGGGTCAAACTTTGAGGCCGGCGGCACCTTGCGACCTCTGAGCTTTCCCATAGCTATGATTACTATGCTCTTCCGTCCATTGCCCTGGGAGGCGCATAACCTTCAAGCCATGGCTCAGAGTTTAGAGGGTCTGATGTTAATAGGAGTCATCCTTTGGCGGATTAAGAGTCTCGGCAGAGCAGTAGCTTCGTCGCTCTCCAGCGCCTATCTACGGTATATAGTAATCTGCATCGTCGTCTTTGCCGTAACTTTGTCTCTGATACAAAACTTTGGCATACTGGCCCGGCAGAGAGTAATGATGTTGCCGTTCGTCTTCATGCTTGTTGCCTATGGTGACTCTTATGCTGATAACGCGGTCTCGCGTAGGACCTTGTCGCGTAGTGAATAGCTTGCTGGACAGGGGCACATTTGTTCTTTCCCTGGATACTGAGCTCGCCTGGGGCTCAGCACACACCGGCAGCCTTGCCAAGCGTGAGCCGCTGTTTCAACTCACTCGAACATGTATAGACAGGCTGCTGCAGCTTCTTGAAAGATACCAGATCAAGGCTACCTGGGCCATAGTAGGACATCTCTTTCTGGGACAATGCCAGCCTGTGAATGGAGTCAAGCACCCTGAGATTGTCCGACCGGCATACCCCTGGTTCAAAGATGACTGGTTTGCCGCTGACCCATGTACTGAGATGAAGGATGCGCCAGTCTGGTATGGCAAGGACATCATCCAGCAGATTCTGAGTTGTAAGGTTAGCCAGGAGATTGGCTGCCATACCTTTTCGCATGTCCAGGTGGGTGACCCGGGTTGTAGTCGGGAGTGCTTTGAATCAGAGCTGCGCGCGTGTCGCCTTGCAGCTGAACAGTTTGGGGTGACGCTCAGATCATTCGTATTTCCGCGGAATATGGTAGGCCACCTGGACGTTTTGAGGGAGTGTGGGTTTGTTTCGTACCGCGGAGAGGATTCACCGGAACTTAGACGTCTGCCGCGACTCCTGCGCCGGCTCCTCTACCATTTCAGGATGGAGCCGAGCGCCGTTCCGGCACAGCGCATGGGATTGTGGAACCTGCCGGGGTCACTGTTCTATCCCCCTCCCCTGAGTTGGGGCGGGTCGCCGGCTGTTGCGCTCCAGGTCTGGAAAGCGAAGAGATCCCTGCATCGGGCAGCACGGGAGCGACGTCTATTCCATCTGTGGTTCCATCCGTTCAACTTAGCTATCAACCCTGAAAGGCTCCTCGGTGGTCTGGAAAGCATATTCGCCGAGTTTTGCCGCTATCGAGAAAAAGGTTTGTTAGACAATTTGCCCATGGGAGAGCTTGCTCATACTCTCAGTTTAGAAAGATAAGGAGATGAAAATACGATGAAGAAGAATAGCGTAGGCATTGTGGGATTAGGGTATGTGGGCCTGCCCTTGGCAGTGGAGTTCTGCCGGGCAGGACAAGAAGTTATCGGCATAGATGTCAATGAGAAACGCCTCGCATGCCTTCGACAGGGAAATTCCTATATTGAAGACGTGGCCAGCAAAGATATCAAGGAATTCGTAAATAGCAGACTGTGCCCTTCATCAGAATTCTCCCTGTTGCGAGACGTGGAAGGAATATCCATCTGTGTTCCTACGCCGCTCCGTAAGACAAGGGAACCTGATGTCTCGTATGTTGTCTCTGCGGCCGAAAACATCAGTCAGATCCTACAGCCCGGACAGGTCGTAATCCTGGAGAGCACAGTCTACCCCGGAGCGACCGAGAGCCTGGTCGCTCCGATACTGGAGAGAAGCGGCCTGAAGGCGGGCAAGGACTTTTACCTGGCCTTTTCACCGGAGAGAATTGACCCTGGCAGGCAGGGTATCCAGGTAAGAGACATCCCAAAAGTGATGGGCGGTATTAACGAGGAGTCCACCCGTCGTGCTGCCGAGGTGTATCAGCGCGTTTTCAATACGCTGGTGCCGGTGGCCTCAACGAAAGAAGCCGAAATGGTCAAGCTTCTAGAGAATACATTCAGGGCTGTGAACATCGGACTGATACATGAACTGGCTATGGCAGCTAATCATATGGGCATCAATATTTGGCAGGTCATCGATGCGGCAGCTACCAAACCGTTTGGATTCATGCCCTTTTATCCGGGACCGGGGTGGGGGGGAGACTGTATACCCGTGTCTCCTGTGTATCTTTCGTGGCGGGCAAAGGCGGACGGAATTGAACTGAGCATCATTGACCAGGCTGTGCAAATCAACAACCGCATGCCGAAATATATAGTGGACCAGGTAGAAGACCTGCTTAACCAGCGCGGCAAGCCTCTTCATGGCTCCCGGGTACTCCTGCTCGGTGTGACTTACAAAAAGGATGTGGCAGATATCAGGGAGTCTCCAGCCCTGCCGGTCCTCAACCTCCTCCGGAAAAAGCAAGCCCTTGTGACCTACCATGACCCTTACATACCTGCGCTTCAATACGATGGCGTGGCGTTAAGGTCTTGCCATTTGGACCGCGATCTGCTCTTAGACCAGGACTGCGTTGTGATTATAACCAACCATTCCCGCTTCGACTACCAATTCATTGCAGACCATTCTCACCTTCTTTTCGATACCAGGAATGCTACCCACGGTATCTCACATCGTAATTCGCATGTGCACCTCTTGTGAGGCTCCGTGTTCTACCTTGATAGCAAGAGGAAGTAATAGCAGGGGGAAGTAATGATGGAATTAGACCATGACTCATCAGCAAGATTGAACCTAATCCGTTTTCCACTTGTTGTTGGGGTGGTATTTATTCATGCTGCTGAATCTACTGCTAAGTTTGGCGGTATTCAGTCAGCATTGAACCCGGAGAGTTTTGGTTCTAATTTCACAAGAGAGTTCATTTCTCGAGGTTTGGCTGGTATTTCCGTCCCTCTGTTCTTCTTTATGTCGGGATTTCTCTTCTTCTACGGGTTTGAATGGTCCAAAGTAACATATTTGAGAAAGGTTAGGTCTAGACTCACAACATTATTAGTACCATTCTTATTTTGGAATCTGCTATATTTGTTATTGATAGCTGTAGCACAGAGAATACCAACTACGGCTACATATTTCTCAGGGGCCAATGGAAGTGTCGCTACGTTTGGATTTTTTGACTATGTAAATAGAGTCATAGGAATAGATCGCAATCCAATTGCATTTCAGTTCTGGTATATTCGAGACCTTATGGAATTGGTTGTTCTTGTACCTATATTCTATATGATGCACAAGAAAGCTCCCATAATTTTTCTCGCTTTATTTGGGTTTATTTGGTTTCTTAATATTTGGCCCAGTCATGTTCTTTCCATTATTCCTTCACCTGGGCCCATCTTGTTTTTCTATGCTGGCTCGGTAATAGCTGTAAAGAAAAGAACCCCATTTTTGCTTGACAAGTACGGCAAAATGATAGTGTGTCTATGGTTGATTCTGTTAATTACTGATACCCTTTCAAAAGGGCAATGGTTCAACTCGTACCTACACGGCGCAGTAATTGTAAGTGGTATTGTTACTGCTCTATATTCAACGAGAATTCTTCTCATATGTGATAAGGTAAGGGCGCTATTCCTGTGGTTGGCAAGTGCCAGCTTCTTTGTATTTGCGTTTCATGAACCCCTTATGACACTAATTCAAAGAGTCACACTTAAGCTTTGGATCCCAAATACAGACGTTCCCAAAATGTTTTTCTATTTTTCTATTCCGCTAGTGGTTATTCTTATTTCAATTTGTGCTTACAAATTTCTTCGTGACAAGTTCCCAAGAATTACCAATGTCATAACCGGCAGCAGAGCTGACCTGACCCCAATGCATAGATCCAGTTTCAATGCTGGACTTGCTGGCAGTCGAGATTTCCCTCAATAACGTCACTCTGAAAGAGGCAGCGCCGGGAAACTTATGATCCCGTCTAAGAGACGGTGTGCTGTTAACGGAATCTGCAGAACGCTGACCGTTTCAGAACCTAAGGCCTGCACGGAGCGACCTTCACGATGGTTGCCACACCGCGAGAATACTTCATTGAATGCCTGCTGCCACTGGAGAACGCCATGTTGGGTCAGCGGGTGTCGACTGGTCGTTCAACCGAAAGCTAAGTAAGAAATGCTGAACCGGGAGACATCGTCGACTTTGCAAAAGAAAAGGTATTGATTCAGGAATGGAGAAAAGAGTGAAGGTATTAGTCACGGGCGGGGCAGGTTTCATCGGATCGCACCTGGTGGAACGGCTCCTGCAAGAAGGCTTTGAAGTGCGAGTTCTCGACAATTTCAGCACTGGTCGTCGGGAGAACCTGGCGCGTGTCGCTTCCTCCATAGAACTGATCGAGGGAGATATTTGCGACGACCAGGTTACGCGTCAGGCAATGCGGGCAGTAGAAGTAGTGTACCATGAGGCGGCTCTGTGCTCAGTAGCGAGGTCTGTTGAGAAACCTCAGAACACGAATTGTGTGAACATAGATGGCACTCTCAACGTGTTGTTAGCCGCCCGGGACGAAAAGGTGAGGCGGCTCATTTATGCCTCTTCATCCTCGGTGTATGGAAATACCGCGGCGCTGCCCAAGCAGGAAGCTCAAACCCCTGCGCCTGCTTCACCCTATGCTGTGACCAAACTGGCCGGTGAGTTGTACTGCCGCACTTTCTATCAGCTGTTCGGTCTGGAGACCTTTTCCCTTCGCTATTTTAATGTGTTCGGACCGCGGCAGATTAACGCTTCTCCATATGCGGCTGTCATTCCCAGATTCATCAGTGCTCTGCTTCGGAGGGAATCACCTTTAATCTACGGAGACGGCCAGCAGTCACGGGACTTCACCTATGTTGATAACGTCGTGGACGCCAACATGCTGGCGATGAAGGCGGAATACGGATTCGGTGAAGCTCTAAACATAGCCTGCGGGCAGCGCACTTCTGTGGCGCAGTTGGCCGGCTACCTCTCTATGTTAATGGACCTGGCGATACAGCCCGTTCAGGGACAACCCAGATCCGGAGATGTGCGTCATAGTTTAGCTGACATCGCCAGAGCGGAGGCGGTACTGGGCTATCGGCCTCGTTGCGATATTTTGACTGGAATGAAACGCACCGTGGATTGGTACTGCAATTGGCACAGGGAAAAACATTGACGGGTCGTTCTTTCAAGGTATTACAGATCGCGGCAACTGACATAACAGTGCAGAAATTGCTGCTTCCGCTTATTGACCGGCTTGCGGCGGAAGGCTATCAGGTAAGCATTGCCTGCTCGGAGGGCCCGTATGCGACTGATCTCCGGGCAAAGGGGTACGTTGTGCATGCCATCGGTATCGAGCGGCGGCTGAGCCCTGTTTCTAACCTCAGGTCACTGTGGCGACTTTACCGTCTTATGAAAAGGGAGCAGTTCGACGTCGTACATGTACATACCCCCGTGGCGGCAGCTCTGGGACGTGCGGCGGCCTGGATGGCTCGAGTGCCTGTAATTATCTGCACTGCTCACGGCTTTTACTTCCACGAACATATGTCCGGTTGGCTCAGATGGCCCTTAGTGTTTCTGGAAAAGCTCCTTTGTTTTGCGACCGACATGGTTCTCATCCAGAGTTACGAGGATGCGGTCACAGCCGTGAGGGAGGATATTTGCCCGGAAGAGAAAGTGTTGTGGATAGGCAACGGAGTGAACACCGAGTACTTTGCCACCCAGTTGGACTCCAATGTGGCCAGGAAGAGCTTCGGGCTTTCTGCGCGGGACAAAGTGGTCGGCTTTGTTGGCCGCATTGTGGCAGAGAAGGGGATTCTGGAACTTATAGAGGCGATGAGACTGGTAATCCGGGACGTTCCTGATGCCAGGCTCCTTCTTGTGGGCGATACTCTAAACAGCGACCGGGATAGAGGGATCAGGAGAGCCATGGTGCGCCTGATCGAAAAAGAAGACCTGTCTTCTCACGTAGTATTCGCTGGCTTTGTGGATGACATGCCCAGGGTGATGGCCGCCATCGACCTTTTCGTGCTTCCTTCACATCGAGAAGGGATGCCCCGTACGATCATCGAGGCAATGGCCAGCAGCAGGCCTGTGGTGGCTACCAACATCCGTGGTTGCCGGGAAGAAGTAGTTCCTGAAGTGACCGGTCTGCTAGCGCCAGTCAAAGACCCCGTGGCGTTAGCCGCATGTATAGTGGACCTGCTGTCAAACCCTGAACGGGCCCGTCACATGGGGAACCAGGGAAGACGCTGGGCCTCCGAGCTTTTTGACGAACGGAGGGTCCTTGAAAGGCAGGTAAAGGCCTACGCGGAAATCGTCCCTAAGAAATTTGCCTGTGCGCACCTGGCTGGAAGCGCGGTGAGGAAATTCCGGATTCAGCTCTGGTTGAAGCGGGCTGCGGATGTCTTCCTGAGTTCACTCAGTCTGACACTCATAGGTTTGCCCTTTTTGGCGGTTGCCGCTCTTATCAAGATAGCATCACCCGGCAGCGCCTTCTTCCGACAAGAGCGGGTGGGTGAAGGTGGCAGAGTGTTTCGCATATGGAAGTTTCGGACAATGGTGGAAGGAGCACCGGAGAAAGGCCTGCGTCTGAATGTGTCGAGAGATGACTCCCGCATTACGCGGGTGGGCAAGGTGCTAAGGATGTGGGGTTTGGATGAATTGCCTCAGCTCATCAATGTGCTTTGGGGGGAAATGAGTCTGGTTGGTCCTCGCCCGACGCTCCGCTACCAAGTGGAGCAATACGATTATTTCCAGCTTCAGAGGCTATTGGTGAAGCCGGGCATAACCAGCCTGGCAGTGGTGTCAGGACGAAACCTCCTTTCCTGGAAGGAGCGTATCAAGCTGGATGTATGGTATGTGACCCACTGGTCGGTTTGGCTGGACGTGAAAATCATTCTCAAGACGTTCTGGGTAGTTCTTGTGATGCACAAGGGAGTCTATGGGGCGGAGGGCGTCAATGATGACTTCATCCCTGAGAAGATTGAGGTAAGATGACAGTAATGGTGGAGCGTTCCTTTTCGGGAGTCCTGATCTATGGTGTCGGTGGCCATAGTAAGGTTGTCGTAGACGTAGTTGAGCGACAAGAAGAATATCGGGTGGTCGGTTTTCTTGACGATAATCCCGGGCTTTGGGGTAAGGATATCCTGGGATATAGGGTGCTCGGTGACTTTTCCGCCCTCATCAATAAGGGACTCTTGCGCCATCCCGTCGTCATCGCTATTGGGGATAATCAGGTCCGGGCGCGGCTGGCCGTGAAGCTCAAGGACATTGGCTGCAGTTTTGCTCGGATCATCCATCCCTCCGCTCAGATAGCGAGGAATGCCCAGATCGGACCCGGAACCATGATTATGGCTAATGTTGCCATCAACCCCGGTACCAGGATCGGAGCCCACACCATAGTGAATACCGGCGCTACAGTAGATCACGACTGTATCGTCTACGACTTTGTCCACATCTCGCCCGCGGCTGTGCTGGCAGGCAACGTGGTCGTGGGGGAGGGTGCCCATATTGGAATGGCATGCTCCGTTCTGCCTAATGTACAGATTGGGGAGCATTCCATACTTGGAGCCGGGGCAGTCGTCACCAGAAATATTGCGGCTGGAGTGACGGCGTTTGGCGTACCAGCCAAGCCTGTTAGTGTTTGGAGGAACAATGCTAAGAACCACGCTTATCCCATTGGCAAGACCTGATATTACTGACCTGGAGCGCAGCTACGTCATGAATGTACTGGAGACTCCTTATCTGAGTCTTGGCCCCAGGCTTCCGGAGTTTGAGATGCGCCTGGCCAGCTTTGCCGGCGTTAAGCATGCAGTGGCGGTCAACAGCGGCACGAGCGCCCTGCATCTGATAGTGAAAGCCATGGGAATAGGAGAAGGAGACGAAGTTATTACCTCGCCGTTCAGCTTCATTGCTTCTTCGAATTGTGTACTGTTTGAGCGTGCCAGACCTGTCTTTGTGGACATTGAACCTGTTACCTTGAACATAGACTGCAGCCTGGTGGAAAAGGCAATTACCCCCCGTACCAAGGCTATCCTGGCGGTGGATGTCTTTGGGCACCCCGCTCAATGGGACCAACTTTCCAAACTGGCGGAGGTTAATGGTTTAAGCCTGATAGAGGACTCGGCGGAAGCATTTGGCTCGGAATATCACGGCCGAAAGTGTGGTAGCTTTGGCAATGCCGCAATTTTTGCCTTTTATCCCAATAAGCAGATCACGACTGGAGAAGGCGGAGCTGTTCTAACCCAGGATGACTTTATTGCTGATCTGTGCCGGAGCATGCGTAACCAGGGGCGGTCTACCGACGATGGATGGCTCCGGCACTCATGCCTCGGCTATAACTTTCGCTTAAGTGAAATGAACTGTGCACTGGGTATAGCACAACTGGAGCGGTTCGAGGAGATCTTGAGGGCGAGAGAGAAGGTAGCCAGGCTTTACAATGAACGTCTCGAAGGGCTGAAACAGGTGAGAGTGCTCCAGGTAGCTCCCGATGTGAACCTGAGCTACTTTGTCTACGTAATCCGTCTCGGCAGCAGTTACACCCCTGAAGACCGTGACCGGATACTCAGTGAACTGCGGGCAGCGGGTATAGGTTGCGGTGACTATTTTACTCCGATCCATCTCCAGCCCGTGTACAGAGCACTGGGATACCGCGAGGGGGACTTCCCGGTGACAGAGTTCGTGGCAGGGCGAACTATCGCCCTCCCGTTTTACAACGGCCTGGGTGAAAGAGAAATAGACTATGTTATTGCCCAGTTGAAGGGATTGCTATGAGTGTCAGGGAGTTGGTAAAACTAAACTGGGCAGCTAACCTCCGGGTAGGTCCTCGATTCAGAAAGCCGGCGCTTCTACTCCTGGATGTTGGAGCGCTCTTTCTGGCTGTCTGTCTTGCGATCCTGACGACTCAGCAGGGCCGGGTTGCACTTCAGCCATGGTTTGGCTTGGGCACCGTTCTTGCTGCCGTTTTGCTGGCCAAGCTTGTTGTCTTTGTCCTATTGGGGGTATACCGCATCAGTCTATCCCACCTGGGTCTCAAGGATGCGATAGAGGTTTTTAAGGCGGTCAGCCTCGGTTCTTTGCTTTTTGGCAGTATCTCGCTATTGTTATGGTCCCTTGGGGCAGAGGCAGTCGCACCGCCTGTTATCATCAGTGACTACCTGTTCACTTTAATGTTTGTGGGGGGGTTGCGAGCTATTAGGCGGGTGCATTCAGAAGTATTGTTCCGACGTCCTGTCGCACGCATTCGACGTGTGCTCATCGCGGGCGCGGGAAGTGCTGGTGAACTCACTCTCCGTGCCATATTTCAGGGAAAGAACCAGGAGTGCCTCCCTGTCGGCATGGTTGATGATGACCCTGCCAAGCAGGGAATGACTATACACGGAGTTCCCGTTCTGGGCAGATGCCGGGAAATACCTCGCCTGACGCAGGCATGGGGAGTTCAGGAGTTGTTGATTGCCATGCCTTCAGCGCCGCCATACGTTGTTAGAGAGATAGCGCAGCTGGGAAAGAAGGCGGGTTTAAAGAGAATTAAGGTTCTGCCGGCCCTCAATCAGCTTATCAGCGGCAAGTTGGCTGTGTCCGATCTCCGGGATCTTCAGTTAGAAGACCTTCTCGGTCGTGAACCGGTCCAAATTGAAACCGAGGAGATCAGAAGTTATCTCAAGGACAAGGTGGTGTTGGTCACCGGTGGCGCCGGCTCTATAGGTTCAGAGCTATGTCGACAAATCGCTGCTTTCCATCCTCAACATCTGGTCGTCCTCGATCAAGACGAAACTGGTCTGTTCCAATTGAGGCAAGAGTTGAACCGCCAGTCTCTGCTCCCGGAGCTTTCGGTAGTGGTTGGTGATATTCAGGATGAGGGTCGAATGCGGCATGTGTTCTCAAGTTTCCAGCCCAGAGTTGTATTCCACTCCGCCGCCTATAAGCATGTGGGTATGATGGAGGAGAACCCGGGAGAGGCTGTAAGAAACAATGTATTGGGCACCAGGATCCTGGGCGAGGCAGCGTGCCTCTACGGTGCAGAGAAATTCGTCCTTATTTCTACTGATAAAGCGGTCAATCCCACCTGCATCATGGGGGCGACCAAGCGCCTCGCAGAGATGGTTGTTCAGAGCCTTAATGGGCAAAACTCCTGCAGGTTTGTAGCCGTACGCTTTGGCAATGTGCTCGGCAGCCGTGGTAGTGTGGTACAGATTTTCAGAGAACAGATTCAGCGCCGGGCGCCTATTACTGTTACCCACCCCGAGATGCGACGGTATTTCATGACTCCCCGTGAGGCCGCTCTTCTGGTTCTTCAGGCCGGCTCCATTGGTAGTGGAGGGGAGATATTCGTACTTGACATGGGAGATCCAGTAGCTATCCTGGACCTGGCTCGAGAGATGATTCAGTTGGCAGGTATGGAACCTGGCAGGGACATTCCCATTGTCTTCACTCATCCCTATCCCGGCGAGAAACTATTCGAGGACATCTTGACTGCTGAGGAAGGCACCACTGCTACCAAACACCGGAGAATTTATGTGGCCAGGGCAAATTCAGTTGCCAGGTCAGGAAACTTGAATGGGAATCTGGACCGGCTACTGACCCTGGTCAATCAGGATAACAGGCAGGGCATAATCGAAGCTATCTGTGAACTCTTGCCGAACTACTGCCCGGCTGGTAGAGACTTTGACAGCCCCCTCGGCACGAAAAAACTTATGGCTTCAGGACATTCAGTGCCATATCCGTCATGATTTGCTTACTACAGACAGCGGGATAGTGATGACTCAGAAGAAAAGGGAAGCGCTGCAGCAGGACTGGACAATAGAGACTGGTCTAAGCCGAGAAGAAGAGCTACTCATTCATTGCGCCCGGCTCGAGCTGTCCGGGAGCAGACATGAAGCGGTAAAAGACTTGCTTGTCAGAGGGCTGAACTGGGATTTGCTGCTGGAGAAGGCCGCCTGGCACCGGCTGTCCTGTCTGGTATGTCATCATCTAAAATCCGCGGATTTGAGCGTATTAGTCCCACCGCATGTGCTCCAGAAGTTGCAGCGCCTGAAATATGCGAGCCTGGCCAGAAACATGCTTCTTCAGGATGAGCTTTCCAGTATTTTATCTGCCTTTAATAAGGAGGGAATACCCGTCATTGTCCTCAAGGGCTCTGCGCTATTAGGCAGCATCTATCGTGACATCAGCCTGCGGCCCATGAGTGATCTTGACCTGCTCGTTCCGCCAGAGCATCTGGACGTTGCTGAAGCCGTTGCCTTACACAAGGATTATGCGTCGGTAGCAGCCAGCAGTGTTAAGGAACACGCACGAACCAGCTGGCAACACTTGCCCTGTATGATAAACCTCAAGAAGGGTATTGCTCTGGAGATTCACCACAAGATAGTTGGCTCCGACAGTCAGTTCCACTTCGATATCAGCAGTTTCTGGTCCAGAGCACAGCCGTTTTCAGTCGCAGGCACGGTGGCCAAGAAGTTCGCCCCTGAGGATCAAATTGTACATCTGTGCATAAAGTTTCTTCTCGACCGGCGTTACAAGAGCAATGCTGCCCTGGGACAACTCTGCGATATCTCGGAGATCATCTTTCAGGAAGGTAATTCACTGAATTGGGACCTGCTGCTAGAAGTAGCTGAGGAACACCATATCGGGCGAGGGATACATTGCGTCCTTTACCTATGTAAGAAAGTCCTGGGCAGTCAAATACCGGAGGCCGTAGTGTTCGCTCTCAAGCCTTCAGAATTTGACCCCTCAGTCACTGAGTTATTCTTCCGTCGGCGTGTCCTGGGTACCAGTCCCTGGCTTGCTCATGATCTGACGAGTTCCAGGCTTCCGTACAGTGGCCGCAGAGTACTCCCTGTTATGATAAAGAGGTTTTTTCAACTTCCCGACGATATTTCCCTCAAAAAAAGGTCTCCAGTTGACAATATGGCTCTGTATATTAAACGAATGAAGGATATCGTTCCCAGACTCAGCAGGGTAATATTCAGGCCTTCGGACTTAAAGCAGGACCTGCTCTTAGATCGCTGGCTCCATAATACTTGTAGCCGGGATGTTCACGAGCCTGGTAGATGGGGGACATGATCAACGACAGAGTTCGAACTGCCAGTGCCAGCACTGGCAGTTCGAACTCGAAGCTATCTTCGCTGCCGAAGTCCGAGTCGGAATAAGTAGATCATGGCACTAGAAGGTACCTGGGATCATTCCAGACCAACGGGGAGATGCCTTTGAGCCAGAATTGGCCAAAGCTGACGGGCATGTTTATGGTGAGCTTCCACACGCCTGAAGCCGGGGAATCAAATGGTATCTCAGTCGTGGTAACGAAGTCGAAGGGATACTTAACGCCTCCCGGATCAATGAGTTCACCCTGGGCATGTCTTCTCGAGTCGGTCGCGTCAGCGCCGAAGCTGAATTTGCCGGTGCCCTGAGGTACATAGAAGTAGACTGCGTTGGTTCCCATGTAGGCAGGAGCGTTCATTGAGAGCAAGTCCTTTTGTGGCGTGAACATTTGTTTTCCATGGTCAGCGAGCATCGACGCAGGCCGGTTGGGAACGTCCACTGATACACGCCAGCTGGCGCTGGGCCTTGCCCTGGTTATATGAAGAACATAGGTGCCCGGAAGTGCGGCTCTAAAAGCGACTGGTGTCCAGTTGCTAAGGTTGTCTGCAGAAGTAAAGCTCCAACTGTCTGTGAGCAGTCCGTTGGGCCCGTACCACTGAAGTACGCCAGCGTAGCCCTTCACCATAACGTTGACGTCTTCATTACCATTCGAGGGAATAAAGATACTCCTGTCGTTGCCGTACAGCGGCTCAAGTTTGGGCCTGGTGTTATCACTGAGAGGTCGAAGCCCGGTTCTTCCGGGGCTTATGTAAGGGACCAGCGAAGGGTTAACGGAGATGGACACGGTTGCCGAGTTCGAGTTGGCAGCGCCATCGCTGGCTGTAAACTTGAAGCTATCTTCCCCGCTGAAGTCTGGGCTGGGGGTATAGGTCAGGACCGGTGGAGCGCCGGATAGCTTGCCGTGAGATGGACCGGTGGCGACGGTATAAGCCAGCGAATTACCATCGGGATCTGAAGCAAGCAAGGTAATGGAATTGCTGGAATTTGCATTCATGCTTACCTTTTGGTCCTGAGCGATAGGCGGACTGTTTTGAGGTGAATAGGTAGGTGAATAGGTATGCGGGTCTTCCAGTCGCCTCAGGTTGGTGAAGGTATCCGATGGTACCAGAAGGTACCTCGGGTCATGCCAGACCAGCGGGGGGATACCTCGAAGCCAGAACCGCCCTGCGGTGTCCTTCGTGTCTATGGTGATTTTCCATACACCCGGAACCGGGGTGTCGAACGTTCTCCCGGCTGTCGCGCCGGAGTCGAAGGGATAGGTAACTCCGTTTGGGTCAGTGAGTTCGCCTCGTGCCGGGTTCTGCGGGCGGGTTACCCCGGCACCGAAGACGAAACTAGTGGCGCCCTGCGGCACATAGAAGTACGACTCGTTATGTCCCACGTAGGCAGGAGCGTTCATCTGGATCTGGTCGCCTTCTGGTCCAAAGACTTTTGCGGGGTCAGCCAGAATAGACGCAGGCCGGTTGGGAACGTCCACAGACATTCTGGAGCTTGCGCTGGGCCGTGACATAGTTATGTGGAGAAGGTAGGTACCGGGAAGTTCAGTTCTGAAAGTGACGGGTGTCCAGTTAGTCAGGTTGTCTGCAGAGTTGAAACTCCATCTGTCAAGCAGCAGTCCTGTCGGCTCGTACCACTGCAGTGTGCCCTGCTGGCCCTTCACCATGATCTCGATGTCTTCATTTCCTTTCGATGGAACCAGGATGGTTCTGTCATTGCCAAGCAACGGCTCAAGTCCGGGCCTGGTGTTATCAGAGAGAGGTCGTAGTCCTATTCTGCGAGGGTTTACACCAAAGCTCTGCACAGAGGAGGGGGCCTGGGTGAATGACGCTATGGCTTCGTCCAGCATCACTCTTGCCTCTGAAGGGGTAGGTGGAGTGAAGTTTTGGAGAGACTTGATTTCAGCATCTGTTAGGCCCCGAGTGGCAAGTTCTTTTCGAAGTTCTGGTTCAACATAGCGAAAAAAGACGACGTAAACGTCCCTTACCTTGTTGATGAATGTGTAGAACTTTTTTAGCTCATCGACGTTCAGTTGCTTAATCCCTTTGTTTTTCCAGAGCCATAAGTAGCGGTTGTAGTACTCGAGGTGTCGAATACGTTCGAGGATATCCTCGTTGCCGGCTGCGAGTGACTCTGCTTGTTTCAGGTCTTTGAATGATGCTGCCAGCGAGGGCACATCGGTATTGCGGGTCTCGAAGTAGTGCTTCATTACCTGCTTTGCCGGGCCGAACGCCCTCGTGTAGAAGTCGTCAAGCAGAGCGTCTATGTTCTCGTTGGGGTTCCAAAGCATCTTGCTCGTCAGATAGTAGGTAGGTCCTTTCGCACCCCAACCATCCCCAGACTCGCCGTTGTACACTCTAACACCCTGGCTGGCGTAAAAAGCCAACCGTGCTATTGTGTCGAATTTTTGATCTGGAGCGTCTTGCCACCAATTCCAGATATCAATGTAGTCGCGGATACCGACGACGACTCCTTTGGCCTTCAACCCTCTGATTCTTTCAACAAGACTAAGTGGAGTGTAGTTATAGGCGGTGGCTATTTCGACAAGTAGATTAGGCTCAAGGGCGATAGTAGGTACCCCGGAGTACCATGAGTAAGAATAAACTGAGACATATTTGTCCGGATACCCCGTTCCGATAGCTTTTGCTACGTCGTTGGCTAGACCGAAGACTTTATCAGTGATGATTTGCCAGTCCTTTTGTTCATCCCAGGGCGGGTTCCATCCCCATCCATCATTGGGAGAAATGGATACTGAACCTATTGGCACAGTGTCTTTCCATGTTATGGACCATTTTGTTGGTGGTTTGCTTAGGTTAGTACGGGCGTATTGTATTGCTCTGGAAACGACATCCGGGTTATCTGGCCTCAACTGCCACATGGGATTTGCAGACGTAGCAGTTGGCAAGAACCATTCCGGGTGGGTATCGTAGTATTCATACTTGTTGATTATAGACTTGTAGGTATGTCCGGCGGAGTAGTACTTGGCGCCATAGAGGCGGTTTCTCATATTCCAGGTAGCGGTCATGTCTGGGCTGGTACCAATGTTTACAATGGCCCTCCAGAAATAGAACGGTTCATCGACCTCATCAAAGGCACCGGGGTCAACCAGAGATGCAGGCACTACCTCCCAGGCCGGATGTTTGTAGAACCAGCGTACTCCAAGCTTCTCCAGGACAATGTATGCACCATGCCTTGCCGCAAGTGAGGTCTTGCCGATAATCCGGATACCGCTGCTATCCGAGATTAAACGCACTGCTTCATCGTTCCGGCCGGCAAATTCGGGAGCGGTCGGGTTGACCTGGAGGCGGATGGCTGGGCCTACTACGTCTCCCTGGACCACGTTCCATGCCTGTCCAGACATTTTTCCCAGGTATGTCTTTAGCTCGCCGGCGGCAGTATTTAGGAACTCATCAGATGGCGATATGATGGCGATGGTCTTGATCCCGTCCCAACCAGCCCAGCTACTCGCTTTGACAGGAGGGGGTGGTGCAGGTGTGGAGGTAGGAGTGGGGGTTGGGATAGGGGTGGGGGTAGGAGACGGGAGGGCCGATGACGGTGCAGGTGTCGGAGCTAAAGGCGCTACAGCTTCAGTAGTGGATTTGGCGGGAGGTAAAATTGGAGTACCGGTTGTTCCGGACCTCATGGCGGGCAAGGATGAGGTGCCTGCTGAGAAGGCCACCAAAAACACCAACAAAAGGACAACAGCCCGGCTAAGAAACCGCAGCCACCTTTGAGATATGTACATTCCTCTCATCCTTTGTTGTGAAGCCCGGTTAGCAATTGAACTATAGCATACAGGGGTTCTCATGAGCAATTCTTTGTTCGTCATATCTTCCTTCCTCGCATGGTTGATAATAGGTCTTTCATAACACGTTTCTCACTGACCGGCTCAGGCGTGGACCGGTTCGCGCGTCGCAGGAGAGGCAACTGGTGGTGACAGATGATAGATGGAGTGCAAACCTACTTGATCCTCCTTTTTCTAGTCATAACTCATTTAACCTTCAAATCTCAGCACGCTTTCGGTGTCTTGAAAGCGGCACCGGAGTAGATGAGATAGACCTCTATAGATATATATCTATAGAGTGGTTTACGTTACAGCACAAACACCATTTTGTCAAGAGCCATCTGGCATATTTTCTTCTACATCCGACCGCATTTTTCCTGAAAGAATGTTCTTGCATGGAGGAAATATGGACGAAATGAACACTAAACATTCCGATGGGTAGCGTTTGCTCCTGCTGGGTCTTTGTTATGGAGCGAATAGTTTCGTTACAGCACGCCTGGGATTCCCGGGCATCTTGAGGAGGGAGAGAATATGATGCAGCAAGAATTCAGTCTGACAAAACAGTTAAGGGCATTATGGCGGTTCAACTGGATGATAATCCTTCTAGTGCTGATCGCCGCAGCGACAGCCTGGAAATTCACTTCAGCGCGACCTGCCACTTACACGGCGACAGCGACAGTCATGGTGGAAAGCGGACAGCCCAACTTGACTGCACTCCCTATCGGCTTCGAGACCGGCTTCGAGTTTGCGTATTCGCGCGACCTTGGGAGCCAACTGGAGATGATGCAAAGCCGTACAGTACTCGAGCGAGCTGTCACCCAGCTCGAACCTGATAAGGCAGCAAACCCTCAGTACTTGCAGCAGGAGGCAAGCAAGCTACTGGCGGCTCTCAAGGTCCGGCAAGTCAAAAATAGTGGCCTCTTAACCGTTACTGTCAGTTCATTAGATCCCAGCACGGCCCAGCGACAGGCTAACGCAGTTGCTGAAGCTTACGTTTATGAAACCAGGAGGGCCAAGCTTGCCGCTATCGAGAATACTCTGGAGAATACTACAAAGCGTTTAAAGGAACTAAGCCAGGGCAAGGTAGATCTTTCAGTTAACCCCACCTTGACTCGAGTGACGGCCAAAATAGATGTCGCCCGTGCCGCTCTTCGAACAGCATCCGAGCAGTTGCAGGCAAGTAAACGGACTGTTGCCCGGGTACAGGAACAACCTGCCCCTGTGCTGAGAGACGCAGGTACAGTGCTGTCTCAATCACAGTTGAATATGTTGAGCAGGCCGGTGGAGACAGCCGCCTCGGAAGCAAAAGAGCTTTCAAGGCTTGCCAGGCAACTCAGTTCACGTCTGGCGGCAGAAGGTTTTGAGGCAGGAGACGCTGATATTGCTACTATGGAGAGCCTGACGCGTGCGCTGGCTTCGAAGCTTGGCTCATTATCCGCGGAAACACAGGTGATGAGGCGAATGGAAACTGACGATGCGGTTCAGGAGGAGCTACGTGCCGCTGAAGAGCAGCTTCAGGTAGCAACCGCTTCTGTCGGGGCGGTACTGGAGCAAGTGAGAGCTCTGTACACTGCTGTGGAGCAACTTCGCACTGGTGGTAGCACCGCGGCAGCAGGTGCTTCGAAGGCGTTAACTACACGCAAAGAAGCAGGTGCGGCCCTTGTGCAGCGCATCTTACAGCATACTTCGCTTGGCGCCGCCACTTTAGTAAAGGCCTCGGAGCAACTACAACAGATAGAATTCAGGCGAACAACGACTGTGACACAATTGCAGATCCAGAGGCTGAAGGAAGGAGTATCCTCTGAGGCAAGTGAGCTTTCAGCGCTTGCAAAGCAACTCGATTCACAACTGACAGCAGAAGGCTTTGAGGTAGGCGAGGTTGATATTACTAACATTGAGAACTTGATCCGTACCCTGGCGGCAAAGCTTGGCACACTATCCTCAGAACTGGTGGCGGCGCGACAGGCGGAAGATGACGCAGTTGTGGAGCAACAGTTACGTGCCGCTGAAGAGCAACTTCGCATAGCTAACTCGGCCGTTGGGGCGATTCTGGAGCCTGTAAGGTCCCTTTATGCGGTCGTGGAGCAACTTCGAATAGTCAACTCCACTGCGGGAACAAGTCCGTCGCAATCGGTACCAGTACGGAGAGAAGCCGGCACAAGCCTCGTGCAACGCATAGTTCAGCACTCCACCATGGCGGCTACTGCGTTGGACACTGCTTCCGGAGGGATTCAAAAGATAAGGCCAAGGGCAGCGACTGTTGGGCAATGGCAACTGGAGAGGATTAGTGAGAGGGTAGCCTCTGCCACTACTGAACTGGATACTCTTTCCCGGCAACTCAAAGCTTCTGATCCAAAACAGGGGCTACTCCTGACCTATGCCGAACTCGCCGCAATCGAAATCCGCGCCCAGACGGTGGTAGTAAACGTCGCCATCCTCCTCTCCGAAACTGAGAAGATCCAGCTAGCTGTGCTGCATCCTCAAACCACCAAAGACCTGCTTACCGTAATTGAATTGGTCCGGGTATCTAACGAATCCATAAAGGGATTACCAAACGAAATAACCGGCTTTGTCAGAGGTGGAGTTGACAGTCTTAGCTATTCTGCACTGGAAAAACTGCGGCAGGAACTTCAGCTTGCTCTGCTGACAAGCGGCAGCGGAGGGTCCAGAGTAATGGACATGGCTATAGCTTATTCCCCGTCCACAAACGTCTTCGGGCGCTTCAGGAATGTCATCCTGGCTGCGGTTGCTGCGCTGCTTCTGGGCGTCATGAGCGCGTTGGTGCTCAACTACTTTGACCGCAGGGTCAGAGATGCTTCCCAGGCGACAGGTTATCTTGGACTTCCGTTATCCGCATCCATAGCCAGCATAAAGGGTGGGAATCCCCACACGCCCTCCATACTGGGTGGGAGCCCATCTCACTATCTTGAAGCTTTCAGAATGCTGCGGACTAACCTGGGTCTGGATTCAAGTACAGGGCAAGTTCTCCTGATTACCAGCCCGCAGGGGAATGAAGGAAAAACAACCGTAGCCGCCAACCTGGCACGGGCGGTATCGCTGCAAGGACGCAAAGTGCTGCTCATAGACGGCAACCTGCGGAAACCAGACATAGCCAGAGTCTTCGGCATGGCGGAAGCAAATGGTTTATCCGGGTTCCTGAATGGAAGAAATGAAATGCCGGACTATGTAAAACGGGCCGATGGTGTTGATATTCTGCCCGGTGGAGCGGCATCGGGCAGGTCCGCAGAGATGCTCTCGTCGTCTCGGATGAAAGCGCTTCTGGCAAAGGCCAGGCAGACTTATGAGGTAATCATCATAGACAGCTTGTCGTTGGTCGGATGGGCAGATACCAGAATCCTGGCTAAGGAAGTGGATGTGGTACTGCTGGTCCTTCGGCCAGGTACCTCCGACCTGAAACTGCTGAGGGAAAGCAAGCAGATCTTGGATACTATGGCGGTGAAAGTTGCCGGCTTTGTGTTAAACAGGGTATCTCCCGGAGACTATGGATACCCGCCGCGGCCTTTAGACAAGAAACTGGAGTTACGGGCTGAGCATGTCAAGGTCTAGCGGTACTGTCTCGCCGTGGGTTAATTCGAATGAAGACATATTGGTTTTGCAGGTGTTAGGGTGACAGACCCGACACGCCCCGGCATGGTCCGAATGGGCTATCGCCAGTTTGCTGAACGCCTGAGTCGGCCGAACGAAAAACACCGGATCCCTATCAAAGGGGGCCTGGAACTGACACTGCGGTGCAATCTGAATTGCGCTCACTGTCACATTCACCTTCCTCGTTACGACAAAGAGGCGCAGGATGAGGAACTCATGTACTCGGAGATATGCACCCTGCTGGACGATTCCGCCAGCGCCGGCTGCCTATGGCTCCTGATAACGGGAGGTGAACCGCTTGTTCGCTCCGACTTCGCCGATATCTATGCACACGCCAAGAGGAAGGGCTTTCTTGTCACCTTGTTTACCAATGGTACCCTGCTCACTGAAAAACTGGCGGATCATCTTCAAGAGTATTCTCCTCATCTGGTGGAGATAACTCTGTACGGCGTGACCGGCCAGACACATGATCGGGTGACCAGGTCTGCAGGTTCGTTCCAGCGTTCTCTTCGCGGAATTCGCTTACTTCAGGAGAGACATGTCCCGCTAGGCCTGAAGACCACCGTAACTTCTGTGAACCACCACGAGATACGAGAGCTGGAGAGATTCGCCCGGGATCTGGGCGCCAGTTTCCGTTTTGATTCCGTCATCACCGCCTCCCTTGACGGCTCGCAAGAGGCCCTCAAATTCAGACTGACGCCCGAGGAGGTGGTGGATATCGACCTTGCTGATGAGAGGCGCTCTGCCATCTACCGGGAGTTTTGCCGGAAGTCCCGGGGTGCTCCGGCGATAGAAGGGCTTTACAGTTGTGGAGCCGGGCTAAACAACTTTCATGTTGATCCTTACGGCCAGATGTCCATATGCATGAACGCGCGGTGGCCTAGCTATGACCTGCGTCGCGGTTCTTTGCAGGAGGGATTCCATACGTTCTTCCCACGAGTACGCTCGCAGACAGCTGATCAATCTTTTGCTTGCGGATCCTGCAAGCTTAACTCACTGTGCAGCAACTGTCCCGGGCAGGCCTACGCGGAAGCAGGTGACCAAACGGCTGTAGTGGACTATTTCTGCCAAATAGCCCGGCTCAGGGCCAGGGCTTTCGGTTTGAAGGCGTCGATGAAAGGGATTGAGCCGCGTGACCGGTAAAACACGCGGACGGAAAGTATGCGAGTTTTCTCAGGGTGCGAGATCGTTGGCACGAGGTCCGGATTAGCGCCACATTTACTTGGTGAGATGTGGGAAGAATTGCTCACTAAATATGGGACGTGCTGGGGAACGGTTATTTCAAACAGTATGCATCCCATGATCAGGCTGGGAGATCAGGTTCTCGTAGAGAGGGTTCGTCCGGGCACGGCGCGCTTCGGCGACATTGTCGTGTTTAGAAGGAACGGGATGCTGATTGTCCACCGAATGCTGGGGAAACGAGCGTCAGGCGGAAAATTCTGCTTTCTGGAGAAGGGCGATGCCAGTCTTCAGGCCGGTGTTGTCCCGTCAGAGGACATTATCGGGAGAGTCATTGTCATCAGGAACTCGCATCAGGCGATTCAGACGGCTCACGGCTCCGGCCGCCTGCTACAGTTGACACTGGCTTGTATTTCGTACTTCTCGCTCCGGCAATGGATATCGCTGGAATATTGCCTTGCGTTGGGAAGAAACGTTGCCTTTAAGAATCGAGGCGAAGCGGCCTACAACAGATTCTATTCTGTGCTTCGCAGAATCACATTACAGCTCTTTCTATAGAGATTGGAGAATGCTGAGAGGAGATCATAATGCCTGAGACTCTGACACGTCCATTGCTCAGCGGCGTCATGAAGAGGGCTGCCGAGCATCTCATACCTTTCCAGGCAAGCCTGGAAGTTACACACCGTTGTAACCTATCGTGTAAGCACTGCTATGCAGACCAGCCGGCAGGGAATGATCTGTCGCTTACCGAACTCAAGGACATTCTTGACCAACTGGCTGAGTCAGGCACCATGTATCTTCTTCTGACTGGCGGCGAACCGTTGATCCGGCGAGATTTCTTCGACATCGCATTCTACGCCAGGGAACGGGGCTTCATGCTCATGTTGCTCACCAACGGAACACTCGTTACTCCTGATGTTGCCAGAGAGATGAAGATGCTGGACCCTGTCTCTGTCGGCATCAGCCTTTACGGGGCAACTCCGGATACGCATGACGGCATCACCAGAAAGCAGGGTTCATTCGAATCGACTGTACATGCTATTGAACTGCTAAGGAGTGAGGGGGTAACGGTGTCGATCCAGACTCTGCTTATGGATTCAAACATTCGTGAAGCGGAAGCGATAGAGAGCCTCGCCCAAAGACTTGGCGTGTATGACCGTTTCACGCACGAGTTCGTACCCACCAGAAGCGGTTCACTTGCTCCCTATCAATATGGAGCTCACCTTGACGAATTATGCCAACATTTCGACCCGCAGTGGATCAGAAGAAGCCCCGTTGAATCTAAGAAAAAGGGAGTCTGTAAAGCCGGTCAGGGAATCTGCTCCATTTCACCGACTGGCGACGTTTTCCCTTGCCTGCTGATGCCTATGAAGGTTGGCAATCTCAGGCAAGCATCGTTTGCCGAAATCTGGCAGGCTAATCCTAGCCCTGAACTGATCTATCTGCGCTCCCTAACCTCGCCGGATCTCTCCGGCTGCAAGGACTGTAATCTGGCGAGATATTGTCGAAGGTGTATGGGTGTTGCCCTTGCCGAAATGGGTGAGCTGACCAAACCGGCTCCCAGTGCCTGCCGCAATGCGGCCCTTAAAGCAGAGTTCTTCAAACGAAAGGGGGTGGTAGCATGAAACAGCCTTACGAGAAACCCAAAATGGTGACTGAAGCCATGGACATCGGTTTGCTTACTGCGGGCGGCAGCCTCGGATTAGTGTCTCAGTTGCAGCCGTGGTTTCACCTATGCCCGCAGTGTGGTTGATAATGGTGAAAGTATGAGGCCAGTCAAAGAAAGTTGCGGGGCAAACTGGCCTGGGGACTTTGACGGCCGGGCACTGACAAGCGCATAGACACTTGCCTGTGAGGGGTTTGGTGGAGGCCACAGCGGCAGGCATTGGGAACTGGCTTGCCAGCTCTGAATTGAGCTGGCAGGTTATAAAACTGACTACTTGGTGGCTAACAAGCGTTTTCCGGGCACACGGGGAATGGAAAGGCGTAGAAACAATGAAGACGATTAAGATTAGTATAAGGCTCGTACTATTAAGGGTGCTGGTGTTGATTTTGCTGGCGACTACTGTTGGGCTGCCGTTGTCGAATGATGCACAGGCGGCATCTCCGGCCAATCTGTATTCTGATGTTTATCGCTTCTCTTTGAACCGTAATCCCAATGTGGAAGGGAACCCGAGCGTCCTGTTCACCGCCTGGATGGATGTGCACTTTGTGAATGGTGGTCCGGGGGGTGCCAACAGTGTGACAGCCAGCATCGTTTATGCGCCGGCGAATGTGACTGTCATAGATGGAGCTGTGACTCTGGGAAACATTTCATCGGGTGGCGGGGCCTGGAGTGTGGACTTCTTCGCGCTCAAGACGGATATGACTCATCCTTCAGACCCAAACGATATGATAATCTGGCAGGTAGAGTACGATGATGCTGGCGGAATCCATCATACCGTACGCTACGTTGGGAAGTTCCCCGAAGACAAAGTGCCACATCCTAACACCACGTTGACCATAACCTCGTCATCTGACGTCGTACATGTTGGCGATAAGGTTATGCTGACTGTAAAAGAACAGAATACGGGAGATGTTTCGTTGACCAGTCCACGGGTTGAGGTGTCTCCGATAGGGCTGAATCTCGCGGCCCCTCCGACCAGTGGGGACAATGGCAATGGCATCCTGGACGCTAGTGAGACGTGGTCCTGGTCTGTCCCCAGCGTAACAATAAACGCTACCACCACGTTCACGGCTACCGGTCATGGCATCGATCCGCTCGGCTTCGATACCGCCCCGCCTGTATTCCCCAGTGAACAGGCCTCGGTGACGGTGAAAGTCATCCGTCCCAACACCGTTGTGACTATCACGTCGTCTGTTCCTAAGGTGGCAGATTGTGGTAGTGTTGTGACCCTTGCAATCACGGAACGAAATACAGGTGATGTGCCGCTGACAACGCCGAGAGTCAAAGTGTCTCCGATAGGCAAGATTCTAGGCGCGCCTCCAGCAAGTGGTGACAACGGCAATGGAATCCTTGATGCTGGTGAGACCTGGTCATGGACTGTCCCTAACGTAGCGGTGAAAGCCAGCACTACCTTTGTCGCCACTGGTCATGGCTTTGACCCGCTGGGTCTTGACATTACCTACCCGGCTTTTCCGACAGAGCAGACCTCCGTGACGGTTGGAGTGAACAAGGGTTCTACTCGGACTCCCGGTTTCTGGCAGACCCATCTATACTTCACGACATACGTATTCGAGAAATACCTGGATAGCAAGATCAACATAGGTTGGAAGAACATCACCAAGATGGCAGACCTCATGGGCATCTTCTGGGCCATTCCCGCCAAAGGATCTGATGGCGACAAGCGCGACGCGTTGAGTCGGGCCAGGGAAATCACAGCTAACCAGGCTGTGGCAGCCATTCTTAACAGCGGTTTACCCAATGGTGCTCCTTTGCCAGTGAGTCTATCGCAAATTCAAACCATACTTGGTGGCACCGACATAGATGCCATCCAGGCTTTAGGGAAGCGACTCGATATTCACAACAATAGCGGCGACAACGTGGATATCCAGAGTCCCGTTCCTGTTGGCAAGGCCACACCGCAAGCTGCCCGGCGCATTGCCAATATCTCGTTTGCTGATTAGAGGCAGCTAAACCCGCAACAGGAGATACGGGAAAGACTCAGCGTCCGATGCCATTGTACGAAGTTTGAAGCGATGGCTCTGAACTGATGGATTCCACATGCTTAAGGAGTCATAGGATGAAAGTACTGCTTATTGAAGACAGCCCGGAAACAGTGAAAGCTGTTTCTCTCTGTTTTAACGTTCGGTGGCCGGAGGCTGCGTGCATTTCTACTGGCAGTGGCGTTGAGGGAATAAAACTGGCAGAAGATGAGTCCCCAAACATTATCATCCTGGAGATCAAGCTCCCCGATATCGAGGGTTTTGAAGTGCTTCAGTCCATCCGTCACTTTTCAGATGTGCCCATTATCATTCTCAGTGTCATGGATGGCGAAATGGATAAACTAAAGGGATTGGAGATGGGCGCTGACGACTATATTACCAAGCCGTTCGGCGCCCTTGATCTTATCTCCCGTGTGAAAGCCGCCATGCGCCGGGTCAGGCCGTATCAAACCGAGTGGGAATCGCTTCCTCCCTTCACTGTTGGAGAACTGACAATTGACTTTTCTGCCAGGTTGGTAACCCTCGGCTCTCGTCCTCTCCACCTCACTCCGATTGAATATAAACTTCTGTGCTATCTGGTTCGGAACGCCGGGAAAGTTGTTTCCCACCAGGCAATGGCACAACATGTGTGGGGCGCTGCCGAGTATATTAGTCCCAGAACTGTGAAAAAATTTGTTTATCAGCTTCGCATGAAATTGAGTGATAACGCAACCAGGCCGCGGTTCATTCAAAGCGAGCGTGGAATCGGTTACTGTTTCTCCAGACCTTGATCAGGAGCTCAATGTTTTCACATGAAGCATCGCCGTCAGGAACTCACTAAGACCCGCATGAATGCGACTGCAGCACGGCAGTGGGAATTTGACCGGTGGAGGAAACACATCGGATTAATACTGCCTGTTTACAGGATTTCCTCCTTCATCCTGGGGATTGTCTTAATTCTCATCTTCCCGATGGAGTTTGCCATACGCCCATATTTTATCCTCTTGAGCGGCTGTCTCTATTCTACAGCAATGGCTTTCCACCGCCTTCGCTTCCACGGAGGCGGCATCACGGACTTCGTTGTGCTCGGGCTGGATATTGTGATGGGTGCTTCCCTTGTACTCTTGACAGGAGGGATTCACAGTCCTTTCCTGCTTTTCACGTTGACCCCGGTTGTTATGGCTGCCCTCTTTCTGGATATCAAGGTCACCGCGGGTGTCGCGTTGTTCTCGGTAGCCTTCATGATTACGAACCAAGTGTTCAACCCGTTTCTCCACCAGTTCTCTCGCATCGAAATTGGCTACCTACTCATATATGTTACTTCTACTGGCTTGATTGCCATCTTCCCGTATATGATCAATACCAATGTGAGGCAACAATTGCGAACCACGGATATACTCCAGGAACGCAGAAGACTGTCTCATGAAATCCATGACGGAATCGCCCAAACCGTGTCAGCCCTGTGCTGGCAGGTACAGTTCATTCACCGGCGTCTCGTCAGCATGGGCATAACCATGGATGAATTGACGGAAATGGAGCAACTTGCCGAAAGGGCGCAGCGTGAGATCAGAGAGTCTTTGGAACTACTTCGCTGCTACACTGTTGACGGTGACTTCTTGTTTCACCTTAAGGATTATCTGAAGCATCTCGAGGCGCAAGGCGGTATCTCCTGTCACCTCGAGGCTGAGGCCATGCCTCGCCTCGATCTTGTAGCAGAGGTCCAGTTGCTGCGTATCTGTCAGGAAGCCTTAGCCAACGTGAGGAAGCACTCACTCGCCAATAGGGTCAGAGTTGGAATCACCAGGGAGAATGGCTTCATGAAAGTGAGCATTGCTGACGATGGGCGTGGCTTTGACCCGGAGTCTCTCGGCCAAAAGACGGCTGGCCCCAGAGGACAGGGACTGGCGGTCATGCGTGAAAGAGCTGAATCAGTTGGAGGCGGACTCCAGGTACTGAGCCTGCCTGGACGTGGTACGGAGGTGCGGGTACAGGTACCCATTAATGGTCACAGGAGTGGGTCGTGATAGAAAAGAAGATAAGAGTACTCGTGGCTGACGACCACGCTTTGATTCGCGCCGGCCTGGCTAAGACGCTGGGCAGCGAGGCCAACATCACAATCGTCGCCGAAGCCGAAGACGGGGAGAAGGCTATTGAAAAGGCATTGGAACTAAAGCCAGATATTATTCTTATGGACGTTTATATGCCTGTACGTACCGGTTTGGACGCGATGGTGACCATCAACGAAAGCCTCCCGGAAACGCAGGTAATCATGCTTACAGTGTCCGACAAAGAGGAGGACCTGTTTCGGGCGCTCAGACTTGGTGCGCGGGGCTATCTGCTGAAGAGCGCCAAAGTCACTGAAGTTCTGGACGCTGTCACCAGGGTGGCCGCCGGCGAGGCAATGCTGTCCCCTTCTCTAGTTGGCAGGCTTGTCAATGAGTTTCGTCTTAAACATGAGGACGGCACTGATCTCACCGCGCGCGAGAGAGAGATACTGGAGCTGGTTGGCACAGGATTCACGAATACCGAGATCAGCGGACGGTTGTTCATAAGCGAAAGTACAGTGAGGACTTATATCAGGCGCATCCTGGATAAACTACGTTTGAGAAACAGGGCTGAGGCTATCGTTTACGCCAATCGCCGTTAGCCGCCCACCAGTAGACTCTACCAGTTTCCGCTCTCACGGCGCCACATTCTTTCTCAGTCAACGGCAAACCTGTGTTGTATTTGCCACACAACAGGCAGAACCAACCTCACAACTGCGGCAGACGCCGGTAGAATGGCCGGCAGTATTGTCCTCCTCATTTGCACTTCCTGATCCCACCTTCCATAAGGCCTTCCTACGTTCTCCTCTTTTGAAACCTCACAATAAGCGAGAAGACAACCAGCAACGCTGCGACGGCCGCAAGGTTTATGATGGGAAACGAGAGCCCTCCGGGTTGGCTGGCTGTATCAGGAGCCTGGCGGGACCCTTTCTCCGCTATCTCATTTGGACTGAATTGCTGAGACGCGGATTGAGCGGCTGCACCAGAGTTGGAGGACAATCCTCTGTCTGCTGTTACATCAGACTTGACTTCCTGAGACGCGGATTGGGCCGTTCCCGCTGAGCCAGAGGAGAATCCTTTGTCTGTTGTTACATCGGACTTGAGTTCTTGAGACCCGGATTGAGCGGTTGCACTTGAGTTGGGGGACGATCCTTTGTCCCCATCAGCCTTGACTTCCTGGGATGCAGTTTTGCCGGTCGCGACTGAAGTCTGGGGCAACACCGCAAACTGCACTTTCTTTGTGGCCATGACTTTTCCTTCAAGGGTGACTTCGACCTCTGCTACGTAGTAACCTGCGGCCAAGCCCGGAGTACTCCATGGTATCATGATTAGCTGCTGTTTTCCGACTGAAACGATATTACTTTGCTTCTCGAATTCGGCGACCAGATTATTATTTCCGGTAAAAACCTTAACATGAGTCTTCGGCTCAACATTCGCATCACCACTGTTGGTGAAATAGACCTGAAAATAAACGGGCTGGCCAGAGAGTATCTCGTCACGCTCTATGGCAATCTTATCTACCTTTCCTTCGATTTTTTGAGGAACACCACTGATCTGTATGGCGACATCTATCTTGCCCATGAGACCGACTGCCATCCCTGCCTCTGCCCCTTCGGGTATTGCCATAACTTGCAGAGTGCCGTTGGCAGAGGTTAGCTGAGTATTTTTGGGTATACTGAACTGGACAGTTAGATATACCCATTCCCCTGTTTGCTTACGGATTTCTTTCCCCAATGCGATTGTCTGGCCTTGCTCATAGAAGCTCACCCAGTCGGCGATGTCTCCGGTGGCGAGCAGTTGCAGCCGTGAAGTGCTGGTTTCATCTGTGTGTCTGATAAATAATGTATCCCTATATGTTTGTCCCCTGATTGCGTCCTTTATCATCAATTGTGCGGGCCCTATCCCCAGACTGGCCGCATTAACGGAGAGGGGTACCAGCATTCCAATAGAATTCAATGTTATGATAGCAAGAAAAAGACCTGTCAAAAGCGCCTTCACTAGTTTCTTCATCTTTGTTGTCACCCCTCTTTTAAGTTTTTCCGAACCGCGCCCGCGGCTTTCTCTTGAAAGCCGCGGGCGCGGTGTCATCATAGCCGCCTCGGCTATAGAGTATTCTTAGACTCTAGGGGAATGGTACCGCTACGCTGCCAATGATCATCTGTCCGACCTTGGAGCCTGAAGGAGACTTTATCACATGGATGGAGAAGTCAAGCTCATCCTGGTTGGAGAGAGTCAGCACGTTGGGCAGGGTAATTTGCACATTGGGGTCATAGTACATGGCGTTGGCTGGGTTGCTGCCCATCCTGGCGTCAAATACCACGTTCCAGTTTGACTGACCCGCCGCGGGCGGTGTTGGGCCCGAGTATGCGGTGCCGGTCACGCCGGAGAAGCCGAAGCCCATGTCGTTCTGCTTCACTGTGATTTTTACCCACGTGTTGCCGATGTTGCGGACTGTTGCCGGGTTTGGCGCTGGCGCTGGTCCGACCGGGGCCTGCCAGATCGTATCGCCGGCAATCCATTTCTCACTGCTGACTGCCACTGAACCATAGTTCACCACGCTGAAGTCTACTTCTATGCCATTGACGGCAACATATCGGAACTCGTTAATCAGGTTCAATGGAGGTGTTGCCTGGCCGGCATACGCGTTTGTTGTGTCCCAGGCATCGACTTTTACCGTGTAAAGGCCAGCCGGCTGCTCATAGTCTATGTCCTGTTGGCCCATATATACGTAAGCAGTGCCCTTGTCCAATTCCATCAATATTTCAGCATCGTTTATTGGCGGAGTGGTATTCTGCTGGAAGGTGACCAGTTTGGCGTCTCTGGCTTTTATGTATGCGGCCAGGCCCGTAGCCTGATCTACTTTTTGCAGTATGATCTGGTATTTGAAGAAGTTGTTGGCATTATATGGTGCTGGTGAGTTATTCGGGTGGAAAACATCTACCGTTACCCCGGCTATGGTATTTGCGCCGTCAGGGTCAGTGACGATTGCCCAGTACTGTATGGGCTTTTTCGCATTCTTAATGAGCGGCGGCAGGAACTGTGACCCGGCCGTCAAATGGGTGGGATCCCCATTCTCAAGGGAAGTCGTCAGGTCCTGCTCCCATTTGGCTTTGACCAGGGGGGCCCCGGAACCACCACCGTTAATGGTGACAGTGGTCGGTACGTCAGCAGCTACTGCTGGCAGTACTGAGGATAGCGTCAGCATGAGGGCTAACATGATTGTCAGGATTCTTTTCACTTATTTTCTCCTTTTTCTATTTCTAAGGCCAAGACTTCAATGTGTTTAACTTACGGTACCCTCATAAACATCACCTCCTTCTCTCAATAAGATGCGGAGGCGAACACTTTGCATGTGGATTTCGAAAATTGTATAATCCACATGAGTGTCGGGTTCACTCCCGCCATCAGGCTCCCCTTGTCAGTTCCAATGCCTAGGGGAGCCTTTTCTTTCTGTTTGTTCCTGTCTTATTCAGGTCATTCTGTCATAACATTTCATCGTTGTCCTGTTCAGAACCTGATCATTGCTCTTGTTATCGCACTAAAAAGGTCTGCAGAAAATCATGTTAGCAGAAAAGGGAGTTTTTGTTTGTCACTTAAATGATTATTCTCATCATCAAAACCGACAGAACTTTCTGCTGACCCCTGCGACAACGAACGGATAACGATTATGTCTGAAGATAGCGCCGTCTCTTGTCCCGGTGCTGCGTTCGGATGTGTCTGGGCGGGTGTGATTCCGGAGTTGTTACGGATGTCTACGAAGATACCTGTTCTTTAGGCCGCGGATGGTATGAGAGCGAGGTTCGATTGGCTGGACTGTCCTCTGTTTGAGCGCAATTCGATCGAATTCGGTTACAATCCGTTGCTCAATAGGAAGTTCACTGATGCGGTTATTGCCCCACCGCGCGTATGAAGGGGACCAGCATCCAGCGTTCTTCGGAGGTAAGGAGATTCCCGAAGGCCGGCATGTTGCCCAGCCCCTTAGTGAGAATCCAGTAAAGCTGTCCGGGGGCACGCGCCTTGACCCGCGGGCTGGCAAGATCTACCGGCGGAGACGCGCCGGCGGACTGGAACATTCCTGCAATGATACTGTCCCCCCGGCCTGAAGGCCCGTGGCACGTGGCGCAGTTAACCGCGTAAAGCGTCCTGGCCCTCTCCATAGTCTCAGGAGTCGCCGGCACCGGATTTGGCAGTTCCGCGGCTTCCTGGAAGGTCCCCGGGTCCACTTCCCGGCCCGTCACGGGTACCGCAAAGGGCGCCGGCTGGAGCCGTGGAGGCTCCTGGGCGCGGTAGGACTGCTGGTAGTGCATCTCGATGAAAAGGTCGCGAGGGTAGGCTCCCGTAGATGCGCAGCTTGAGCCAAGCAGCGCCACGGCGAGAACGCCTCCGAGAATAAAGGCCTTGATCCTCACTGCCGGCCCCCCTCAACGCCCTCCCGTTTGATCTCAACCGGGCCAGCCTGCTGCAGCGCCTGCTCCGCCGTGCCGAGCCTCGAATCATCGCAGGTGACCAGCACCCCGATGAGCCCCTCGGTGAGGCGCCGGTCATACAGCCCAAGCCCGGCGCGGGGCAGTCTGGACTCGAACAGGACGCCAAGAACGGTGAAGAGGATCGCGCCTAGCATGGTTCCTTCGAAGCCGACAATGACCATGGGGGGTATGGAGAGAATGGGCTTGCCGCCCGTTACTAGCGGGTTTGCTGCCTGTGTGCCGGCGGTCAGAAGTATGGCCACGGAAAGTCCGGATAGAGCTCCGATGAAAGGAAATACGTACAAGCGGTGTTTCACGGGCTTCTCACCGAAGGTCCCCTCGGGATAGGGAGTACCAGTCAGTACTTCGTACTCGTGCTCGGCAAGGCCGGCCCGTTGTATGCCTTCCACCGCAGCGGCAGCCGAATCCGGATCTCGAAACAGTCCTAACACGCTGTGCTTGGCCATTGCTTCCTCCTACTTTTCACGAATAATGCCGGACACTCTCTTCCGTCCGATCTGGATGTCCTGGCGCAGCACTTGGCCTTCCTTAATATCATACACGGGTATGAGCGGGAAGAACCGGGTGAACAGGAGCAGTCCCAGCGGCACCATGGCGAAGGTTGACCCTACTATTACCAGTTCGATCGGGCTTGGGAAATAGCTGCCCCACGTGAAGGCGAACGGAGTCTTGCGGGCCAGTCCCGGCACTATGATGAGGAACCGCTCGAACCACATGCCTATGTTCAGACCCAGAGAAATCAGTAACATGGCCAAGATGTGCCTGCGCACCGAGCGGAACATCCAGAGAGAGATGGGGATCAGGAACGCCGTAATAATGAAAATGCCGAAAAGAAGACTCCAGGGCCACTGGAAGACCTGCATCTGGCGCATGGCCGTCTCCGGCCCGCCAGTGTTGTAGAATCCGAAAGCAAACTCAAGAAAGAAGAAAAAAGACCATCCGATGCCCACTACGAGCTGCAGGCGGCCGAGCGCATCGAAGTGCTCGGCACTGATGTATCTCTTCCACCCGAAGAGCAGGTACATCAACGCCACGACCACTACTACCGCCGCTACCCCGGAATGTATGGCGCCGATGACGAAGTACGGGGCGAAAATAGTGGAGTGCCACCCTTCGACGCCGATAGCTGAGGCAAAGTCCCAGGATACGATGCTGTGCACCGATACAAAGACAGGCAGGATGAGCGCCGAGAGGAGGATACCTGCAAGGGCCTGCAGCCTCCACTGGCGACTGCTTCCCCGGAAACCCAGTGAAAGGACAGAGTAGAGCTTGTGCCGCCATCCCGCCGGAACGCGGTCCCTAGCCATGGCAAAATCGGGCAGCAGGGCTACGAATACAAAGAGTATAGCCCCCAGGAGATAGGTGAAGATAGCCGCGGGGTCCCAGATAAGGGGGGAACGGACGTTCGGCCAGACGCCGCGGGCGAAGTCGTAAGGCAGGAACCAGTAGGCCAGCCGCCAGGGACGTCCCGAATGGATGACCGGCATCAGGGCAGCCACCATGAGGGCGAAGACGGTGAGCAGCTCGGCAGCCCGGGTAACCGGCCGCCGCCACTCGGCCTGGCTGAGGCGCAAAATGGAGGAAATCATGACCCCCGCGTGGCTTATGCCGACCCAGAAAACGAAGGTGGTTATCAGAACGGCCCACATCACGGGCCGGTTCAGGTTCGTCAGCCCCAGTCCCTTCCAGAACAGGATGGCAATGCTGCTTACTCCTGCCAGGACGCCGAGACCGGCGAGTCCAGTCACGGGCCAGAACCAGCGCGGGGTGCGCAGAGTCGGCCCCAGCAGGTCCTCGTTAATCTCGCCTTCGCTAAGCCTTTGCCCAGGTTCCATACCCTCTCCTTGCCGTCTCATTCCGTCTTCGCAAGTACCCACACCCCAATTTTCACGAGGCTGCGCCGCAGCCGCAGTATGAGACCCTCTCTAACCTCCCAGACCGAGATGACCGGCACAATCTTCGTGGCCATGAGGTAAGTGAATGCAGCCCCGGCAAGCCCGCCGACCAGCAGCAGGATATCAGCGGCATCGGGAACATGGGCAGGCGGAATATGCTCCAGAATCGCTCCTGTCTCCCTCACTGAGTAAGATGCAACATAAAAACGAATTCTCTCCATCAAGGTGCCCGCCATTATCATGACTGAAACCGCCACAGGCCAGGCGATGCTGCGGCGAAGCGGGTTCCACATGAGGACCAGAAAGGGTCCCAGAAAATTGAGCACAAAGGTGGCAAGGAACAGCGGCTGGTAAGGCCCGAACCACAGCAGCTTGAGGAGATTGCGCTCGACGGGCAATCGTCCATACCACATGACGATGAAGCCGGAGAACCAGAAGTAGACCCAGAGCAGGGAAAGCGCAAGCAGTATCTTGGCCATTGCCCAGAAGTGTTCTGTCTCGATGTAGGTCCGGTAACCCACACGGCGCAGCAGCGCCATCATCACCACTGTCAGGGCGACCGCCGTCTGAATACCAGACATAGCCTGCTGAAAGGGAAAGAGAGGGTCCTTCCATCCCGGCACCAGGCCCAGGGCGAAGTCGGAACTTATCAGGACGTAGACCATCACCAGGAGCGTGAGGTAAAAGCCGCCGAGAAGTCCCAGAGCCGCGCGCTGTAACCGCCACTGGCGGACGCTTCCCCACCACCGCCAGGCCAACCATGCGAACCACTGTTTCCGTATGCCGCCCCCAATGGCATCCCGGCACGCGGCAAAATCGGGCAAGGCGGAAGCATACAGCAGAAGAAGGCCGCAGAATACGAGCGCCGCAAGAGCCAGACCATCGTACAGGTGGGCGTTGGGCCAGCCGAGCCAGATGGTCCCCGACTTGTCGGTGTGTGGCACCAGGGCGAGCAGAGGAAGGAAAAGTAATACCATGAACACTCCCACCACGGCAAACAGCTCCGCGGCGCGGGTGAATGGACGGCGCCAGTCGGCCCCGGCCATTCGCAGCCCTATGGCCACTACTGGCGCGGAGGCCGCAGTGGCCAGCAGATAGGAGAACGTCGCGGCGTAATAGCCCCAGGCGGTCCGGTCCCCGAAGCCATCCCGCAGCCGCACAATGAACGCCAGGATGCCCAGCAGGAACAGTGCCCCAGTTATAGCGGCCGCGGTCCAGAACCGGCGACCGCCGCCAAGCACCGGCCGCAGGCCGTCCTCTACGACCTGCCCGTGGGTGAGCTCGGCTGTTTCCTCAGGGTTAGACATGATTCGGATCAACCTTCTTCAGATAAATTATGTTTGGCTCCGTCCCGGATTCCTTGAGGAGCTTATAGCACCTGGGGTCCCGCGACAGAAGGGATACTCTGCTCTGGGGGTCTTTGATATTGCCAAATACGAGCGCACCAGTGGGACAGGACTGTACGCACGCGGGAATGACATCTCCGTCGGAGAGCGTCCGCCGCTCCCGCGAGGCCACGCGCTGCGCCCGGCGGATACGGTGCACGCAAAATGTGCACTTTTCGATGATGCCGCGGACGCGCACGGTAACGTCGGGGTTGAGGTGCTCATAGAAGGACCTCTCGAAGGCAGGCTCGAACCAGTTGAAAAAGCGTACCTGGTAAGGGCAGTTGTTAGCGCAGTAACGGGTTCCCACACAGCGCGGGTAGACCTGCACATTCAGGCCCTCATCGTTATGGTGGGTGGCGTACACAGGGCACACTGGCTCGCAAGGAGCGTTGCCGCACTGCTGGCAGAGAACGGGGATGAAACGCGCCTTGATATTGGGGTACTCGCCTTCCCAGTAGCGCTCTATGCGTATCCATTCTATGGAGCGGCGGCGCAGAAAATGCTCCTCACTATTCACGGGTATGTTGTTCTCCGCCTGGCAGGCTACGACGCAGGCCTGGCAACCGGTGCACCGGTCAATGTCAACAATCATTACCCATTTGTACTTTCCTTCTAGTACCATCTTCTAGCCTCCCTGGCGGGTAACCTCGATTACTTCGAAGCCGGCTTCCTGCTCAGGGAACATCGCACCCTCAAACTTTGGGATGCGCTCCCGGCGACCTGTCTTCACCAGGCGGACCCGTGTACTCGCCCATGCCAGCGCGCCTGTCTGCCCATCCTCAATGGGCGCCAGGACCGAGAAGGGGTTGCTTCCCCTCCCCCGGGCGTAGCGTCCGGATTTGGAGTGGCCCTGTCCAAAAGGCATGGCCACCACGCCGGGAGGTAACGCCGGATTCACGTATATCCACGCATCCAGCGTCCCCTGTGACGACTCGACGGATACGATATCACCTTCCTCCAGTCCGGCCTCTCTGGCCAGGGTCCGGCCTACCTCGATCCAGGTACGCCAAGTTACAGTGGTGATGGGGTCGGGTGTGGCCTGGAGCCAAGGCAGTTGAGCCCCCCGTCCATCACTAAGGGACAGAGAGGGGAAAGGGATGAGATGCAGCGGGTACCGCGCGGGGTCGCCGTCAAATCCGGGCTGGGCTTCCTGCACCGGCAGCCGGGGTGTCTTTGGGGGAGGTCCAGAGTAAGTCGCCGTCGCGTCCCACCAGCCGCCGCGTGCCAGAGCGCTGTTCCAGATGACCTCCGGGTTTGCTTCAGGAATTGGTCCCCTACCCTGCGCCTCTCCGGTGAGCACCTGTCTCGTCCCTTCACGAAGCAGGTCGCGGAAGGTATCCCACGGCAGGCTCAAGTCGGGGGGCAAATTCGACGGTGTGCCCACCTTCTTGCTCAAAGCCAGGAGGACGTCCGGAAAACTTCTTGTATCGTGGACGGGAGCTACCACGGGCTGTTGGAGGCCGACGACCTGATAGCCTGGGCCCGGATCGGGAACGTCGTCGCCCCACTCCTCAAGGTAGGTATGCTCCGGCAGCACCAGGTCGGCCATAGCTGCGGTCTCGTCCATGACGGACGCAAAGCTCACGACCATCGGCGCCTGCTTCAGGGCCTCGGCGAATCCGAGACTGCCTGGCAAAGTGAAAACGGGATTAATCCCGCGGACTATGACCAGTTTTACCCGACCCTGGCGCAAGCTCCCGACGAACTCACCCCAACGACGGAGAGGCGCTCCTGACCTGGCGCCAGGCAACCCGCCCGGGGGCGGCGGGTTGAGGATTACACCGCCAGGGACGCCCACGCTTCCCACCAAGAAATTCAACGCAAAGATAGCCGATATGTTGAAAGTCCCATTGGCCTGCGCTGCCGCGGGGCCGCCGCCTATCGCCAGGCTGGGCCGGCGGACGGCGAATTCCTGGGCCACAGATGAGATCGTCTCTGGTGACACGCCAGTGATGGCGGAGGTCTGCTCCGGACGGAAGGCACTCAGGGCGGAAACCCCCCTGCCTCCGGTCAAAGCCTCCGCAGCCGCGCGGTCGGCAAGACCCTCGGAGACCATAACGTAGGCCATCGACAGTGCAAGCACTCCATCCGTGCCCGGCTTTACCGGTATCCAGCGGTCCGCGTTGGCTCCAGTGAGCGAGAAACGCGGTTCTATTTGTGTGAGGGTTCCCCGTCCCGACTTTTCGGAATTGCGGAAGTCGCCGTAGCCCAGAGAGTAGCGGACCGGTGACAGTTCGGTGGACAGAAAGTCTGCTCCGAAGGAAAGCACGTACCGGGCACGGGCGATATCGTATTCGGGGAGGATGCCCCGGTTGGACTCACCCAGGATGTCAGATATTGCCTGCCGCAAGGGCGCCGATTCCAGAGGCTCGTGAGTCAAGTGAACGGAACCGTCCCGTGAAGGCCACGAGTAGAACGCCAGGAAGCGGGTCACCAGTAACTGGAGGTGTGCCCTCAGAGGGTCCGTAGCGAGGATAACCGCGTCAGGCTCGCTGCGCAGGTCCCGCAGACGGGCCGCCAGGGCGTCCAGGGCCTCATCCCAGGAAAGCTCATGAAATGTGCCTGTGGCCCGGTCACGGCGAAGCGGCCCCCGCAGGCGGTCGGGGTGGTAGAGGGTCTGGAGGCCGGCCTGGCCTCTCGCGCACAGCTTGCCCCGGTTTACCGGATATAGCGGGTTTCCCTCGATCTTCTTGGCCCGTCCCTCCATGACGCGGACGATGACGCCGCAGCCGGCCGGGCACTGTCGGCACAGCGTGGCATACCAGTTGTCAACTCCGGTGACCAGGTCCTCGGGCATCCTTGCGGGGCTTTCCACTCCTATCTCGCTCCTGGCAAAGCTGCACCCGCCGAAGGCCACTGCCATGATAGCGGAGGCTCCCGCGGCCTTGAGGAACTGTCTGCGACCGACTCTTGGACTCAAGGTTACCTCAATAATGACAGACTGAACATTCTGTAGGACCCCCGGCGGTCTTGTGGCAATCCAGGCAATCACCCATCTCCAGGGACCGCACCTGCTTGACCCGGACCATGGCTCCCACATCCCCGTGGCATACCGCGCAGGTAAGGCTGGCGCGCAGATGGGGCTCATGGTTGAAGTGAACTGAATCGGGCAGGCGGTGGACCCTCACCCAATCGATAGGGCGGTTCTCCTGGTAAGCAACCGCTACCTTTTGCACCTCAGGGCTGTTCTTTCCGATTACCCTGTGACAGAACATGCACTGTTCCAGGGACGGGACGCCGGCCACCGCTCCCGTCTCAGCGCCTCGATGACAGAAAGTGCACTGAATGCCGGCCGCCTGCACGTGCGGCACGTGGGAAAAGGCCACGGGCTGGGCTGGCGGCTGGCCGTACTTGAAAGCCCATTGAAGAGATGTGAAAAGCAGAACGATCAAAGCGATGACCGTGAGGGCCACGAGGCCCACTCCGGCAAGCAGGAGCACCCATTTGTTGCGGATCAGCTCCATCCGTCACAACTCGTGACCAGCAGGCGGCCTTTTCACAACAGCCACCTTGGCCAGAAGTCACCTATGACACCTGAGGCCAGTACAGCCGCCACGAGCGCCGCCGCGAGGGCGGCTCCAGAGATCAGCGCTGCGGCAAACAGCAGGGGGCGGAGTCGCCCGGTATGCAAAGGCAGCTCACCGGTGGAAATCAGAGAGGGGATAACCGCCATTGACAAAAGCAGGCTGCCGCCACATATGACAGCAAGTGGCACCATGACCCACAGGAGTACGAGCATCCCGTGTATTCCTTCCCATGTGTCGCGGGTAATAACACCAACGTCCATGCTTCCTCACGTATCTAAACCACATTGGAATCCACTGCCGGGAGTGGCGCTTTGTCAAACGAAAGGCCTGTTTGTAAATACTATCATTGATTCTCAATGTAGTCAACGCACAGTCACGCGCACTTCGCGGATACTATTGCTTCTGAGAAAGTGACCTGATAGAATAGAGTTATCCACCCCGGCAGACAGTGTATCCTTGGTTTTGCGGTACAGATCAGTTAGTTGAAGAAGTAAGGAGGAGAACACGATGTCCCAGCAGTCAAGTCCATCCACTGAGGTAGGCTTTACACGGAGGTCATTTCTCAAAAGGTCCCTTGGAGTGGGTCTATCTATTGTCGCGGTTCAAAGCGCCGGAGGCCTTTTGACTTCTCTGTCCGGTTGCGCCGCGCCTCCCACCCCGGATTTTGCTGTCACTTCTTCGGTAGATTTCAACCACAGCCACAAGGTCACCATCCTTGGCGCTGATGTGGACAAGCCTCCGTCCGAAAAGACGTACACCTCGGACGGACCCACGCACCAGCATTCAATTAAACTGACGAAGCAGGATTTTGAAACCATAAAGAAAGGTGGGGAGGTGTCAAAGGTCTCCGACGCGACGGGCACCACTCCTCATACCCACACTTTCGTCATAAAGAAGGCGTAGCTGAATCTAGTGCCGTCATCCAGGGATCCCGGACGGAAAATCTATGATGTAAGCCTTACCATCAGCCCGGGAATGCTTGTATGGCCCGGAGATGTCCCGGTATCCATCGAGTCAGTCAAGTCCCTGGATAGAGGCGATTCCAGCAACCTTACGGCTTTGCACATGGGTGCCCATTCAGGCACCCATGTTGACGCCCCGCGACACTTTGTGTCTGGCGGCCGCAGCATAGACAGCCTGAACCCGGAGGTACTGGTGGGTCAGTCCCGCCTCCTGCAGTTGTCTGAAGCGCGGGTGATAGACCGCCCGTTGCTCGAAAGACAGGACCTGAAAGGCGTTACCCGCCTGCTGCTGGGCACCAGTAACTCGGCCCTGCTGCACAAGCCCGAACTCGACCTTAGCTACGTTTCCGTTTCGGAAGACGGCGCGCGTTACCTTGTGGACATGGGTGTGAGGCTGATTGGCGTGGATTACCTCTCTATCGAGGAGTACCACAAAGAGGGGCATCCAACGCATACGCTGCTTCTGAAGGCGGGGATAGTCATAATTGAGGGGCTGGACCTGAAGGGCGTGCCGTCAGGCGACTACCAGCTCATGTGCCTGCCCCTCAAAATTAAGGACGCGGACGGCGCCCCGGCTCGGGTATTCCTGGTTGAGTCATAGGGTTCCGACTTCGCCGGCCAGTTTGCGAATTGCGAGAGCCACCTCAGCGCCCGCGTCTATCCTGATGACTTTCCTGCCCCTCGATCGGAGCGCCTGGAAATCTCCCAGCGCCTCAGCGTCCGTCAACACTCCGAAGGAGTAAGGCTGGCCGGTCACCGGGAAATCCCTCTTGTGACCCAAGGCAATCTGAAGGAATAGCCCGGTAGGAGCCCCTCCCTTGTGTAGTTGACCAGTGGAATGCAAATAGCGAGGCCCGTAGCCCACCGTGGTAGCAATGCGGCATTTCATCAACTTCCGCCGCAGCTCAAGAAAGGCCAGCTCAGTGTCGGGAATTTGCGGCACATAGGCCAGGATTGCCAGGTAATTGCCCGCTCCAGCGCCGGACAACAGTTCCTTTAGAGAACCACCGGTCTCTATTCCCGGCAGGCGCCCGGAATTGCGGTATTCTTCAAGCAGGCGGCCCGTTTTCTCTTTCGCTTCCTGAACATTCGGCTGGTCGAAAGGGTGAATGCCCAGCACCGCTCCGGCCACGGAGGTGGCGAACTCCCAGCGGAAGAACTCGGCGCCGAGGGCATGCCGGTCCCTTAGCTCAAGGGTCACCACAGGATGACCGGAGGTCCTTATTTGCTCCAGAGCGGCATCGGTGACTGAATTGTCATCCTGCTTGAGCCGGAGATAAACGAAGAGCCGGTCATCGCCATAGTTAGAGGGCCCCAGCAACGGCTCTCCGGCCACGGGTATGATTCCCTTTCCGTCTTTGCCGGTGCTCTCGGCGATAAGCTGCTCCGCCCAGAGCCCGAAGCCGGCTATGGACGGCGACGTAACAAATGTCAACTTGTCCAGACCCTTCTGAGCCAGAGTTCCCATGATCGCTCCCAGCCGGAAGCCGTGGTTCTCATGGAGGGCTTTGCTGGCAGCGCAATCTTCCCGCATCCGGCCCGCGGTGTCCAGGAGCGCTGCTATATCAATCCCGGCAAGCACAGCGGGTACCAAACCAAAGTAGGATAGGACGGAATAGCGTCCCCCGATATCCGAGGGGTTCAGGAACGCCTTGCGGAAACCGGCCTCGCCGGCCAGCCTGGCCAGCGGAGTCGCGGGGTCGGTGATGGCGATAAAGCTTCTGCCCGCCGGTCCTGTTCCCAGGGCTTGTTCTGCGTGGCTTCTGAAGAAACGGTACAGGGACATGGTCTCCACGGTCGTCCCTGACTTCGAGGACACGATGAAAAGAGTTCGCCTGATGTCAATGGCTTGCGCCACAGTCTCCACCACCGCAGGCAGCGTGGAATCGAGCACAATCAACTCCGGATAATCTTTAGAGATACCGAACGCCTGCCGTAGCGTCTCCGGTCCCAGGCTGCTGCCGCCCATTCCCAGGAGCACGACATATCGAAAACCGGCCTGTCGTATTTCGGCGGCGAATTCCGTTAGAGACTGCAGTTGGCCGGCCATCATTTCGGTAACTGTGAGCCAGCCGAGGCGGTCGGCAATCTCCGTGGAGTCGGGTCTCCAGACGGTATGGTCCTGGCGCCAGATGCGATTAACAACATCTTTCTTGCCGAGGTCGTTGATTGTATTGTCCACTTCGGAAAGATGTGCTCCCAGAGTGACGTCGGGGAAAATGCGCTGTATCACCGCAAGACTCGCTTTCTTCTCATTGATTTAGCTTCGATCGAGATGACTTTGTTTAGACGGCGCCGGTATTTTTCCTCCTCGATAAAACGCGCTTTAAGAAAAGCGTCTATCAGCTCTTTAGCCAGCTCTATCCCGATAACGCGCGCCCCCAAACAGATGACATTCATATCGTCGTGTTCAACACCCTGGTGGGCGGAGTAGGTATCGTGACAAAGGCAGGCCCGGACGCCGGGCACTTTGTTGGCTGCGATGCAGGCCCCCACGCCGCTGCCGCATATCAGGATACCGCGCTGCGCCCGGCCGGCGGCTACGGCTTGCGCCAATTCCTCAGCGTAGTCGGGATAGTCATCCGTGGGAACGAGCGTGTGCGACCCCAGGTCCACGATATCGGGGGCGCGGGAACGCAACCACGGAAGCAGGGCGGCTTTCAAGTCGTATCCGCCGTGGTCAGCGGCCAGCGCTACAGTTAACGGCATTCGTCAGACGGCGACTGCCTGCCCAAGGATATTTTTCAGGGACTCGATTGCCCTGTCGTAGTCCGGATGGCTGCCAACTTCCTTCAGATATTCCGCGTAACGGATTGTGTCCGTCCTGTCAATTATGAAGATGGCGCGGCTGTGCAGCCGCAGTTCCTTAACCAGGACTCCGTAAGCCCTGCCGAAGGAACCTTCCCGGTAATCGGAAAGGGTCTTCAGACTACTGATGTTATGGGCGCCGCAGTAGCGGCGCTGAGCGAACGGCAAGTCCATGCTTATCGTGTAAATGAGGACATCTTTGAACTTACTCGCCTCCTGCTCAAACCGCTGGGTCTGAAGATCGCAAATAGGGGTGTCTATGGAGTGGACCACGCTCAGAAGCCGGACCTTACCCCGGCTGTCCGACAGGGTTACTTCTTTCATGTCTGTTGATATCAGCCTGAAGTCCGGAGCCTTCTCTCCTGCCTTGAGCTCGGGCCCTTCCAGATTGTAGGGTTTACCGCCGATGGTGACGATTCTTGACATGCCTGCCTCCTCCTTCTAAAATGCGGACCATATAAATTTAACAGGCGAATCATGGAAAAGTCATATAATTTGACTCTAAAAGATTACAAAATTATGACATTTAATCTATCTGTTGGCAACCACTCTGCTATGCAGACCTTGCGGGGAACAACGTTTTGTAATAACTACTATATAGTTTTCGACCAGAATTTATGACATTGCAATGGTCTAATGGTTAAATTAATTTGGTATAATTTATGTTAGTCAGTCATGGAATTCAGTAGCGAAACGTCAAATGTCGTCGAAATCATATCTTATCGCATCACAAATGAGCGGTTCAGACAATGCCTGATCAAAGAAAAAGAGTAGTCATACTCGGGGCGGGATTCGGCGGCCTGTTCGCGGCAAAGCAGTTTTGCAAGCTCAGCCGTCACGCGCCCGGGATGGAAGTCACCCTGCTGGATAAAAACAACTACCACATGTTTGTGCCGCTGCTCTATGTGGCGGCAACCGGAGGGGTGGACCCGATGAACATTTGTTTTCCGATTCGGGCCACCCTCAAGAACGGTGGTATGGGGCCGCCGGTGATGTTCCGCGAATGCGAGGTGCTCGGCGTAGAGATGGAGAAGAAAAAGGTTATCACCAATCGCGCCGAATTCGAATATGATTACCTGCTGTTTGCCTTGGGCAGCACCACCAATTTTTACGGCATACCGGGTGTCGAGCAGCACATAATGGCTATCAAGTCAATTGGAGACGGCATGGCCATTCACAGCAGGATACTGGAGAGTTTCGAAGCCGCGTTGATGGAACCCGATGGAGAAAAACGGAGGGAGATGCTCACCTTCTGCATTGTTGGAGGCGGCCCGACCGGCGTGGAGTTGGCCTGCATGATTGCCCTTTTCGTTTTCAAGATACTGGCACGGGACTTCCCACCCCTGGTCCCATTGTCGCGTGTTGTCCTCATCGAAGCGGGAGACTCCCTGCTGCGCGGCATGAACCCGGAGCTGGGACGCCTGACGCTTGAGCGGTTGAAGAATCTTGGCGTCGAAGTGGTTTTAAATTGCTCCGTGGCTAGCGCGACCGTAAACTGCATCAATACCAAGGACGGGCGTACCATTAACTCCAAAAATGTCATCTGGTCAGCCGGAGTTAAGCCTTCCCCCGTGGCGCAGAAACTGCAGGTGGAAAAGGCCAGAGACGGGCGCATCATAGTTGACGACAAGCTGCAGGCGCCTTCGGCCCCGGACCTTTATGTGGTTGGAGACTGCGCCTATGTGCTGCGAAAAGACACCGGTAAACCGTATCCACCCACCGCCCAGGTAGCTGTGCAAGAGGGTATCGCCGCCGCCAGGAATATCGTCCGGGCGATCACGAATCAGCCCCTTTCTCCATTCAACTACAAGTATAAAGGGGACATGGTTTTCCTCGGGCGCAACTATGGAGTGGCCGAAATCCGGGGCAGGGTTATCAGCGGAGTGCTGGCCTTCTGGATATACCAGGTATATCACCTCATGAGCCTGACCGGATTCAAGAACAAGATATTCACCTTCATAGATTGGGCTTACGATTACTTTTACCGCCGCAACACCATTAAGCTAAGCTGAAAGTATGCACACCAGACGGCGTATTATCGCTGTAATCTTCCTCACCGCTGCTCTAACCGTTTCTTATTTCTTGCTCCTCCACTTCTGGTATCAGCCAACTTATGTATTTGTTTATACGGACAACTCCCGGATTGACGGCACCCTTGTAAAGGTAGTGGCTGAGAACCGCGGACAGGTAGTCCAGTTGCCTTATGACACGGACGATTTTGTTCAGAAAGACCGCGTCATAGCCACGTTGAGAGGGACCACAGCCGTTGGAGTGCCCTCCGATATCGGCAGTCAGAAGTTCTTTTACCAGTATGTCCTGGCCCCTGTCTCCGGAATGGTCGTGAGCAGAGCGGTCAACCTCGGGGACACGGTAGCGGCGGGTCAGCCGCTGCTAACGATAGCGAATCTAGACGACATCTGGGTAATAGCCAACATAGACGAAAATGAGATAAGACGGGTGAAACCGGGTCAAAGGGTGGACATCCACGTGGATGCCACGGATGAGATTCTTCAGGGGAAGGTGGAGTTTATAGTTCCCTCCACGACTTCGATAGTCCAGCAGGGGGGCAGCCAGCCGCTGGTGGTCGCGGCGAACACCCAGGATGTGCCGGTAAGAATCAGCTTCGAGCAAAAAGACCGCGGGCGGCTTTATCCCGGTCTGTCCACAGAGGTCACTATATATACCCGCTGAGAGGGTGGAGGTTAGAAGTGAGAGGTGGAAGTCAGGAGGTAGATGTCGAATATCATTGAAGTCCGCAACCTGGTCAAGAAATACGGCAACTTCACCGCGGTAAAGGGGATCAGCTTCAATGTGGAGGCCGGCGAGATATTCGGCTTCCTGGGTCCTAACGGCGCTGGAAAGACCACCACAATCAATATGCTCTGCGTCTTGCTGCGGCCAACCTCGGGCACCGCCCTGGTAAAGGGGTTCGACGTCGCCCGGGAGCCAATGAAGGTAAGAGAGTCCATAGGGCTCGTGTTTCAGGAGTCCAGCACCGATCATGAGTTGACGGCCAGGGAGAATCTTCAGGTCCACGGGGAGCTCTACGGGGTTGCCACTGACATCATCAAGAGGCGGATTTCCGAGGTGTTGAACATGGTGGAGCTTTCCGACTGGGCTGACAGGCTGGCGGGCACGTTTTCGGGCGGAATGAGGCGCAGGCTGGAAATCGCCCGGGGCTTGCTGCACCATCCGGAGGTATTATTCCTTGACGAACCCACCCTGGGACTGGACCCGCAGACCCGGAGCCATATTTGGCAGTATATCGTAAGGCTGCACCGCGAAGAAGGCGTTACCGTGTTCCTGACCACCCATTACATGGATGAAGCGGAGAACTGCAGCCGCATCGCGATTATTGACCACGGAGAAATCGTGGCCATGGATACCCCCGCCCGCCTCAAGGCGATGGTGGGTGAGGATATTATCATCCTGGATACGGACAATAACGAACTGGCGGCCGGAATCATAGAAAAACAGCTTCATATTCCGGTCAAGAAGGGCGCCGAGGGACTGCAGTTCGAGGTGTCGGAAGGGGCCAGATTCATTCCGGGATTCATGAGTTCTTTCACCGCCGCCGACAAGCACCCTCAGATATTGAGCATAAGCTTGAGACGGCCCACTCTCGACGATGTCTTTCTGAAAATCACCGGTCGCGCTATCCGCCAGCAGGGCGCCGACGGAGCGGAACAGCAGCGAATGATTTACAAACTGCAGAGATGAGGAATTGGTGGGACAGGGACTGACCTATATACTTGACCGCGATATGCAGGCCCTCGGCACAATCTTCAGGAGGGAAATGCTGCACATGTGGCGCGATAAGCTGCGCCTGGTAGGTTCTCTGGTCCAGCCGATGCTTTTCCTTCTGATTATCGGGAACGGACTCGCTCCCGCTGTGGGCGATATGGCAGGGGGCCTGGACTTCAAGAAATTTGTTTTTCCGGGTATTATCGGCATGTCCATAATGTTCAGTTCCGTGTTTTTCGGAATAAACGTAGTCTGGGACAGAGAGTTCGGCTTTCTCAAGGAGATTCTGGCGGCGCCGGTGCGGCGCTATGTGGTAGCCCTGGGCAAGATACTATCAGGGGCCGTCATCGCCACGATCCAGGGCATAATCGTTCTTATGCTGGTGCCGGCGCTAGCCGAGGCATCCCTGTCTCTGCCGATGGTTCTCAAACTAATCCCGATCTTCTTTCTTCTCGCCGTCGTGACAAGTTCCATTGGCGTAATCATGGGGGCGGTCATAAATTCAATTCAAGCTTTTCAGGTGGTCATGCTGGTCCTGGTCATGCCCCTGTACTTCCTGAGCGGCGCCATCTTCCCGTTGAAAAACCTTCCCACGTGGATGAGCGTACTGAGCAAAATAGACCCTCTTACCTACGGAGTGGACCCCATCCGCCAGATAGGACTGACCACGACACTGCGTTCTCACGGAATCCAGGCGTTTGCGGTGCACACAGTTGGCTTCGACATCATGATGCTGCTTGTGTGCGGGACAATCCTGGTCGGGGGAGCGATAGTAATCTTTAACCGGTTGTAGTAAGTATCGCGGTTCCGCTTTGCCGGTCAGGCCAGGCGAATCTTTACGATGTCCAGGTGCTGCTGAACGCTCATATCATAAAATGATTTGGCGTACTGAACAAGATGGCTTCTATCGTTGAATGAGAAGGCCGCCCCGGCAGACGGGTATTCCGGCTCATTCACCGGGCGCACAGACCCATTCCGGAAGCATGCCGCCGTGTCCACCGGTCTCAACGAGCCCTTCAGATGTATGGACTCATTATCGGGCGTGGTTATACTGGCATAGACGGTCTGTTTTCTGAAGTCTCCGACGTAGGTAACCGTCGTCTTGTCCGATTCCTGCCACGTTAGCATATGGACATCAGGTCTGATTTCCACCTTTTTGTAGCTAACCCTTTTCTTCGTTCCGGCCCGGCGTCCCCGCGCCACGGTATATGCCATGACGTTGTCGTTTTCAAGGTGGAAGTGAAATACCACTGCCCCAAAATCAGCCGCAAATGCGCAGCCCGCACCCGGGACAATCGCGGAATTACTTTCCGGGGCCTGCCCCCAGACCTGAGTTATCTCTCCCTGCACAACTGACATCGTTACTTCCACCTCACTGATAAATCACTAATCCAATTTGAGAACATCGTGACACGTTTGACTATTTCTTCAAAAACGCGGCATTAGCCGCCATTTGAAGGACCCCGTCCAGGCCGTTGAGCTGCGGGAAATCCGCCTTGATTTTCGCGATCACCTCATCGGCACTTTTTGAAGTCTCCAGCGCCCTGTCGTACGCGGCCAGATATTTTTTTGTAAAGGAGATGGAACCCGGACCGTTCCGGGAGTTCATCTCTGCGTGGCCGGCAACAACGATTTCAGGCCTCAGTGACGCGATTTCGTCGAGTGTCTGCGCCCAGCGTTCGCGGGCGGCCCTGTCCGTTTCCTGTACCCAGACATTCACATTGTCATATACGGTGTCGCCACAAACAATGGCTTTCAGCGTAGGGATCCAGACAAAGGAGCTTCCCTCCTTGTCGCCCTGCACGGACTTTATTATGGCGATGGTATTTCCTTCCAGTTCGAGCATATTCTGCTCAACTGGTTCGGGAATGACCGGAGAATCCGGAATATCTTCACCGAATAATGGCTTCCACTGCGCCATCTCACCCGGCAAAAGTCTGTGAATGGTTTCGATGACTTCGGGCACAGAAACGAACTTCGCGTGCGGAAAAGCGTCTCGAATGGCGTTCAGCCCCCAGTAATGGTCGGGGTGACCATGTGTTATATACACTGTGGTCAGCTTTCTCCCCGTGGCCTTTATCCTGGCAGCCAGGCTGCGCGCCTCTCCCAAGGTGAACTGGGCGTCAATAAGAATCAATTCATTATCCCCGTAGATAAGCGTAGAAGTAGACTGAAAAGTATCCGGGCTGGAGATGAATACTTCGAGATGAAGCTTCGATGCCTTCCTGAAAAGACGTTCTGCAGTCGCCTTTTGTCTGGTTATCATTTTTTTCTCCTTCCCGGGCGCCGCATGAGCCTGGGTCGTCATAGTAAGCCACATATATCACTTATGATATATCTGCAGCATTAAGAAAGCATAAAATCAGGGTGGGGAAATATTAAGTTTTTATGACATTTTTGTTTTGCGGGAAACCCGGCTGTAAAGCCAGACTCCCAGGAACAGAAATGCCAGGAGCAGAGATTCGGCTATCCAGAGAATCTTCCCCGCGCGGGCGGAGGGCGCTATTTTGGTGTTCCCGGCTGCTCCGGGCTGGACGGCATTGAACCGGAAGGTTGTCCTGTTATCAAAGGCATCGGGTCTCCTTACCAACAGCTCCACCTGCCAGGAACCGGCAATGCTGAGAGGAACATTCCCTGCGACGTAGTTGCCGGTGCCGCGGGAAATTGCAGATACCACGTTGTCGCCCAGGTCCTTGTCCAGATACCTGAAACGAAGGCTGACATCGGTGGCATTGGTTATGTTCCTGCCGGACAGTTCCTGCAGGAAAACCTGGACTGTATTTTGCCCGACGCGGCCCGGTTCTATTTGAAGGGTGACGTGCGCATTCTCCGTTACCTCATGAAAGGATACAGGGATCTGCTTGTTTGCCTCCCGGGATGCCGCCTGGCGCGCCGGCTCCATTACGGTTAGAAACCCCACCGACAGCAGCACCAGACCCGCCAGCAGGGCTTCCGCGGTAACCAGCCGGCGCAGGTGGCTGCCGGCTTTGCCTTTACCGTTCAACCTTGGACTGACCCAGAGAAGGTTAACCGCACCCGAAAGGAGAAGGGGTACGGAGATGAGCATCTTTATCAGAAGCGTCACACCATACGCAGTAATCAGCGCCCGGGCAACAGTGACCTGGGCCCAGGCGCTGTAGAGGCCGGTGATGATGAGCGTTCCCACGCTGAGAATAGCCAGCCTGGAGAACCTGGGCGTCAGCCGCGAGAGCGCCAGACGTTGTTCCTTTGGGGATAGATGGCGCATGAATATCGGACAAGCCAGAGCGAAATGAAACAGCCCGCCGGTCCAGAAGGCCGCTGCCAGAAGGTGGAGATAGTCGGAAAACAGGGCCTCAGCGCGTATCCCGGTTGTAGCCGCGGCGTGGCTGACAAAACTTACGGTCAGCAGCATTCCGCATGAAAGCAGAAGCGCGAAAAGTAATCTGGGCCGGGGGGTAGCTCCATATGTTGAGAAGTCTTTCTCACCCTTTGAGAAAATGGGCGGCCCATCCAGCAGCCCCGCCGTGCCCAGGAGCAGGACGATTCGCAAGACCCACCAGCGGCCCCAGTCTGTGCCTGTAAGCAGAGAGAAGGTGGGTTTGCCGAAGACGCGGTAAAGCGGAATATCGCCGGCTACGGCCGTCTGAACAGCCAACTGAACTAGGGAAACCAGCAGGAATGCGCCCATCGCCAGCCAGCTAATATTCAAAGACCTTGAGGCAAGCCTGCCGGCCAGCAGCCGCATCGCCCTGTTACCGTCCCGCCTGATTAGAACCGGCCTCCATACAAACAGTTCAAAGGCCATGCCGCCAGCCAGAGCCAGGAGGCTGAGCAGCGCAAACCATTTTACGAACGGCTCCACCGCTGATTGGAGGAGGGGCTGGGTTGTGCGGGGGGGAGTGGGGGCGGCCGGTGCTGCCTCCACCGGCCCTGATGGCGGCTCCCCTACAGAGAAGATAAAAGAGCCCTCGAGGGCGTGTCCATCATAAGCGGATAAACTCCTCCATACCGTAGTGTACAGCCCGCGAGGCAGTTCAGAGAGGGTGACGGACAGGACGCCGGGGGTGTCGCTATCCACCCGGCTGTCACGGTTGTCCACTTGCCGACCCTGCGAGTCCAGTACCTGGATTTCGCTAAACTGCGGTTCCACAGGCTCCGTGAAATAAAGGGTGACTTTTCCCGGGGGATCAGACAGGACCGAGTTGGGGGCAGGCTCTGAACGCCCCAAAGCAGCGTGCGCCATGGCGATGCCGGAAAATAGTAACAGTATGGCCATAGCCAGGAGGACTGCCGCCACTACTGAACGTTGTCCCGGAGCGTGCAGCGCTCCGGGACAATATCTCGATGCCTTATAAGATCTCAAACTTCGCTCCGGTTATTTTGCCTTCCGCCTGGATATTATGAGAGAGACGCCCCCAGCGATGGTACCGATGGCTCCAAGAATAATCCCTGCGGTGGCCATGGCGCCCGCCTTCGTTGCGCTTTCCTCTATCTCGTGGTTTTCCTCTTCTATGTGTCGCGCAAAGGCGTCTATTTCTCGCACCTCGGGCACCTTGATGGGGAACTGGATGTCAACAGAGGACTCTACATCGCTGAAGTTGCCGCCTCCTGACCTCGAATTGAAGGTCTCGTTCACATTCGTTCCCTCGATGGCGCCGAAGAAGCGCATTCGGTAATACCCCGGGGCCGTCAAAAGCAAGTCGGCCGTGTAGTGGCCCGGGTCGCGGAAGATGGTACGGAGCTTAAATGTTCGTGATACCCCGCTCGGGACATGGGTAATCTCAACCTGCACGGTTTTCTCCACTCCCTCTACGGGCTTCTTCGTTCCCGTATCGGTCACACGGAAGTCCACGCCGTTCTTTTGACCTTCAAAAGGCGGCTCAACTATGAAGCCGACGACGAACTCGTATTTACTGACATTCCTCCGCTCATGGGCAGAAGCTGAGCCGGGAAAAACCAGCATATATGTTACCGACATCAACAAAGTAATCGCTAGCACCGACAAAAGACGGTTCATTTATTTCCTCCCCTGAAAATTAGATTCGCAGCCTTCTTGCAAGGCTGTTCCGGCGTAAATAACCGGCAAATTCTTGAATCTAGACAGACAGGAAAGGTGGGGGCTTCTCCGGCAGGGAAATGCACGCCTGTGTATAAAGAGTTGGGGGTTCGCTGTTCCAGAGAAAGATGCTTGGAGGCTCAATGGTCGGGTCCACCGGCGCCATGGCAGCACCGGCTGAGAACATGAGTATGCCGGCGTACCATGCCAGGCTATAGTCATGGAAAGAATCTGCTGCCTGGTCATTTCCGCCGGGGCTGTTCTCGCCTGAGTTGACATGGTCCGCAAGCGTATCAGGAACGAGAAGATAATGGTGAAAGGGGTTAGCGTCTGCGGCATGGTAGGACATGAAGGGACATGTGACAGAGCCCGCGAGCACTGCCAAAAGACCCAATGTTAAGGCTAACCTGTTCAATCAGCTCCAATACATCCGGAATCTTATGGGTGAACCCTCCCCGGGGTGCCGGCTGAGCCGGCTTGCCACAGTAAGCTGCATGCAATCTATTATATATTAGCCGCATTGAGAAAGCATAAAATCAGTACGGAGAAATATTGATTTTTTATGACATTTTGCCCTCGATGGGAATTGGGATTGGCTTGTCGGTGAAATAAAGGGGGGCCCCGACGCGTCGGGGCCCCCGCAACTGATGACGACGCAATATTATTTGATGCTTTAACGCTAGAAGTCAGGCCGAAAAGTCCAAAATCGCTGTCATTTTGGCGCTCGGCAGATATGATTTTTGGGAGAAAAACATGCCAAAAAGGGGTTTTCGTCCGCACTTCTAGGGAGCCGGGTTGCGCTGCGCGGGAGTCAGCTGGTCTGCCCAGACTGGGGGAAGGTGCTGCACCCAACCGTTGTAAACGACCGGAATAGGAAGCACCCCCTGTCCGCCCATGCCCGGGTTCCCAGTGACGGTGTCGTCCGCGGTTGTACCCGCGCCCGGCGTAAGGGATATCCTTCCCGCTACCCTCGCGTCAGCGGCGCTGCCGTCGCCGTTCGGGTCGGCGTCCACCACTGTCAGGGTGTTGGCGAATTTGCTGGCTACATAAACATAGTAGCCTCCGCCCTTTTTGGCCCCAAACTGGACCCCGTGTGTGCCGGGGTCTCCGGGCAGCATGGCGACAATTGTATCGGTACTGGCGTCAATGATGATTATGGTGGCCGTCAGTGTGCTTGCTGTAACCACGAATTTGCCATCCGGGCTGACCGGCGTCTGTATAGGCAGTCCACCGACAGGCCCTTTTACCGCGCCGCTTATGGGGTCATAGCTGGCAAGCAGGTCAATGGTCTTGAGAACGGCGCCTGTTTTCGTATCAACCACCGTTATGGTGCTGTCGGCCAGGTTCGCCACGTAATACTTGCTGCCGTCGGGCATCATACCTATGGCCAGCGGGTGCGACCCGACGGGAGCTATAGCGGTGATGCTGTTATTCTTCAGGTCGAAGATACTGGAATTGTCCGAAAACACGTTGGGCGTCACCAGTTTGCTGCTGTCCGCGCTTATCCAGTGGGCGTGGGGATGCCCGGCGCCGATATCCAGCTTGTCCTCCACGGATTTGGCCAGCGGTGACAGTTCTACTACAGACTTGTTGTTGTCCGTTCCGTTAATAGTGACGTAAAGCTGGTCCGTATCCGGCCGGGTCATAACGTGCGCCGGAGCTTCACCGACGGAAATACGTTTCACCAGCGCTCCGGTCATCCTGTCGAACACCGTCAGGTACCGGTCAAACCATTCTGTCTGGTAGATTAGTTTCTGGTCTCTGTCGGTCCACATATTGTGGGGATTGTTCATGTCGATTCCCGGCAGGGCAACCTTCCTGGTGACTTTCCAGGTTGAGGCGTCCACCGTGGTAACTGTTCCGGGCTTGTGCTTTCCATGGGTCAATTCGAACTGTGTATCGACAAGCACTTCTCCCACTCCAGCGGCGGCGGGATTCAGCAGCGGCTCAAGGGGTGTATCATTGCCGTACCTGGCGTTGAGTACCGCGGGCAGGTTGACCACAGCGCCACCTGAAATCCTGACGTTCACGTCAGGATAGGTGATATGCCATGGCGCCCCCGAGGAATAATCTTTCCAGTTCGATGGATTTGTGGCGATGAAGAAAGTCCTGAGTAGCCTTGTCGCCAGGTCGCTGCTGGTGGGAACCGTCACGCCGTTTGTAAGGGTAATATTTTCTCCCAGGTCCAGCCCGGCAGTGGCGGGGTCATCGACTATCACGGCGGCAAACATGTACGGGTGAATCTTGCAGAAAAAGACGTACAGCCCGGACGTAATTACCTCCGCGCTGGCGCCTCCAGTGGTCCCGGAGTCAAACGGCATTCCGAACGCACCGGTAGGGAAAACGAGGGTGGTGATAGTGTGGACCGTGTTGGAATCTTCATCCTTGAAATCCACCTTCGCGCCCGGAGTAACGACGGCCAGAGACTGCGTGCCCGCCACGGGCCCTGCTATGTTTTTGAACCAGCGCCCGGGTTCGTCAGTAATGACGAAAGTTGCCCCCGCGGAAGCGCCGGCAACTGACCCGCGGGAAACCGGCATCACTATTAGCCCGGCCAGAATGGCGGCCAATAGCGCTATGCTTGCGTACTTAAATGAGTTTTGCATTTTTCCTCCCATATATACTGCTATATAATATAGCAGTATATTATAGCTGAGAATATAACTTTTGTCACACGTTTGTCACGATTTTGTGTACACAGCCTTCTCCAAGGAGGTGGCAATGCGCAGGAGCGGATTCACCGCGAGGCCGCGGGTTCAGAGTCTCTTCCAGTCAAATCAAAATATGCTATAATATTTTGCGTTTCTGCATTGCCAGGAAAAACCATAAACGGCAATTTACCATGATTCCCCGGTAGCTCAACGGTAGAGCGGGCGGCTGTTAACCGCTAGGTTATAGGTTCGAATCCTGTCCGGGGAGCCAGCAATTCTGATTTTCCACAATTCTGAGCTGTTAACCACCACACTTTTGTAAGAACTGTCAAGCTGCTATACTTGATAGTAGCTATTACTGCTCATGAGAAATGCTGCCTGTGAAAGGGAAAATGGTCGACATAAAGGATAGAAAGAAAGTCGAAGGGGAAAAGAGGCTGCTTTATCAGGCCCAGGTCCTGGAGAGTCTCTCCGAAGCAGTCATAGCCACTGATGCCGCTTTGATCATTACCGGCTGGAATAAGGCCGCTGAAAAGATACTCGGCTGGACGGCGAAGGAAACAGTCGGTAAGTCAGCGCTGGATATCATCCGGTCCGTATATGTGGCCCCCAACATGGATGAGCAGGTGCGCCGGTGGCAGGAAAAAGGTTCATGGGAAGGTGAAGTAGATATCAGGAGGAAGGACGGCTCCAGAGCCATCACATATTGCTCGAGCAATTTTCTGAAGGACGTAAATGGCAAAGTCACCGGCTCGGTGTCTGTTGTTTCGGATATCAGCGAGCGCAAGGCGCTGGAAGAGGAGCTGAAACTGAGGACCCTCATGCTGGATAACACCGCGGACGCCGTTTTTGTGTGGGACATGGACAATAAGATGACTTATGTTAATGAGACAGCCAGCCTCTATACCGGTTACACCAGGGAGGAGCTTCTTCTTGTCCCTTTCCTCAGCCTGACCACTTTTTCCTGCGCCGCGGAGATAAAGAGGCAAGTTGAGTCTATGCATAGGAAAGGCAGGGCGGCTTTTGAATGCGCCATATTGAAGAAGGATGGGGCGGTCCTGGCAGCGGAGGCAAATTCCAGCGTAATTGAAATCGGGGACCGTAAACTCATTGTGGCGGTCCTGCGGGATATCGAGGTGCGCAAGAAGGCCGAGGAAGAAAGGGAGCACCTTCTCAGACAGGTGACGAGGGAAAAGCTGCAGGTAAACAGGCTGGCGAAGAGGATCGCGGAGGAAAAGGGGGTTCTTGATGTCATCATGGAAAATACGCACGCCCAGCTTGTTTACCTCGACCCGGAATTCAATATCGTCCATGTAAACGAGGCCTATGCCCATGGCAGCGGGCATAAGAAGGAAGAGCTTATCGGGAAAAACCATTTCGACCTGTTTCCGGATAAGGAAAACCTGGCCATCTTCGAGTGGGTGAGGGACAGGGAACAGCCCGTAGAATATCATGACAAGCCGTTTACTTTCGCGGACCAGCCGGAGCGCGGGACCACCTACTGGGACTGGGTGCTGGCTCCGGTGAAGGACAGCTCCGAAAAGCTTCAAGGGCTGGTGCTTTCTCTTATCGAGACAACCGAGCGCAAGAAGCTGGACCAGCTAAAGGACGAGTTCATCGGCATGGTATCGCACGAGATGCGCACGCCTCTGACCGTGGTCATGGGAGTGCTGAATACTTTGCTCAGCGATTGGGAGAAGATATCGCAGGAGGACACCCGCCAGCTCATGCTGGACGCGGCCAGCGAGTCGGAGGAGCTCTCGCACATACTGGAGAACCTGCTGGAGCTCTCCAGGGCAAAAGCCAATAAGCTGACTCTGAACCCGGAAGAGGTTGATATTAAAGTTGTCCTCCTGGAAGTGATGAACGGCGTAAAGAAGCTAACGACAATACACCGCATGTCCTTGAGCCTTTCCCCGGACCTGCCTCTGATTTCGGTAGACCCGCTGCGGCTGAAGCGCATCCTTTATAATCTTCTGGAAAACGCGGTCAAATACTCCCCGAACGGCGGGGATATAAAAATCTCCGCCAGGGTCCGGGGAGAAGAGATGGTGGTCAGCATCAAAGACCAGGGGAAAGGGATGTCTCCCGAGGAGCAGGAAAGGATTTTCAATCCTTTTGAGCGGCTGGCGCCGATGTCTGAAGCCAAAGGGATCGGGCTGGGACTGATGGTATGCCAGCGTCTTGTGGAGGCTCACCAGGGCAGGATATGGGTAGAGTCGGAGCAGGGCAAGGGCAGCACCTTCTACTTTACGCTTCCACTCAACAGGGTTGAGGAGGCGTCCGGCCACAGGAAGTAACGGCCCCCGCTCTACGCCAAATGGCGGATAAGAACCGTTGCATTCATTTGATTTGTGCATCATTTGGCTAAGGCTTGCAAACAAAAAGTACACCTGATATAATCCTTTGCCATCAGAGGTCAGGTAAACATGCCATTACAGGACAACATCAAGATACTGAGGGAAAACAGGGCTCTTTCTCAAAGAGACCTGGCCAAAATAGCCTGCCTGAATACCGCCACCATCTGTCGCATCGAAACCGGCCAGCATAGGCCCCAGCCCGGCACCATCCGCAAGATCGCCACGGCGCTGGGAGTCCGCCCCGAAGAGCTAATGACAGAGCAACTACGGTTACTGAGGTGAATTTTTGCGCAGAAGGAGAAAAATGTTCTTTGAGGAGTATATATCCCAGACCCTTCCCTTCACACTGGATGGAAAACCCCAGCAGTTCACTTTCCTTACCAGGGTGGACCCCCTCTCGGGCAATGTCTCCAAAATCTCGGAGGAAAGGGCCAAGAAGAGCATCGGCGTCTCAGTGGACCTTAACGTGAAACCGGTAGAGAACTGCGCTTTCTGCGACTATAAGGTAACTACTCCCGGAGAGCGGATCATGCATAAGGGTGGGGCGGTTACGGTGCCGAACAAGTTTCCCTGGGAAAAATATGACTGGATTACTATTTATCCTCCGTTCGGGCAGCACAAGATGCTTCTTTCCGACCTTTACTTCGACGACCTGGAGCGAATGATCGAATCTTCATATGACCTTTGCCTGGAATGTTCCAAAGACCCGGATGTTATCTCCTTCATGGATTTCACCAACTGGGGAGTTTTTGCCGGAGCTTCCCAGCAGCATCCGCATTCCCAGAGAAAGAGCATAAGCTGGACCATGGACCCCACTCAGGAAAGGGAACTGGACCACTGCCGCGCCCTGGGATACCGCTACAACCGCAATCCTTTCGATATTCTCGCGGACGAGGAGAGGAAGCGGGAAGCGCGGGTCATTTATGATAACGACGTCTTCATATGTTCCGCATTCGCGCCTTCATGCTCCGATGAGGTACTGGTCTTTCCCAAGGAAAATTTTTCCAATATCCTTCAGACCACCGCTGAAGACCGCAAGAGAATAATCCGCCCCATCCTGGGGATATTTCCTTCCCTGTTCTTTTACAGGGGAATCACCGACCTGAATATAGTGATTCACACGGCGCCCTTCAGGCTGAAGGAAGAGGCCCGCAAGTATTTCAGGTGGCACATGCACATCCTGCCCCGCAGGTCAAAGCTGCCCTCGGACAGGGCCGGAGCGGAGCTCGGGTTCGACGTGGACGTCATTGATTCTCTGCCGGAGCATTCCGCCCGGATGCTGCGGTTGTGGTACAAATGCGGTCCGAACGAGGAGCACGTGGTGAAGGGCAAGGACGGCGGACGCAACCATTCCCTGCACGAGGAATTCTGCTCCTTTGTGAGCAAGCCCGCGATGGCCGTCAGCTAGCGCCGGCTAATCAATCCGCTTGAACCGTTTTCGGGCCGCTCCGCACACGGGGCATTCCTTCGGAGCTTTTCCCTCCACCGTGTTGCCGCATGTCTGGCAAACATAAAACGGTTGGACCAGGGCTTCCCGGTCGTTTTCCAGCATGTCCAGGGCGCTCTTGTACAGGCTGTGATGTATTTGCTCCACGTGGTTGGCCAGGTCAAAGCTATCCTGTGCGTTTTTCTCGGCATCGGCCTCGGCCTGCTTGATGAACTCCGGGTACATCTTCGTGAACTCATAGTGCTCGCCGCCAATGGCCGCCAGCAGGTTTTCCTTTGTTGATTTTATTCCCTGCATGACCTTGAGGTGGTTGCGGGCATGTACGGTCTCGGCCTCCGCCGCGGCGCGGAACAGGCGCGCAATCTGCTTGTGCCCCTCCGATTCGGCTTTGTCCGCGAAAAACAAATACTTGCGGTTTGCCTGGCTCTCTCCCGCGAAAGCGAGGGCGAGGTCTTCCGCTGTCTTGCTCATAGGAACCTCCTCAGATGATGTTATTTCCATTGTAGGGGAAGTCCGTTCATCACGCAATGCTTTACTTAGTCTGCAAACACGGTATAATATTTATCTGGATATCGTCAATTTGGGGCTGTAGCTTAGCTGGGAGAGCGCCTCCCTTGCACGGAGGAGGTCAGGGGTTCGAATCCCCTCAGCTCCACCAAAGGGGACGATACCGAGAACTCCTCGACTTCGGGAAACGTCATTTGGGACCATTAGAATTTTCTCAAAGTCGTTCACCTGGCCACCAATTTAAGAGTTTGGGCCAGAGCAACAGGAGAAATCCACCTCAAAAAATATCGCTTAATTGAACATAATTGTCTATTGTTCGGCCAGCACGACGCGAGAATTCCACTGCCAGCGAGAATTTACCCAAGTCAGGGGCTTTTTCTACCCACGTGCTCAAACAGACTTCTTCTGGCCCGCTCCAGCAGACGCAGCGGAGCAATCCGAATAGAGATGCCAAGCTCTCCAGCCACCGGCTCAATAAGCTGTTTGACCTCTTTGCTGCCTACGTGGATTTCTTGTGGGATGGGAGTTGCTTTTTCCAGGAGACGGATAAAGGCCTCTTGTTTTTCCTCATGCGAGAGACCCGGACCCAGCAAGTCAGTGCCGACAATAAGGCCCTGGTTTCTCTCCACGGCCAGAATACAGTTCGGATAGTACGGCCGGCCATTGCCGGAATCAATGGCCGCAGGAAGTATGAAAAGGTCCAGTTCCCACGATCCGCTTTTCTTGCCTGCGGCATCGTATAACCGCCGCAGACGTTCCCTGTCCAGGGGTATGGACACTATTGCTTCTTCTGCTGCCCGGGGCTTCCGCCACTCGTCCAGCCATTGACCCTCGTAGAAGTACCGGGTTAGAATCAGGTCCTCATCGCAACCTGCAAAAAGGTCCAGGTCGTTATCCCGTACCCGGACAGCCACGTTGATAGTCTGCTGAATGGCGCTGGTCAGAAACAGCGTCTCTTCTTTCTCCAGATACCAGGGCAAATAGCCGGGAAGCTGACTTCGGAATAAGGGCCAGGCATTCTTACCCCTGAAACTCACGCCTAGGGAACGGATTACGGCCATGTCTGGACTCGCCAGTTCGCCTCGATTTACAAATAGCACCGAGAGGGCACAAATATCAAGGCCGGCTTCCAAGCTCACTGTTTCCGACTCATCCATCATAAGTCGCTGATATGCATCGAATCCTTTGGCCCCTAAGAACAAAACCAGGCCAAACTCCTGCCCACCATTTCCCAGAACAGAGCAGTACCCCGTTTCGCCGTTGAAGGGATTTTCTAGCGCAAACAGGTCTCCATTTTCCATCCATACCCAGGGCGAGGAATTTCATTGACAGATAACCAGTGATCCTTGGATCTCAACTTCCATTTGTGTATTCACTTGCTCTCCTCCATGCTATAATTGTGCGATCCCCAACGAACGCTAGGAGCAAGAGAAATGGACCAGGCAAAAGCAAACATCAATCTGAAAGAAGGTCTAATCCAACTGGAGGGGCCGGTTGATTTTGTACGAGAATATCTCAATCGGTTCGCCACTAAGGGACTGCAAAGCATATCGAAAAAAGTCAAAGTGACTCCCGCTGAGGAAGGGGTCGAGGTCCGCCAGAACAAGAGAAGGAGAACGAGGCGTATCTCCGCTGTGAAAGCTGTTCGTGCCGAAGCCAGGGCCGGGTTCTTCAACGAAGCAAGGTCAACTGAAGAGACCAAGCTGCGATTGGCGGAGAAGGGTGTGGACTTCTCGAAGAACTCTATCAGGATTGGCTTGAATAGACTGATTGAGGCAGGCCGACTTAGCAGAAGTGGCGTTGCCAGGAATTCACGATATCAGAGTACGACCAGCCAGCCGCCTCGAACCAGCTCACAAACCTAATCCAGGGTCCGCGGTAGGTGTTCGGCGCTGGGTGCGCCTGTGTAATCATGCCCCGAAGCGCCTTGCCATTGAATCTGACAATCGTAAGGCTGCAATGACGCTCTAACCAGACGGTCATGAGAGCCGGGTAAAGCTTTAAACCCGTAGAATCGAAACTGGATATTCTCAGTGGAGCGCCGCCAAAGCCCTCAAATAGAGATTCTCCCAAGATTTACTGATTGGTCGTCCTCAGGGTGACCGTCCCTATATTGTGAGGTCACATCCGATATAATGTAACGAAGGAATCATATTCTCTGGGTTACAGGAACCATACTCTGTAATTCGTAGTGTTAAATATTAGTTAGACGTTTCTTTCTCCCACTATCTGATTGCAATTCCCTGCGCCTCTGCTGCTGATTGACTTTAGAGTAAATGGGGTATTATACTACCTGACAGCGGAAATTAGCGCAATACGCCTAAAAGTGTTTTTCAGGTGACAGACGGTTCAAATTCGTTCTGTCCCCCTCCTTTTCACTCGTCTCGATAACGTCGTTGTCTTTCTTTGGTTTAAAGATTGTAGGAGGTTATCTGTGAAGATTATGGGACTGGTTCCAATCACTCTTGTTACATCCTTATTCTTGTTTGCCTGCGCTCCAAAAAGCATCGCCCCCGGGAATCCTGCGCCTCTGGAAATTCAGTCCAAAGTACAACCTGCTGATACATCTACCTCAACGCTGGGTCAGAGTCAGCCAAGTGACGCAGAAGGATGGCAGAGAATATGGGAAAAAACTCTTGCCGGGGCAAAAAAAGAGAGGAAAGTAATAGTTTACGGACCTCCCGGTTCAGATATAAGGAAAGCTATGACGGAAGAGTTTCAGAAAGCCTATCCTTTCGTTGAGGTAGAATGGGTGGGCTCCATGGGAGCAGCTACAGTTCCCAGGATAAAAGCAGAAAGAAGGGCCGGATTATATAATGTGGACCTCCATATTGGTGGAACAACCTCCATAATGACAGATTTGATGCAGTTTGCCCTGCCAATAGAGCCATTGCTGGTCCTTCCTGAAACAAAGGATGGCAAATTCTGGATGGGGGGAAAACTGGATTTCGCGGACCGGGCGGGGAAGTACAACCTGGTTATGTCTACCTTTGGAAAAGTTGCAATTGCTTACAACCCTTCTTTAGTGGACTCGAAAAAGGTCCAGGAAATGTCTTACTGGGACCTTACCAGGCCTGAGCTGAAAGGAAAGGTCATTATTCGAGACCCCAGGACAGCAGGGCCGGGACAGGCTACTTTTACCTTTCTTTATGCTCATCCTCAGCTTGGCCAGGATATGATAAGGGCGCTGGCAAAAAATGACATTGTCTTAAGCAGAGAAGACCGCCAGATGCTGGAGTTTGTATCTCAGGGGAAATTCGCTATAGCCAATGGATATTCAGACGCTCCCCTGAATGAACTGAAAAAACTGGGAATTCCAAATATGAAAACACAGCCTGTGCTTAAGGAAGGCACATACTCGACAGCTGGCCTGGGTTCTTTAATGATGTTTGACAACGCACCCCATCCCGACTCCGCTATGGTTTATGCCAACTGGCTCCTTTCTAAAGAAGGCCAGACAGCCTGGTCCATTTCCTATGGGAACCCCAGCCGGCGGATAGATGTTCCAACAGGTCATCTCGACCCCGAAGTACTTATCAAGCCGGGAGTCAATTATATAGGCACTTATCGCGAGGAAGAACAGGAGCCCAAAGACAAAATGATGCCGCTGCTATTCGAGGTCCTGGGAAGGTAAGCGACGTTTAGTGAATCTCCTTGGAAGAGAGAAAGGAAGTCAGTGATTTGAGCCAGGAAAAAGAAGTCAGGAGAGGATGGTGCGGTCCCTGCCATATCAGATGCGGACTGCTGGTGGAGTTTGAGGGAGGAAAGGCAGTCAGTGTCAGAGGAGACCCCAATGACCCTTTGAACCGGGGGCAAATGTGCGAGAGGGGACGCCTGATTCTGGAACACCTTTATCACCCTGACCGGCTCAACTATCCCTTAAAGCGCGCAGGAAGGAAGGGGGAAGGGAAATGGCAGCGGATTGAATGGGGGCAGGCCATGGAGGAGATTTCGCTGAAGCTGGCAGAAATCAAAGACAGGTATGGCGCTGAAGCTCTGGCATTCTCCGGGGGCACCCGCCGCACTTACGGCTGGGCTGTAGAAAGGTTTTACAATCTTTTCGGCTCCCCCAATGTAACCGGGGCCGCTCTTGTCTGCATGTGCCCCAGCCACTCGGTGGACTGGAGCACCTATGGTTATTTTGCCGTATCCGATGTCCGTAATACCGCCCTAGCGGTGGTATGGGGAAGCCAGCGCTCCAGGTCCCAGATAATCCCGGGATGGAGAGACCTGCTCGTCGCCAGGAAAAAAGGAATGAAGCTCATCGTAATTGATCCGGTACAGATAGAAGAGGCCAAAATGGCTGACATGTGGCTGCAAATCAGGCCAGGCACCGACCTGGCCCTGATGCTGGGCTGGATAAGGCTGATCATTCAGGAAGGGCTCTACGATAAGGAGTTTGTGGAAAAGTGGACCCTGGGCTTCGACCATCTCTGGGAAAGAGTAAAAGACTACACTCCTGAGAAAGTTGCGGAGATTACCTGGGTGGCCCAGCGTCTGATTGTTGAGTCTGCCCGCATCTATGCTACTACCAAACCCGCGGTATTAAGCTGGGGCCTGGGGATAGATTTGCAAGGGGTTAATGCCATTCAGGCAGCCCGGGGAAAAGCCATTTTAAGGGCCATAACAGGCAACCTTGACGTAAGGGGTGGAGAGCTTCTCGGCCTGAGCCAGGAAGATATGAAAGCTGTTTCCGATGTGGAGCTGGAGGCCAATGACAGGCTTTCCAGGGAGCAGGTAGAAAAACAACTGGGAGCCGGACAATACAGGCTTATGACCCGCCCTGGATATGAATTAATCTCTCAGGCTTCCAAACAAACCGGAGCTTATGTGAAGCCGCCCCAGTCCCACATGACTTGCAAGGCGCATTCCAGGCACATTTGGAATGCCATCACCACCGGACAGCCCTATCCGGTGAAGGCCTTAATAGCCCAGGCCAATAATCCTCTGGTCCAGGCCGCTGATACGAAGCTAGTCTACCAGGCTTTAAAGAGTCCTAACCTGGAGCTGATGGTGGTAATGGACTATTATATGACGCCCACGGCGGAGCTGGCCGATTATGTCCTTCCGGCCGCAGGCACCCTTGAGCGCGCCGACTTTCCCTCCTCGCCCAAGGCCATGGAGCCGCTCTACCAGCGGGGAAATGACTATTCCTTCTGGAGGGAACTGGGTGTGAGGCTGGGGCAGGAACAGGACTGGCCATGGAAGACCATTGAGGAGGTCTGCGATTACCAGCTCCGGCCGCTGGAGATTACCTTTGCCGAGTCTGTCGCTCATTATGGCTGGCGGGGAACCAGGGAATATAAAAAATATGAGAAGCACGGCTTTGGAACGCCCTCGGGAAAAGTGGAGATAAGCTCCAGTATCTTTGGAAAGCTGGGCTATGAACCTGTCCCTGTTTACAGGGAGCCTCCGGAAACGCCGGTGTCGGCGCCCGAACTGGCCAGAGATTATCCTCTAATTCTAATATCCGGACCCAGGTTCCTGCCCATGTACCATTCCGAGTTGCGTCAGATTCCATCGGCCCGCCAGGCCGTTCCCGATCCTCTCACCAGCCTTCATCCCGAAACAGCAGCAAAGCTTGGCATCGGAGAGGGCGACTGGGTTTGGATAGAAACGTTGAGAGGACGAATAAAGCAGAAAGCCAGGTTAACCGAACAGGTCCATCGCTCCATGGTTTGCGTCCAGCATGGGTGGTGGTTCCCTGAAAAACCGGGACAAGACCCGGAACTCCACGGACTGTGGGACTCCAACGCTAATGTCCTTTGCCCGGTGGACGAGAAATACTGCAGCCCCGAGACGGGCGGGTGGCCCCATACCTCACTGCTATGCCGGGTTAATAAAGCCTAAATTGTATTGGTACGGGGCCACGTAAATTTCAGGGGAGGCGACAATGGCTAAGGCATCTCTTTATTCTGAGGAAACAATCCTAAAATACACCGGCGCATGCTGCTGGGACCACATGGGGCTGTCCGATTATTGGAACAAGAATGCCAGAGAGATTCCAGACAGGGAAGCCCTGGTGGATTCCAGAACCAGATTGACCTGGTCCCAAGCGAAGCTATGGATTGACCGGTTAGCGCTGGGCTTTATGGAGTTGGGACTTAAAAAAGATGACCGGGTCATTCTGCAGCTACCCAACACAGTTGATACTGCCTTGTTTCGCGTCGCCTGTGAAAGGGCCGGCCTTCTGTTTGTACCGGTGCTGCGAAGCTACAGGCACACAGAGATGGAGCACATATTCAGGCAAACTCAGCCTGCCGCAATAGTCATCCCGTGGAAGTACAGGGATTTTGACCACCTGGCCATGATCAAGGAGCTGATGCCTTCCTTTCCATGTCTAAAGCACATCCTTATCGCGGGGAATGAGGCTCCCGCAGGAACTATTGCTGTCAAGGACATTCTGGTAAATCCTCTGGAGGGCAGATATTCTTCCGATTTTCTGGACCGCAGTAAGTGTCCGCCCACAGAGTTTTCCATGGTTGGCGTAACGACTGGGACTACCGGTATTCCGAAGCTGGTGGAGATGCCCATGTGCTGCTGGCTGTGGAGCGTTAAAGCGGACAACAAGGCTCTGAAGCTGACAGGTGAGTATATCATCGCCGCACTGGGCCCTGCCGCTGTCGGGCCCAACATGCCCGTATACTTCGGAGGGCCAATCGCGGGGGCGAAATCGGTATTTCTGGAAAACTGGTCCGTAAGGGGAGCTCTTGAGCTCATTGAGAGGGAAAAGGTGACGCTGCCCTGCGTCGTCCCGGCGCAGCTGGCAGAAATAGCCCATGCCGCAGACCTGGACAGGTTTGACCTGAGCTCAATCAGGGTCATATGGTGCGCCGGGGCGCCTTTGCCTTTCCAGGTAGCCGTGGAAATTGAAAACAGGCTGGGTTGTCCCATTGTCCAGGGCTACGGGGCAGCGGATTTCGGCGGGATATCTATTGTTTCCATAGACTGGCCCCCGGAGTCCCGCCTTCTAACCGTGGGTTTCCCACATCCGGGAAATGAGATAAAGCTGGTGGACGCTTCCGGGAAAGAGGTCAAAAGGGGCGAAACCGGAGAAATACTGGCAAGAGGTCCCACAGGCACCTCCGGTTATTACGGAGACCCTGTCGCCACCGCTAAATTCTGGGATAGGGATGGTTGGTACCATACAGGCGACCTGGGTAAATGGGATGAAAAAGGTCATCTATGCATCGTTGGACGCGAGAAAGACATGATTATCAGAGGCGGGCAGAATATATATCCCGCGGAGGTAGAAAACCTGCTGGTTACGCATCCCAAAGTATTGAACGCCGCCATTGTTGGCATACCTGACCCCATAATGGGCGAAAAAGCCTGCGCCTGCGTGGTAACGAAGCCGGGAGAGACCTTCACTTTCGAAGAGATGGTATCCTTTCTTAAAGCCGGAAGAATAGTGGCCTACAAACTGCCGGAAAAACTGGTGTTAATGGACGCATTACCCATGGTGCACGGGTTGAAGCTGGATAAGAAGGCTCTCAAAGAAAACGTGGTGCTTCTCACAGGAAGTTACTAATGGTCTCATAAATCTCATAAAGAACATGGGTACCAACACTGAGACATGGTATGGTCAAAGACTGAAGATGTGTGAGGAGGAATAAAGTGAAAAGAAGTGTATTATCATTGGGGATTTTCTTGATAGGCGTCCTGTTATTTGCCTGCGCCCCAAAGGTTATGCCCGTGGAAAAGCCCATATCGCCAGAGGCCTTAACTCAGGTCGCTGCAAAAGAGCCTTGGCAGGTGAAATGGGATACGGCTACGGAGGTAGCCAGGAAAGAGGGCAAGGTGGTACTTTACGCCAGCACCGGGGCAGCTGCTGCCCGAGAGATGCTGATAAAGAATATGAGGGAAAAATATGGTTTGGATCTGGAAGTAGTGACAGGCAGGGGGGCCGAAATGAACCAAAAGCTTTTCTCGGAAAGGAAAGCCGGCCTTTATCTCGCCGATGTCTATATCGGCGGACCAACCACCATTATCACCGAGTTTATCCCCGCGGGAATATTTGACCCCATTGAAAAAGTCCTGATTTTGCCGGAGGTATATGACCCCAAATACTGGCGAGGTAACAAGCTCCACTTTATTGATAAGGGCAGGCTCGTTGTCAGGTGGGCCGCCAATGTCAATCAACCTCTGGCCATAAATACCAGCCTTGTAAGGGTTGACTAACTGACCAGTTATACGGACCTTCTTAACCCCAAGTGGAAGGGCAAGATAATGATGAATGACCCTTCAGCTACGGGGAACGGCTAGGACTTTTTCTATTTTGTTGGGATGAAAATGATGGGATTGGATTTCATGCGCCAATTGGCTAAACAGGAGCCCGTTATTCTAAGAGACCAGCGACTTCTGGTGGAATGGTTAGCCAACGGCAAATATGCCATTGCTACAGGTTCGCTTCCGGACCCTGTCCTGCAATACAAGAGTGAGGGCGCCCCGATTATGCTCCTCAACTATATGAAGGAGGGGGGTTACGTATCAGGTGGGGCTGTACAAATAGGCCTTATGAATAAAGCTCCTCATCTAAATGCCTCCACCGTTTTCGTTAATTGGCTCCTTTCGCGGGAAGGGCAAATGTCGTGGAGCACTGTTCAGAGCGACAGTAGCTTGAGGATTGATATTCCCACCGACCATCTTTATCCCGGCAAGGTACCTGATCCATCCAAAAAATATATTGAAGAGGATGAGGAGGGGTTGAAGGAGAAAGGTAAAACGCCGGCTTTAGCTAAAGAGATATTCAACATAAGATAGACTTCTCATATTGGTTCCAGATAACAAAGGCTTGAATAGTCACCTCGGGTCACAAAACGATGAAAAGTTAAGTGCACTCACCCGCTGGGGAATAAGCGGAACATAAGACTAACCCCCTCAGTTTAGTGCTCTTTATCCATCGAATCAAGTCTTTCTTGAGGAAGACACGTCTCCTGCCTATCTTATGCGACGGTAGTCTTTGTCTAATGAGGGTGTACACCGTTTGGTGGCTTACTCCCAGAAATTCCTGAGCCTCTTCAAACGTGTAGAATATGCGTTCAACTTTGTGAGGCTGAAACATTACTCTCTTTCTAGTCACCCGCCAACTCCATTCTGTTTTAGATTATGATAACGCATAACCCCAACTTCAGATGGATGAGTCCTTCGCTCAAGTTGATGATGGCTTTCGCCTGACCCATTAATCTTCCTCCGCATGTTCTTTGAAGCCGAACCATTTATAGCACAGGGCAGTCTATACCCATCGGATGGCAACCCACCAGCGATCAAGAGGCTTTCGCGGGGAGAGGCGATCCGGGTCAACATCAAGATAATTCACCTCTCAGTTTTCGTCAGTTGATTCGAATAGCTGTGACACCGGCACTTTTAATGCTTCAGCAAAAGCAATCAATTCAATATCCGAAACTGGTCGACATCCGGTCTCAATTTTAGATAGAGTAGGCTGGTTTATTGACACTCCAAGAACCTGCAGGCGTGCTATCAACTCCAACTGGCTAATCCGGGGCACAGAGGCGTTTCTCAGCTTCTTGACACGAGGACCAATGATGTTTCTCCTAGACACAAATTTAATCATAGCCGATATGCCTCTGAAAAATATTCCCAAAAGGAATATTACATGTTATAATTGATTTGGAGCGGGATTAGACCCGATAAAATGCTGGTCAGGTGGCTACTCCAGCTTCTTAAGACCTTACGTTATCTTGGTCAGGCAAAAATGGCTGCCACTCCATTGAACATAGCCTATTCGTACCATTGGTCGGCTCGGCTTAGAGATCATGATGAATCGTGGGCTCCTGAATTGGTGGCGTATCCCGCTCCAGATCAATTCATCAGGGAGAACTATGGTCATCCGGAAATTGTATGTAGGTATTGACGTACATCGTGCAGAGCATCGCGTAGCCATACTTCCAATAGAAATGATGGGCGACCTGGGAGAGCACTGGAAAAGATGTGGCTATCTGAAGATAAGTAACAATATCAAGGAATTTTGCGATTTGGAAGCTGAGATAAGGCAATATGTGAGGAGTCCAGGAGAAGTGGCTATTGCTGTAGACCAAACAGGGCACTATTCGGAGCCACTGGTTAGCTTCCTTTGCGCCAGGCATTATTCTGTCTACTATTTAGAGCCCAGGGCAGTAAAAGCAGCAAAGGAGCGCTTACTTGATCAAGAGAGTAAGAGCGATAGTATTGACGCAGCAAGTACGGCCTATTTGCTCTACCTCCGAGATGTTCATGGAATATCTTTTAGAATCTCTGCAGTGAAACCGGAACTGTACAGCAGAGCTTCTCTCATGCGACAGATGATCTTGGACAGACAGCAATATGTCAAGATGTCTGTCCAGGCCACAAACAGGCTTCATTCGTTTTTGATGGTCGTCTTTCCCGAAGCTGAGGCAAAGTTCTTCCCGCAATTATTGAAGATTATCAAACTTTATCCCACGCCTGAAGACATCCTCGCTAGTAAGAACATGGAAGGGATCAAAGGTGTGAGCGCGGAAGACAAGGAGGCCATTTTTAGATGTGCGGCGGAAACTGTTGGAGTTTCTGCCGCTCGCTATCGCAATCTTATCACAGATCTGTGCAGTCACAGGAACGATGCTCAAGCCAGGCGCAAGAACATTGATGTGATCCTCAGCAAGGAGGTCGCAAATCACCCGTATGGGCCCGTGTTACTCTCCTTCCCTTATCTCGGTCCAGTTGCTGCTGCCACCATTATAGGCATCCTACAAGATATAGATCGATGGTCTAACAAGAAGAAGCTCAAGAAAGCTTTGGGCGTCTATGCCATCTCCAGGCAATCAGGCAATTCAAGCGGGAAGACTCGACAGGGTCGAGAGGGAAGCAAGCATGGTCGCAGGGTACTATTTCAGGTTGTTTGGGGATGTATTCAGCGGAGAGCCCCCGATAACGATTTTCGAGACCACTATCAGCGTCAAGTTGCATTTGGTAAGCCCAAGCTTAAGGCCGTTGTTTCAACTATGGGCAAACTGGCTGAACTAATTTACCACTGTCTGAAAACTAATGAACCATACCAATATCAGGGAAAATACAGGACGCGATCAAATGAAGACCAAAAGGCAAATACTACGAAACCCAAGACATAGTGGAAACCCTCTCTGATGAAGAGGCCAAAGAATCCACCCACAATTTCCTATTCCCTGAAGCTCTCCTCACTTTGTTTGATCTTGCTAAAAATAATTTCATACAAACCTGACAAATATCCACCCACGGATGAAAAACTTTCCGCCCTTAATCTACGAATGCCCACGAGAGTGTTAAGAACAATACTCCCTGTGATAGACCAGTAAAATCGAGGCATCGAAAGCTCATGATGCTTTCTAACGAAATAGTACTGCTGTACAGCGTGGGCTTTTATGTAGGAACTTACTCTTTGTGGCTTCAAAGGTGGAGGTAGATGCAGGACTCTGGCGGTCGATACGACGGCCAACTTATGTTTCCTTGATACACTGTAGCTGAAATCTACGTCTTCAAAATAGGCATAGCCCTTGAACCACTCGTCATAGCTGAAGTCTCTGAAGATGCTTCTCTTCCAGATTGTCGCTCCACCGCAGAGCCACTGAGTATATATGTTTTCAGATAACGGTGACAAACCTGTGGCCGCGCCGGATTTGAGTATGCGTCCCTTCGCACTATCGTTCAAGCCAAAAAAACTGTAAAGAAAAGGTGTTTTCCCCTTAGAGTTAACTTTTGCAGGATATGAATTCGTGATATTAAATGAAGCGCCAGCGATGTCTTCGGAGGCGGTTTCCCAGAAGCTCAGCATAGCTTCGGTGGCGTCTTTTTCCAATACTATGTCGTCATCTAGGTAGCCTACAAGGGTGATTTCTTCTCGCAGGGCGTCGCGGCCTTGGTTCCTCTGCCTGGTGAGTCCGGGCGGAAACACCCTTTTGTAAGTTACACTGGGATTTATGTAGGGTTTTATCTCTGCCTCTATGGGCTGGTCGCTGCCGTCAACTATGACAACTTGGTCAGGATGTACCGTTTGAGTTTTGATGCTATCCAGTAATCTTGCCAAAATACGGGGCCGGTTTCTGGTGGGAATGATTAAGGCGATTTTGTGGCGGAACTTATCGATCCTTGCTGTTTCACCTATGCTGTTCATAAACTTTCTTATTGCTCTTACGAAATTATGGCAGTTGAACAAACCGCCCGGGCTTGGAATGTGAATAAACCAGTACGGTAGGCGACAAACCTACTCTCTTTCCGCCATAAGAGCGGCCTTCAGGCCACTGCCCACCTCGCCGGTGAAGGCACGATATTTCCCAAGCTCATCCCCGCTCTGTCTGCTATCTGAATGAGGCTTCAATATTGTCCCAGTTTTCAACGAACCACTTATGCACTTCCCGGACCCCGTCCTCGAACTTTGTTTGCGGTTTATATCCCAGAACACGATTCGCCCTAGTAATCGAGGC
>Ga0082335_1000450_pt1 | contig 104279 bp, 82 predicted proteins | sample Subgrocontami58m_FD_72375 | JGI IMG/M metagenome (GOLD analysis project Ga0082335, IMG submission 72375) | Subsurface groundwater microbial communities from S. Glens Falls, New York, USA - GMW37 contaminated, 5.8 m (SPADES assembly) (version 2) ... | reverse complement strand
TCGCTCGCGACGTGGACGGCGTGCTCGTGAACAAGATGAACGACTGGCTCGACGGGGACTCGCAGCGGATGACCGTCGCGGACGGCGCGTACATCCGCGAGCACTTCTTCGGGCCCGACCAACGTCTCGCGCGCCTCGTCGCACACCCCCCGGCCGGCGGCGACACCCCACCCCCGGGCAGGGTAAAAAAGCCGTTGTTGAAAACCGTCCAGGTTCCGCCATTGTCAGTGGATCGAAACACGCCGATGTCGGTACCGGCATAAAGCGTTGTTGGAGTCAAAGGATCAATCAGGAGCGCGTTGGTCGGGATATTCGGCAGGTTATTGCTGATGCCGGTCCAGGCGCCGCCTGAATTCGTCGACCTAAAAATATGTCCCGTTCCATAACCCGAGACGGTGAGATAAACCAGGGTTGGGTCGGTCGGGCTAACGGTAAGACCGGTGATGGATCTGTTGGGTAGGCCCGCGCTGATGTCCGTCCAGTTAGCTCCGCCGTTCGTGCTAACCATGGCTCTTCCCGTACCCGATCCCGTATAGATTACATTGTTGTTGCTTCTGGCGACAGCGATCGCGCTCAGAACATCGCCATTGCCATTGGTTTGATCAAATGTTCCACCCGGTGGTGTCCAGGTTGGCGGAGTTCCACCGGCGGATTTGCTAGTATCGGCACAGTCATCGCATCTCAAGAGCCGCCATGTTCCGACGTATAGCTTTGAATCAACACCGTTCCCGACAATCGGAGGATAGAAAGCGATCCGTCGGTTCGGCGGCGCCGGTTCGCCAAGTAGCGTCCTATTGGCGATTTGTTGCCCCGGCCCGCTCCCGCCATCGTTGAGCGCGCGAGTAATAACGCCGAACACATAGCTGTGAAATACCATTGATGGATCAACTGGGTTAATAACCAGCCTTCCGCCGTCGCCGCCACTGAACTCATGCCAACCCGTTCCTGCGGTTCGTCTTTGCGATCCATTATCCTGAGTTCCACCGTACGACTTCGTTCCATCAGTCGGGTGAACCGCAATGCTGACGAATTGCGTCAGCGAGAGCGTGGGATTAAGTGATGTAAAAGTCGCACCGCTGTCAGTTGTCTTCCACAGACCACCATCGTTGCCGCAATAAAAGGTGGTGCTACTACCGGGCTCGAAGGTGAATGATTGCTGGTCTGCGTGGAACTTCTGGTTGTCAGGAGTATAACAGGCTTCGCATTCCCATGGCGGTATGAACGAGTTGTTTATGTTTGTAAAGGTTGCGCCACCGTCGGTGCTCCTGAAGGTATCTCGAGCGCCGACAGCAACAGTGTTGGCGTCTACCGGACTCGCTTCGAGATAGGTGTTGTAACCAAACTGACCGGGATCAAGCTGATTAATATTGACGACACCGCGATTCGTCCATGTCGTGCCGGCATTGTCGCTCATTTCAAGCCGCACCTGCGCTGGGGGCCCATCGCTTCCAAAATAAACATAGACACGATCAGGCGCCGCAGGCGTGACTGAAACGCGGAAGTCTGTGGTTGAGTCCTGTGCGGCGTTGTAGGGTGAGAGAAAGACATTGTTCCATGTCAGTCCGCCATCAGTTGATTTGAACAGTCCGCGCGGATCGGCATCGGCCTGTCCAAAACGAAGGGCCGCGTAAATGATCTGTGAATTCGTTGGGTGAATTGCGAGGTCGCTCGCAAGTCCGGGCAAGGTTCTCGTCCAGTTCACCCCACCATCAGTTGAAACGAAGATGCCGCCGATGACGCCGGGACATTGACGAGGATTACAGTCGGCGGGAGTGAGAGAATTGTGTTGCGCGAGATACACCTTGTTTGGGTTTGCAGGATCGACGCGGATCCTCGTCGATTGGCCTCTGTCTGGAAATGTGTTGTTGTTTATCCGCGTCCAGGTCGCTCCGGCATCGGTGGACTTCAAGACGCCTGTGCCCCAGTAACCATTGTCATTGTCACCCATACCGGCATAAACGATGTTCGAATTACTCGGGGCAAAGGCAATTGTCCCAACCGCAAGATCAACTTGCGAATCACTAACTGGGGCGAATGTCGTTCCGCCGTTAGTCGAGCGCCAAATTCCGCCAGTTGCCGAAGCGATCAGCACGATCTGATTGTTGGGAGGAGATACTGCGATTGCGTTGATACGCCCGGAAGTGAATCCGCCGTTATTCTGCAATGCCGAAGTCGTTGGCAATGGCCCAATCGGAGACCAGACAGTGCCAACCGCTTCTGTGCTCTTCTGCTTGTCCCGAGCAGGCACAGAATCCCATGCGCGACTACGGGCACGCGCGGGAATCTCATTGAAGGGGTACATGCGTTGAAACATGAACCAACTCTCACGCCCTTCGGGGTCGTCCGGCAAACCTGGAGCAGGCTTGCTCACTTTATCGATTTCACCACCCTGAAATTTAGCGGGCGGCGTAGTGTGCACTCTCTTCATGCGCGTAGTCGGAGCACGACGCGCTCGCTTCGAGGTCTTTGGCCGGGCTGCTGCGGACCCTATAAGAACCAATCCGCTGACGCACAATAGGGCCGCGAATAAAGCGACGAGGCGCGGCCGATACGAAGTTGTCTCATGACTGCGAAGTCTGCAGAGCAGTGACAAAGAATTCTTCCGAGTTCTCAAAATTCCCATTCTCCTGTTCAGGGTTACTTAGCGTGGACATCTGGAGGTCGCTGACCATACTACGAACGCATGTTATTAGCAATTGAAACTGACGAGCGCGGTGCGACAATCAATTCGCGGAGGTGATTCGCGTATGCGTGAGAGTCATTCTGCCAGGTGATGACGTGCATCCATCAGGCGAGCAGATAACTTTAATCGTTTGATCGGTTGTTCGCTCTCATCACGGTCCGAATCGGTTGCGGTATTCCTGTGAAGTAACAAACCCCGTGACCATCCCGCGTGGGTTGTTATTTAAATCCAGGTCGGCAATCCATTGCAGGTAGAACGCGTCCGGCTGTCTGCGCAGATAGCCAAAGTACTCCATCACCGCATAAGCCTGATGATTGTACTTATTAGAGACTTCCGTGCTCTCGACGATCTGTCTTAACACCTGCGCCCGCGTCAGCGTGGCGCCGTTCAAGCCGTTAATCATCGCCGTCCGTGTCGCCGGCGGCAACGTCACCGCCGCCGTCGCCAGCAAGGTGTCCACGTACTGAGTGTTGTTTAGCCCGTTGTAGGTGTTCACGAACGCGGTCCGCGCCATGAATGCGTTGATGAATGCGACTTTCGCCGCTTCCAATTGATTGGCATCCAGAAAGCCGCTCACGCTCGCCAGGTCGGGCACGAACTCAGCGTAGTCAGGCTTCCGGCCAAAGGCCACCGGATAAAACCTGTACACGAAGTAACCACGCTCCTGAAACTCTGCCGATTGAAAGAAGAGTTGCGAGACGTGTATCCGATCGCATTGCGTGGTATCGCCGGTGCAGTTGTTGATGGTGTTGCTCCAGCCGGCAAAGCCCGGTGGATCAGGTTCGCGGTTCAGAAAGTCTATGTATTGCTGGCGCACAAAGAAGCCCGTGCCGTCGATCGGGTTCGGGCCGTTGGTGGCGTCGTTGTCGGTAATCGTGACGGTCGCCGTTGATTGCGTGCCGAGGGTCGCGCCGCTCGGGCTGTTCAGACCAAGGGAGAAAGTCTCGTTGCCTTCAGCGAAAGAGTCGTCGACGATCGCGACGGAGAAAGTCTTCGACGAGGCATCGCCGGCCGCCCAGGTGGCTGTGCCTAGCGTGTTGATGAAATCGCAGCGCGGCGAAGCAATGCCGTTGAAGACATTGCAATTCGTCAATCCCGCCCCGTCATTGGTGACAAAGCTGACCGCAGCGCTGCTGGTTGTGTCGCCACTGCGAGTCAAAGTGATGTTCACTCGTCCGTTGGGATCGCCTTCGTTGATCGGGTAGGTAGCGGCGCTGAATTGGATCGTGGGTGACGCGGCGGCCAGCGAAATCTCCCACACGCCCCGACCATGCGTGCCGGCGCGCAGTATGCGATTCGCGTTTTGCAGCGCGAGATCGAAAACTGCCGAACGAGGCAAACCGGTACCGAACGGCGTCCAGCTCGCGCCGCCGTCCGTTGAGTTGTACACACCGATGTCCGTTCCGGCGAAAATATTGTTTGAGTTCGCCGGGTCGATCGCCAGCGCATTGATCGGGATGCTGGGAATGCCGCTGCCTGCCGCCGTCCACACCGCCGCGACCGGCGATGCGCTTGAGGCAGCGCCCAGATTCGTGATCTTCCACAGACCCTGACCGGCCGGCGCGAAGAACGAGAACGCGATGTAGGCAATATTCTTGTTATTCGGATCGATCACGGCGCGGCCAACGAACTTGTTCGTGACGCTGCCGTTCGGGTTTACCGGAAACGATCCGCTGGTTATGTTCACCAGCGTCGAAGAGCCCGTCGAGGTTGCCCACACCGTTCCGTTTTGCAAACCAACGATGCGATAGTTGTCGTCCTGCGGCGAGATCCCGATCGTGCTGATTGGCGAGCCGTTCCCCCCCGGACTAGAGATAGATGCCTGACTGACGACGGTCATCGTGTCGCCCCGATTCGTGGATCTATACAACCGATCGGATCCGAAATAGACAGTGTTCGGCGTGCCCGGTCCGAGCGCCATCGGTGCATAGAACAAGACAGCGTCAGTGCGAGTGATGCCGTTGTTGAGCAAGTCGGCGGTACCGTCGCACGAAAGGGTTAACTGGTCGGCTGCGTTGAAGTCGCCGCGTGTCGGCCAGAAATTGAAATTGGGCAGACAAGTTGTGTTGACGGCTCGGTCGAAACCGATCTGCTGTCCGGTTGAATTGAAGAACGTGTGATACATCGTCACGTTGGTTGTATCTGTGGCACTCTGATCGATCAGAGCATAGCCACCATCGCCGCCTTCAGCACCACGCCAGTTTCCACCGGACGTCTGCTGATATTCAGTTCCATTGTCCTGCGTTCCGCCAATCATTAGATTTCGATCGGTCGGATGGGAGGCGATGCCTTCGAATTGCATCGTGTTGAGCGGCGCGTTATTTAGATTCGTCCACGCGGTGCCCGCGGCCACCGTCGCCGAACGCTTCCAAATACCACCGTCGTTTCCGGTGTAAATATTGCCTGCGCCGTCAAAGAACAAAGAATGATCGTCGGCATGCAAACCGCTGCTGTCGGCAACGAACGTGGTCCCACCATCCGTCGATTTTCCAACCAGCCGACCACATGTACTCGAAGTCTGGCCGCCAACATAAACAAGATTCGCATCAGTAGGCGATACGGCAATCGGCATGTCATAGAAGCACTGCCCCGCACAGTATCCACCACCACCAGTTAGTTGACCGGACCAGGTTCCACTCCCAAACGGATCGACCACCTTGCGAACAGCCCCAGAGTTCGTTGTGGTACAGCCCGGTGTGCTCGTTGGTGTTTCACTCGTCCCCGCGTAAGCGGTCACCACCGAACCGACTTTGTTAATGGCCAGGCTGATGCGAACTCCGGTTGTCAACGGCAAAACTTGCGTAAATGTCGGAGTCCCGGCGAGAGCGTTGATTGTGCGATAGATGCCGCCGTTCGTGCCTGATTGGCCGATAACGCCGACCAGAAGATTGCTCGGAACGCCTGGCTCCATCACGACATCCGTCGTATCGAGATTCCCGGTTCCCGGAGAATCAACGCTGGCATCGGTACTCACAACGAGTTTTTGAAATGTCACCGATCCAGCCGCCGCCGACGTAGCATTCGTCGAACGGTAAAGTCCCCGCGTTCCCAGCGGCGGGAACGTATTGCTCAGCGAGTTAGCGCCGCTGCCGCCAATGCCGCGCCCAGTCGCCACAAAGATCGTTGCCGGGTTGCTCGGATCGACGAGTATCTTCGTTATCCCGCGCCCGGTGAAAATGTTGTACGTCAGATTTCCAATCGTTGTCGACGGGTTGATTGGGCCAACCAGCGACGGCGCCGTGTCAACCGTATCGATGCGATAAAGTCCGACGCCGAAAAAGCAGTCTCCACATCCGTTGAACTCGCCCGTGCCAACATACAGTTTGGTTGGATCTGAAGGCGCAAGAGCCAGCGCTCCAATTGCCATCGACTGCGCACTGTCAAAGATCGCTACCCACGTCGCGCCGCCGTCAAGCGAGCGCCAAACACCACCCTGTGCCGCGCCCAGGTAAACCTTGTTCGGATTCGTCGGATCGACGACGACGGCAGTGACCCGACCACTGACCGCGATAGTCCCCCCACCGTTAGGCAGCGGCGCTGGACCCAGCGCAGTCCACGCGGCGTCGGTAGTAATCGGCGGCGTCAGACTGCCATTGATCATCGATTCAATCAGGCGGCCTTTTTCCTGTCGCTCCATCTGCTGGATCGCGCGGCCACGCGCCGTTGGATCGAACGGACGGTCACGTTCCATGCCGCGCTTCAATCCGATGTACTCGTCGCGTGCGCGCAAGTAGGCTTCCTTATCGATCTTTCCGCGGAATTTCGCCGGCAGGTCAGGATCGTCCTGCTCGTCCATCTCGCCCTGCGGTGCTGCGCTTGATTCATCCTGCTCTGGCATCGACACTCGCGGTCCCCACTGTGATGTACCGGCGTTGCTGCCGTTTCGGGCCAACGAGCCGAAGCCGCCCAGCATGAGAAAAACGAAGAGCGCGACGACTAGAATAATTAGCAGTCTTTGCGGTTTCATTTTATGAATCCATTCTCCCTTGCGGGACCAAATGTCGGAGGCAGGTGCGGACAAACATATGAAAATCTCAGCCGGAGGCAGATCCAACTCTATTATTCGATGCGGTGGTTGTCAACGAGCGTTTCTTGTGGGTTTCCTCTCGCTTGATCTTCTCTGCGCGCATTCTGTGCGGGGCAAGTTTCCAAGTTCTCTTGTGCAAAGAGTGAAGGTGCTGCGAGCCCGATTCATCGGGCTTTCCCGGAGGGTTACTAGACCGGCCGTTTGACGGCCGGGTTTGACGGTGCTTATCGGCCCGGAGCGCGCTTCAGCGTGCTTAAATCCCTCCGGCTTGAGCCGACATGCTAAGCCTACAAACAAGAACGGGGGCTAAAGCCCCGCAAAAATTCGTAGTCACGCTGCCCAGCCGTAAAACGGCTGGTCTAGAAACCCTACGGGCAAGCCGCATGAATGCGGCTGCGCGCTCTAGAATCGCTGCCCGATCTTCTCAGTTCCAAACGTGCCGATGCCGTTGAGTCGAAACGCGAAGACCACGCGGTTCTCGTTGCGCAGACCGACGTTGAAGGTGAAGTACTGGGCGGTGATGGCGCAGCAATTCCAAGTGTACCCGGCCGTGGCGGTCGAGCTGATTAGCGAGCGGTTACCCGCAAAGGGATGCTTTTGAAAATCGAAGAAAAGCGACACGCCGCCGTAGAACCCCTTGTCGCGTTTGCCGAGAAATACACTCGGGCTCCACTGCGAACCGCGGAGTGTGCCGGGCTCGCGGTTGCGGGCATCGGCAAATTGTTTCAGGCTGGGCACCAGCTCGACGGCCCGCGTGTAGTAGAAAGTCGAGAACGCCTGGAGGATATCGCGATTGATGCCAAAGGTCGCCGACATGCCACGCAATCCGCTGCTGGTGTCTATGTCAGAGCGGAAGTCGGCAAACAAATTCTGCGTCGGCCGATAGCGCACGTCCACGTTGATGGGCGAGCGTGTGCGGGGCACTCCGCCGTAACTAAACCCCGAGAAGGTGTCGATTGGATAGAACTGATTGCGCTGTCCCGGCTTGAGCGCGCCGCCAAAATATCGATCGAAGAAATACTTTTGCCGAATCGTCACCGAAAGCGCCTCGTAAGGCTGCGTAGACAGCGCCGTCTTCTTCCCGCGCGCGGCGAGCGCGGCCTTCTTGCCCACATTCTCAGTCGAGCGCCGCACAAAAAAGCGATTCGAAATGCCGTATTCAACCTCGTTCGTGTCGGCGATCGCGTCCACGAGATCAAAACGAAGAAGGCGATCAAAATTGTCGATGCCCGCGATGCGCCGATAAATCACAAAAGGCTCGATCGTGTGACGAAACAGGATCGAGCCGTCCTTGCGCCGGAAATTCCTGGCCAGCGCCGGCGGCCGCAGATCGAGTTCAAACTCACCGTAACCGCGGACCACGTCGCGAGAGAGCACTAGCTTGGTCGTGGGGTCGATGGAGTTCGAATAGTAAGTAATGCGCGCGCCCGCCGTCGCCGTCACCGACCACCCGGCAAAGCTCAGCGGCAGCTCCAGATTGGGATGAAAGTCGAAGCGCTGCACGATCGTCGGCGTCGTGATTGGATCGCGGCCGGCTTCTTGGCGAAAGAGCGCCAGGTCTACGGCGGATTCCTTGCGGCTGACACCTTCGACGCCGCTTTCAAAAGAGAAGTAGACGGGAATTTTCTCCAGCCAGCGCAGCGGCGACGGGCGCCGATCGAGCGTGATGCTCGGCAGCTCGCGAATTCTAATCTGCGAATTCTGCAGCGAGGTAGCCTGTGAATTCAAACGGAAATTCAAACTGTAAGCGTGATAGTTCTTGTTGAGGAAAACCTGCGAACGCTCTTCTGGCGAGATCGCCTGCTGGATCGAATCAGAAAACACCTGCCGAAACGCGAGGCTCGAAGTGATGTTCACATCAGCCGCCGCCAGAAAGCCGTTGGGGAAATAGTGCACTGCATCGATGTAGAAACTCGATCCGCCCTGATCCGGATTCGTGGCGCTGGTCTTTGGCCCAAAGATGCGATCCTTAACCAGATAAAACCCGAGATTGAGAAACGAGCGAGAGTTGGCCCGGGTTCTGAGGTCGGCGCCCACGCCAAAGCCGCGCTGGGAAAAGTAATCTCCGCGCACCGTGAAATCAGCCGAACGGCCTAGCGTTAGATAGTAGGCTTCGGAGAGACGCACACCCTTGGCTCCGGAAACGCTGAACGTCGGCGTCAGGAAACCCGACGAACGATCTTGATGCTTCAGCGACAAACTAGCGTACGGCAAATAGACGATCGGGATCTTCTTAACCCGAAAAGTCGGCGAGACCAGGCGCACCCGATCGCCGGTCTTGATCCGCGCCCGCTTGGCGTGAAAGCTCCACTTCGGTTTTTCTTCATCGCACGCAGTCACCTCGCCATTGATAACGATAATCGTGTCCAGGCTGATTCTCTCGACCCGGTCAGCGGTGAAATAAATCCGCGTGCCATCCTGAGTCTGATTCGTATAGCCGGTCGAGTCGACAAAGAAGCCGGTCTTCGTTTTGTAATTCCATTCCGCCCGACTGCCGGTGATGCGCTGCAGCTCGCCCTGATCGAAAACCACGTTGCCTTCGGCGACGACTTTGTTCGTGGCTTCGTAAACCGTGACCTTGTCAGCCTGCAGACGATATGTGCCAATGCGCGCGTCAACGTTGCCTTCGTCGATTTCGACCAACGCGCCTTTGGTGCCGGTCACAGTTTTCTTGTTGGCAACGACGCTCAGTTCGTCGCCTGATAGCGCCTGGGCCGATTTCGCCGGCGACTGGGGCCGCACAGGTTGATCCTGTTGGAGCGGATTGACGTTCGGAGTATCAGTGATCGGGTTGGTGATCTTGCGTTCGACCGGACTGGTGTCCTGTCCCCACGCGGGACGCGGCGCCGCCATCACCAGAAGGGCAATCGCGAAACAGATCGGGAGTGCCGACGAGTTTGATCGGTTACTAACGCGCAAGAGAGAGCCAATACCGCGGCGATGAATCGACTTGCGCATCGTCAGCTAAACTTTCGAAACCAGGTGCAACTGTTTTTGTGAAACAAACGCGCCGATGCTAACATGCGCCGCCAACGAGCGACAAGGATACTCTCTTGGCAAAAACGCGATTGATGATCGTTGCCGGCGAAGCGTCCGGCGATGCGCACGCCTCTGCGCTGGTCCGGGCCCTGCGCGCGGCCGCGCCTGAAATTCAATTCGACTTTTTTGGATCGACCGGCGCGCAGATGCGCGACGCCGGCGTTGATTCAGTCGTGCGCGCCGACGACTTGGCGATTCTGGGGCTGTGGGAAATTGCGCGCGCTTTGCCAAAGTTCTGGCGCGCCTTTGGCGAATTAAAGCGCGCGGCGGCGGCGCGAAAACCTGACGCAGTGATCCTGGTTGACTGGCCTGACTTCAACCTGCGTCTGGCGCATTGGCTGCACCGGCGTGGCTTCCGTGTCGTTTACTACATCAGCCCACAGTTTTGGGCGTGGCGTTCTTATCGCGCGCGCAGCGTGCGGCGCGATGTCGATCTGTTGCTGTCGATCCTGCCGTTCGAGAAAGATTGGTATGCCGCGCGCGGCATGACGGACGTCGAATACGTCGGCCATCCGCTGGTTGGAGAAGTACGCGCCAGTTCCGATCGCGAAGAGTTCTGCCGCCGGCACAAGCTCGATCCGTCGAGGCCAGTTGTTGCGCTGCTACCCGGCAGCCGTCACAAGGAACTGGTTCGCATTCTGCCGCCGATGCTTGACGCCGCAAACGTGATTTCGCGTGAGCGCTCGGACGTCCAATTCGTGCTGGTCGTTGCGCCCAATCGCGATCCGAATGAAGCGCGTGAAATCCTTGCTCGCAGTCGCTACGATTCGCTCCGAGATGGGTTGCGCGTCATTCATCATGAGACCCGCGAAGCCATGGCCGCTGCTGACGCGGCTGCCGTTTGCAGCGGCACGGCAACGCTGGAAGCTGCACTGCTCACAACTCCGATGGTGATCGTTTACAAGGAATCATTTCTGAATTGGCATATTTTGGGAAGCCTGATTACGGCCGAGCACTACGGTCTGGTAAACCTGATCGCCGGTCACCGCATGGCGACTGAGTTAATGCAAAGCGATTTGAATGGCGAGCGTCTGGCGCAGGAGCTGCTCGCGCTGCTCGATCCCGATCGCAATCGGATGATGCGGGATGAACTGCTCGACGTAACTGAGAAACTAGGCGAAGGCGGCGCATCGTCGCGCGCTGCGCGGGCGATTTTGGAATTCATTGGAGGACGTGCAGCCTGAAAGGCTGCCAGAGAGTAGCCGGTGGTCGCAGACCACCGGAAACGATTGGAAATTAATTTTGCACCCCGAAGGGGTGCAAGAACGGAAGGTAACTCCCATGGGCTCAACTTTTTTTAGTTTGCATTACCATATTGCCTTCTCGACAAAAGAGCGCAAGCCACTCATTCGCGCCGAATGGCGGCCGCGAGTACATTCTTACCTGGGCGGCATCATCCGCGGGATGAACGGCGTCGCTGAGATCGTCGGTGGCGTTGATGATCATATTCATCTACTGGCCAGCCTCCGCCCAGTTCATTGCATTGCCGATGTCACGCGAGATTTGAAGAAGGACTCGACGAATTGGGTTAAGGAGAATTTCGACAGAAGGTTTGCCTGGCAAGAGGGATATGCCGCGTTCACTGTTAGTCCCTCAGCGATCGATGCCGTTCGAAGTTACATCGCGAACCAGGAACAGCACCACGGCAAACATTCTTTCGTTGATGAGTTGAAGGATCTGCTCAGGAAGGCGGGAGTTGTGTATGACGACAAATACCTTTTGTGAATCGAAAGCTCTGGCACCCCGCCGGGGTGCTGAGCCTATTCCGATCGTGCCCGGTGGTCTTCGACCACCGGCTACTCTCGCACAACCCTTCGGGTTGCAAGGCTCGACCAGAATCTAGTTACTAAGGAGACCCTCAGTCACATGGCACGTCGTTGGAAGAAGTTCACACTTATCACACTGATCACGATCGTTCTGATCATCAGTCTCGGAATCACGTTCACGATCGGCTGGCGGCCGATCATCGGCGCAAAGAAGCGCGCCCTCACGGATCGTAAATTTGAAGCGACTCCGCAGAGACTGGCGCGCGGCAAGTATCTGGTCGATGGCGTGATGGGATGTTTTGGCTGTCACACGGACGCGGACTGGTCTAAACCGGGCGCGCCGCCGGTCGCCGGCCGCGAAGGCTCAGGTCACGTTTGGGCTGACCAGGACCTCCCCTGGTTGATCGCTTCGAATATCACACCCGACAAAGAAACCGGCGCCGGCGCTTGGAGCGACGACGCTTTGGCGCGCGCCATTCGCGAAGGCATCGGGCACGATGGACGGGCCCTGTTTCCGCTCATGCCCTACCCGCATTATCGACAAATGTCGGATGAGGATCTCGCTTCAGTAATCGCGTATGTGCGTTCGGTTCCCGCGGTACGCAATCAGTTGCCAACGACAAAGATGCCCTTCCCACTCAGCTTTCTGATCCAGAACGTGCCTGCTCCGGTGACGGCCACGGTTGCGGCGCCCGACCAATCAACACCCGCGGCGCGCGGCGCATATCTGGCGCAGATGGCAGCATGCTCCGACTGTCACACGCCACAGGAAAACGGTCAGCCGATGCCGGGAATGGATTTCGCCGGCGGCTTTATTCTGTACGAACCAAAAGGGCCGGTAGCGTCTTCAAACATCACGCCCGCGCCGTCGGGGATTGGTTACTACAACGATGCGACGTTCATCCAGGCGCTGCGCGTCGGCAAAGTCGGCGCGCGCCCGCTGCACGCTTCGATGCCGTGGTGGTACTTTGGAAAAATGACGGACGACGATCTCAAATCCATATATGCATTTATGCAGACGGTAAAGCCGGTCAAGCATCAACTGGACAACACAGAGCCGCCGACCTTCTGCCGCGTGTGCAAACAAAGACATGGATTCGGCGCGACGAATTAACGTATCAGAAGAGCGGTAGCGACCGGATGCTGCACTCGACCTTCGGATGCAGGTGTAGAGAGTACCGACTTTAGTCGGGTTTTTTTCTTGTGATTCACCGGCTCGATAGAGAAAGCAAAAGCCCGACTAAAGTCGGTACTCTATGCGCCTGTTATCAAGATTCGGTGCGACGAATTTAACTGAGGCTGATCATTCGTTGCTGGTTCTTTGCGTATGTTAGCGGAAAGCGGCGTTTGCGTTTCGTCAGCCAAGTCGTTTTCTGGAATCGAGTCCGAGCCGTTCCGCAAAACGGTCACATTGAGACTTGTCCCGCAACGGCAGCGAAGGGTAGAATGATTTTGCTCGCGCCCTCACGCTGAGCTAAAGCAAGACGATAATTGAATAAGGAGACCGCAAGAATCCCGTGACTTTTTGTAAACTGCCCCCCAGCTTGTTCGTCGCCTGCTTCGCTCTGAGCCTAACGGCGAGCGCAGCCGCGCAAACAACGGACTTTGATACCCGCCCGCGCGTCGTTTTAACCAACAAGGTAACCGTCAAGCCGATCGAGAAGGCCCCGGTAACATATCCGCCGGCGAGCAGCGAAAATCGCGCGCCGAAGTTTTCAGAGCGCGCCCTGGGACCATTCAACACTCAACTGTTGTCGGCGATCGAATCACATCTGGGATCGAGCTATCACTTCAATACTACGGGGCCGGATTCTTTCGATTGCTCAGGCTTTGTTTGGCGAGCTTTCCAGGATGTGGGTGTGAATTTTCAACGCGGGCCTGCGCGCTCGTACTGGGCGACGATGCCAGCCCCACCTCAGGACGAGCAGTTCAAGTTTGGTACGCTAGTTTTCTTTAGCAACCTGACGCACGTCGGCATCGTTGCCGACGGAAAAGGTTTCTATCACTCAGCCAGACATGGCGGTGTGGTCTATTCACCTTTCAACGATTACTGGCTTTCGCGTATTGATGGATTTCGACGAGTACCGACGGAGTCGACGCCCTTGAATGAGAAGGCACGCGCCAGGAAGCCCTCAACAACGCTGCAAAGTGCGGAAGACGAGAATGCTCCCTGAGTGAGCGGAAGAATCGAGAATCAAAAAGGCCGCTGCGGACAATTTCCACGACGGCCTTTTTCACTGGATAGCCGCTGGGGCACTAGTCCGACCGTAAGGGAGGGCTCGGTTTTATTGTGTCGAGACTCAATGAGCCCTCCCTTACGGTCGGGCTAGTGCCCCGTTTACCCGGCTCAGCTCTTCGACATGAACCCCGCGTCGTGATCCTTTTCGCGTTTTTCCCAGACAACAATGATCTTGTCGATCGCGACGTAGCAAACCTGGTTGTTGTCGTCCCGCAAATGCAGCACGCCCTTGTCGACTTTGATGACCTCGCCACTCACGCTCGAAGCGCCGCCGCAGAACGCGTCGATCTTCTTGCCAATCATCGTGGAAAGTAGTTCTTGCATTAACGCTTCCTCGCCCGCTTACCGCGAGCGGCCTCAATTTCGTCGCGAAAGGCTATCTGCACCAGCGGCACGGCGGTCTCGTCACCCTGTTGCTCGCGTTCGAATTGCAGCAAATCGTAATAGGCACATCGCTTGGCGTCGGGAAATTCACGACAGACTTCCGGCCGCGCATCATAGATCGTGCATTGCCGCGTCAAAGGATTCAGAAACATGCACGACTCGCTGAAAATCGAATCCTTTTTCTGTCGCAGGATGCGCTCGCCGTCATAGATCTTCGTAAAGCGACGACGCGCGGTCGACTCAGTCACTTTGAAATGTTTGGCCAGCCGCTTGAGGTCGCGATTGGTGACCTTCACGCGCCCGTAAACCGAACAACAATACGCCGGACACTTTGAACAATCGTAATTTGCGCTCAACTAATCTCCCTCGGCTCGTTCGCTATCTACGTTTTGATTTTCGATATTCCTTCAGAAGTAATTGCATGAACTCTTCGCGGCGATCGTAAAGACGTCGGGGCGCGCGCGGTTTATGTTTTGCCAAAGCATACGCCGTGATGATCGGCAGCGCCACCGTCGTGTCCAGATAACATACCACCGCATCAGGCAAGCGATCGGGATCGACCTTGCCCCACGAAACCGCTTCGCCCGGCGTTGCGCCCGACAGTCCACCGGTGTCGGGTCGCGCGTCGGTGATTTGTAAGAAATAGTCGTGTCCACGCTCGTCAATGCCCAGCACTTCCTGTATCTGCGGCTCAGTCTGCAAAGCAAAGTTCTTCGGCGAGCCGCCGCCCAGGATGAAAATCGCCGAGCGCCCGCCTTTCTTCTTCAGCGATCCCGTGCTCTTTAACTTTCCCGTACCGCGGGCGGCCCGGTAACCGTCGTGAATAAATCCACGTTTCGCCGCCAAAACGATCGACGCGGTTTCGTTCACATCATACGAAGGATCGAGCACGAGTTTGTTGCCCTGCAAACTCTTGGCCGCTATGTTCATCCCGATCGAAGAATCGCCTGGCGACGAAGTGTAGAGCGGCACCGCATACTCGTGCGCCGCGGCCAACAGCGATCGCCTTTTCACGCCCAGCTTGCGTTCGCGTTCCAGAACATACCGGCCGGCGAGATAGTGAAATTCCGCGGTGGACATCGGGCGCTGAAACTCCGGCGCTTCGATCACGCGGCGAAAGAACTCGTCGGTATCCAGCAGCACCGAATAATCAAAAAAGATGTCATAGATGCGCACGACCTGCTCTTCACGCAGGACGATATCGGAAGTCTGCACGTTGCCTTCGTGCATCGACAGGCCAATGCCGAAATGGGTGTCGTGATAAAAATTCGCGCCCGTCGAAATGATCCAATCGATAAAGCCGGCTTTGATCAATGGAATCAACGCCGACATCCCCAAGCCCGCCGGCGTCAACGCGCCGGTCAGCGTTACGCCGACCGTGACGTCGGGCTCCAGCATCTTTTGCGAGAACAACCAGCACGCTTCGCGCAGCCGCGCCGCGTTGTAGGCGAGAAACGCGCCGTCGACGAGATCGACTAGCTTTGTATCGCCGGTGATGGGCGCCGGATCGATTAACCGGCCGCGCAGAAACTTGCTTTGTTTTCTTGCCAAGACTTTCGGTTAGGTGAATTGAGTTTGCAGAGCGAACTGTGAATCTATCGCAATTCGAGTCTGGGAGTCTATTCCGCAGCGGCACTCTTCGCCCGCTTCAGTCTTACGCGGCCAATTCGCTTTCCGTCCGCCACCAGCACTTCGACTTCGATGCCACGAAACGTGAGGCGCTCGCCCGCGCACGGTACGCTCCCCTTTTCGGCGATCACCAGGCCGGCGATCGTCGTAAAGTCGTCGGCCTCGATCTCCATTTCAAACAGACGCTCGATCTTTCCAATCTCGACGCCACCGAGCACTTCGTAGGCGCCATCGTCAGACGCAACGATCTCTTCCGGCTCTTCGCCGCTGATGTCTTCGTCTTCGATCTCTCCGACAATTTCTTCCAGAATATCTTCGATGGTCACCAGCCCGGCGACGCCGCCATACTCGTCGATCACCATCGACAGATAGACGCGCGCCTTTTGCATCTCTTCCAAAAGCTTGGACACCGGCTTGGTTTCCGGCACGAAATAAACGGGCCGGATAAACGGCGTAATCGGCGCATCGGCTTTGCCCGCAGCCAGCGACGGCAACAGGTCGCGCACGTAGATCATTCCTTCGACGTTGTCGACTTGATCACGATAGACGGGCAGGCGCGAATGCTTTGACTCGATGATCAGATTGCGCGCATCACGAATGGTGGCGGTTTTCGCCAGGGCGACGATCTCGGTGCGCGGCGTCATCACTTCACCCACGCGCGTGTCGCCAAATTCGATCGCTGACTGAATCAGCTCGCGCTCTTCTTCCTCAATGATCCCTTCGGCCTCGCCTACGTCGATGAGCGCTTCGATATCGTCGCCGTTGTCCTCTTCGACGTCATCGGCCAGGCCTTCTTCCAACTGCTCCTGCCTCCGCAAACGATCGAAAGAGCGATGCCACGGCTCAGCCGCAAAGGCCAGCACGCGATAGAACGGACGCAGCAGCGGCAAGAGCCACAGCACTTTTGCTTCAGGATTGCGCAGAGAAATCAGACGCGGAATGAACTGACGAAAAATTCCCGCCAGCAACAGCCCCAGCGTCAGCGCGATGAACAGCGCCAGCGGATTCCGGGAAAACCATTGCAACGAGATGTAAGTGATCAGGACTGAAAAGGCGACCAGCAGGATCTGAATCGCGGCTGACAGCGTGAACTCAAAACGCGGGCGGTTTTTCAGAATTTCTTCGAGGAACGGCGCGTAGCGCGCGGTCGGATGCTCTTCGCCTTCGGCGGCCAGCCGGCGCAGACCGACATCGCTCAACTGGCCAAAGGCCATGTCAACAGTCGCGAGAAATGTCAGCGCGATGAGCAGGAAAAAACTTACCGCTAATTCGATTTGCATACTGCGAGTCAAATAGTAAGTGGAAAATGAGAAATAGTGAATCGCTGCTGAACGGTGTTTAGAGTACCAACTTCAGTTGGGCCTTTTGGTGACGCTAAAGCCCAACTAAAGTTGGTACTCTATGCGCCGTTGTTCCTGGACGCGCTTATCTTCAATTGACGTTCACGACGGCTCAGATCCCCAGTTGTTTTCGCAGTTTCAGCTCAAACCGGTTCATTTCGCCTTTGTCAGTTTCGTGATCGTAGCCGCACAGGTGGAGCAAGCCATGCAGCACCAATTGCTCGACTTCATTTCGAAAGCTCAACCCATTCGCTTTTGCTTGCGCTGCCGCCCGCCCAACTGAAATGACAACATCACCGAGGTGTTGCCGGTTTTCGGCTTCAAACGATTCGGCCCTCGTCGGGAACGAAAGCACGTCAGTCGCCTGATTCTTGCCGCGATAGCTGCGATTCAGATCACGAATGCTCCGATCGGAGACGAAGACGATGGTTGCCTCAGCTTTGTTCTTGCGTATCGCCCGCAGTGCCCGCTCGCCAAACTCGCACCAATGCTTCGCGACGATCTTGCGGCCATGCTGACGATTGACAATCTCGATCACGGGCTACATCTCGCTCTTCTTGGTATGCGACTCGTAAGCCTTGATGATCATCTGCACCAGCTTGTGACGCACGACGTCTTTCTCGCTGAAGTAAACAAAATCGATGCCCTCGATATTTGCCAGTACGCGCTCGGCTTCAACCAGGCCGCTGCGCTTGCCCTGGGGCAGATCGATTTGCGTGACGTCACCGGTGATCACGGCCTTCGATCCAAAGCCGATGCGCGTCAGAAACATCTTCATCTGCTCGCTGGTCGTGTTCTGCGCTTCATCAAGAATCACAAACGCGTCGGACAGCGTGCGCCCGCGCATGAATGCCAACGGCGCAATCTCGATCACGCGTTTTTCCAGCAGGCGTTCCACCCGCTCATAATCAACCAGGTCGAACAGCGCGTCATAAAGCGGACGCAGGTAAGGATCGACTTTCTCCTGCAAATCGCCAGGCAAGAATCCGAGCTTCTCGCCCGCCTCAACCGCAGGACGCGCCAGCACGATGCGGTTGACCTGCTTCTGCATCAAAGCCTGCACGGCCATCGCGACGCCCAGATAAGTTTTGCCGGTGCCAGCCGGACCGATGCCAAAGACGATGTCCTTTTGCAGAATAGTTTCGATGTAGCGTCGCTGCATCGCCGACTTGGGTGCGACTTGTTTCTTCCCCGCCGGACTGAAGCGCGAGCGCGTGAAGTAATCGCGCAGACTGTAGGCGCGGTCCTCGGCAATCTGCGCGAACGCTTCGCGCAGTTCCTTGTCCGTGAACTGACGACCTTCGCGAAACAACTCCGAGAAATCTTCAAGGATCCGCTCGACGGTCTCGACATCTTTGGGATCGCCGTCAACGGAGAGACTTTGACCGCGGGTGTTGATCTGAACGTCGAGCAAAGACTCGAGATGCTTGATGTTCTGGTCGTGAACGCCAAAGAGCGTTTCCAGACCTCGGGGTGGAAGCTCGATTTGCTTCAAATGCTAACGCTGTCTCCTTGCTGAAATGAAGCGCAGATTGGCTGGTGCGTGATGTGTAAGTCTGCGATTTGAGGTTGCATACTAAAGACAGTCGGACGCTACTACAGGCGAGCGGCGAGTGTCAACGAAACCTTGCCCGTCCTGATAAGCGGTGTTCAGAGTACCGACTTCAGTCGGGTTTTGCTAAGCGAGAAAAGGCCCAACTAAAGTTGGTACTCTAAACGCCGCAGTCCCAGGAAGTTGAGCCGCGCGAACGTGTAAGTTATCATCCTATTAGCGCGAATCGGAGGGGTCGCATAATTGGTAGTGCAGCGGTCTTGAAAACCGCCGCCCGAAAGGGCATGCAGGTTCGAGTCCTGTCCCCTCCGCCATTAAACTTTTCGTAATCCGGGAGCGCAGACATCCTGTCTGCAAACGAGTGGGAAGCAAGTAAAACGATCCGCGCTCAGTGCAGACAGGATGTCTGCGCTCCCGGCACTACGGTTTCTTCCTTTCCAACCTACTTCGACTTGTATTGAAACGTGATCTTCGTCTCCTCATCCATCACCAGTGGACGCACGAAGCGGTAAGACTTGCCGCTCTTCGGCACGTCCACATGCACCGGCAGAATGCCGGCCACGCGGCGTTGGAGGCTGAACACGTTCGACGATGGCGCGTTGAGTTGTGCCTCTTGTTTCTTGCGCGCTTGATCGTCGAGACGTTTGCTTTCTCTGTCTGAAACGCCGGAACTGAGTTCTGATATGGCGGTTAAGGTTATCGCCCCGCCAACGGCGCCCACTTGCAAGGTTGTGCCCAGCCGCGCGGCTCGGGATCCGTTAATCGGAAGATCCTGCTGAACGGCCTTAAAGCCCTGCGATTCGATCCGCACCGTCGTTGGTCCAGACTCGGCGCCTTCGATCACCCAATGTCCTTCGCCGTCAGACTGCGTGGTGCGTGTGGTGCCGGTCTGCTTGTTGACCACTGTAACAACAGCACCGGGAACAACCGCGCCGTTAGGATCAACGATGATGCCGCCGATTTGTCCCGCCGCCAGACTGTCCAGTTGAATACTGTTCTCAGACCAGGCATCTCCATCTTTCAAAGTAAAGAAGCCATCCGCTCCGTCGACGACCACATTCTGCATCGTCGCCGGAAAGAGTTCCGCGGCGAAGGCGTTGCCGCCGAACTGCTTCACTTCGAGTCGATCGGGCAACAAGACTTCCCAGGTCAAAAGGTTCACGGGAATATCAAACTTCGGGAGAGTCATCTCGTAAGATCCATTCTTTGCAAAGGGCGTCCCGGAACTTAGATAAACGAACGACACGGTGTAGGCGCCTGAAGGATTGAGGCCGGTCCGCAGCAACGGAACCCGACTGCCGTCGGCGCCCAGCACCAGGTTCACTCTCTCGCCTTCGACTTCAGCCGAAAGCATTTGCGCGCCCGCCGGCAATTCGACTTTGACGAACGGCTGGGCGTGATTGCGTACCCGCAGCGTCACTTCCGTGAGCGACTTTCCTTCCACGTTGGTTAGCGTGGTGATGGTTGCACTTTCGGCAACGGCCGACAACACTGCGCTGTCCGGAAACTGCGTCCATTCGAGTTGTAGCTTAGGCGTGTCACCCGCGTGGCGGTTGTAACGAAAAGCCGCTTGCAGCGGAAAGCGCGCCAGCGACTTGGCGATGGCCCCAACCTCGCGCACGTCCATGCGCCGCAGCCCGCCGCTCTCAGTCGGCGTGAGTTCCATCGAACCGACGCCTTCGACCAGTAGCTCGCCGGTTTCGCGTTGCGCTCCGGCAAAGGCCAGCAAAGGCGCGTCCACTTTCGTTTCTTTGTTGCCACGTTCCAGCGCAATCAGAAACTGATGGTTGCGACGGCTTGGTTCACGAACCTTCAGCACCAAAACGTCACCATCCATCTCTTTGGAATCGAGCGTGCCGCCCGTCGCTTCAGTCAACTCAAAGCCGGCCGGCAAGGGCATCCGAAACTCCGCGGCGTCACCCTGAATCACGTTGAGATCGCAGAGCGCCGTGATGCGAAGTTGCGAGTCTCCGACCGACACGACGCTCTTCACGTCGGAAAGAAAGCGCACTTCGCGTTGCGCGACGGGCGCGGAAATCTCTCTGGTCGTCCACCACACCCGCGCCGGTTTGCCGGGCTCGAGCGTCGCCTCGACGATCGTATGACCGTTGTCCGTGGTGCGACTGGTAACCAAACCCGGCTCGATCCGAACATTGGCATGACTGCCGGGCAGATCGAGCGTCAGCAGCGAACTACTCGCGGGCGGCACCGGCACGATGAAAGAAGCGCGACCGGCCTCGACCGTGAGGGCCGAAGCGATGTTCAGCGAAACTGAGAACGTTCCGGGACCATTGAGGATCGCCGCATGAGTTAGGCCTTCCTGCAACAGCGGCAACGAACGGCCTGACTGTTTCGCATCGAGAATCGTGAGTCCGCTCGTCAGCGGGACCTTGATCGATCCCTTCTCCAACACTGCGCCGTCAATGTCGACCGAGCCGACCAGCGACTGGTCTTCGACGCGCAGCTTGAAGGCCGCGCGCGCCAGCGCAAACGGAAGCGGCGCCGCCTCAGGCCCTTTTGGTTTGTGCGTGGCCAGCTCAACCAGCCGGTTGTACTCAGCCAGCGACAGCGTAACTGTGCCCGCAGAGCCGGGCGCCGGCAGCGGCGTGTCAATCCGCGAATTTCGCTGGCCGTAAGAGACAGTCGCCAACAGCAGCATCAAGACTATGGTTCGTTTCATCACTGGCCTCTCTTTCTGTCACGTTGAAAATCAAGCTCGATAACGGGTGTCTGGCTCTCGCTCGTCAGTTCCGATTTCAAGAAGATCGAAGGACCGAAGTGCGGGAAAGCAACTCGCAACGGCAGATTTCGGGCTGGCGTAGCCGGCCGCTTCGCATCGCGTCTTTGCGAGACAAGCTGCTTCGCCGCCTCGGCGTTGGCATCCGAAGCAGTCATGCTTTCAGACTGAGTTGGCGTGGTTCGAGTCACGACTCCTCTGAGCGCTTCCGATTCGGGTGCCTCGTAAGGCGTGACGCGGAAGTTGCCGTTGATTCCAGGCGGCGCCGTCAAACGAAAGAGTGGCGGATGATGCAAGAGCAGACGCGATTTCGAAATCGGCAGATCGACCGTCAGCAAAGAGAGTCGCACTCGGCCTTTGTCGCTCCACGCCGGCGTGTGATCGAGATACGAGACTTCGACGATGAATGCGGGCGCCTCGTCGCCGGACTTCGTTTTCTCCAGCGGCAGAAGCAGCGAGCCGTCCGGCGCCCGGCCCGGTCTGACGGGGCGGCCGGCCACGGACGCGCTCCACAACGTTGCGGTCGCCGGCAGATTCAACTTTAGAAAATTTCGCTGATTGTTACGCACTGCAAAGCGCGATTGAACCAACAACTTTCCATCCGCCGTCACCAGCGCACTGTAGTCGGCTTCTTCGACGTTCGCGGTCAACACCGCCTGTGGCGTGTAGCGGGCGATGTTGAGTGACAGCGACCGCTGCGATTTTCCTTCGGCCGGTTGCAACCGGAACGCGATCAGCGATGGTGATTGCCGGCTGGAAATCAAGTTACCCAACTCACCCGCTTCGGCTTCTTCCAAGCCGCTGGCCTGGCGATCTTTAATCTCGCCTGCGCCCAAAACCTCGACCGCCACGCCGCCGGTCTCGCGCTCCGCGGCGGGCAGCCGGATCAGCGGAACATCAAGCTTGCCGGCTTTCGGAAGTCGTAGTTCTCCGGTGACGATAAACCGCGCGGTGTTCTGCACTGGTTCAATGAAACTAACTATCAGTTCGCGTGCGTTCGCGTCCCAGTCGGCGACCATTGCTCCCGAGACTTGATTCACTGTGAACTGATCGGGCAATTGCACGTGGACTTCCTGCGCCACGCCCTGCAAAACTTCGAATTGCACTTCGGCGTTGACCTGAGTTGAGTCTTCGCCTAATCCCACCAATTCAGTCACGACTCCGCGGAATCTGAGCGGCTGACTTGCTCGCTGATCATCCACTTTTCGCCGCCATGCAAACGTCAACGGCTCGTTGCCGCGTCCGTTCGCCACCCAGCGACTCGCCGTCGACGATTCGGAATGTTCCAGAAGCAACCCGCCGGTGATGTGCACATCCACCCCTTGTCGCGCCAATTCAATCGACGCGTGGGAAACCGCCGAGTTGCTAACCGGAAGCTGCAGGATGTCGGTGCCGGCGACGGTGGTGACCGGCGCGACAATCTTCAAAATCAAAACCGCCCGCCCGGTCTTCGACAACAACAGTTCACCTGCACCCGGCCCCTTTTCCGTTGGGTGTGTGACCAGCGTAACCTGACGGCCATCCAGCGTCGCTTCGCGAATGATCAAACCTGCAGGCAGCGCCAGACGCACCCAGCCTTCCTTGATCACATCGACGGTGAGCCGCGCTTCGCCTGAAGCAAGATCGCCATCAACTTTCAGATCGTAATCGATGCGGCTTAGGGTTGCTTCAACCGGAGGCGGCACGGGGTCGGCATCAGGCGGTAGAGCTGCATGTCTCAAGGCGGCGTATTCCGCGACCGGCAACACGACCCAACCCTCAGGGTTGGAACCGGCGGTCTGGGCCAATACTGTCGCAGTTCCGAATGCGATGATCAGCGCCGCCCACAGCGTTCTGATGATTGAGCGGCCCGCGCGTGATTCACGGGCTGGGCTTGTGTGCCAATTCTGGAGGTGGTTCATGGTGGTCTCCCTTGAAAAAAAGATTTGCGCTTTGGTGTTTAGAACGCGGTCGCGTCAACGGCTTGCGTGTGGTCGGGTTTGAAGCTGTCCATACTCTGAACACACGTCTGGTCACACGACCACGTCGAGAGTGCGCCGCACGTTACTCCTTAGAATTTTCTTTTCGGGACCGGCGCCTGGTCTGTTGGGTAACGCTTCTCAAGACCATGCGGGGGAGACCGCGCGAGAACTACGCCTTGTCAGCGGCTATGATGCCGAGAGCTTTAGCAAAGGTAGCCTCACGGAAGTGAAGTTGAGAATATCTCTCTTTTTTCTGTGAGGACCGATAGCGGTAGCGCTCGTCCGTCCGTCATTGACGAATTCGCTTTCGATGATGTTTCTTCGCTTGGCCGGCGAACCCCGGACAGTTACTCTTCGGCTTATCGGTTGTGGCTTTGCACTTTTCTGTCGGCGCCACGCTGGCGAGTCCGAGCCGCGTTTGCAAGTCCGTGAAAGGAAACCACGCGCTCGCGTCCGCCGCGTTGCACTGTGGCAGATCCGTGTTCTTGCAAACGTCGATCGCGTAGATCGGATGGATCTCCCACAGCGCCAGCCGCTTGAAATCTGGAGCGTTGTGGATCGGATTAAAGCCCGCCTGCCCGGCGCTGGTGCACGCTACATGACTCCCGTCAAAAAACAACTGTCCAGTCATCTTTACCGGATGCGTCCTGAGAAAAGCCGTGTAGTCAGGTGAGTCGAACAAGTTCCACGCCGCCGGCCGGTAGTGCGGAATGATCTCGGCCACGACGGTGCGACACATCGCGGTTTCGTTTGGATCCTCGGCCAAGGTGATGTGGATGTCATTGAAGGCACAGCCCAGCAGGTTGCACTGCACACTCTCGCCGTTTCCTCCGGTCAGCGGCGAGTTCTTATCAACGTTTGAATGCGTAGCCTCCAGCACGAACCCCACAAACGTCACCGTCTTTCCTTCTCCCAGCTTTGCGCCGTCAGCCAGCGTGATGATGTTGGCAAGCTTGGCGCGGCTCGCTGGCGGCTCGCCTTTGGGGATGCTTGGCTCGTTGTTGCTCGCATCATTCAAGTCGCCAAACGTCTTGAGTGTGACTGGTGTGATCTTGTTCACCGGCGCGCAGAAGTTATTCTTCATCGCGTTCTGCTTATCATTGGCGGCGCTCTTGTGACAGCCGCTGTTCCGACACAAAAAATCGATTCGTTGCGGCTTTTTTGTGAAGCTCTTCAGTTGCAGCGGCAGAGGCTTGCCGCATTTCATGAACTTTGTCTTCTTTGCTGACGCGACTGTCGGCAAGAACAAGATCGCCAGTGCGCACGCTCCGGCGCCCATCATCGTTCGTCGATTCATTTGATCACCAATGGTGCGGCGCATCGTACATCTACTCGTCCAGGCCGGACAAGAGCCTTCCGAATGGAGCCTTCCGAATGGATGTGGCAGAAACCCGACCGTCAGGGAGGGTGCTCTTAACGCCCTGAATCGGCAAAACTCTGCACAATCGAGGACGCACCCTCCCTGACGGTCGGGTTTCTGCCACATTATGCTTGCGATGAATTCACGTACAAGTTACGCTAGTGGCTCCACTGAGTGATGATTCATTCAGTCAACTGAAATGGCCCGAAAAGCTGCACGAAACGGAACTGCCGGCAAACGCGAATCGATCCTGCGCGCGGCGACGCGCGTCTTTGCGCGCAACGGCTATTTCAATTCCAAAGTAGCGGACATCGCGCGCGCGGCCGGCGTCGCGGACGGCACCGTCTATCTCTACTTCAAGAGCAAGGAAGAGATTTTGCATTCCATATTCGATCAGAACATGGCCGAGGCGATTGCCGCATGCCGTAAGGCGATCGCAAAGCTGAGCGATCCGGGCGAGAAGCTGCGCCGCATCGCCACTCTGCATCTTGAGCGACTCGGCGCGGATCGAGATCTGGCGATCGTGTTTCAGGTCGAGTTGCGTGGATCAACCAAGTTCATGCGCGAGTTCTCTGCCGCCGGCTTTGCCGAATATCTCGGCCTGCTGCGCACGACGTTCGAAGAAGGCCAGCGCGCCGGCGTCTTCCGGAAAGATCTGAACGCCAAAGTCGTATCGAAAATTCTTTTTGGCGCGCTCGATGAAATGGCGACGAACTGGATCATCTCAAAACGCAGTTACAAACTCGAACCAATGGCCGACGTTGTGATGGACGTCTTTCTGGGTGGAGTCAGCGCCGCATGAGCCCGATGAAAGTGTCCGACGAACTTCGGTTTGTCGTTGACGATAGAAACCTATGATCGAGACTCGCGACAAACTGAAGTTTGTCGGACAGCGCGTGCCGCTCACGGCAGACGAGCCGGTGACGCTGGTCGAAGTGTACGAACGCGTTGGCCGCGATCATCCCAAGCCCGACACGCTCAATTACAAACGCGACGGCGTCTGGCGTTCAATTTCGGCAAACGAAATGCTGGCGCGGTCGCGCCGCGTCGCGCTCGGCCTCTATTCGCTCGGCGTGCGCAAAGGTGACCGCGTCGCGCTGCTTTCCGAAAGCCGCGTTGAATGGGTGCTCGCCGATCAGGGCTGCATCTTTGCCGGCGCGGTCGGTGTTCCGATATATCCCACGCTAACGCCCTCACAGGCTGCGTACATCCTGAAAGATTCCGGCGCCCGAGCGCTGTTCGTTTCGGATCGCGCGAAATTCGATGAGATAGAAGCCGTGCTCGATGAATGTCCGGCGCTTGAACAGGTCGTGCTTTTCGATTCAGACAAACCAAGCCCAGCAAAGCTCCTGTCGTTGGAACAACTGGAGGAACGCGGACGCGAAATCGATCTCGAACGTCCTGAACTGGCCGCGGAACTCGCGCGCGCGCCCAGGCCTGAAGACCTCGCTACGATCATTTACACGTCGGGCACGACGGGCGAGCCGAAAGGCGTGATGCTGACGCATGCGAATTTGGTTTCGAATTTGATCGACTCGTCGAACCATCTCGAGTTCGGCGAACACGATTCGGCGCTCTCGGTGCTGCCGCTTTCGCACGGGTTCGAGCGCGGAGCGATGAACATGTATCTGCATCACGGCATGAGCGTTTACTTTGGCGAGTCGCTCGAAAAGGTCGGAGTGAACATGCGCGAGGTTCATCCGACGGTTTTCGTCGGCGTGCCGCGCATCTATGAGAAGATCCTTTCCAAAGTCCATGATCGCGCGGCGGCGAAAAGTAAACTGAACGGCGCGGTGTTCTCATGGGCCGTAGAGATTGGAAAGCAATGCGCGCAGCTCGCCTCTGATCGTCGGCCAATTCCACTTCTGCTTTCGCTCAAGCACAAAGCAGCCGGCGTGCTTGCGTTCGCGAAGTGGCGTCAGGCGATGGGCGGCCGTATTCGCACCTTCGTTTCCGGGGGAGCGCCATTATCGGACGACGTGGCCCTCGCTTTTGCAGGCGCGGGGATGCCGATTTTGCAAGGCTATGGCTTGACGGAAACCTCTCCGGTGATCACCACCGGACAACTTAACGACAATCGCATTGGCGCGGCGGGCAAAACGATTCGCAACGTTGAAGTGCGGATTGCCGCCGATGGTGAGATCGAAACGCGCGGGCCGAACATCATGCGCGGCTACTGGAACAAACCCGAAGAAACGCGCGCCGTGTTCACCGCAGACGGATGGTTCAAGACCGGTGACATCGGCAAGATCGACGCCGATGGCTACTTGATCATCACCGATCGAAAGAAGGAGTTGCTGAAGACTTCGGGCGGTAAGTACATCGCGCCGCAGCCTATCGAGGGGTTGATCAAGAGTTCACGGTTCGTCAATCAAGTCGTAGTGATCGGCGATGGCCGCAAGTTCCCTTCCGCCTTGATCGTACCCGACTGGGAACAACTCCAGTCGTACGCCAAACTCAAGGGTCTTAACTTACGCACGCCGGAGGAGTTTTGCCGGCATCCGCGCATCATCGATCTCTTCGAGCGCCAGGTTGCCGCGCGCACACAAGACCTGGCGCAGTTTGAAAAGATCAAGCGCATCGCGTTGCTGAAGCAGGAATTGACGGTTGAAAGCGGAGAGTTAACGCCGACGCTAAAAGTAAAGCGCCGCGTCGTCGATGAAAAGTATCGCGAAGTTATCGATCGGATTTATGCGGAGTAGCTATCGGTACGCACGCCTCCGGCGGGCCGTCATGTAAGTTGACTGTGATCGGAGTCACTGCAAGATGCACGCCGGAGGCGTGCGTACCCAGGCTACGGCTCGTCACGAATCTTGATCTCGAACGCTTCCAACACACGCTCGGCGGCTTCCTTCGCGGCCTGCTTCAAAGCATATTCAGAATAGACTGGGCTGCTCTTCGATGAAGTCGAAACTCCACCCTGTCCCGTCTTGTAAATCTGCTGGTGCGTTCGTCCCCACTGCCTGATCTTCGCCGACCCTGGTTCAAAGATTGTGTAGCGCACGTACAATTCGTCGGGGCCGTTCTTCGCCTGCTTCGCCGAAGGCGTGATGTCACTTTCGATTTGGAGAAAGATGACGAACGTTTCTTTCTCGGCCTTCGCCTTCGTGCCCGCTTCCGCGCGCGTCATCCCACGCGTTGCTGTTATGGCTCTGATTTCCGGTGCGTCGTTCAAACGCCGGATGCAGTTATCGAGAACCGTGTCCGAGAGATAGTAAGGCACGTTCACTAACGGATTGCGCTCTTCGATCGCGACCAATAAAGGGATCTTGGGAACTTTGAGGGGCGTCTTCTCGATGGTCTTTGGGCCGGAAATGGATGGGGCAGTCGTCGGTTCATTCGGCGAGCGGCGGCCCGATTGGGCGTGCGTGACCGTGGCGCAGACAAATATGATCGAGAAGACTAAGAGAGCCCGATGATTGTGAAACGGATTCATATTTCCCTTTTGCATTTTACCACCAGGAGTACGCGCGTGCATTGTCAACGTCTTACTGGTTTTCGTTCTTACATCTCGCGCCTTTGCCGCCGCCCAGTGCGGAGTAGTGTCTTACTTTGCGGTTTTCTTTGCGGCTCTGCGCCTTTGCGTGAAATGTCCTGTGCGAAAGAGGTGTTTCACGCAAAGACGCAAAGACGCACTGGCTGGTCGGCAAAGCCGCACCGGTTGTTCGCTAACAACCCAACCTTTGATGCGCCCCACAGAGTGATCGTGACCGGCTTTTTCTTTCCGCCTGCTAATGAATTAGACTGCTGGCTTATCTGACGAACTCAATGACTTCGACGCAAACACGTCCCCTAACCATCACTCGCGTCCGTGATCAAGGTCACGAGATTCGTTCGTTTGATTTGCTGCCGGCGGGCGCAGAGGAATCGCACGGCGTCGCGTTCATCCCGGGCCAGGTCGCCGTGGTCGGCGTGAACAACGAAGAGCCCGCGTACTATGCGTTCGCCAGTGCGCCTGCAGATCGCGAGCTGGAGATTTTGGTCAAGCGAACCGCCGGCGCAAGTGTCGCGCTGTTTGACATGAAGGAAGGCGAGCGCGTCGATCTGCTTGGCGTGACCGGTCACGGCTTCGATCTCGATCGACATCGCGGTCACGATCTGGTGCTGGTGGCGATGGGTACGGGCGTCGCCCCTTTGCGTTCCGCTTTGCGTCATGTGCTGAGTCGCAAACAGGACTTTGGACAACTCGTGGTGCTTTACGGCGCGCGCACACCGGACGCGTTTTGTTATCGCGATGAAACGCAGAGTTGGGAAGACGCCGGCGTCGAACTGCGCCAGGTAATCTCACGTCCCGACGGACACGATTGGTCTGGGCCGACGGGTTACGTCCAGTCATTGCTCGATCACGTTCTACCTAACTTGAAGTCGCCGGTCGCTTTGATTTGCGGCTCGCGCGAGATGATCGCACAGACGCGAGATCGTTTGCAGCAGATGGGCTTTGCGCCGGAAACCATCCTCACAAATTATTGAGTTCACAAGTACAGCTTATGCTAAACGAGTGGGCGCGTTTTATTCGTCACCGAATCTTGCCTAAGTTCAGGTCGCTGCACTACTATCGAACCGATATTGATGAAACTATCTCAGTCCGCTAGATCGGTCTTCAGCTCGACAACTGCGCTCATTAGCGCCTCAACTATTTCAGCCACCATGAGGAAAACAATGCATAAGAACTGTGCCTCCATCGTAAGACTCTGCGCACTCATCGCTTTTGTTTTGCTTGCGACCAGCATCGCGTTCGCGCAATCGCAAGCCACCACCGGCAACATTGAAGGCCGGGTCGTCGATCCAAACGGCGCAGCCGTCCCCGGCGCGACGGTAACTGCCACGAACCAGGAAACCGCACTGGCGAAAAGCGCCACCACCGATGATGGGGGGAACTACCGCATCATTTTCCTGCCGCCCGGCAAATACCGGGTGACGACCAGCGGCGCGCAGGGTTTCGCATCCGCCGATTATGGAAATGTAACGGTCACAGTCGGCAGCCAAACGCCGCTTGAGATTCAATTGAAAGTCGGCGGCACCACCACGATGGTAGACATTTCCGCGGGCGGCCAGGTCGTCGAAACCACGCAGACTTCTGTTTCCACCACCATCAATCAGAAAGCGATCGAGAACCTGCCCATCAACGGGCGGAACTTTCAGGATTTTGCCACGCTGTCACCCGGCGTAATTCGCGATCCGCGCGGCGGCGATCTTTCGGTAGGCGGCCAGCGCGGAACTTTCAACAGTCTTCAGGTCGATGGCGTGGATAACAACAACACCTTCTTTGGCCAGGCGTTGGGCCGCGGCGGCGTGCGTCCGCCGTACCAATTCTCGGAAGAGTCGGTGCAGGAATTCCAGGTGAATCAGAACGGCTTTTCGGCCGAGTTTGGCCGCGCCGGCGGAGCAGTCATCAACGTCGTCACCAAGTCAGGCACAAACGTTCTTCATGGCGGTGCGTTTGAATACTTTCGCGATGAATCATTGAACTCAAATGATCCCGTGACCAAGGCCAACCAATCCAGAGCGGGCCGCCTGAACAAACGACCGGCGCTGAGAATCAATCAGTTTGGCGGACGACTCGGCGGTCCAATCAAAAAGAACAAAGCCTTTTTCTTTTTCACTTATGACGGCCAACGCGCGAACGTGCCGCAAACCCTTGACGTGCCCAATCTGGCCACGGCGTCAGCAGCCGCGCAGGCAATCCTTTTGCCAAAGCTTACTACTTACCCGGTTGGTCGCAGCCAGGATGTCTTTCTATTCAAGACTGACATCAAGGTCAACGACAAAAACCAGTTGGTGATGCGTTACAACCACCAGGGGTTCACTGGCGTTAACAACGAAAACAACGGCACCCTGAGCGCCGAAGAACACTCGGGCAACAGTCTGGTGAAGAGCGATACCTTCTCAACAACCCTGACCTCAACTTTGACGCCCAGCTTGGTAAACGAATTTCGATTTCAGTGGGCGCGCGACAGCGAACCGGGCCTTGCGAACAGCGCGCTGCCGGAAGCCGTCATTAACACGGGCGGCGGCAACCTGAACATCGGCCGCAACAACTTCAGCCCGCGCGAAACAACGATCAAGCGCGTGCAGTTCATCGATAACGTTTCGTACTCGCGGGGTCGCAGCAACTGGAAATTCGGTGTGGATCTTAACTTTGACCGGATCTTCAATTTCTTCCCGGGGCTATTTAGCGGCTCGTATACGTTTCCGTCCTACACCGCGTTCGGGACGAATACGCCCTCGGCCTACACTCAGAATTTTCCCGGCGCGGGCACGACAGGCGGCACCACTAAACCGAACCTGTCGGAATATGCTTTCTATGGGCAAAACGATTTTCGCGCCACATCCAAGCTGACCTTGAACCTCGGGTTGCGCTACGACTATGAAGGGCTGGCCTGCCCGCCGGTGCAAAATCCCGACGCCTTGCTGTCGGCGAACGGCATCAACACCGCCAACTGCCCGAAAGACAAGAACAATTTTGGACCGCGCGCGGGATTCAGCTATGCGCCCAATGAAAAGACCGTCATACGCGGCGGCTTTGGATTTTTCTATGGTCGGACTCCGGCGATCGTGACGGGAACGGCACATTCGAATAATGGCGTCAACGTCACGGGCATCAATCTGACCGCCGCGCAAATCGTGGCAGCCGGGCTAGTCTATCCGGCTATCCTGACTGCACCGCCGGCGGGCACTTCTGCTAATCCGAACCTGTTCCTTTTTGCGAACAACTATGTCCAGCCATACATCGAACAGGGACGATTGGGAGTCGAACGCGAGGTGATGAAGGGTCTGAGTCTTTCATTCACTTATCTCTATTACCACGGCGTACACCTGACGCGGACGCGCGACATCAACCTATTCGCGCCGGCGCCGTTTGCTCGGGTCGGACCTGATGGCGTGACCTACACGTTCCAGCGGTTTGCGAGCACCACGGTGCGGCCAATCTCGCGCACCGTGGGCGCGTCTTACAACCGCATCAGCATTTTCGAGAGCGGGTCGCACTCGCTTTACAACGGGCTGGCGATTCAGGCCACTAAGCGCCTGGCCCGCGGTTTTCAGTTCATCGCCTCTTACACCTATTCGAGAGCCCGGGACGATCGGCCGGATCAGACGACCGTCGTAGTCGGCGCCGACGATGCCAAGATCGTCCAGAATCAAATCAATCCCGGGGATGACTACGCAAGATCGGACACCGACCTGCGGAATCGTTTCGTCTTCAGTCCCGTCTATGAATGGGGCAAGATAAAATGGACGGACAATCCGGTAGCCCGCGCCTTGTTCAGCGACTACACAGTCTCGAGCATTATGCAGTTCCAATCGGGTCTGGCTTACTCGGCGCTCGTGGCCGGCGATCCGAACAACGACGGCAACCGCTCGAACGATCGTCTGCCTGGCACGGTGCGCAACCAGTTCACGTCACCCGCGGTTTATCAGTTCGACATGCGTCTGACGCGCGCGATTCACTTCGGCGAAAAGATGCGAGTCCAGTTGATTGCCGAAGCCTTCAACATTTTCAATCGGTCGAACATCGTGTTGGTCAACAACACCTTCTTCAACTATTCCGGTGGGGCTGCCGGAACGTTGACTGCGCCTTCGGCAGTGACTGCGTTCGGCACGCCGCGCAGCTTTTCTTCGCCGGCGTCGGGCACCACCACGTTTGCGACGCCGCGCCAGGTGCAACTCGCGGTTAAGTTTGATTTCTGAGGCCGGTTGGTTAGCTTCCCGGTCGAAGCTTAGCCGACGACCGAGTATCGGAATCAGTTCAAGCAGTGAGAAGTCCGCAGATTACGCAGATGACGCAGATTAGAAAAACACGGCAGGCACGATTAGTGCCGGAAGCCGTTGGAGAGCTTGTAACCTAATCGGCGGAATCTGCGTAATCTGTGGATAATTGTCTTGTCCTAATAGGCGTTAATCCGCGGCTGATTGGTTGGTCTTACCGCTGCAGCTCCGCCAACAGCTTCTTATTCAACTCAACATCGATCGCTTCGAGCAGCCGGCTCTGCGCCCGCGCTGATTCGCGATCGCCGATTTCCAAATAAGCGAGACCGAGATTGTAATAGGCTTCCGCGTTGTCGGGACGCAGGCGCGCGGCCTGTTTGTAAGAATAGATCGCTTCGTTGAAACGGCCGGCGTAGTAGTGCGCGTCGCCAAGTTTGTTGTATGTCTCGGCTGAGCCTGGCCGCAGTTGCAACGCGCGCAAATAAGCACGGACCGCTTCGTCGTTGTGACCTTGTTTGACCTTGCAGTAGCCAATCTGAATCCAGGTTTCCGGGCGGCGCGGATTTCGATTGGCGGCCGTCTCAAAATAGCTAAGCGCGCTATCGTAATTTCCCAACCACAATGAATCGAGCCCACCGCGATACAACTGTTCAGCCAACACTTCGGGCTGAGCAGGTGATTTGGCATTTGCGAGATCAGCGAACGACGTCAGTTCGCCACGTCGGAGGCTGGCGATTCGCGCAGCGGCAAGCGCGAGATTGATGTTCTGGCCGTTCGTAACCTTTACCGTGACGATCCCAATGACCTGGCCGCGCATATTGAAGAGCGGACTGCCGCTGTTGCCGTGCGAAACCGGCGCTGTGGTTTGAATCACCCGGCCAACGTCAGGCACTTCGCGCACGGCTGAGACGATGCCGTTGCTCACGGAACCTTCCAGTCGCAGAGGATTTCCGATCACGAAAACCTGCTCTCCTTCTTCGGGCAGCGTGTTTGCGAGAGCAAGTGGACGCGAACGTTCCGCTGGTAACTCGACCTTGAGCAGCGCCAAGTCGGCTTCCTCTTCGACTGCCAGCGTCCCGGCGACCGGATACGTGCGGCCCTTCCCTTCCAACATGTGAATCTCGACGCGGCGCGCGCCTCTAATGACATGTAGATTGGTCACTATTTCGCCCGGCCGCAGAAAGAAACCGGTGCCGCTAATCAGCGGCTCGTCTTTCGCGTCGTAAGTAAGGATCGACACGACCGAAGGTTTGACGCGACGCACGAGGTCGGGCAGCGACTCTTGCGCGCGCGCAACCTGGGCGGAGGCGAATACAAATAGAGCAATAGCCAGTCGGAGCAAATTTCTTCTCGCCATGACTTACTTATAGTGCGAATAGGCTGAGGTTTGCTGACTGTTTTGGATTTTCGGTGTAGGTCAGATTGGGAAACTCGGTTAAGACCAAGATGCGTTTGAGATGAGATGGCCGCTTTCGCGAACCGCAACGCGGTTATCGCCTCCAGCCCAGGGTTGCCGCTTCGGCTACCCTGGGTACGAGTTTCGTAGATTCACCAACCGCAACGCGGTTGCGCCTGTTGTTGATTCTCCGGGGAAATGACGTAACCGCTTTGCGGTTGAAAAAAGGCTCTTCATCCTTGTTCCCAGGGTAGCCGAAGGGCCAACCCTGGGCTGAAGGCCGCAACCGCTTCGCGGTTAAGAGCCGAGCGAAGCCATAGTTCTACTGCGGAAAGATTGCCGAAGGTGCATGAAACTTGCGGTCCCAGCCGATATACGCCACGTCAGTAGCGCCGATCACGTACTGAACCACGCGCCACTGGCCTCTGACTCTGTGCAACAGGGCCATCACACCGTCGTCAAACGCTCCGGCCTTTTGCGCCTCAGCGTAGATCGTGTTTCGATAATCGATCTGGCCACCATCAGCCCGGCGCGGCATACCCATCAGGAATGCCCAGGCATTTTGCACCAACAGGTGATCGATCTTAAAAATCACTTCCTGCTTCAGTCTCTTTCCGACCGGCACCCGCAACGCGTCCGTGATGGCTTTGCGCTCTGCCGACCCTTTGTCGGGGGTGTAAGGGTGATTCTGAGCGAAAATCGCCGGAGCGACAAACAGAGCTATGAGGATGACAAGACTCGCAATGGCGACGCGTTTACGTGTTGTCATGATGTCTCACTCAACCTATTTAGGCTGGGGTTTCACCTCGGGCCAAAGGAGACCTCTCAGGCCGCCGTTAGTTCCGCCTCTAAAGGCTTTTCCTTTGTGAAGCGACTCACGCCGAGAATGCTGAAGCCTATTACCCTGCCTTCAGAATCAATGCGTTCCATCACCGCATCATGCGCCGTCTCTATCATCGAACCAGGATTTTCCTTGAACTGCACTTCGAGAAAGTCAGCTTCGGAATCGAACCATACTTTCACTTTTTCGGCCATAAACCTGGTCTCTTATGAGGGGAAGCTACCGCTTGCTCGCGTGAAGGATCGTGAAGCCAATAACCTCTCCATCCTCGTACCGCACAATCACGTCATCATCTGTGATGTCGCTGTCTGTCGCCTTGCTGGGCTTTTTGAAATTGACATAGAGTGTGTCGGCCTCGGTGTCATAAGAAGACCAAAGCAGATGGCTCGGTGCGTCTCTCAGCGTCGGCAACAATTTTAGATATTCCTCAATATTTGCTACGGCCATATCTGCCTTCTCCTTTCCAGAGAGCGCATCCGGCGAGTCAGAAATGCGGTGATGACAAATCCATCCTCTTCCAACTCACGATACACGACAACGATATATTTCCCCAACTCAAGCTCGCGCACGGCAAGCAATTCTCCTGCTGCTCCGGCAAATATGCGGATTGGCTCAGCAATGGCCTCTATCACTTCCGATCTAAAGTCGGTTAGTTCGGCGTGCTCATCCGAAATATGCGTTCATCGGTCAAGCGAATTTCGATGCCGTTCTTTGAAGTTGCTGTGCTTGTCATGTCGACTGCCTACTGCCTTCTGCCCAATGCTCACTGCCCTTCGCTCCTTGCTCGTCAGTTTGGCAATCCGAAATCGAACGGCTCCCTTCTGGGACTCTGGCTGCTTGTGCGAGTAACTAAACATTCAGCGGAACAAGCGTCATTGTGTCGTTACCAAAGATATCGATCACTTTCACGGCGACGATGTAGCGGCCGGATTTCTCATACGTATGCGAGGCGGAAACCAAATCCAAGTTTCGGTTCTTGCGCGTGCGGAAGCTTTGCCATTCGTTCTCGAAGATGTAAGAGCCGGTCCAGCGATCTTCGAACATGACTAGTTCGCCATCGGCCTCTACAACTCCAGGCAGCTTGCCGTCGGAAAATGCGGTGTGCGGAGCGCTGATGATTTCTTGCCGGCTTTCGTAATCAAAATCCACGGCCCAGTAATCCACCCAGTCCGTCCATTGTTTAGTGAGTACGTCGCGGGTGATGACGCCTGCTTTGTCCTTGCTAAGTTTGAGGAGCTGGCCTTGCTCGCAGACGACTTCGCTTTTGCCTTCCTTCATTTCGGCGGCGATGGAATCCGCGATGCCTTGCGAGTAGTAAACGGAGAAATCCGTCAGCTCGACGGCGAGCGTTAACTTGTCTTTCGGGTCGAAGCGTGGCGTGACTTCGATATAGGCCACGTCAAAGAAACGAACCTGGCCTTTCTCGACGGCGCGCTTGTCGAAGACTTCCGGCGGTATGGTCTTGGGACCGAGATCGATGCCCTTTCCCTTTGCTTCGTCCAGCACGGCGGGGAATAGGCCCATCTCAAACTCGAACGCCAGCACGTCCACACGCGTCGCACCGCGCTTGCGGCACTCCATGATGACTTCTTCTACGAACAGACGGCCAACAGGTAGATTTATCGGGCCAACTACGACGAGACGTCCGGCGTTCTTGCCGTGAAAGAACCCGCTTTCGGCCAGAGGCTCGGCGCGATAGGCTTTCAAGATTAACTCGCGGAACTCCTGTTCTTTCTTCGCGAGCGCCTGCTCTTTCTTTTTGCCGGTGAGCCGGCCAGAGACGTTGAGATAGGCCTGGCGTTCATAGCGACCAAGGTTCAAAACTTCAAACGCGCGGAACGGTTTGCCGGCCGCTTTCAATTCACGCTGCACTTGAATAAGCCGCTTGCGCGTGGTGTGGATGCCGAACTTGCCGAGGTCGGTGGCGATCCATTTGCGGCCAAGCTTTTCGGCAACGGCGGCAGTGGTGCCGCTGCCAACGAAGAAGTCGGCTATGAGATCGCCTTCGTTGCTCGCAAGGTTGACTATGCGCTCAAGCAACTCTTCTGGCTTCTGGGTTGGATAAGCCAGTCCCTCTGAGTGTGTGTGAATGCCGCGAATCATCTGAATGTCGTCCCACAAATCTTGAATCGGCACGCCCTTGCTCTCATCAAGGTAGCGTTTCTGGTAAGCCATCCCCGAGCCTGAATAGACAACGCGGCCATCTCGATCGAGCTCCTCCATGCGCTCACGGCCATAACGCCACGCTCGGGTGATTCCCTTCCACTCGTAAACCGGGTTGCCCTTCTTGGATCCGCCCGGACCTGTGATGTCCGCCTTGTTGTAACGTCTGCCCGTTCCTTCCTCTACATGGCGATACCACTTGGCGACAGTGGATTCGGGAAGGGGCGTGAACTGCATATTCAAGGTCGGCTGCTGAGGAGTCCGCGAGTAATAAAAAATCGTATCGCAAATTTTCCCCAAGTGCTTCGCACCTTGGCCGACATCGCTGTGTGCGTCGGAGCGTCGCCAAGTTATTTCGTTGACCGCGTTGTCGCGCCCGAATACCTCGTCCATCGCAAGCCGGATGTAGGAGTTGACGCGTCCATCACAATGCACAAAGATGCTGGCCTCGTTGTGCATCAAATCGCGCATGAGATTGAGGCGTTCGTAAATCATGGCGATGAAGGAATCCGCGCCGCGTCCCCAGGTGTCGCGATAGGCGATTTGTTCGAGGAGGTTTGGCTCTTTATGAAAAGTCTCGCCGCCAATCTCGATGTCCATGCTGAAGTCCGCGCCCACGTCGAAGGGCGGGTCAATGTAGATAAGCTTTAGCCCGCCGGCGTCCTCGATCTGGCGCCGGAGCGCGCCGCTCTTCAGCGAAGAAAGAATCAGCTTGTTGTCGCCCCAGATGAGTTTGTTGGTCCAGCCTTTGAGTTGACGGCCGCGCGTGTCGAATAGATCTTCCTGAGAGATAGGTCCCATGGGCCCTATCGGTCCCATTTCTTTCCGTGGTTCGTCGATGTGTTCCAGCGTCTGAAACGGAAGAATGGCAGTGCAGACTTCGCGGGTCTTGCCGTTCCAAACAAGTTCAACCTCGCGCTTGTCTTCGAAAAGAAGGAAGCGAAATTTCTCCGGCAGCGGCTTACCCTCATTGATCAGCTTAATAAGGTCGCGCTTCTCGGCATCGGAGAGTTCGTATTTGTCGGAGTCGTGTGGCCGTTTCATAGAAGAAAAAGTAATAGGGCCAATAGGTCGAATAGGTCCTATTGTTTTCGTCGCGCTGTCGACCGCGCTTTGTAAAGCCGCTCAGTAAAGCCGCCCTCCTGAAGAAAAGCTTTCTCTAACTGCCGGAGCTGTTGATCCAAAAGATAATTAGTCTGGTGGATCAAGCAGATTACAGTGTTGGCGGCGACGTCCGGCGCAGCGGTTTCAATATACGGCCGATAGGTCATATAGGTCCTGTTCTTTTCATAGGCCAGGCGGCGCACCACTTGCGCCGTGGGGTGATCCTTGCCCCAAAGCTTAAAGCCGCGTTGGCGCAGAAAGTCTTCGTAGTCCAGCAATAATTCTTCAAGGCTTGCGCGAGCCACGCCGACAAGCTTCAGCTCGAATTTCTTTGAAGTGCCGGAAGCCTGACTGCCTTCGGCAATGTTCTGACGGCCGCTGCGGGCGGCTTGTACCATTTGGTCCTGGGTCCGCGATCGTTTGTCGATAAATCGATCACAAAACTTCACCGTAGCATCGTAAACCAATTCAGAGTGCTGAAATGATTTCAGTTCGCGATAGCCACCGTGTGGGGGAATGAGATTGTCGCCGTTCATTGTTTTGCGATAGGTCCGATAGGTCGTATTGGTCCTATATTTCTTTTTCTTCTTTGTACTCCCTGAAGCTCGCGGCCAGCACCGCGAAATCTTTCGGCGCGTGCTTTTCGAAACCAGCTTGATCGACATAGACGAAATCGTAACGCTGACCATCTTCTCCCGCACGGGTTGCGTCTTCGCACCAGAGCTTGAGCCGCTTCATCTTCTGCGGTAGGTCTAGTTCTTCGCGACCTTTGGTCTCCACAATCCAGATTCTGCCGTCGGCGGTCCTGACCATGAAATCGGGCACGTAATTAGAGAGATCGCCATCGGCTTTCACGTAATCCAATTTGAAACCGATCGCAAAATAATTTTTTGAGAATGCCGTCACATCTGGCGCTGCTTCAAGGAATGCCGCGAATGATAACTCAAAACCACCCGAACGTGGCTCGCCAACGATCTTGCTAAAGATAGATTTTTTGGCGGCGAGATAAGGGCGATGCTCAGTGCGGAAGGGGCGCGTCTCGCGTAGGCGAATATAGTCTTCTATACGAGTCGTGCCGCTCTCCTCAATAGTCAGTGCATTCATCGCACTCTTGAACGAATCGTAGAGAATCTTCCCGGCGTCCGGTTCGGATAGATTGCGGAGCACGACCGGATCTTCAAGATTCACCGGCGAGGAAGAGAACAGAAACTCGCGCATGAACCTTTTTACTTTTCCATAGAGCACGTCATAGCCGCCGACGAGACGCAGGTCTTTCAGTAGTTGTCGTGCGAAGAAGGCGACGACGGAGCGGTAGTCCGCGGGGCCGGAACCATCGAGCTGAATCGTGTGATGAATCTCTGAGTCAAGCATCGTCTTAAAGACGATTTCGCGTGTTTGCTCGGGCGTGAATGGCTTCAGCGCCACAAGCTGATTCTTGAAACTTGCCGGATCGAGTGCGTCGAGATTCTTGAACTCGCGGTTGTAGCGGCGGGTCAGTTTTGGGATCGGAATCTCGAGCGCATCGAGATCTTTTCCTTCGTCCTGCGCGTCGACTTCTACAATCAGCGACTCCTCGCGTTTAGCGCCGGCACCCATGGGACGATGTTCGAAAGTAACTCCCTCGTTCTGAATTGACTCGACAAAATCCATAAAAGCCGGCGTGCCCATCACGGAAACCGTTTCGTTCGCGTCGTCATTGCCGAAATACATCCGGCGCAGACCGCGGCCAAGCGTTTGTTCGGGCAGGATGTTTGATTTCGCCACGTAGGCGCGAAGGCCGACAATCGTGGTGACGTTGCGCACGTCCCAGCCTTCTTTCAGCATCAGCACCGAGACGATCGCCTTGCAGGGCGACGCCCAGGTGTCGATCTCGTTGGAAGCCTTGCGGAGTCTGCGCAACTCTTCTTCGTTCTTGCCGGACGCAGTTTCTGAGATCTCACCATTGTTCTTTGTGTGAATGACCAGAACTGCGTCACCTTCGAGTTCGGGGCAGATTTTGCGCAGATGTTCGCCGACTTCATCGCAATTGCGTGTGTCGTCTACCATAACGAACAGAACAGCTTTCTTGCCCAGTAGTTCGTTCTCGGCGTAACTCTTGCGCCATTCCTCAATCCCCAGGGCAAGGTAGTCTTCATATTTTTCGCTGAAGATTGCGCTCTTGTGCTCGTTGAGTTTGGCGCGGCTCGCAGCGTCCGGAAGGATTGGGTGCTTAACGACGTTCTGATGAATCGCCTCGACCAGTGGATAGTCAGAAACCGTCTGGACGAAAATCTCCCCATTGTCATGACGCGGCGTGGCTGTCACGTCCACTTGCAGCGCCAGGCGGCCGTCGCGTTGCAGCATGCGATGGTGAATGTCCTGAATGGATTTGAACCACGCCATTTTTGGGTTGTGAATATGATGCGCTTCGTCATTGAAGACAGCGAGTTCGTCTACTTCCCGGATGATTTCACCGAGGTCTGTTTTACTATCGGTTGTTTTGCCGGAAGGCTTAGGCCCAAACGGCGACAGGAAGTAATCCCGCAAGTCCTCATCTTCAAGCGACGGATCCTCAATGTCCCCAAGAAAAACTCGATGAATATTCGTGAGGAAGATATTACCGATATCGCGGATCACGCGAACATCGTCTTGAATGTGGAGGGTGAGCTGAAAATCATCGCGCCAGTTTCGTCCCTCATAGCCGTTGGTGGGAAGAATCGGATCGTTGAAGAAGATGCGTAGTCCATCGAAGTCAGCGCGCAGTCTATCGAGCACGATGATATTCGGAGCAATGACCAGAAAGTTTCGGGCGAGCGTTGAGTTCTCATCATAGAGGCGATGGAAGAAACTCCACGCGATCAGCAGTGAGAGAACTTTGGTCTTGCCCGCGCCGGTGGCCATCTTCAAAACATAGCGTGGCCACTCCTCATGGAACATTCCCGCTGAGACTGCCCCGGAAGCATCGAAGCGCATGAGATCGAATTTGTCGCGCGCGCCTTTTACTTCGTAGAGCCAAATGACCGTTTCAACTGCTTCGCGTTGCGCAAAGTAATAGCGAAACGTTGAGAGCGAGCCGTCCGCGCTCTCGACCAAATGTTCCGTTTCAAACCAGTGACGTAACAGCGCTTGGGAAGTTTCGGAAGCACCCGCATAGTTAGCGGCACGCCAAGCAAAAACCTCTTCTCGAATCTTCGCGACGAGAGGAGGCAAGAGCTTTTCGTACGCTGTCGCTCTTAGCGCTTCGTCAGCCGGAAACCATCGCTGTTCCGGGATGAGCGGCTCGTAAGGCGACGAAGGGAAATCAGGATGTAAGGACATAAGCCAAGTCGAGGGAAATCGTGGCAAATATTACTGCCTTAGGACGACTTCATCAACTAGACCACGTGACGAGAGAGAAATGTGGGTAGGCGGTGGGAAAGGAGTGAGCAGTGCGCGGGGAGCAGTCGCCAGGGGCAGTGAGCAGTAACCCAAAAGCAAAACCGGCGAGGCTTGATGCCCCGCCGGTCTGGTATTCAACCCATTGTCAGAGTCAGAGACGGCCAGAATTATTCCTTGGCGTCGCTTGCCTCGCTCTCATCGACGCCATCATCATCGCCGACCGTCACCAAAACGGCGTGCGGCTCGGGCGCGGGTAATTCAGCTCCGCCGAGAATCTCAGGCAGCTCGTCGAGATCTTCCCGTTGAGAATCGCCGATCGTTTCGTCACGATCGATTTCGACGTTGCGGTAGTACTCCATGCCGGTGCCGGCGGGAATCAGACGGCCCATGATCACGTTTTCCTTCAAGCCGCGCAGGTAATCAATGCGGCCGGAAATGGCGGCTTCCGTAAGCACGCGGGTGGTCTCCTGGAACGAAGCGGCTGAGATGAACGAATCGGTTGAGAGCGAAGCCTTCGTAATTCCCAACAGCAAAGGTTCGGCCTGAGCGACTTCGCCCTTCTCGCCACGCACCCGCTCGTTCTCGTCGGTGAAGCGGAAGCGATCGACTTGCTCTTCGAGCAGAAACTCAGTGTCGCCGACTTCCTTAATCTTCACCCAGCGCAGCATCTGACGCACGATGACTTCGATGTGCTTGTCGTTGATGTTCACGCCCTGCAGACGATAGACCTCCTGAATTTCGTTCGTCAGGTATTCCTGCAAACGGTTCATGCCCAGGACGCGCAGAATGTCGTGCGGGTTAAGCGGCCCGTCCTGCAAGGCCTCGCCGTTGCGCACGCGATCGCCTTCCTGCACGTTGATGTGCGTGCCACGCGGAATGTCGTACTCGCGCTCTTCACCGTCGTCGCCGGTGATAATCAGTTTGCGCTTGCCCTTTGAAATCGGACCCAGCTTGACCGTGCCGTCAATCTCAGACATCACGGCTGCTTCGCCGGGGCGGCGAGCCTCGAACAACTCGACGACGCGCGGCAGACCGCCGGTGATGTCTTTGGTCTTGGTGGTTTCGCGCGGAATCTTGGCGATCACGTCGCCGGGTTCCACTTCTTCGCCGTCGCCGATCATTAAGTTCGCGCGCACGGGCATCTGGTAAGTCTTCAAAACCTTGTTGCTGGCGTTGCGAATTTCCAGACGTGGCTGTTTCTTTTCGTCGGGCGAGTCCTTGACCACCATATGCGAGAGGCCGGTCACCTGATCGGTCTCTTCTTCAAACGTGACGCCTTCTTTCAAGTCCTGGAACTTCAGACGCCCGGCGACCTCGGTAAGAATTGCGAAGGTGAACGGGTCCCAGGTAGCCAGCAACTGATCCTGCGCGACCAGATCGCCATCTTCGACCAGGATGTGCGCGCCATAGACGATCTGATAACGCGCGGCTTCGCGGCCGCGTTCGTCGGTAATCGTCAAGGCGCCAATCCGGTTCATGGCGACGCGCTCGCCCTTGCGGCTCTTCACGGTTTGCAAATCAATGTACTTGACCGTGCCTTCGACGCGAGCTTCGTGCTTGGAAGATTCTTCCAGACGCGCCGTGCCGCCGATGTGGAAGGTCCGCATCGTAAGCTGGGTGCCGGGCTCGCCAATCGACTGGGCTGCGATCACGCCGACGGCCTCGCCGATATCCACCGGACGGCCCGTCGCCAGGTTGCGACCGTAGCATTTGATACAGCAACCGCGTCGCGATTCGCAGGTCAAGACCGAACGAATGCGCACGCGCTGCACGCCTGAGCGCTGAATCTCAGCCGCCAAATCCTCGTCGATTTCCGCGCCCGTTTCGACGATCACGGTACCCTCGACCGGATCGATGACGTCGTCGAGCGAGGTGCGTCCGACAATGCGATCGCGCAAGCTCTCGATCTCTTCGCCGCCTTCAACGATGGCCGCCGAAGAAATACCTCGCAACGTGCCGCAGTCCGGCTCACTAATGATTACGTCCTGCGCCACATCGACCAGACGACGAGTCAGGTAACCCGAGTCGGCCGTCTTCAGCGCGGTGTCGGCCAGACCCTTGCGGGCGCCGTGCGTCGAGATGAAGTACTGGAGCACGTTCAGGCCTTCGCGGAAGTTCGACTGAATCGGCGTCTCGATAATTTCGCCCGAGGGACGCGCCATCAATCCGCGCATGCCGGCCAGCTGGCGAATCTGTTGGGCCGAACCGCGCGCGCCCGAATCCGACATGATCAGGATCGGGTTCATTTCCTTGGTCGCTTTTTCCCGATCGTCCATCGCCTTGAACATTTCTTTCGCGACTTTATCTGTCGCTTCCGACCAGATGGCGATCACCTTGTTATAGCGTTCGCCGTTGGTGATCACGCCGTCGCGATACTGCTGTTCGACGGTGATTACGTCCTTCTCGGCCTTGCCGACAATCTCGGGTTTGGAAGGCGGCGTCACCAGATCGTCGATGCCGATCGAGATGCCGGCCTTGGTCGCGTACAAGAACCCAAGCGTCTTCAGATCGTCGAGCATCTTCACGGTCATCTCGTGACCGAGACGAATGTGTGAATAGTTGACCAGCGACTGCAAGCCCTTCTTGCGCAGCGTGCCGTTGATGTAAGGCAGGCCCTTCGGGATCGAGTCATTAAAGATCACGCGGCCCACGGTCGTGTTGACGACGCGGCGAATATCTTCCTGGGCCACGGCGCGCAGAATGTCCTGCGAGTCATGTTCCTGCGTCAGGTCGATCAAGTCGCCCGTGACGCGCAGTTTGATCGGCGTCTGAGTGGTCACTTCCTTGGCGTCAAGCGCTAGCAAGACTTCTTCCAAAGTAGCGAACACGCGGCCTTCGCCCTTCGCGCCTTCTCTGTCGCGCGTCAGATAGTAAATGCCGAGCACGATGTCCTGCGAAGGCACCGCGATGGGCTGGCCGCTCGCCGGACTAAGAATGTTGTTCGAAGAAAGCATCAACACGGCGGCTTCGATCTGCGCCTCTGGCGAGAGCGGAATGTGTACGGCCATCTGATCGCCGTCAAAGTCCGCGTTGAAGGCGGTGCAAACCAGCGGATGAATCTTGATCGCCTTGCCTTCGACCAGCACGGGCTCGAATGCCTGAATGCCGAGACGGTGCAGCGTCGGCGCGCGATTCAGCAAAACGGGATGCTCGCGAATTACCTCTTCCAGGATGTCCCAGACGACCGGCTCTTGCCGCTCGACCATTTCGCGCGCTTGCTTGATCGTCGCCGCGTGACCCTGTTTTTCGAGTTGGTTATAGATGAACGGCTTGAACAACTCGAGCGCCATCTTCTTTGGCAAGCCGCACTGGTGCAGCTTCAATTCCGGACCGACAACGATTACCGAACGGCCTGAGTAATCGACGCGCTTGCCGAGCAGGTTCTGACGAAAGCGTCCCTGCTTGCCCTTCAAAGTTCCGCTCAAAGACTTCAGCGGACGATTGTTGACACCGCGCAACACGCGGCCACGACGGCCGTTATCGAACAGCGCGTCGACGGCTTCCTGCAGCATGCGCTTTTCGTTGCGCACGATAACTTCCGGTGCGCGCAACTCCATCAGCTTCTTCAGACGGTTGTTGCGATTGATAACGCGACGATAGAGATCGTTCAGATCAGAGGTCGCGAACCGACCACCATCAAGCGGCACCAGCGGGCGCAACTCGGGCGGAATCACCGGAATCACATCGAGGATCATCCACTCGGGATGATTGCCCGACTTAAGGAACGAAGTTGTAACCTTCAGCCGCTTGGAGAACTTTAGTTTCTTCTGCTGCGAAGTTTCTTCGCGCATGCGCCGGCGCAATTCGACAGCCAGCTCTTCGATGTTGACCATCGAGAGCAATTCTTTGATCGCTTCGGCGCCCATCTTGGCAACGAACTGTCCAGGAAAATCGCGGGTCAACTCGCGGAACCGCTCGTCGGTGAGCAGCTCGCGCTCCTTGATCTCTTTCAGATCGCCGGGATCGATGACGATGTAGGATTCAAAGTAAAGAACCTTCTCCAACTCGCGCAGAGGGATGTCGAGCAAGTGGCCGATGCGCGACGGCAGCCCCTTGAAGAACCACACGTGCGAACACGGACTGGCAAGATCGATATGACCCAGACGCTCGCGACGGACCTTAGCCTGCGTGACTTCGACGCCGCACTTATCGCAGATCACGCCGCGGTGCTTCATGCGCTTGTACTTGCCGCAGAGACACTCCCAATCCGCAACGGGTCCGAAGATGCGCGCACAGAAAAGACCATCGCGCTCCGGCTTGAACGTGCGGTAATTGATCGTCTCGGGCTTGGTCACTTCGCCGTGCGACCACTGACGGATCTTTTCCGGCGAAGCCAGCGAGATGCGAATCGCCACGAAATCAGGCGCGAGTTGCGTTTTCTCTTGTTGGAATCGAAACACGTCGTTCTCCATTTCCAATCGTGTCCGACAAACTTCAGTTTGTCGTCACGTCTAACAACTCCGAAACATCGACAAACTAAAGTTTGTCGGACATTCAACGATAACTAAATCCCGCTGGTAATCAGCGGCTCGGCGATCGGCTCGTCGGCGCCGCCGGCCTTCGGGATCAATTCGACGTCGAGGCAGAGCGACTGCAGCTCACGCACGAGCACGTTGAAAGATTCCGGCAAGCCGGGATCAAAATCCGCTTCGCCCTTCACGATCGCTTCATAAATCTTGGAGCGTCCGGCTACATCGTCCGACTTTGCGGTCAACAATTCCTGCAGAATGTGCGCCGCGCCGTAAGCCTCCAACGCCCACACCTCCATTTCGCCGAAACGCTGACCACCGAATTGCGCCTTGCCGCCCAACGGTTGCTGGGTGATTAGCGAATACGGCCCGATCGAGCGCGCGTGAATCTTGTCGTCGACCAAGTGCGAAAGCTTCAGCATGTAGATGTAACCGACGGTCACCAGTTGCTCGAACGGCTCGCCGCTCAGTCCGTCGTAAAGCACGGCCTTGCCCGACTCGTTGACGATCTGGGGAAGTCCGAGCTCAGCAGCGCGGGCCCCGGCTTCGTCGAGTTTTATCTTGATCTCTTTTTCCGTCGCACCATCGAATACCGGCGTCGCGAAATAGAGACCCAACACACGCGCCGCCCAGCCGAGGTGTGTCTCAAGAATCTGGCCGACGTTCATGCGCGACGGCACGCCCAGCGGATTCAGAACGATCTCGACCGGCGTTCCATCCGGCAGATAAGGCATGTCCTCTTCCGGCAGGATGCGCGCGATTACGCCCTTGTTACCGTGGCGACCGGCCATCTTGTCGCCGACGGAAAGTTTGCGCTTCATGGCGATGAATACTTTCACCATCTTGATAACGCCCGGTGAAAGCTCGTCGCCCTGCCGCAACTTGGCAATCTTCTCTTCGTAGATGTCCGAGAGAATCTTGATCTGCCGCTCAGTGCGATCTTCGTATTCTTTGACTTCGGCCGCCGCATCAACCCGCGACGACGCCACCTGAGCTTTGCGCAGAGCTTTGGGCTCGACCGCCTTCAGCATCTCGCGGGTGATTGGCTCGCCCTTGGGAATTACGACCTCGCGATTTACCGTCAGGTCGTGCGAAAGTTTGCGACCTTCGAACAGCTCATAGATGCGCTCGTCGCGCTGCTCGTGAAGAATGCGAATCTCGTCTTCAAGGTCGCGTCGCAGACGCTCCTCTTCGCTGGTCTCGATCGAAAGCGAGCGTTGGTCTTTTTCCTGACCCTTGCGGGTAAAGACCTGGACGTCGACGACGGTGCCGTCGATTCCCGGAGGCGAAACCAGCGAAGCGTCTTTCACGTCCGCCGCCTTCTCGCCAAAGATCGCGCGCAGCAGTTTTTCTTCCGCGGTCAACTGCGTCTCGCCCTTGGGCGTAACTTTGCCGACCAGGATCGAGCCCGGCTTGACCGCCGCGCCGATGCGAATGATGCCGCTGTCATCCAAATCGCGTAGCATGTTTTCGCCGACGTTCGGAATATCGCGGGTGATTTCTTCGGGACCAAGCTTTGTGTCGCGCGCTTCAATCTCCAGCTCTTCGATGTGGATTGAGGTGTAGTAATCCTCTTTCACCAAACGCTCGGAAACCAAAATCGCGTCTTCAAAGTTGTAGCCGCGCCAGGGCATGAACGCGACCAGGACGTTGCGTCCCAGCGCCAGCTCGCCGCGATCCGTACACGGGCCGTCGGCGATTACCTGGCCCTTTGCGACGCGTTCGCCCACGTGAACGATCGGGCGCTGATTGATGCAAGTGTTCTGGTTCGAACGCTTGAACTTGATCAGCGTGTAGATGTCCGCCGTCACTTCGCGCGAAATCGTCCCGTCAACATTGTGATCGGCCTTGACGATGATGCGTTCGGAATCAGTGTAGTCAACCACGCCATCGCGCCGGGCGATGACTACCGCGCCGGAATCGCGCGCGGTCACATTTTCCATTCCCGTGCCAATGTAGGGAGCTTCGGCACGCAGCAACGGGACTGACTGTCGCTGCATGTTCGAACCCATCAGGGCGCGGTTCGCGTCGTCGTTCTCAAGGAAAGGAATCAGCGAAGCGGCCACCGAAACCAACTGCTTCGGCGAGACATCGACGAATTCGATCTCGTCACGCTGGGCCAGAATAAATTCGCCGGCCTTACGCGCGGCATTACGGTCATTAACAATGTAACCGTTTTCGTCCAACGCGATGTTGGCCTGACCGACGACGTGCTTGTCCTCTTCCCACGCTGTCAGATAAAACGGAGCCGGCTCAAAACTCGCCTTCATGCCATTGGCGCCGACGCGTTTGTTGGCCTTGTCAACATCTTCAAGCGGCACATGATCGAAGGGCTTAAACTTCGTATCACCGCCGTTTCTGATGCGCACGAACTCGGTCACGACGCCGTTAACGACTCTCCGATACGGAGCTTCGATGAAACCAAACTCGTTGATGCGCGCATAGCACGCGAGCGAGGAAATCAAACCAATGTTTGGACCTTCAGGCGTCTCGATCGGGCAGATACGGCCATAGTGCGTCGGGTGCACGTCGCGCACTTCGAATCCGGCGCGCTCGCGGCTCAGGCCGCCCGGTCCCAGCGCTGACAGACGGCGCTTGTGCGTGATTTCGGAAAGCGGATTCGTCTGATCCATGAACTGCGACAACTGTGACGAGCCAAAGAATTCGCGCACCGCGGCCGTGACCGGCTTGGCGTTGATCAGATCGCGCGGCATAGTCGTCTGCATTTCCTGATGGATCGACATCTTCTCTTTGATCGCGCGTTCCATGCGCTCGAGCCCGATGCGAAACTGGTTTTCCAGCAGCTCGCCCACCGCCCGGACGCGCCGATTCCCGAGATGATCGATGTCGTCGGCCTTATAGATGGGCTTCTTCTCGTCATCAACGGGATTCTTGCGCATCTTCAACACATAGTTGACGACTTCGAAGAAGTCCGGCGCCGCCAGGAGTGGATCCTCAATCCGCAACCTCTCTGGCTTGCCCATCTTAATGTTGAATTTCAAACGGCCTACGCGCGAAAAATCAAACTTGCGCGGATCGAAGAACATCCCTTCCAGCAGGCGGTAGGCAGTCTGCACTGTCGGCGGATCGCCGGGTCGCATCTTGCGATAGATTTCGAGCAACGCGTCAACGGGCTTGCTGATCGTGTCCTTCTTTAGAGTCTGCGCGATCACCACGCCCACGTCGTCGCGTTCAGGAAAGAAGATCGAAAACTTCTCCACGCCGCTTTCGGCGATTTCCTGGAGCTTGGCGGTGCTGATCTCATTGTTCGCTTCGAGGATTACTTCGCCAGTCTCGGTGTTGACGACATCGGCCACGGCGTGCGCGCCCTCGAATTGGCCGGCATCGATTTCAACTTCGCCGATATTGGCCTTGCGCAAACCTTCTAGTGAAGTTTTGGTGACTTCCTTTCCTTTGCGCACAATAGGATCGGGAGCGCGGCCTTTGATCTCAAAGTCGACTTTCATTCCAACCAGGTTTGTCCGCCCGGTTTCCGGCACCTGAACCATTAAGCCGCCGTCATCCACGCGCACGTCATCGACTACATAGAAAGCGCGCAGCAGATCTTCGTCGCTGAACGTCGAGGTCTTGACTGCTTCTTCCAACTGACCGTCGCTGCCGAACGATTTGCTGTTGAAACTCGAATTCAACCAAATGCCCAACGCGCGCAGAAAGATCGAGGCCAAAAACTTTCGCTTGCCGACGCGCACGTACAGGAGGTTCTTCTGGTCGTATTCAAATTCGACCCACGAGCCGCGATAAGGAATGATCTTGGCGATGAAGAGCGCGCCGCGCTTGAAAAACACTCCCGGCGAACGGTGGAGCTGAGAAACGATCACTCGCTCAGTACCGTTGATGATGAACGTGCCGTTGTCGGTCATCAACGGAATCTCGCCAAAGAAAACTTCTTCTTCCTTGATGTCGCGAATCGATTTAACGTTCGTGTCTGGATCTTTGTCGTAAACAGTGAGCCGGATCTTCACTTTCAACGGCACGCTGTAACTCATGCCGCGTTCCTGACACTCCTGCTGATCGTGTTTGTGCTTGAGTCCCACCGGCTCGCCGCAATTCGGGCACAACTCAGGACGGACAGAGTTGAAAGTGCCGCAGACATGGCAGAGCGTTTCACCCGGTCGCAACGGATCGACCTTGATGCTGGCCTTGCACTTCTTGCACGCCGCGCGTAGATACTTCAGTCCTTCAAGGTTGCCGCACTTACATTGCCAGTTGCCAATGTGATACTCGACAAAGTCGAGCGTCGCCGTCTCGCGAAAGTCGGAAATCGGAAAGACAGATTTGAAGACGGCCTGCAGCCCGGTGCTCTGACGTTCTTCGGGCAGCAGATCCATCTGCAGGAAGCGGTTGTATGATTCGCGCTGAATCTCGATCAGGTTCGGAATCGGAACAGCAGTTTTGATCTTGGAAAAATCGTGCCGTTCCGGGGCCTGGCTAGTGCGCCGACCCAAACCAGTGTTGATTGTTTCTAGTAAGTTTGCAGACATGAGTGCTCCCTATCGTCGCCAGTTACGCCGCTGCTCGCTAATCGCCAGACGAAACACACGTCGGCGCGGTCGGGGCGCAAGATTCCCCGACCGCTTCAGAAATGAAAAGCGATTGCCTTCGTCCAAGTTTTCCGGGAGTAAACGCAGCGCCTCAATACTCCCCAAATTTAACCGCCGCACAGCAAAGTGTCAAGCGGACGAAAAAAGTCTGGAGTCGCGCAGCTTGAAGTTAAGACCGCCGGCAGACTCCCAACTGAATTTAGAAGTCCCGGCCCTACTTAACTTCGACGGTCGCTCCCGCGTCCGCGAGTTTCTGTCTGACAGTCTCGGCTTCTTCTTTGGAAACGCCCTCTTTGACTGCCTTCGGGGCCGCTTCAACCAGATCCTTCGCTTCTTTCAGACCCAGCGCCGTTACTTCGCGGACGACCTTGATGACGTTGATCTTTTGGCCGCCGGCGGCCTGCAGAATCACGTCAAACTCGGTCTTCTCTTCCACCGCAGCAGCTGCTTCGCCACCGCCGCCAGCAGCAGGCGCCGCAGCTACAGCCGCGGCCGCTGAAACCCCAAAGGTCTCTTCCATCAGCTTCACCAACTCGGAAGCTTCGAGCAAAGTAAGCTCTTTGATTTGATCGACAATTCCCTGCAATTTATCGGACATGATGAATCAATTCTCCCGCATTCATTCTCGCAAACATTAGTCTGCCGTTTTTCGCTGACGAGTTTCGGCGGTTTGCATCTCCGCTACGCTCGCCCTTCCATAGCCGCCCACTGACCAGGCGGCCGTAATATGAATTTCGAAGTTCGAAATTCGAAATTCGAATTTACTAAGCGCCCTGCGCTTCCTTCTGCGCGCGCACTTGCTCGATGACGATCGCGAGGTTGCGCGGCACTGCCTGCAGCACCGTCACCAGCCTCTGCGCCTGGCAATTAACCAGGAACAGGACTTTCGACAGCAACTCATCGCGCGACGGCAAGCTGGCAATGGCCTCGACGTCGCGAAGCTCGATGACCTTGCCTTCGACGAGGCCGGTCTTGAAACTGAAAATTTCCGGATTCGCCTTGCTGAACTTGGCAATCGCTTTTGAGAGTCCCACCGGATCGCTCGTGCTAAGCGCCACCGCGGTCACACCCTTGAACTGTTCCGCCATCGGCTCGAGCGGAGTGCCTGCCGCAGCTTTGCGCGCCAAAGTATTCTTGACGACGGAATAGCTGACTCCTGCTTCGCGCAACTGACGCCGCAATTCCTGATCCTTGCCGACCGTCATCTTGGTGAAGCTCACCAGCATCGCGGCCTTGGCTTCCTGAAATTGATTAGCGAGCGCGTCGAGGTCTTTTTGCTTTTGTGCTTTGCTCTTCATCTTCTCTCCTCACTCACTTGGCAAATGCAACTTCGTCAAGCGGCACGCCAGGACCCATGGTCGGCGCCAGGTTTATTTTCTTCATGTACTTTCCCTTGGCCGTCGATGGCTTCGCTTTCACCACCGCCTCGATCAAAGCGCGCGCGTTGTCAGCAATCTTGTCTGCGTCAAAGGAAACTTTGCCGATCGCGGTGTGAATCACACCCGTCTTATCGACGCGATACTCGACCTTGCCCGCCTTGGTTTCTTTGACAGCGGTCTTGACGTCGAACGTGACCGTCCCGGTTTTCGGATTAGGCATCAGGCCGCGCGGGCCGAGAACTTTGCCGAGCCCGCCGACGAGCCGCATCATGTCTGGGGTTGCAATCACGGCGTCGAATTCAAGCCAGCCACCCTTGATCTTATCAACCATGTCCTGGCCACCAACAAGATCCGCGCCCGCTTCCTCGGCTTCTTTGATCTTCTCGCCCTGGGCGATGACCAACACCGTCTTTGACTTGCCCAGCCCGTGCGGCAAAACCAGCGTGCCGCGCACCAGCTGATCCGCCTTGCGCGGATCGACGCCCAGCCAGATCGTCAGCTCGACGGTCTCATCAAACTTGGCGAAAGCAACTTCTTTGATTTTCTGAGTGGCTTCGTCCAGGCCGTACTTGCGGGTCGCGTCGAGCTTTTCCAGCGCCGCGCGATATTTCTTTCCGTGCTTCTTCATTTCTGAACTCCGAGGTGCGTACGAGGAATTGCGAATTGCGGAATTCGGATTGCGGATTTAATTCCCGCTGGCCGACTAACCTCTCTCGCTATCCTCTCCCTCTCAATTGCTCTTCAGCGTGCGCTGAGGCTCTAAATCAATTCGAAATTCGCAATCCGAAATCCGAAATCATTCAACGGTCAACCCCATCTGCCTGGCAGTCCCCTCGATCGTTCGAATGGCGCTTTCAAGATTCGTGGTGTTTAGATCCGGCATCTTTGTTTTCGCGATCTCTTCTACTTTCGCTCGCGAAATCTTGCCTACCTTTTCCTTCTTCGGATTGCCCGAGCCCTTTTCCAAGCCAGCAGCCTTCTTCAACAAGTCAGCAGCCGGCGGAGTCTTGGTTTCAAAAGTAAACGAGCGATCGGCGTAGACCGTGATAACCACCGGAATTTTGAGATCGGGATCCATCTGCGCGGTCTTCGAGTTGAAGGCCTTGCAGAATTCCATGATGTTGACGCCGTGCTGACCCAGCGCCGGCCCAATCGGCGGCGCCGGATTAGCCTTACCTGCCGGCACTTGGAGCTTGATATAGCCTGTGATCTTCTTTGCCATTATTCCTCTTCCGTAAACGTCACTTTCTCAACGTCCAGAAAATTTAGTTCAACCGGCGTCGAGCGTCCGAAGATCGTAACCGTGACCTTCAGGGTGGACTTATCTTCGTTAACCTCTTCGACCTTGCCGGTGAAACTCTGGAACGGGCCTGACTTGATGCGAACCGTCTCTCCGGCCGCGTACGAAAACTTCGGCTTAGGCTTTTCGGCCGCCGCCGCCTGTTGATTAACTATCTGATCGACTTCCTGCGCGGTTAGCGGCGTCGGGCTCTGGCCGCCGACAAACCCCGTCACCTTTGGCGTCGACCGAATCGCATGGAAAACATTGTCGGGGATGTGGCCGCGCTCATCGCATTCAATTTCGACCAGCACGTAACCGGGATAGAACATGCGCGACGACTCGATGCGTTTGCTGCCGCGCATCTCGACTACCGTCTCAGTCGGCACCAGCACTTCGCTGATCGCGTCCTGGAGCTCAGTGCCAGCCACACGGGCTTTCAGGCTTTCGCAAACCTTCTTCTCGTGACCCGAGTAAGTATGAAGAATGAACCACTGCTTCATTGATAGCTCTTTCAGTTACGCACGCCGCCTAGCAAGGTAAACAAATGATCAATTAGAAAGGCCCAGACGCGATCCACGCCGAATAAGTAAAGCGCAAAGAAAACAACCGCTACCAGCGTAATGATCGTCGTGTTCTTGACTTCGTTAGCAGTCGGCCACGACACGCGTCGCATCTCGGCGCGCGTGTCGCGCAAGAACTGCGTAGTGCGCTGAAAAAACCCGCCACCATGCGCTCGCGTCTTGCTGGGCTTCGCCGCCGAAGCGCGCTCCGGCAAACTCTCACTGATTTCGTTCTCGTCGTCACTCATTGATAAGCGCGCTTTTCTAAACCCTTTTGGCAGGGGTACCAGGATTCGAACCCGGACTTTCGGTTTTGGAGACCGACGTGCTAACCGTTGACACTATACCCCTTCTGGTCACCGGACACGGCGATGGGGAGAAAGGGCGACGCGGAGAAGATCCGAATTTTCGCCGTGTCTCCCCTTCTCCGCGTCGGTTCCTCACTTCGTTTCCTTATGGTCCGTGTGTTTACGGCAGCGACGGCAGAACTTGCTGAACTCCAGACGGTCAGTCGTGGTCTTCTTGTTCTTGGTCGTAACGTAGTTGCGACTCTTGCAATCAGTACACTGCAACACGATATTGTCACGCGGCATGCCTTAAATCTCCAATTCTTCCAGAGCCGAAGCCTATTCGACGATATCCGAGACGGTACCAGCACCGACGGTGCGGCCGCCTTCGCGGATCGCGAAGCGCAGGCCCTTCTCCATGGCAATCGGCGCAATCAACTCGATGTTCATCTCTACGTTGTCGCCCGGCATCACCATCTCTACGCCCTCAGGCAAGTGTGCCACCCCAGTGACATCAGTTGTTCTGAAGTAAAACTGCGGCCGATACCCCGTAAAGAACGGCGTGTGTCTTCCGCCTTCTTCCTTCGTCAGCACATATGCTTCTGCCTTGAACTTTGTGTGCGGCGTAATGCTCCCAGGTTTCGAGATTACCTGCCCCCGCTCGATGTCCTTGCGCTCTACTCCTCTGAGTAGCAACCCAACATTGTCGCCAGCCGTGCCTTCATCCAGCAGCTTCTTGAACATCTCTACGCCCGTCACTACCGTCTTTATTGTCGGCCGGATTCCCACAACTTCCACCGTCTCGTTGACCTTCACCTTGCCCCGCTCGACTCGGCCCGTCGCCACCGTCCCGCGGCCTTGAATCGTGAAGATGTCTTCGACCGGCATCAGGAAGGGCTTCTCTATGTCGCGCGCCGGCGTCGGAATGTAAGTGTCAACCGCCTCCATCAACTCCAGAATCCCCTTCTCCCAGGCTTCATCGCCTTCCAGGGCTTTCAACGCCGAACACTTGATTACCGGAATATCGTCGCCCGGAAATTCATACAGTGAGAGCAGCTCTCTCACCTCCAGTTCCACCAGCTCGAGCAACTCTGCATCGTCGACCGCGTCCACTTTATTCAGACACACGACCATCGACGGCACGCCTACCTGGCGAGCCAAAAGAATGTGCTCGCGCGTCTGCGGCATCGGCCCGTCAGTAGCCGCCACCACTAGGATAGCTCCGTCCATCTGGGCCGCGCCGGTGATCATGTTCTTCACATAGTCAGCGTGGCCGGGACAGTCGACGTGCGCGTAGTGCCGGGCCTTGGTCTCGTACTCGACGTGCGCCGTGGCAATCGTGATCCCACGGGCCTTCTCTTCCGGCGCCTTGTCGATCTGATCGAAGGCGATGAACTGCACCTTCGGATTGGTCTTCCCCAGAACCTTTGTTATCGCCGCCGTCAAAGTTGTCTTCCCGTGATCCACGTGCCCAATCGTCCCGATGTTCACGTGCGGCTTGCTGCGATCAAATTTCTCTTTGCTCATCTCTGTCTCTTCCTCGTTGTATTCGCAGCACAAGTGCTGCGTCTAAACGAACCTAGATTCTGGCTACGCCCTGCACCTTCGCGATGATCTCTTCCGCGACATGCTTTGGCGCGGGGTCGTAACGCTCGAAGTGCATCGTCGAAGTTGCGCGGCCCTGCGTTGACGAACGCAGGTCGGTCGTGTATCCAAACATTTCCGAAAGCGGCACAAAGGCCGTGACCACCTGCACGCCACCGGGTCGCGGCTCGGTCTTTTCGATCTGTCCGCGCCGGCGATGCAGATCGCTGGTTACCGCGCCCATGTAATCTTCCGGGGTTACCACCTCATTCCGCATGATCGGCTCAAGCAAAACTGGCTTGGCCTTTCTGACCGCGTCCTGAAACGCCAACGAACCGGCAATAATAAAAGCTCGCTCGTCTGAGTCAACCTCGTGAAAACCGCCGTCTACTAAGCGCACTCTGATATCGACCAGGTCATAGCCGGCCAGAAAGCCGCGCTCCATCGCGTCGTGAACGCCTTGTTCGGTTGGCTTGATGAATTCGCGCGGAATCGCGCCTCCCTTGATCTCGTTCTCGAAGACAAAACCTTCGCCGGGCGCCGGTTCGATCTCCAATTCGACGTGCGCATACTGGCCACGACCGCCGGTCTGCTTCTTGAAAACTTCCTTGCCCGCGGCCCCTTGCGTGATCGTTTCGCGATAGGCGACCTGTGGCTTGCCGACGTTAGCTTCGACGCCAAATTCGCGCTTCATGCGATCGACGATGATCTCAAGGTGCAGCTCGCCCATGCCGGCGATAATCGTCTGCCCGGTTTCGTGATCAGTTGAAACAGTGAAGGAAGGATCTTCCTGCGCCAAGCGGCCAAGCGCGATGCCCAGCTTGTCCTGGTCGGCGCGGGTCTTTGGCTCGACGGCAACGCGGATAACCGGAGCCGGAAAATCAATTGCTTCCAGGATGATCGGCTTGTTCTCGTCGCAAATCGTGTCGCCGGTAGTAACCTGCTTCATGCCGCCGATGGCGATGATCTCGCCGGCGCTGGCGTCTTCAGTGTCTTCACGTTTGTTGGCGTGCATGCGCATCAAACGCCCGATGCGCTCGCGCGTGTCCTTCGCTGAGTTATAAGCGTAAGAGCCACTCTTGATCGTCCCACTGTAGATCCGCACGAACGAAAGCTGGCCGAGATGTTTGTCGGCCATAATCTTGAATACGAGACCGCTGAATGGCGCGCTGTCATCGGCTGGGCGTAGTTCCTTTTGGCCGTTCTTCGGATTGACTCCTTCGACCGGCGGAATGTCGAGTGGCGACGGCAGGTAATCAACCACGGCATCAAGCAGAGTCTGCACACCCTTATTCTTGAAAGCCGATCCGGTCACGACGGGCACGATGCGCAATGCCAAGGTTCCCTTGCGCAGCCCGACGCGAATCTCGTTTTCGGTGATCTTCTCTCCCTCGACATACTTGTGCATCAAGTGATCGTCAACGGTGGCCACGGCTTCGATCAATTTCTCACGCGCGGCGGCGGCTTCTTCCTTTAATTCCTCGGGAATGTCGGCGGTTTCGTATTCGGCGCCTTTGCTCTCGTCGTTCCAGATCAAACCCTTCATCGCGATCAGATCGACGACGCCTTTGAACTGATCTTCCAAGCCGATGGGAATTTGAATTGCGACGGGGTTTGCACCAAGGCGGGTAATGATCGAATCGAAAGAGCGCTGGAAGGAAGCGCCGGCGCGGTCGAGCTTGTTAATAAAACAAATGCGCGGCACGCCGTATTTGTCGGCCTGACGCCAAACAGTCTCGGATTGCGGTTCGACTCCGGCGACGCCGTCAAATACCGCGACCGCCCCATCGAGTACGCGCAGGGAACGCTCGACTTCCATCGTAAAATCAACGTGGCCCGGCGTGTCGATGATGTTGATGCGGTGATCTTTCCCGTTACGCTCCCAAAAGCACGTGGTCGCGGCACTCGTAATCGTAATGCCGCGCTCCTGCTCCTGCTCCATCCAATCCATGGTCGCCGTGCCCTCGTGCACCTCGCCGATTTTGTGCGAGACGCCCGTGTAATAAAGGACCCGTTCCGTGGTCGTGGTCTTACCGGCATCGATGTGCGCCATGATGCCGATATTCCTGAATGTATTTAGGTCGTACTTAGCCATTTCGTTTTCTGGGTACGCACGCTTCCAGCGTGCCCGGATCGTTGAAGCCGGCACGCTAGAAGCGTGCGTACCCAGGGTTACCACTTGTAATGCGCGAACGCCTTGTTTGCATCAGCCATGCGATGCGTATCGTCTTTCTTCTTCACCGCGTTGCCGCGATTGTTCGCCGCGTCGAGCAGCTCTGCCGCCAGCCGATCGGTCATCGTTTTCTCGCCGCGCCCGCGCGCATACGAAACGATCCAGCGAATCGCCAGCGCGCCGCGACGTTCCTGGTGAACTTCGACCGGAACTTGATAGGTGGATCCTCCTACGCGCCTCGATTTCACTTCCACGGTGGGGCGCACGTTCTCGATAGCCTTCTTAAAAACTTTGAGGGGCTCTTCGCCGGTCTTTTCGCCAACCTGCCGCAGCGCATCGTAAAAAGTCTTCTCGGCCTTCGACTTTTTCCCGCCCCACATGATGCCGTTGATGAACTTGGTCACCAACGGATTGTTATAGACAGGGTCGGGCAGAACCGCGCGTCTCTCTGCAACTCTTCGTCTTGGCATAGACTACTTCGCGCCTCCCTTAGGCCGTTTCGCGCCGTACTTCGAACGGCTCTTCTTGCGATCCGCCACGCCGACAGAATCCAACGTGCCGCGAATCACGTGGTAGCGCACGCCCGGCAGATCCTTTACGCGCCCTCCGCGAATCAGGACAATTGAGTGCTCCTGCAAATTGTGGCCGACGCCGGGAATGTAAGTCGTGACCTCGATGCCGTTGGTTAAGCGCACGCGCGCGACTTTGCGCAGCGCCGAGTTTGGTTTCTTGGGCGTCTGGGTGTAAACGCGAGTGCACACTCCGCGCTTTTGCGGCGAACTCTGCAACGCCGGGCTGGCCGTCTTGTACTTAACTCGCTTGCGGCCCTTGCGAACCAATTGATTGATCGTCGGCATCTTCTTCTTTCTCGATTGCGAGCCAAGGACTCGCCTGCAAAGCGCAAAAGGGCCGGGGCCTGCCTCTTTCCGGAACATGTCCGGCAGTCAGCGCAGGCAACTGCCCTGCTACTAATATTGGTTCAGGGACGTTCTGACTTCGCTTGCGAGGCGGGCGCGGATCGTGGCTTCCCTTAAGCCGAAACTTCTCTGTGGCGTCGCATGGATAGTTTACCCTGATTGCGCACTCGCCGGGAAACTCAAACCGCTTCCGCGCGAGCGTCTACGCCACAATAATGTCAAACGGCTGGATGATTACATTCAGCCGGGCAACGCCTCCGCACCGACAGAACCAGTTGCAGCGTTACGCATGTGGATATCAGACCAGAGTCCGAAACGGGAAACTATACGGGGCAGGCGTTCCTTCTGTCAAGCGAGGTTGCGTTGTTTTTGTGCGGCCTGCGTCCGTTGTCTACAGGAGGTGCCTGATGAGATAAACGGCTCCGAGCACGACGCCTCCAACGATCATCAAGATCAAGACGATGAAAGCGAAGACGGCAAGCTTGAACTTTCGGTAGCGATTCTCATCCGGCGGCGACAAGGAACTCTGCGGGAAATATGGGGGCGGTGTGTAAGTAGCCATGACAGTCTCTAGTATACCCTTGATCGCTCTAGAAGCGTCGCGATCGCGGTTTCGGCGTTGGCCGATTCCTTGAGTTCGAGTTCACGTTTAGATTCCCGTTCGCGTTCGCCTGCTGCTTCTTGAGCTCATCTTCCGCGTGCTTTTTGCCTTCCTTGATTCGCTGAGCACCTTCGCGCGCGTTTTCGAGACCCTCGACCGCGCGAGAATCATTCGGGTCAAGATCGAGCGCTTTCTGAAATGCCGATGCAGCCTCTGGATAGTGAGCGAGTTTCGTCTCGGCCTTTCCAAGCTGGTAGAAATACTCTTCGTCGTCGGGCCGCAGGCGAGTGGCTTGACGATAATCGCCCGCTGCCGATTCATCCTGATGTAAGAACGTGTGTGCTTCCCCAAGACTGAAAAATGCTTGTGCGTTTTTCGGATCTGACTGAACGACTTTCTTATAGAGCTCAATCGCCTTCTTGTATTCCTCGTCCGCCTCAGGCTTTCTTTCGAGCGCCGTAAAGGCCATACCTAGTCGCAGATGTGCCTCGGCCAGATCCGGCTGGAGGGCAATCGCTCGCTGTAGAACCTTGACGGCCTCCTCGTCCCGATTATGATCATCAAGATCCTTACCCTGATCCAGAAGGGCCTTTGCTTGCTCTGCGCTCGACCCATTCGATTGACTAGTGTTGCCGTTTGCGTTTGCGTTCTTATTTGATCCCCCTCGACAACCAAACGCAGTTAAGGCGAGACACACTACGGCAAATGCGACAAGAAAAGTCCTATTCGATGAGATACGCTGGTTCGCCGGCATGAAACAGGGAATGTATCTACGCCGAAATACGATTGCGAGTCAAATCTGGAATTGCTTCTTGTTTGGCTTGGGCAGGTCGGAAGGTCGCCGCAAAAACCGAATGAGCGCTGCAACGTGGGCGTCGCAGCGCTCATCCATTTGCGTGGTTACTGTCCTCACCCCAGCAACCACTTGAGACGGAGGATCCACCAACCGTCTCTCTTGCCCCACAATATACATCGCAACACTTATGCCGCGCAATAGCGATTTTTGCCCGCGCGAAAACCCTTGAAAACTCGCGATTTTGCCAATATTTGAGCGATCCGCGGGCCTTCTGAGTGAAGTTATTTCACTCATCGCGACGTAAGATTTTCATGGTCGCGCGCCGCTTGTTTAGCGAGCGTCACCGAGTTCCACGCGGATCGCCTCAGCGAGCGCCTCGGCATGCGCCTTAACGTCGGCTTCGCTTTCGCCTTCAATCATGATTCTCGCTAACGCCTCAGTGCCCGAGTAACGCAAGAGCAGCCGCCCGCTGGCACCCAACTTCTGCTCGACCTCATGAGCCAGGCGTTGCAGCCCTGGTAGTTCTTCGAACGGTCGCTTCTGGCGGACGCGGACGTTTATCAGGAGTTGGGGATAACGCTGGAAGCCTTTGGTTAGATCTGCCAGCGATTTCTTCTGTTCACGCATTGCGCGTAGCAAAAAGAGCGTCGTAATCAGCCCGTCTCCCGCTAAGCTCAGTTTCGGGAAAATGATGTGGCCCGATTGCTCACCGCCGATTGCGGCTCCGCTGCTAGTCAGCTCGTCAAGCACATACTTGTCGCCTACGTCGGTGCGCGTCATGTTGATTCCCTGCGACCGCAGCGCGATTTCAAGTCCGACATTGCTCATCACGGTCGCAACCACCTTATCCCCTACTAGTTCCCCACGCGATTTCAGATAGTTAGCCATCACCCACAGCGTCGCGTCGCCATCAACGAAGTTACCGGCAGCATCAGCGAACAGCGCGCGGTCGGCGTCTCCATCGAACGCAACACCCAGATCGGCACGCGTCGCGACAACCTGTTCTTGCAGAGCGCCCGTGTGCATTGAGCCGCAGTCACGGTTGATGTTGCGACCGTCGGGTTCATTGTTGATTGCAACAACGTTGGCGCCAAGCCACCTTAGGAGTTGCGGCGCCAACTCGTACGCAGCTCCGTTTGCGCAATCAACAACGATCGTCAGATCAGCGAGAGACAGATCGTCTGCAACTGCGTGGGCCAGATAATCGAGGTAACGCGTACGCAAATCAGTGGCATCTTGTTGATTGTCAGAGTTGGTTTGCTCGCACGCCTCAGGTTGGTCATTTGGAATCGTGCCCTCGCCGATGTCCTTCTCAATCAGCCTTTCCGTCGCTTCGTCGAGCTTGCGTCCTGACGGATCGAAAACCTTGATGCCGTTGTCCTGATAGGGATTGTGCGAAGCGCTGATCACTACTCCAGCATCAGCAGGTAGCGTGCGCGCCAGGAATGCGACGCCCGGCGTGGTGATGATTCCGGCTGACTGAACTTCCGCCCCGGCTGCGATTGCGCCCGCGATCAACTCGCGTTCGATCCGCGGACCTGATTCGCGCGTATCGCGTCCAATGACCACGCGTGGTGCGCGACCTCCGATTCGTTCAGCCAGGTGACGCGCCAGTGACGCGCCGATAGCCCGAACCGTAGGCGAATCCAGGGGAAACTTGTCCGCTTCGCCGCGAATGCCATCGGTGCCAAAGAGTCGCTTGGGTTTTTGTCGCAAGTTTTCGTCTCGGGACTTAAGGGTTCATTTCTTTCGCTTCACTCGACCCCGTTGCAGGAACCCTGCCAGGCGGCCTCGATCATCGATCACTCCGACCGCACCCACCCCGTTGCGTTGCATCAATTCATTTGCGGTGACTAGCGCCGCGGAATCACTAACAAAGAGCTGCTGATTAACTGGTCTCATTACGTCGCGCGCGCGTCGCTGGCGCCAGCGTTCGCGGGGCAGCTTCTTTAGATCTTCAAGGGCGAGAATTCCCAGCAACCGTCGATCATGCGCAACCGGAAAGCTCGTTTGACGGTGAAGCGGTAACACTTCATCGACAAAACGGCTAATCGACAAATCCGGCTCGATTGATATTGGTGGGGACATCGCTTCTGCCACCGTCGCGGGCTCTGTGTCGCGCGTGCCGCGCACGACGCTGGTGGCAGCGCTCAGCAGAAACAATCCGATCAGCACTGACCAAAGCCCCATAAAGTAGGCGTGAAACGATGGCGCGACCGCCATGTAAACGCCGAACACGATCAGCACCAGCGCCACCAATTGTCCGCAAAAACCGGCGATGCGCGTCGCCTCGCGAATGCTGCCGCTGCGCTTCCAGACAATCGCGCGCAACACGCGGCCTCCGTCAAGTGGATATCCGGGAAACAAGTTGAAGATCGCCAGCAACAAATTGCCCGCGCCGATAAAAAAGAAGAATGCAGTGCCGGCATTGAAGGCAATCTTAGCGGTTAACACCATGCCGCCAAATCCAATCAACGAAAAAATGAAGCTTGCGGCCGGACCGGCGACCGCGATGCGAAACTCCGCCCCCGGACTCTCGGGTTGGGTGCGCAGCCTCGCCAGGCCGCCAAACGGGTGCAGCACGATCTCTTCGATCTCGATTCCTTCCATGCGACCCATCAGCGCGTGCGACAATTCATGACCAAACACCGAAAGGAAAAGCCCCAACGTGATCACGATTCCCAGGGTCCATGCCATTAGATCGCCGGTCGGCGGAAGCTGCAGAGTGCCCAACTGCATTGGGTACCTGCTCGCGTTCACGGCAATCATGACGACGCTGATCGCAAACACGATGAACCAGCGATAGTCGATGCGCACCGGAATCCCGTAAATGCGCGCGACCAGGATTTGCCTTTTGAAAAAAGATTTGAGGTTCATTGCTGCAAAGGGCCAAGGGCAAAGAGCAGAGTGGCGAACCATTTGACGCCAAGCGAGTTCACCAGGTTCCCTCGGGTGAGGTGAGTTCCCTTTGCTCTTGGCACCTTGCGCTTGGCGCTAGCTGCTCGTCGCGTGTTGCCAATCAACATCGAACAGAGGCACGGGCTGCTCGCGATTCTTGACGCTGATGGGTTCGCGCGCCGTCAGTTGATAGCGCGACTTTGCGGCCTTGGCGGTAACTTCGCTGACCAGAATCTCGCCGCGCTTCGCGTTAGATTCCAAACGCGAGGCGGTATTCACGGCGTCGCCGATCGCCGTGTACTCTGAGCGTCGCTCCGAACCGATATATCCGACAGTTACTTCACCGGTGTGAAGGCCAATGCCGATCCCGATTTCCGGGAGGCCTTCCTCTTTCAGATCGTCATTGATGCTGAGCATGCGACGCTGCATAGCCACTGCGGCGTTGATAGCATTTTGCGCGTCCTTGGGCGTGACTGTCGGCGCGCCGAACAACGCCATCAATCCGTCCCCCAGATATTTGTCTAGCGTGCCGCCATGCGCAAAGATGATGTCAGTCATCGCCGAGAAATACATATTTAGGAGATGCACGATCTTTTCCGGCGGCGCGTGTTCGGAAATACGAGTGAAGCCACGGATGTCAGCGAAGAGCACCGTGATCGTCTGAAGCACGCCCCCCAGCTTGAACGAGTCGGGATTCTCGAGTAGTTGCTTCACAACGTACTCAGGAAGGAACCGGCCGTAGTTTGCGCGCGCGACTTCCTCTCGGGCGAGGCGCTCGTGCGCGCGAACATTCTCGACGGCAATCGCCGTCTGCGCCGCGACGGCGCTGATCAGCTCAAGATCGTCTGGCTTGAAAGCGGAGAAAGGATCGAGCCGGTCGGCGTATAACGCGCCGTGTACTCCGGCTTCCGTGAACAGCGGCGCGCAGATCGTCGAGCGCACTCCCTGCGACACGATCGATTCGACGCCGGCAAACTGCTCGTCGGCCGCCGCGTCCTGCGACAGCAGCGCCACTTTGTCCTTCATCACCTTGCGCGTGATCGTACGGCCGATCGTCATCTTGCGCGCGTGCGCTTCCAGCTTTTCGTCGCGCGCGCGGGTGGCAATCGGAAAGAGCTTCGCTTCGTCGGCGTTCGCCTCAGTGACGATTCCTTCAGCCAGCAGGGCAATCACGCGATCCGCGGGTGTCGAACGAAAGATGATGTCGGTGGCTTTCTTGAAAATCTTGTCGAGGTCAAACCCCGAACCGAGCGCTTTGCTCATCTCGTAAAGCTCGGCCAGGATGTTTGCCTTCCGCTGCAGCGATTCTAGGACCTTATCGCGCGGCGCGCCGGTTGAGGTCACGACGGGTTCGGCTTGACGCAGGACCGTTGACAGCACATCTTTCGCCGACATCAAGAGCTGAGTATGGCCAAGCGGTTTGTCGTCGTAACTGAGATCGGCGGTGCGTTCGTCTTGTGGCTGCTCGAATCTGATCGTGCTGGCGCCAATGGTTACGCGGTCGCCGTCTTTCAGCGGATGCTCGAATCTTTGTTCACCGTTGACGAAAACGTGGTTCGCGCTGCGTTTGACCTGTCCGTTCACCACTACGCCGTCAACAATCATGAACGAACCATCCTCAGTCGCCCTGATGTGGGCGTGGTGGCGCGACGCGCGCGGGTCATCCAGCACAATCTGATTGTCGGGTGCGCGACCGATCATGCACGGCGCCTGGGCGTTGAGTTGATACTCGCCCTGGCGACCGCTGGCGTCGGTTGTTCTTAGTAAGGCCATTGTTCGTCTATCTGTTGATTCCCGCTTACGACCTATCGGGAGCTGATTTTACAGGCAAACCTTGAATTAATCCTAATACCTCAGAGGCTTCTACATCGTCCCCGCCCGAGTGTTAGGGCTGGCAACCACGACATAGTTGCGCTCGCCCGACTGATTCGATGCGCGCAAAAAAAAGATCCTCGACTTCGGCATCTTTGGCTTGGCGTTTGCAGCGCGACGCACGCCCGTGCAGTTGTAGCTTGACGCTTTGCGAGCGCCCTTGCTAGACTCGCTTCAGATTCAAGAACAATCCGATACTTTTCAGTTTCAGTCTCGCAACAGCAGTATTGTCTAACAACCGGGCATGCGACTTGCCGGGCGCTCGTAAAACTTAGCGGAGGTGCAAAGGTGGGCTTCAAGGTCGGCCAGAAAGTTGTTTACCCAAATCACGGGATCGGAACAATCGAACAGATCGAGCAGAAGCAAATCGGAGCGGTAGCGCTTCCGTTCTACACGCTTCGGCTCGCGGCGACAAACTCGCTGGTGCTCGTTCCGGTTTCCAACGCTTCCGAAGTTGGCCTGCGTCGTCCGATTACATCGGGCGAATGTGACGTGCTTTTCAAAGCGCTCGCCGGCGACTTTGCTACCCCGGCGAATGATTGGAAGGATCGTTTCAAGGAGTTTTCGGAAAAGATGCGCACGGGCAATATTTTTGAAGTTGCCGACGTGCTCAAGCATCTCAGTTACCTGAGCCAGGTCAAGCCGCTGTCTTTTCGCGAGCAGCGGATGTTTGAGCGGTCCCGGTACCTGGTTATCTCAGAGTTAGCCGCCGTTTGCCATCAACCGGAGTGCAACATCGAACCCCGTGTCGATCGGGCAATAATGCAGGCTTGCTCGCGGCATGAAAGCCGCCCCAACGGAAAGGTCCGCGTCGCCGCCGCTGCTGCCGGGGCCCATTAGAAACTGCCGCGATCCCCAGATTTTCGGCAATCACTAACTGACAAGTCAGCCATCTCTCTATCTGGCCACTCCCTGCTCGGAGTGTGCGCCGTGATATGATGATTCTCTCGCACTTTGCTACCCGCAATGGATGATTCTGCTAGTAGTTTCCTGGCCTTGATTGCCGGCGACGTCGCCGGGCCCAGCTCGACCACCCTGCTCATGGTTCTGGCCAAACTTCTCGCAGTTCTGTTTTTCGTTGGCGCCAACGCATTTTTTGTCGGCTCGGAATTCGCGCTGGTTTCAGTGCGCCGCACTCGGCTCGAAGCTCGCGCTGCCGCGGGCAGCCGGCGCGCGCACGCAGCGTTGCGCCTGATTGGCGATCCGACGTCTTTCATTTCAGCAACGCAACTTGGTATCACGATCGCTTCGCTGGCGCTCGGCTGGATTGGCGAACCGGTCGTGGCCAGCCTGTTACAACCAATCGCCTTCCAGGTGGCGTCGACGGGCCGCGCGGGTTATGTTGCTCACCTGTTAGCCATCATCATCGCGTTCGCTGCGATTACCTTTCTGCACATAGTGCTCGGCGAGTTGATGCCCAAGATGGTCGCACTTGAGCGCGCCGAAGGGTTGGCGTTGTTCGCGGCGCGACCACTGGAGTTGTTCGCCAAAGTCTTTCGCGCGCCGCTTTGGATCTTCAATCGCACCGGTGCGACGCTCGGCCGCCTGCTCGGGCTAAAGTCGACCCTGCAACACGCGGCCGTTTACAACGAAGCAGAGTTGCGCCAACTAGTCGACATCGCGCGTGAGAGTGGCCACCTGCGCGCCGAAGAGCGCCGCCTGATTCACCGGGTGTTCGAATTTTCGGACACGCTGGTGCGCGAGGCGATGGTCCCGCGGCCGGCGATTGCCGCCCTGTCAGCCGACTGCTCGCTGGCGGACATCACGCTCGCATTTCAACAGCATCGTTATTCGCGCTTGCCCGTGTATCGTGGATCGCTCGATGACGTAGTCGGCTTTATCCACAGCAAAGACGTGACGAAGTTTCTCTTGCGGCCGGAAGAATTTAGTCTCGAGAAAGTCTTACAACCGCCAATGTATGTAGTGGACACGGCACGTCTGGAGGATGTCCTGCGTCAGATGCAGAAAGCCAAGACGCATTTCGGATTCGTCGTTGACGAGCACGGCGGCGTCGAAGGAATTATCACCCTCGAGGATCTGCTCGAAGAGATTGTCGGTGAAATATCAGACGAGCACGACGAAGAAGTGAACGAACAGATTGCGGAGGCCGGAGAGCGGAATTACCTCCTGGACGGCGCGCTGGCCGTGCGCGATCTCAATCGTCGTTTGAAGACTTCGCTGCCGGAGTCAGAAACCTACACGACGATTGGCGGTTTTCTGATGCACGTCGCCGGGCATGTACTGCAAGCGGGCGAGACGATCGAGCACGAGCGTCTGCGCTTTCACGTCGAACGCGTCGAGCGCCGGCGACTGTTGCGCGTGCGACTGGAATTACCCGAACCATCGGCTGAAAGCATAACCGACGCGGCGACCAGGGCCGTCAATACATCGCGTTGAGCGGCAAGGGCCGGGCAGTTACAGGATCGTTATTCGTTCGACGCGACCAGAAGGTTACTGCTGAATCGTTTCTGATCGTCGAGCCAGGTGGAAGTCAATTCAAAGCCGCTCTCGTTCGCCAGCCGCGCCAGATCGTCCATGCTGTATTTGTACGAATACTCCACGTGAATCCGTTCGCCGGCGGCGAGCGTAATCGTCAGATCGAGCCCGCGAATGTCCACCGACTGCGACCGCAAACTTTCCAGATAGACTTCGACACAGCCGGCCTGGTCGTTGTAAACCGATCTTAATCCGAACGCCCATAGATCGAAATTCCCGCCGAATTCCCGATTGATCCGTGCCAGTTCATTCACGATAAATGCCCGCGTGACGCCCAGCGAATCGTTGTAGGCCGCTTCGAGCGGTGCTCGATCCTTTTTCAAGTCCGCGCCCAGCAGCAACGCATCACCCGGTTTCAGCACGCGGCGAATCGCTCGCAGAAACTCAGCGGCCTCGTCCTTTTCAAAATTCCCGATGTTCGATCCAAGAAACAAAACTAACAATGGCCCGGCGCTGAGTGATTTTAGCGCCGCGAGCCCATCGAGATAGTCGGCCGCGTAAGCGCAAATCCTCAGACCTGAATACGATTCGAGCAGCGAGCGCGAACTTTTTCCCAGCGCTGATGCCGAAATGTCCACGGGAACGAATAGCAGCTCAGCGCGCCGACGCAAGAGGGCTTCGATGATCTGGCGAGTTTTTTCTGCGCTGCCGCTGCCGAGTTCGACCAGCGTCTCGCAACCCGTAACCAGCGAAACGATTTCATCGGCGTGCTGGGAAAGAATCTCACTCTCGGCGCGGGTCAGGTAATACTCGTCAACGCGGCAGATGGCTTCGAAGAGTTGCGAGCCGAGTTCGTCGTAAAGATATTTGGCAAACAGATGTTTAGGAGTCGCGGAGAGACCGCTGCGAATGTCGGCTGCGAAATTCGCCTGACCATTTCGCCGTGACAGATCGTGGATCACCAGGCGCGGGCGGGAGTCATTTGGTTTTGGCGCTGACAAATCTTGCCTCCGCGATTCATTGCGGCCAGATAATAACGGACGCGAATTATACGCGGGCGCTCAGACAAAAGCGAAAAAGGAGCAGACGAGTCTAACTCGCCTGCCCCTTCGGCTTTCGAACAGAATGCCTTTGTGGCAAAAACTCAGATGATGATCTGATGCGACCTGGTCACTACACGTGGAGCCCGGCTCGGCACGGTCACATCGATTCTTGGAGTTGCGGGAACGACGATGCGCGGAATCTGGATGTTCATTTCCGGAACCGCCGGCACTTGAATCGAAGGAATCACGATGCGGCGGGTGCCGATCGTGCCGGGCCGCATGAGGGTCCGCCCGGGATTCTTTTCAGGCGTCACCGTAATCGTTTGCGTATTGCGATTGCGAATGATCGTCAGTGACACGGGACCATCCTCCTTCTTGCTAATCGCGCGCGAGATGTCGCCCGCCGAAGTCACCTTCTCGCCATCGACGGCGGTGATCACATCTCCGGCTTTCAACCCTGCTTTCGCCGCCGGACTGTTTTCGTTCACCGAAGTTATCAGCAAGCCGCCATCCTTCACGCCAAAGTAGTCGGCGAGTTGCTTCGTCAACGGCTGCGTGCTAACGCCGATGCGACGATTGCCGCCGATGGCAAAGACGAAATTCCCGTCGCCCATGGTGACCTGCGGAAAGTCTTTTTCAATGCCACGTAGTACGTCTTCCCGAATGCTCCCGCCCAGGGCGCTCGATAGGCTGCGCTTTGAAAGCGTCGCGGCCAACCCTTGCTCGGATCCGCCGCGGCTAATTGCGAGCCGGACAGTTTGATCGGCTGAAGATTCACTGACCAACCGGGTCAACTTGCGAGCACTCGTCACCGACTCGCCGTCAAAGCGAAGGATCACGTCATCTTTCTTCAAACCGGCTTTTTCGGCTGGGCTGTCTTTGACGACTTGTGTCACGCCGACGCCGCGCACTTCGCGCATGCCATACCGGCTCATGTTTTCCTTGCTGATGTCTTCAACCGAAACGCCGAGGAACACGCCGCCGTCCATCATGAAGGTAAACGCGCGCGGTGCTTCGACGGTCGAAGGCTCTTGAGCCTCGAAGAATGTTTCGGGGACCGCAGCCTGTTGCGCGTACGCAATCCCGCCGGCAACCAGACCGACACCGAGCACGAGAGCAATAATCAGGGCCAGTTTCTTAAGGGTCATCACTAAATCCTCCGGAAAGATTTTAAGCTATCCACGCGGGGCGGACAGGCGAGTTCCAAATTGTTTGTGGAGAAGAGGCCTCGGTCTAGACGGCGGACTTGTCCGCCAATCTGCGGGACAGGTCCCGCATCTAAACGAAGGGCTTTGGATTTATTCAGCCGAGAGCTTGCGATAGAGCTCGCGCCCATCGCTCAGCTCAACGCCGATCTTGCCTTCCGAGTGCGCGTGATCCAGATGCGCCACGGCTTCGGAAACGGCGAGAAAGCGATGCACGTCGTCGGTGTTGGGGAATAGGCCGCGCGAAACTTCCCACGCGGTCGCGCCCGCTTTCGGCACCAGCCGAATGACGTCCGACTGGCGCTCGCGAATCGCGCGAAGATAACGATTGAATACTTCTTCAAAATCGTGGATCGGTTCGCCGTGCCCACCAAAGATCAGCGTCGGCGCAAAGCTGCGCACGCGCGCCAGGCTCACTAGATATTCCGCGAGCGAGCGAAAGCGTCGCGAAGGATCGATCGGGTCGGGCGAAAGCATCGGATTAGGAGTGATGCGCTTCAGCACACAGTCGCCGGCGATCACCGTGCGATCGGCTTCGCGTACGAACGAGCAAGAGCCTGGAGTGTGGCCGGGAGTGTGGATCACGCGCAAGACTCCGGTTTCAAACTCAAGCTCGTCTCCGTCGTTTAGTTCGCTGCAGTGATCGTCTTCGAGAGAGTCAGCATACTCGCGCACGCTTTCGTACAAGCGGCGCATCATTCCAATCTCTTCAGTCGGCACGCCGGCCTGTGTTAGCAGACGCAGATTCTCGTCATGATCGAGACGGCCGGCACGATGACCAGTTTCCCATCCATGCACGAACACCTGCGCATCCTTTGCTTCATCGCGCAGCGCCCGCGCCAAACCACAATGATCTTCGTGAGCGTGCGTCAACACGATGCGGCGAATGTCGGAAACCGTAATTCCTGCGCCTTTGAGTCCTGCGCGCAAAGCATCGACCGCTTCCCTGGTTTTCGGGCCAGTGTCGATGATCGTGATGGGATCTTCAGCAATGAGATAGACGTTGACCGGCCCGATGTAGAAGGGCGTCGGTAGTGAGATGGGGACGATCTTCATAGGGCAAAAGTAAAAAGATAAAGGCAAAAGTGAAAAGCAAGAGCAGGCAGATTGAACCCGCAAACTTCGCCAGCTACTTTTTGCCTTTTTCCTTTTGCCTTTTTACTTAGTATACGTACCGATTCGCTTCGATCATCGCGTTCGCGATCCGCTGGCGCGCAGCCACGGTGTTCATCGGCGTCATCTTGGTGAAGCGGCGCAACGCTGCCAAAAGCGTCCGCAGCTCGTCACCTTCAGCCATCGCTGCCAGCGTGTTCTTCGCATGCGCTTCGATGCGCTCGACCGCGTCATTGCAGAACGTGCGCGTCATGTCGGTGTAAAGCGCTGCAGCCTTCTCTCCCTGCGACGCAGCCATCTTCAGCGTGCGGAGAATCGCTGACTCCATCGCGTATGTGTCGATGATGATGTCGGCGACGCCCATCAGAATCTCCTGCTGGTCGCTGAGCCCCATCATGTATTTCTGCGCGGCGGTGCCCAACGTCATCAGCGCCACCTTCTTCGCGTTCTTCGCCAGCTTCTGCTCGGCCGCCAACAGCCCTTCGTCCAGATCAAAGCTGCCCATCGATGGCGAGAGAATCTCGTCCATCAATGCCTGCGCCGCCGGCAGAAGGGCCAGCCGGCCACTCAGCGCCGCCTTCATCAGACGGCCGGGAACGAGCATGCGATTGATCTCGTTCGTGCCTTCAAAGATGCGATTGATGCGCGAGTCGCGATAGGCGCGCTCCGCAGGATAATCAGCGGAATAACCGTAGCCGCCAAAGATTTGGACCATCTCGTCGGCGCAGAAATCACAATACTCAGACAGCGCGACTTTGATGATTGAACACTCGGCCGCGTACTCTTCGATCGCCCGCAGCTTTCCGTCCGCGTCTTTGCTATCACCGATCGAAGCAATGCCTGCTTCGATCATCCCGAGCGTGCGATAGATCATCGACTCGCCCACCCAGGTGCGGATCGCCATCTCGCCGAGCTTGGATTTGATCGCGCCGAACGACGAAATCGGTTTGCCAAACTGTTGGCGCTCGTTCGCATAGCGCACCGACTCTGTATTCATCAATTTCATTCCGCCCGCACACATCGCGCCCAGCTTGAAACGCCCAATGTTCAGGATGTTGAAAGCGATCTTGTGACCTTTGCCAATTTCGCCGAGCACGTTCTCAACCGGCGTCCGGGCGTCAGCCAGGACCAGCGGCGTCGTGCTGGATCCGCGGATACCCATCTTGTGTTCTTCCGCGCCGTGCTTGCAGCCTTCCTGACGTTCGACGATGAAAGCCGAGAACTTGTCGCCGTCGACCTTCGCAAATACGATGAAGATGTCCGCAAAGCCGCCGTTGGTTATGAACATCTTCTCGCCGTTGAGGATGTATTCCGTTCCGTCATCACTTAGCTTCGCCGTCGCCTTCGCGTTCATCGCGTCTGAACCTGAGCCGGCTTCGGTCAGCGCGTACGCCGTAATCAATTCGCCGGCAGCGATCTTCGGCAGGTACTTTTGCTTCGCGGACTCCGTGCCGAAGTAGATGATCGGAAGCAAGCCGATACCGCTTTCAGCGCCCAGTGTGGTCGCGAACGAAGCCGACCGCCCGATATTTTCGCCAATCAACGCGCCGCTGGTTTGATCCAGTCCGAGCCCGCCGTATTCCTCGGGAATGCTGGCGCCGACCAAGCCAAGATCGGCAGCTTGCTTGACCAACTCACGCGCCAGCTTCCAATCCTTGTTTTCCAATTCGGCGATGCGCGGCATGACTTCCGCGTCAACAAACTGCCGCGTCGTTTCCGCGATCATCCGATGCTCTTCGTTGAAGTCTTCTGGAGTGAAGACTTCGTCCGCAGTGCGATCTTCGATGAGAAAACTTCCGCCTTTGAAAATCTCTTTTTGTTCGAGTACAGCTGCCATGACTATTTCCTTTCAGTTGGTCGATCGTTTAGACGCGGCACTTGTGCCGCGACAATCCGGGCGGACAAGTCCGCAGTCCAAACGGAACTATGTATTCTTGAGCTGCTCATTGATCGCCGGTGGCATCATCTCGCAAAGCTCGGGATATTTCTCAGCGATCCTGATTAGATCGAGTTCATCTTTCTTTCGCTTTGACAGGCGTCGCTTCGGGTCACTGCACGCCCAAATTTTTCCGCGCACAATATTGGGCAGTGATGCGACCGGCACTTGCTCGCCCAGAACCTCTCTCAACTCCGTGGATGTCAGGAACTCCTGGTAACGCGGATCGAGGCTGAATTGAATTCGCAGCTCACTGCCGGGCATCATTGCGTTCAGCGAATGCGGAAACTCCTGCACTGCAAAGCCGGCTGCGTTCAATTTCGGCTTGATTCGTTCCAACTCGTTAGACACGATCACGATATTGGCATCGAGCGTGTAAACGGGCTCGACATAGCAGTTGACCGCGAGGCCGCCAATCAAACACCACGGTCCGTGCTGCTTCAGAATGCGGACTAGCCGCGCGAAGTCGCTGCTGCCACTGCCCGTTACGGATTCGAAAACTTCAGTTGCGGTCATCGAGGTAGCGCAATTTGTTAAATTGCGACGATTCAAAACGCAAATTAGCAATTTGCGCTACAGTCTCTCAAATATTCCCGCGGCGCCCATGCCGCCGCCGACGCACATCGTCACCATTCCGTAGCGCCCGTTGCGTCGTTCCAGCTCGCGCAGAATCGAAGCAGTCAGCTTCGCGCCCGTGCAACCGAGCGGATGCCCCAGGGCAATCGCGCCGCCGTTTACGTTCACCTTGTCCGCGTCGAGTCCGAGCGTCTTGATTACCGCCAGAGATTGCGCCGCGAAGGCTTCGTTCAATTCAATCACATCGATTTGATCCAGAGTCAGGCCGGCCAGCTTCAGTGCCTTTGGAATCGCAAAGACCGGCCCGATGCCCATCTCTTCAGGCGGACAACCGGCCGTGGCGTACGCGACCAGGCGTGCCAGGGGCTTCGCGCCTAACTCCTTCGCGCGCTCTGCCGACATCACGATCGCCGCCGCCGCGCCATCGGACATCTGCGAAGAATTCCCGGCGGTGATCGTGCCTTTGACATGAAACGCGGCTTTCAATTTCGCCAGCGCCTCAGCCGAAGTGTCGCGCCGCGGACCCTCGTCCTTGTCAAAGACAACTTCGCGATGTTGCTTCCGGGCCTTAGCGTCCAGCTCTTCGACGCTCACAGTCAACGGTACTGTTTCGTCTTCGAACTTGTCGGCGTCCAGCGCCGACGCGGCCCTTTGATGAGAGCGCAGAGCGAACTCGTCCTGCTGTTCGCGAGTCACTTCGTATTTGCGCGCGACATTCTCAGTCGCTAATCCCATGTTCAAATAAAAGTCAGGATAATGATCGATCAGATACGGATTGGGCCGAATGATATGACCGCCCATCGGAATCATCGACATCGATTCCAATCCGCCGGCGACGATCACCTGCGCGCCATTCGTGCGAATGCGATCCGAAGCCATCGCGATCGATTGCAGGCCCGAAGAACAGAACCGATTGATCGTCATCGCGCTCGTTTCCACCGGCAAGCCGGCGCGAATCGCTGCCGCGCGCGCCACGTTCATGCCTTGTTCGGCTTCGGGCATCGCGCAGCCCATGATCACGTCGTCGATCTCGTTGGCCTCTAACCCCGGCACGCGCGCGATTGCTTCTTTGATTACCGCGGCGCCCATATCATCGGGCCGCGTGTCACGCAGAGTGCCCTTCGGCGCTTTGCCGACTGCGGTGCGAACTGCTGATACGATTACTGCGTCTTTCATCCTGACTCCTGACTTCTGACTTCTGACTTCTGACTTCTGCCTTCTGCCTTCTGCCTTCTGCCTTAGTTCCTCAAAGGTTTCCCCGTCTTCAACATATGCGCGATGCGATCCTGCGTCGGGCGCGTCCCGATCAGCGACAGAAAAGCTTCACGCTCGAGATCGAGCAAGTACTGTTCGGACACGCGCGTTTCGTGATTCAGATCGCCGCCCGTCAGAATGCGCGCGAGCTTCTCGCCAATCAACGCGTCGTGATCCGAAATGTAGCCGGCGCGTTTCATCATGTGAACGCCTAGCTTCAAAGTCGCCAAAGCCGGATTGCCCAGCGCCAGAATGTCGGTGCGCTGCTGTGCCTGCACATAGCCGGTCGCCGCCAACGCCAGCACTTCTTTCTTCGCATCAGCAATCAAACGATCGCGGTTCATCGAAATGGAATCGTCCGCACTCAGAAAGCCGTAACCGCGCGCTTCTTCAGCCGATGTCGCCACCTTCGCCATCGCGATCGTTTCGAACGCGCGTTTGACGAACGGAAACGGATCGGCGTCTTTCATGTCTTTAGGAATCGAATCAAGCGCGCGGACCAGCATCTCTTTCGTGCCGCAGCCCGCGGGAATTATTCCCACGCCGACTTCGACCAATCCGATGTAGGTTTCCGCCGAAGCGCGCACGCGGTCCCCGTGCAGAACCATTTCACAGCCGCCGCCAAAAACCATTTGAAACGGCGCCACCACAACCGGCTTTGGCGAATAGCGCAAACTCATGACCGACGATTGAAACAGCCGGCCGATCATGTCAAGCTCTTCCCAGTTTTCGTCCTGCGCTTCCATCAGCATCAGCATCAGGTTCGCGCCGACGGAAAAGTTCTGGCCCTGATTGCCGACCACCAGGCCGATGAAATTCTTCTCGACTTCGGTGAGCGCAATTTTCAGCATCTCAAGCGTGTCGCCGCCAATCGAATTCATCTTTGAATGAAACTCGAGACAGGCCACGCCGTCGCCGAGATCGATCAGCGACGCGCCTGAATTCTTTTTGATCACGCCCGTGCGATCTTTCAAAGACTTGAGAACGATCGTGCCGGGAGGTTCGCTGGCCGGAAGGAACTTCGCGGAAGCAAAGTCGAAATAGAAGCGCTGGCCATTCTCTTGTTTGTAAAAAGACTTCGCGCCCGCGTCGAGCAGCTTCTGCACATTCGCGGGAACCGCCTTGCCTTCTTCCTTCAATTTTGCGACGGACTTCTCGACGCCGATGGCGTCCCAGACTTCGAACGGGCCCAGCTCCCAATTGAATCCCCACTGCATTGCGCGATCGATTTCGACAACCGTATCGGCGATTTCGGGAATGCGATCGGCCGTATAGCAAAGCGTGCGCGCCAGAGTCTTCCAGAGAAATGCGCCCACGCGATCTTTCGACCAGGTGAGCGCCTTGATTCGTTCAGCCGTGTCTTCGATGTTTTTGGCCATCTCCAGCGACGGCAGCTTAACTTTCTGCGCCGGCCGGTAATCGAGGGTCGCCGTATCAAGCGTTAAGATTTCGCGCTTACCACCCTCGCCCTTCTGTCTTTTGTAGAAGCCGGCCTTGGTCTTGTTGCCGAGCAAACCGCGTTCGATCATGTTGCCGACAAACTCAGGCATCGTGAACATCGCGCGCTCGGGATCTTCGGGAAGGTTTTCGCCCAGATTCTTGACCACGTGCGCCAAGACATCCAGGCCCACGAGATCGAAGGTGCGAAATGTCGCGGTCTTGGGCCGGCCGGCTGCGGGGCCGGTAATCTTGTCAACTTCCTCGATCGAATAACCGTCTTCGACCATCGCATGAATCGTCACCAGCGCGCCGAACGTACCGATGCGATTGGCGATAAAGTTTGGACGATCCTTGGCGATAACCACGCCCTTGCCCAGACGCTCGTCGAGAAACCCGAACATCGCACAAGAAACTTCCGGCTTGGTCCATTCGGTGCGAATCAGTTCGACCAGATGCATGTAGCGCGGCGGATTGAAAAAGTGCATGCCGAGAAAGTGCGCGCGGAAATCTTCCGAGCGCCCTTCGGCAAGTTGACTGAGCGGGATGCCGCTGGTGTTCGAAGCGATGACTGAGCCGGGCCGGCGATGCTGCTCGACCTTTTCGTAAAGCGAACGTTTGATCTCCGGATTCTCGACGACTGCTTCGATAATCAGATCGCAGTCTTTCAGCTTTGCCAGGTCGTCTTCAAAGTTTCCGATGGTCACAAGCGACGCGAGATCAGAAGTGAAGAACGCCGCGGGCTTTGCCTTCTTTGCGCCTTCGTATCCGGCGCGGGCGATGCGATTGCGATCGCCGGCGTCATCGCGCGGCACGATGTCGAGAAGTAAGGCCGGAATGCCTGCGTTGGCCAGGTGCGCGGCGATCTGCGCGCCCATTGTTCCAGCACCGAGAACAGCGGCTTTTTTGACAGTAATCATGGCGGCTAGATAATACTGAATGAGTATTCATTCAGCAAGGGAAATCGTAACGAATCCGGGGGCTCGGCTGACATCCTGCCACGATCTTAAGAAGCGACCAAATCCGCAGGCAGGGATGCCTGCGTACCGCACGCAGAGATGCGTGCGCTCCCATGCGTGCGCTCCTAATTCCCTGCTTGTCCGGTAAACACGCTCTTATTAATCTGTGCCGGATTCCCGAGCACGACGAAGCGGATGTTGCGCATGTACTTTTGCGAGACCCGCTGTACATCCGCGGGGGTAACGGCGCGCAGCTTCTCCAGAAACGCAACCGAGTTGCGCCAGCCGCCGCCGACCAACTCGTACTGCGCCAGCTCGGATGCCTGCGCTGCATTCGTCTCTTGGCCGAGATAGTACGTGGTCAGGAACTGCGCTACAGCACTCTGGATATCGTCCTGATCGATTGGTTGATTCTGCAAACGCGCGATCTCGTCGAGCATGACGCGCACGGCCTGATTCGCGTCGACGGCAGTCACGTAGATCCCGCCAGTGTTGGCCGCCGTGCTGCCGAGAAAAGCACTTGGGGCGTACGAAAGGTTTCGCTTCACGCGCACTTCTTCAAACACACGGTCGCGCAAAATCGAACCCGCAATTCGCATCGGATAGATATCTGGCGAGGTTATCGGCGGCGCGCTGTACACGCCCTGCACATAATTCGTCGGTAGACTGCGCTGGGTCACATCAATGGTGGATGAACTAAATGACAACTGCGGTGGGGCTTGCGGTTTGTAATCGCCGCGCGGGAGTTTGCCAAAAGTCGTCATCAGTCGCGTCTTCAATTGCGCGGCGTCGAGATCGCCGACGATCACCAAGAGTAAGCGCGAAGTCTGCATGATCTTCTGGTGATAAGCGCGCAGGTCTTCGGCCGTCAGCTTGCTGATCGTGTCCGCGGAGCCATCGGGACGATTCAAGTAAGGATGGCCGGCATAGGCCACGCCCTCTTGCAAACGCTGCAGGTAAGTATCCGGGTCGTCGGTGTCCCCGCGCCGAGCAGCGACCAGTCGCGCCTGGAGCAGCGCAACGTCGTCCTTAGTGAAAGAAGGGTGCAAGGCTACGTCAGTGAAAATATCCCACGAGCGATCAAAGTTCGTGCGCGTGCAGGTAAAGGACAACACGGAATAATCATAGCTCGCGCTGTCGCCGATCACCGTTCCCATGCGCGCCAATTCCTTGCGCATGCGTGCGCGCGGAAAGCCGTCGCTGGCTTCCGTCGCGGCGGAAAGCATGAATTCCTCGATGCCCGCATTTTGGGCAGTGATGTTGGTCGATCCGCCACGTATGAAAAGTCCGGCCGACGCCGTCAAGCTGCCTTCGCGTCGCTTCACCAACACTTTCAATCCATTGACATCGAATTCCGAAACTAACGCCGCCGCGGCTGCCGCGAGACGGCTATTGTCGAGCTGCGCCGGCTGACTTGGTGCTGGCGCCTGCGGCCTTTGCGCTAAGGCGAACGACCATCCGGAAACCAAAGTCGCGCCCGCCAGCATTGCCACCAGCGCTAGTGACGAAATCGATCGCCGGCGATCAAAGACGGAGCGCTGTCGCCGGTTGCCGCCTACTGCCTGCTGCCTTCTGCCTTCTGTTTTTCTCATTGTCCGATCAGGTCCTCCGCCTTCAACTGAATTTGCTTCTGGGCCGGTTCAGAAATCAAAGCGATCCCGATGTGGGGCTTGCCTTGAATGTAAGTCGTGACATAACGGCTGATGTCCGCGCGCGAGGTGCGGCGCAAATTCGTCAGATAGCCGCGGAAGTAACCGATGCCCGACGTTGCCCACCAGAAACCGAGCACCTTTGCGTACTCGTCGAGTTTCTCGCGCGAGTACAAATCGTCGGCTTCAAGCAAAGCCTTCGCGCTTTCGAGCTGTTCGTCGGTGTAGTAATCCTTGTCGTTGAAATGAGCGACCTCGTTATAGACCGCTTTGATGGCGGCCCTGGTTTTGTCAGGCGACGTTTGCAGGACGATGCTGATTGGCCCGACGTTCCGCTGGGTGTAGTAATTTATGCCGACGCCGTTGACCAATCCCGTATCAACCAGGTCGCGCTGAAAACGTGAATCAGGTTGCCCCATGATGAACGAGAAAGTATCAGCCGCATAAGTTGCCGCGTCGTCCTTGCCAATCGAAGGACCCTGCCAACCAATCTCCACGATGACGTTAGCAACCGGCTGTTGAATGATGACACCCTCACTCTTGGGCAGCGGCGGATGCTCAACCAGCGGAAACTCGACGAAAGGATCCTTTTCACGCCGGGGCCACTCGCCGAAAAACTCCTGCGCCATCTTGTAAATGTCTTCCGGCTTAACGTCACCCGTAACCACCAACGCTGAATTGTTCGGCACGTAATACCGGCCCTGAATCAAGCGCATCATCTCTGTCGTGGCGCCGGAAACGGTTTGCCGATTGCCGAGCGCATTCTTGCGACTGGGATACTTGAAAAACATCCGGTCGCTCATTTCGCGACTCAGATAAAAGAACGGCTCTGACTCGTTGCGATCGATCTCGCCGATCACCACCTGACGCTCGCGGTCAAATTCCCCTTCGTTAAAAAGAGGATAACGCGTGGCGTCGCGCATAAAGTTCATCGCCGCGCGCAGGTTCGGACTGGTCGTAGTGAAATAGTATTCGACCACTTCCTCGCGCGTTTCGCCGTTGTAAGCAATGCCGAGCTGGCCAATTCTTTGCAGATACTGTTCGGCATTCGCAATTGCGCGGTTGGCCTTGAAGAACATGTGCTCGTAAAGATGCGACAGGCCATTCAGCTCAGACGGCTCGGTGTAGGATCCGTTGCGCACCGCCAGTTCGATCGTAACGAGCGGCACCGAGTGATCTTCGAGCACGATCACTTCCAGGCCGTTCGGCAAAACCTTGCTCGGGATATCCGCGGCCAGCGGGGCCACGCTTCTCGCCATAGCCGCGCCTGATGATTGCGCGCGCCGCGGCGGATTGATCGCTGCCGGCGTTCTTTGCACGGCCAGCGGCGCGATGAATGAAAAGATGAGTGCGAGAGTAATCAGAATTCGTTTCACCGTTAGCTCCTGTTGGGTTCCGGAAAGTTGTCTTGAATCTACCACAGCACTTGAGCGGATTCGATGTCGGGTGCACCCAAATAGATGTCAGCCTCGGTAGCTTTCATCCTGCTCGATCTTTGAAAGCACCCAATCGAATTCCCCTGAAGTAATCTTGCCGCTGCAGAATTCGCAGATGCCCACCGCGTTTACTTTCAAGGGCGCGCCGCAGTTCGGGCAGTTCAAGTCCGCGTGCGCCGGCCCGGGCTTGGCTTTGCTGTTGCGAATGAAGGTCCAGTATTCGCTCCATCGCCGCAAATTACTCTTCGACCCGGAAACAACGCGCCCGTTGGTGTCAATTGTGTAATCGAAACCCTGCGCGAAGATGCGAAGCGTGACTGAGTTATAGAACGCGTCCATCTTGATCTTGACCGGCTGCATCGCGGTGATCTGGCACTGGTCGAGCGCGTTTCGCAATCCCTGTCGCTGATAAGCGTCGATCCAGTAGCGATGCATCTGGAAGATGTTGTCCGTCTCGTGCGGTCGGGCGCGCTCCCAGTTGAGCGTCGACCATGCGGCTTGCAATTCGTCGAAAATCAGCCGCGCGCGCGCTTGGAAATCGGCCCACGAAAACGTCGGATTGTTTTGTTCGAACGCCGCGCGTACTGCGGGAAAGTTAGGCTGCGTTACGGTCGGATAGTCAGTTCCTACTTCCGGCACATCGGAGGTCAGCAGCGGGCCCTTCGCTTCGCGAGTCAGCGTCGTGATGCTGCGAACGTACCAATTGAATTCGCCGTTCTCGATCTTCGTGCCGCAAAACGCGCAGGCGCCGACCGTATCTTTCTGCAAAGGCGCGCCACAGCGTGGACAGTGTAATGCAGTCGCTTGCTCCGGTCCCGGCGAAAGCACGTCGCGCTTGCGCTCCAGTTCCCAACGCTCGCGCACGTAGTAGCTCATCTCGCCGCGCGGGTCACCCTCACGGGGAGTAAACTCTGTATAGTTCGCTTCAAAGCCAATGCTAATTCCCACCGTCGGCGTATCGAGTCCGGCCACCCTGATCACTTGCATCGCGCCGACGATAATTCCCTGCACCGCTTTCAGGTTAGGTGGATTCAGTTGCTGCAGCGTAGCGCGCGATTCTTCGCTCAGATAAGGCGATAAGAGATCGAGCGCTGCTGCGCCGTTACCGCGCGCATCATGCGCGCGCCCGTAAAGCGCATAGCAGAAGTCCGAGAAAATGATCTCGGAAAACTGTGGATCAAAGCGGCGCAGTTGATTGAAGGCGCGCTCGACATCCATTTGTTGCGCCGGCGCGCCCGCTCCGGCCGCAGCCATGATCGGCGACGACGAAATCGACAGGGACTTTTTCGACGGCTTCAGGAACCAAAAGATCACCAGCGCGATGACGATGAGATCGACTGGTATTCCGATCACCGGATGCTCGATCGTCAGCCAGAGCAGAAACCGCACCAGCAGATAAACGACCGCGCCCGCACCGCCACCTCCTCCCCCGCCACCACTGCCGCCACCGCCCCCATAAGACCCTCCGCCACCGACGCGTGCCAGGGCTTCAGTCGCAAACAGCCCGACGCCCAGAAGCACCACGCACGCCATCGCGATGCGCTTCAATCGGTAATCGACAATCGATGGGCGAGGGTTCATTTCAATTCAAAGCGCGGCATGTCGGGTAGCTCGTTCGGATTCGCTCCGGTCGCGGGCTTGTGTTTGGCCAACAACTCTCCGAGATCATGCAAAGCCTTCGTCAAACTGACGGGGTCGGCCCGACGGCCCGCTTGATTCAGTTCAAACAGCGCGTGGTTCCATTCCAGCGCCGGCACCGCAGTCAGGATGCCGCGGTCAGCGAAAACTTCCAGGCGCTGCTCAAGCAGTGAAAAATAGATCAGCAAACCGTTTTCGGCGTGAGTGTTCGCAATGCCGGCTTCATAAAACATTGCCGCCGCGCCGGTCCGCGCCGCCTTTGCCCGAAACTTCTTTGTGGTTAGTAAGCGTCTGATCAGATTGCTCCGCGAGGACGCGAATGCGCCGAGCACAAAAAGCAGCGCGACATCCAGCGGCACCCAGTAGGTGTGGAAATCAAAGGGCGAGAGCAGAACGAAGAGCAGGCCGACAAACGCCAAAGCCGCTCCGAACAGATAGTCGGCGTGGCGATACGGGCCTGAGCGCGCGCGCACAACGATCACGATCTCGGCGTCGGTGTTTGACTCGATTTCGCGAACTTGTTGAGCCAGCGCTTCACACGCAGCTTGATCGAATTTCGCGCTTGTCATCTTTCAGAAAAAGTGAAAGCAAGATACCCAATTCCGGGGCTCGGTAGCAAGAAAGCTTTCACCGGGCACGAAAAACGGCCCAGCTAATCAACTGGGCCGTTCGGGGTTACTGAGATGGTCGTCTGGGTTTAGCTGTAGCTGCTCAACGCCTCGGACTCTTGTTCGTAAACGTCGAACACCGTGAGCAGTTTCGTGATCACCAAAAGATCCTGAACCTTGTCGGTCAGATTCAGCAGCTTAAGTTGGCCACCGCCGCGACCGACCGTCGTGTAGTTGGCAATTAACTCGCCGATGCCGCTGGAGTCGATGTATTTGACCGCGCCGAGATTCAACAGAATCTTCTTGTTACCACCGGCCACCAGGCCACGAATCGCGCCGCGCAGTGCGGCCGCGCTATCGCCCATGCGCACTTCACCGCTCAAATCCAGAATCGCCACGTCACCGGCCTGGCGTTGTTTGATGTCTAATCCGGCCATCGCTGAAACCTCCCTGGTTTACCCTCGAAACATTATTCGATCCGCGATCGTTGTCGCGCCCAAAAATTTACTTAAAGTTGCTGAGCGCGTCAGCTTCGGTATCGTAGGCATCAAAGACCGTCAACAACTTTGTGATCGTGAGCAAGTCCCGTAACTTCTCGGTCAGGCTGAGCAGCTTGAGCTGTCCATCCTGATTCTTGATCGCGGTATAGCTGGACACCAACTCGCCGATGCCACTCGAATCGATGTAGCCGACGCCTGCCAGGTTCAGCAGAATGTTTTTCTTTCCTTCTTCCAGCAAGCGACGGATGGCGCTGCGCAAAGCCACGCTACCTTCGCCGATCGTGATGCGGCCGCCCATGTCCAGCACAGTCACGTCGCCGGCTTGTCGCTCGCGGATGTTAAGTTCTGCCATGATCCAAAGTTCTCCTCACTAGGGTTTTAGAATTTCTTTACCATGCGCACCGTAGTGCCGCCGTCGGGTCTCGTCAGCCACCGCACGTCGTCCATGAAGCTGCGCATCAGAAACATGCCGCGTCCCGAGGTCTTCAAAATGTTTGCGGGATCGGTTGGGTCGGGCACTTCCGCAGGATCGAATCCCTCGCCCTGATCCCTGACTTCGATCTCCAGCACATGCTCCTGGCAATTAAACGTTACTTCAACTGCCTTGGCTTCGTCTTCCTGATTACCGTGAACGATCGCGTTCGTGACGGCCTCGCGCACGGCCATGTCAATTCCGAATGCGGCCGCTTCCCCAACTCCGCAATTCTCAACAAAGCCAGTCACTGCGGCAGCAGCGTCAGCAACCGCTTCAATGTGGCTGGGCAAAACGATTCGAGTCGTTTGTTCGGTCACAAAAGGCGCGGCCTCTCTCGCCGGGGATTGCGCTTCAGGCTGCTGCAAAATAATAGCTAACGGAAGACGGACGTGTAACATGCTGACTGGTCGCCTGTCAAGAATGTCCGATAAGCTTCAGCCTGTGGCGATCGCCTCAGACGAGGAGAGTCGCGTGGCGAACGACAAGCTGAAGCTTATCGGACATTAGGTTAAGATTCCATCGTGATCATTCAACCTGCCAAGACAATTCGCGGTCGCCTCTTGATGGCCGGCGACAAATCAATCTCGCATCGCGCGGCGATGATTGCGGCGCTGGCGAAGGGCACCACCCGCATAAGCAATTTTTCGAGTAGTGCTGATTGCGCGGCCACGCTGTCTTGTTTGGCAAAGCTCGGCGTGTCGATTGAACATCACGGCGACGAGTTGTCCGTTCACGGTGGCGGCGCGGATGGACTACGCGCACCAAGGGGGCCGCTTGATTGCGCGAACAGCGGGACGACCATGCGGCTGCTTGCCGGAATTCTGGCCGGACAAAACTTCCAGGCGACTTTGACGGGCGATGAATCGTTACGCTTGCGGCCAATGAAGAGAATCATCGAACCGCTCCGAGAGATGGGCGCAAAGATTTCGTCCCACGATGCCCGCGCGCCGCTGGTGATCGACGGGCATCGGCCTCTGCAAGCAATCAGCTATGATTTGCGAGTCGCCAGCGCGCAGGTTAAATCGTGCATCATGCTTGCTGGTCTGAACGCTGAAGGACGGACGGAAGTTGTCGAGCATAACGCAACTCGCGATCACACGGAACGAATGCTGCGCTGGCTCGGTGTGCCGCTTGAGGTAAGCAATGCCGAAGGCTCGTGTTCTGTCGCGGTCGATGGCCCGGCGAGCTTCAATGCGCGCGAAGTTTCAGTCCCCGGAGACATTTCATCGGCTGCATATTTCATTGGGGCAGCGGCGTTGCTCCCAGGATCATCGCTCGAAATTGCGAATGTCGGCGTCAACCCAACCCGCGTCGCGTTCATCAACCAACTGAGATCGTCGGGTTTTCCTGTCGCGGTCAGCGATGTGCGAGAAGAGTGCAACGAACCCGTGGGGACAATTCGAGTCAGCGGCGCAAAATCATCGCCTACGCCTAACTCGCCTGTAACATTGCGAGGCGCGCTGATTCCGCAATTGATCGACGAGCTGCCATTGCTGGCGGTTGTCGGATCGCAAATCGAAGGCGGCATCGAAATTCGCAACGCGGCAGAGTTGCGGGCGAAGGAATCCGATCGCATCGCCGCGAGTGTTCAGAACCTCCGCGCGATGGGCGCGAAAGTCGAAGAGTTCGAAGACGGCTGGCGCGTTTCCGGGCCGACGCAATTGCGTGGAGCTGAAATCGATCCGCGCGGCGATCATCGCATCGCGATGGCGTTTGCGGTGGCCGGTTTGATCGCCGAAGGCGAAACGGAGATCAAGGGCGCTGAATGCGTCGCCGTTTCGTTTCCGGAATTCTTTGAGTTGCTGGGGTCGGTGGTTGAGTAGCGCAAATCGCCAATTTGCGCCACATCTTATGAACGATCGTCGCATAGTCATCGTCGGCTTCATGGCCAGCGGCAAAACGACCGTCGCTGACGCGCTCGCGCAACGACTCGCGTGTGCCATGATCGATCTCGATTCATTCATCACCAATCGCGAAGGTCGCTCGCCGGCTAAGATCATCCAAGACGACGGCGAAGCCGCTTTCCGCGCAATCGAAACGCGCGCGTTGCAAGACGCTTTGAAACAGAACGCGGCGCGCGTGATTGCGCTGGGCGGTGGCGCATGGATGACCGAAGCTAACCGCGCGCTCGCCGCACAGCATGATTGCTTGAGCGTTTGGCTGGACGCGCCGTTTGAACTCTGCTGGGAACGAATCCAGGCGAGCGGCACAACACGACCCCTCGCGCCAGATCGAGAACGCGCAGAGGCAATCTATGACTCCAGACGCCCGGCCTACGGCATGGCTAAGGTTAGAATCGACACTCGCGAGGCAAAGGGCCTCGAAGAAATCGCGATTGAAGTTGAGAATCACCTCAATTGACCTTTCGCGTCATCGGCTTTTCCCTTAATCTTCCAACGTGGACAAGTTTCGTATTCGTGGCGGCAACGCCATCAAAGGCCGCGTCGCCATCAGCGGCGCGAAGAACTCTGCACTGCCGTGCATGGCCGCGGCGATCCTGACGCCGGAAACGGTCACGCTGCACAATCTCCCTTACGTTCGCGACATCATCACCCAAAGGCGTCTGCTGGAAGATATCGGTGCGCATGTGCTGACTCCTGAACTACGCACCCACAAAATTACCGCCGCGCATGTCGAGCTATTCGAAGCGCCTTATGAATTGGTAAAGACAATGCGCGCGTCGGTGTTGGCGCTCGGGCCTTTGCTGGCGCGGTTCGGCAAAGCGAAAGTGTCTCTGCCGGGCGGCTGCGCCATCGGCGCGCGGCCGATCGATTTACATCTCGCGGGATTTGAAAAGCTGGGCGCGGAAGTCATGCTGGAATCCGGCGATGTCGTCGCGCGCGCGCCGAAGGGTGGCCGGCTCGTCGGCGCGGAGATCAGTTTTGAAAAGGTTTCCGTAACCGGAACCGAGAACTTGATGATGGCGGCCACGCTGGCTCGCGGCACCACGACGATTCACAACGCCGCGCGCGAGCCGGAGGTCAGCGATCTCGCAGAGCTGCTGAACAAGATGGGCGCGCGCGTGCGCGGCGCGGGTACACCAACGATTCAAATCGAAGGAGTGGAAGCGCTCGGCGGCGCGCAACACACGATCATTCCGGATCGAATCGAAACCGGAACGTTCATCGTCGCGGCCGCCATCACCAAAGGCGAACTCGAAATTAGAGATTGTCAGCCTGAGCATTGCGTGGGTGTAATCGCCAAACTGCGCGAAGTCGGAGTCGAGATCGAAGAGGTGAACCAAAGCACGCTGCAGGTTCGCTGTGGCGCGCGCGGATTGAAAGCGGGCGATTTGACCACTGAGCCTTATCCGCATTTTCCGACGGACATGCAGGCGCAATACATGGCCCTGATGACGCAGGCCGACGGACGTTCGGTGATTACCGAAACCGTCTTCGAAAATCGTTTCATGCATGCTTCTGAGTTGCAGCGAATGGGCGCGCGCATTCAGATTGGCCATGACACCGCGACCGTCGATGGCCCAACCCGATTGACCGGCGCGCGCGTGCAGGCTTCGGACTTGCGCGCCTCAGCATCGCTGGTGCTGGCCGGCCTGGTGGCCGAAGGCGAGACGACAATCGACCGCGTCTATCACATCGATCGCGGCTATGAAAAAATTGAAACGAAGCTGAAAACCGTGGGCGCAGACATCGAACGCGTGCGCGAGTCAGTGACCGCGCCGTTGCCTTCGCGAGATGAGGATGCCGCGGCGGCCTGAATTGAAAAGCTGATTCAAACTGTGTGATATTATGCAGCCATGAGTGAGACGGACTGTTTATTCTGCAAAATACTTGCGGGTACCGCGGCGGCCGACGTGGTCTATCAAGACAATCGTTGCGTCGTAATTCGCGACATAAACCCGCAAGCACCGACGCACGTTTTGGTTATTCCCCGGGAACATTTGGAATCATTGGATGACGCCTCGCAAAAAGAAGAGTCGCTGTTGGGGCACTTGCTGCGCGTCTCGGCACGCGTGGCGAACGAACACGGGCTGGCCGAAAACGGCGGCTATCGTTCGGTCATCAATACCGGGAGTGGAGCGGGCCAGTCAGTTTTCCATCTGCACATTCACGTGCTCGGCGGGCGCGAGATGACCTGGCCTCCAGGTTGAGCGTTTCCGAAACCGCGAGCGGACCGGGGTCCCCGCGCGGGCAGCCCGCGTGGGGTGGTGGATGCGAGCGGATCCAAGACACAAGCTTAACCTCTGATCCGGTCGCTACCGCTCCCGGTTCTGTAACAAAAAGAAACGCGCGCCGCTTGTCGCGGTGCGCGCTTCTTTTTTAGGACGCCAATCTTATTAACGAATGGCGTTGCGCCGATCCGGCGGTTCAGTTAGTTTCACCGGCACGCTCATGCGGCGGCCGCGACGAAAGATCTCAACGCTCACGGTATCGCCAATCTGATGCTTATTGAGCGTGCGATACAGTTCGTCATTGTTGCTAATCTTTTCGCCGTCAATTCCGACGATAATGTCGCCCAACTCAACGTCTCCGTTTTCGGTTTGAACCAAACCATGAAGTCCGGCGTTAGCCGCCGCGGCTCCAGGCTGTGCATTCCAAATAACGACACCGTAGGAAACTGGCAACTGGATCTGATTGCTCAGCGTCTCGACATCGCGCGGGCTGATACCCAACCTGGGACGACGAATCTCGCCGTTCTTCACTAACTCAGGCACGATGCGCTTCGCGATGTTCACTGGGATGGCAAAGCCGACTCCGGCGGACGCGCCGGACGGCGATTCGATCTGCGAGTTGATGCCAATCATACGGCCATGCGAATCCAGCAACGGCCCGCCGGAATTTCCCGGATTGATCGAGGCGTCGGTTTGAATGGCGCCTTCAATCTGCCGGCCATTCTGGGCGCGAATCGGTCGCTGGAGTCCGCTGATTACTCCCGTGGTCAGCGTGCGATCAAGTCCGAAAGGATTCCCGATCGCCAAAACTTTCTGGCCGACGATGAGCTTGTCCGAATCGCCCAAAGGCACGACCGTCATCTGCTCCTTTGGCGACTCGAGCAATCGAATTACCGCCAAGTCGGTGTCTGGATCTCGGCCGATTACTTTGGCTGGATAGTTCTTGCCACCGCCAAAGCTGACTGTCAGCTTTTCAGCGTTGGCGATAACGTGATAGTTGGTCAGGATGTCGCCCTGCTCGTCGATGATCGAACCCGATCCGGCGCCTTCGACGGGTTGGGAAAACATGCCAAAGAAATCTCGTACTGTCGTCGTGGACTGGATGTAAACCACGCCCGGAGAAATCGCTTTGTATACTTCGATGTTATTTTGTTCGTCCGTTGCCAACGACGGCTCAGTGATGTTCGACGGCGATGATACTGAGAAGGCCGATCCGTTTGGCTGAAAATGATTTGCGACCTGCTGAAACGCCATGACACCCGCAACGGCAAACAGGGCCGAAGCCAGGGCAATGACCAGGATTTGGCGTGCAGATATTTTGTACATGATACTTGTGTTCTCCTTCGACTTACGCGCGGAATTGAGATGCGCCGCCCTTAGTTTACGGTTGTGCGCGTGGCATTTGCAAAACGCGCGGAGGGCCCTGCTGGTTCCGCAAAACTCGAAAGAGTTTCGAAGGGATTGAACTAAAGAACCGAAATGTCAGGAGAATAGCGTGAGTAGGACGTAAGGGAGATTGGTGACGTAGCCCAGCATCGCTCCCGGTCGGGACCAACCAAGGGCGGACATGCCGGTAAACGCATGCACCAGCATCAAGCCAGCATAAACCGTCAACACCAACTGCATGCCACGGCGGGCGAGCGGAAGATGTGAACACCGATAAAGCGTGTAAGCGGCGAAAGCTCCGATGGCCAACTTTACCAGCAGGAAAGGCGCGTCACCGGCCTTGAGCAACTCGTTCATAAGGCCGTTTCCTTCCGAGGCTACGTTTGAGCGAACCCAGAAGAGCGTGAGTTGCGCGTCGAGCCAATTCAAAACAAAAAGGACCAGGCTTTTTGTTAATGCTCCCATCTTCGAGGAATGCGCTCCTACTGTTGAAAGTTGTTAGACCTCGGCCCTTTCGAACTGCGAAACCTCCGAACCGTTAAGCTCGGAGGTTCCGCCGTCCGTACGGGAAGAAACGAGACTCGTTTCGTGCTACCCAAAGTAAAGTTTCAATCGCGTTCTTCTTCCCGCGAATTGCTGTAGCGCAAATTGCTAATTTGCGGATTGCGCGTTACCAATTGCTCTACAGCGCTCTTCCGAATTGAGGGCCGAAGCGTAATATAAAACTGATCCGGCTGGCAAGAAGCGTTATGAGCATCTCGATCGGCAAAGCTATCGCGGAAGGCGCGCAAGTCCTGCGCGCTGCGGGCGTGGCCGACGCCCGGCGTGAGTCGGCCTCGCTCGCCGCACACGCAATCGGCCGCGATCGGACTTACGTCGTCACGCATGCGGACGAACTTTGGCAGAGCGAGAAAGTCGAGGCCTTCCGGAAGCTGATCGAGCGGAGGGCGAAGGGTGAGCCTTTGCAATATATCACCGGCCACCAGGAGTTCTTCAAACTCGATTTCGAAGTCACGCCGGACGTGCTGATCCCGCGCCCGGAAACTGAGTTGCTGGTAGAGATCGCGCTGGAACTTTTGAAAGATGATCACTCACCGTTTATCGGCGACATTGGCACGGGCTCCGGTTGCATCGCGATCTCGGTGCTACACGAGTTAGGCAACGCACGCGCGATCGCGACCGACATCTCACCCGACGCGCTGCGGGTAGCGCGACGAAATGCTGAGCGGCACGGGGTCGGCGACCGTTTGCTGCTGATTGAATCTGATTGCTTCTCGGCGTTGGATTCTAAGAATCCGTTGTCGCTGGTAGCTTCGAACCCGCCATACATTCGCGATGACGAAATGGAAACTCTGCAACGTGAAGTTAGATACGAACCGCGCAGCGCCCTAGCGGGAGGTCGGGACGGCCTTGACATTGTGCGTCGACTATTGCACGAGGTCGCGGCGTTCCTGCGGCCGAGCGGCCATTTTGTTTTTGAGATTGGATTTGGTCAGGACGCAGCGGTCGAGCAGTTGATCAACGCTCGCGTTTGGGAGTTGAAGGAAATGCGACGCGACCTTCAAGGTATCGCGCGCGCAGTCGTGCTGCGAAAGAAGTAACAATGCCGTTTCGGAATGCTAGTTCGTGGGACTGCCGACGATCGTAGCCACCGGAGGGCTCCGGCGACCTTCCCGATACTTGCCTACGCCTTCACGGAAAAGTTTCAAAAGCGGTCGGTGATTCTGGGCTACCAGTTTGGTCCAAACGCGCGCGTTCCGTTGCGGAAAATAGATACCACGGAAAAACATCCGCATCACAAAGTGCATGATCTGATCGTTAATATCGCGACCACCGAACCAGTCAAGCGCTTTCTGGTTATTCTCTGGGCTGTAGGAAGTCATCCACGCTCTATCGAGTTCTATCTGGGCCTCTGGGATCGTCATCTTAAGAGGCGTGTGCGCCATTTTGTTGTGCTCGAAGTGCATCCAGTGTTTTGGCCGCGTCAGGCGTCCCTCAGCCCCGAGTTTTTTGTAGGTCGGCGTTCCCGGTAACGGAACCAGCGGACTGAAGACCGGCATTCCCGGTGGCCACGTCGCTATCTGCTCGAGCGTGCGATCAGCCACGCCGGGGGTGTCGTTGTCCAAACCGAAGATGAATGCCGTGATCGCATAGATGTGACGCTCCGCCAGCCGGTTGAGCACTGCAGTGTATTCACCGGGCTTGTTGAAGCTCTTGTTCACATCGGCGAGATTGAGCGGATCGATTGACTCCATGCCAATGAATACCCATTTGCAACCCGACTCAGCCATCAGATCGACCAGCTCTTCGTCACGCAATAGATTGGCGCTGATTTGCCCGATCCAGGGCAACTGCGCCTCGGCCGCGATGATGTCGCGGAGCAGAGACTTGGTGCGCTTGATATTGATCGCAAAGTTATCATCGATAAAGAAGATTGTAATCTTGCCGCGATCCTTCTCCGCACGACGTTTGAGCAGGAGCAGTTCGGCAACCACGCTTTCGTTTGTTCGGAAACGAATCTCATCACCAAAGAATCCGGTTACGGTGCAGAATTCGCAGCCATAGGGACAACCGCGGCCGGACTCCATCGGAATCGTATTGAAATAACTGACGCCTGATCCATATCGTTCGGTGAAGCGGCGAACAATCTTAGGAACGAAATTAAACTGCTCAAGATCGATCGTGTCCCAGGGAATTACCGGATAAGGTTTCAAAGGTGGCTTGTGCTCTTTGCCGGCTTCATCAACTGGCTCATAGATTTCTTTGAGCTGTCCGCGCGCGGCGTCCTCAACAATCAACGGCCAAGTGTCATCGGCTTCGCCCAGTGCGACGGCGTCTGCGTGGCGCGGACCGCCATCCTTGCCAAGAGCTTCATCCGGGCATTCGGTTACATGCGGGCCTCCCATAACAACGGGGACTCCCGCAGCGCGAACGGCGTCGGCCACGCGATAGGCCTTCTGTACCATGCGCGTCATCGCGCCGATGCCGACCAGTCCGATGTTCTCCTCGCGGAGAAACCGAACCAACTCCTGGTCGTTTAGCGGCTTCGCGTTGCCATCGATCAGCAAAACTTCATGGCCTGGGGGCGTAAGAGCTTTGAGCAGGAACATCCAAAGGTGCGGCATGAAATTGCGGGTCACGCCGTTGTCCGGGTTGTACAATAAAATTCTCATCGACCGATCCCCTCGAGCTGTCAGAAAAACAAGTGAAAAATTGCCTCTGGAAGATGTGAAAAACGAATAAGCAAAGAACGGGAAGGGCGGAGCTGCAGATTATCGACTATAAAGCAAACTCTTCCGGCTCGCGCGGACTATACCACAGGAGGCTTGTCGAGTACACCAATCTGCCTGCCGGCCGTGAGTCCCCCCGGCTGACTATTATGCTTGGCACGACCTGTATCCAAATGCTAGAATCCGCGCCTTAGTTGCGGGCGCGTCCCGGATCAGTACTGAGTACGTTTCTATTCAACGGTTTAGTGGAGGTCTCCGTGGGTTCACCGAAGATCGTCTTGACAGCATCGGCAAGCGAGGCAAGCGAGTGGCGGCACAGCATCTGGCAGCAGATGCTTTCGGCGACACTTCCCGCAAAGCACGCCCACAGGTGGCGTGATCCGGAAATGCTGAATAACGAATCCTGGCCCGACGGGCGCGCCAAGTACGTGCCCAACGGCCTGCGAATGGTCGAGACGTTGCTGCTCCGAGAGTATTCGGAAGACGATGTCGTTGTCTGTTACCTGGAGTATCTGGAAAAGTTTGTGGGACCTGAGACGAAAGTAATTGCCATTCACGCGCACAACCCGCTCGGCATTTCATACGCCACCGACGTCTATTCCAAGATCGCCGGCAAGAACCTGATTCCCGTCAATGCGGCTGAGTTTCTCAAGATCGTCACACACCCGGTCATTGATAAGTACAAACCGAAGATCGTTATCGGCGGTCCCGGAGCATGGCAATTGGAGCGGGCCGATCGTCTCGACGAATTCAGGGTCGACTATTTGATCGACGGCGAGATCGAACGAGTGTTCAGTGATCTCTTCAAGCGAATGATGGACGGCGATCCGACGCTCGAGCGGATCATCAAAGTGCCGAAGAAGATGCAACCGACGGTCGAAGAGATTCCCGTGGTGAAGCATCGTTCGACATTTGGCGTAGTCGAAATCACGCGCGGGTGTGGACGCGGTTGTCAGTTCTGCGGCCCGGCGACGAAAGTCGGCCGATCATTTCCGGTCGAGCACATCATGGATAGCGCCCGCGTCAATGCGGGCGAAGGCGCGACGGAGATCATGCTCGCGACCGAGGATATGTTCCTCTACGAGCAGCTACCAAATTTCGAAACGAATACGTCGGCGCTGGAAACAATGCTCAAGGGCGTGAAAAGCGTCCCCGGCGTCGAGACTCTGCAAATGTCGCATATCACGATGGCTCCGGTGGTTAAGGACCCGACGGTCATTGAGCGTCTGACGCCGCTCATCGTTCCCTATTCGCACGTCCAGCACAAGGAATCTACCGATGCCGATCATCGTATGACGGATCCCATCATTGGACTGGAAACCGGCAGCTCGCGGCTCTTTGAGATCTTCATGAAGGGCAAGGCTTATCCTTACAAGGCCAAGCAATGGCGCGACGTTGTGCTCAAGGGCATGGAGATTCTCAACAAGCATAACTGGTTCCCCTTCTGCACCTTCATCATTGGATTGCCCGGAGAGACGGATGCAGACACTAAGGAATCACTCAATTTGCTTTACGACCTGCGCGACGCTAAAGGAACTTTCGTTCCGACTTTCTTCGTGCCGCTCGAAGACACGCGCATGGAACAAAAAGAGAGCGCGAAGCTGATTGAGATGACCGACCTGCAATGGGAGTTCTTCTACACCTGCTGGAAATACAACTTGCACTTCTGGAAGGGCACCGCGTCCACAATGAAGTTTTCGCTGGGCGTTCCTTTCTACTACTACATGCTCGGCCGCAAGCTGTTCGGCGACGGCATCAAGTATCCCCTCTATCGATTCGCCGGCTTGCCTGATCGCTTCATGCGCAAGCACCTCTACCTGGACTTTACCGGATACAAGCGCAGTAGCGGAGTCATGCAGGCACCGGTGAACGAGATTTTGCCGGGTTTTCAGAGCGTCCGCGAAAAAGGGCTGAACATGATCGACGCCAGCCAGTTGCACCATATCGCTGCCCCGGTAAGCGTCGGAGCCGAGACCGTCCCAGTAAGCAACTGACTCTTCTTCGTCGTCCACCCAGCATCGCGAAGTGGCGTAGCCGCCGTTCCATGGGTTTACCTCAATCGCCCACCTTGTCGCAATATCAATTGCTATTGACAGAATCCCCACGCGTAGAGTAAATTGCGCCGAGTTGATTCTCAGCCTTCTAAAAAAACCGGGGAGGCGTGTCGGCGCATATGACGCGCGGGTGCGAGATGGCTGGATGAAGCGAGGTTCACCTGTTGACCCTCGCACACGAGAAGGCGGCGAGGCAGAAGCAGCACTCGCCGCTTTTGACTTTCAACCCGCACGGCGCCGGACGGAACATTATGACCAGAGTGGATTTAATCAGATTGATTGGCGACGTTCTACGTCAGCTAGATGTTTTGAAGAACAGCCAGTCGCAGCACAATCCCAGTTTTGCCGTCCTGACAGAGGTGCGAAACACGCTTGCGAAGCAACAACTGAAACTTGCGATAAGCGACCTCGACGAGAAAACACCTGAGTTTCTCAAAGCCAGCGAGGACATTATGACCTTCAATAGCAGGCTGCAAGAACCGATTTCGTCCAAAGACGCTGGCGTTGCACTTGTCAACCATCTCACTTCCTTCGCTAAGGCAGTCGATACTTTGGTCGAGGGCCGACATTCATTCCAGCAGTCCTCTTAAATTGCCGTCGATTGGCGCAGGCCAAGGGCCCTCCCTCATAACCTCTGTTTGACAGAAGACCCGAGGCCATGCAAGATTCGCGCGAATGAAGTTAGATCGGAACATCAGGTCGAGCCAGATCGGGTCGCGTTCGCTGGCAAGACGAGTGACGGAAGCGGTACTCGCTGCGCAACTGCTGTTCAGCTTCGCCTGTAGTAGCTCGCTTTACAAAGTTAAGCCCGTAGCGGAGCTTGGGCGGATGCCCGACAACGCCGCAATCGCCACGCTTGGCTCACTCTCATTTCGGGCGACGCCTTTGCTCACCGAAGAACAGAGCCAGGAACTGTTCGATTCAAACTTTCAGCTAGCTGGCTTGCTACCCGTTCGCATCGAGATGCTTCACAACGGTGGTGACTCGGTCGACCTCAAGAAGATGCGCCTTCACTTGCACGATAACAGTGGGACAGAGTGGAGACTGATCTCGTTCAAGCAGGCAGTCGCGCGCATAATGAAGGCAAACGGAGTCACGCTCTATAACCCAGCCGCGCGCAAGACATTTGAAAAGGATTTTCGCGCGTACGAACTCGACCTGAAATCTCCGATAGCGGGGACTGAGCGCCGTCGTCAAGGATTTGTCATTTTTCTCTCGCCAAAGAAACAGCCCGAAGCTTCGCCTCACGGCCTCGTGCTCACTGTCGTAGGCCTGTCACAACCGGCGACACTAAATCTCAACTAGCTCCTCGACGCTTTGCGTTAGACATTAGCAAAGGCATCAGTTACGATTTTTCAATTCAGCCTTGAAACATTTTCACCGAACGAACGCCCTGATACGGCGACTTAGCGAACGTCTCTCATTAGACTCTTGAAGGGAAAAGATCATGACTCCAGAGCGACAAGCCACCGGTCAGCCAACTCCAGCACTCTTGTTCGACACGCTCAATGCGCACCAACGAACCGAAGCCATCAAGTCGGCCATTGAACTTAGCCTCTTTACTGCGATCGCTGAGGGCAAGTCCACCGCGAAGGGAATCGCCGAAGCGTGCGACGCATCGGAGCGCGGCATTCGCATTCTCTGCGACTTTCTGGTGATCATCGGATTTCTGACCAAGCAAGAGGGAGCGTATGGATTAACATCGGACTCAGCCATGTTTCTTGACCAACGCTCTCCGGCGTACCTCGGAACGATAATCGATTTCATCCTGTCACCGATGCTCATCGCGCCCTTCAAACAGTTGACCGAGGCCGTGAAGAAAGGCGGCACAGCAAGCGATGCAACTCCACTCGACCCGGAACACCCGGTCTGGGTGAAATTCGCGCGCGCGATGGCCCCGATGATGGCGATGCCTTCGCAACTGCTTGCCAAATTGGTGGACCCGAACGCCAACGAAAAGTTAAGAATCCTGGACATCGCCGCCGGGCACGGACTGTATGGTCTCGCGTTTGCAACGAGAAACCCGCTGGTCGAAGTTACCGCGCTTGATTGGCCGAATGTCCTCGAAGTCGCAAAGGAAAACGCGCAGGCTGCGGGCGTCTCGGATCGCTACCACACAAAACCGGGCAGCGCCTTTGATGTTGACTATGGCACGGGCTACGACATCATCCTGTTGACAAACTTTCTTCATCACTTTGACGCGTCGACTTGCGAAGCGCTGGCCAGCAAAGTCCGCGGCGCTTTGGCTGACGGCGGTCGTGCGGTCACGTTGGAATTCGTTCCCAATCCCGATCGAGTCTCGCCACCGCAAGCCGCAGCCTTCAGCATGATGATGTTGGGCTCTACTCCGGCTGGTGATGCCTACACGTTTGCCGAACTCGAAACTATGTTCCGCAACGCCGGCTTTGCGAGCAGCGAGTTACACGACCTGCTACCTTCGATTCAGCGGGTGGTCGTTAGTCACAAGTAACACCAGCGATGCCTTCACTCAGAAGAAGTGTCGTCTCACTTGCGGCTGCTGTCCTGCTGGCGGCGCTGGCTCTCGTTGCGAGCGCGCAAGTCGAACCGCGCTATGGCGAGCTGCCAAACTTTCATCGGGTCAATCCCCAACTCTATCGCGGAGGACAGCCGAAGAATGGTGGCTTGCAGAAGCTGAAGGACCTCGGCGTGAAAACGATCGTGAACTTGCGTGGAGAGGACGCTCACGCCCTCGCTGAAGGCGAAGAGGCGCGCTCGCTTGGACTCAATTACTACAGCATCTCACTGCCTGAGTTCTCAAGGCCGAAGGATAAAGAAGTCGAGCGAGTGCTCGGCATCATCAACACTCCTGAGAGCCAACCTGTCTTCATTCACTGCCATCATGGCAAGGATCGCACCGGCACCATTGTCGCGTGCTACCGGATCTCTCACGATGGCTGGACCGCCGAACGGGCAAAAGACGAAGCACGACGGTATGGCCTGGGCTGGATCGAATTTGGGATGAAGCATTACATTGACAGCTATTATCGGCGCTACACGTCAAAGGCCGACCCGACGAAATCTCAATCGCTTGAAAATAAGAATCGCGTCGTTACGGAAAGGAAACATTGATGAAAACCAGATTGTCTTGCGGCCTCGCGGCGATCGCGGTCATTGCCTTATCAAGTTTGGTGGTCGATGCGCAGACGCGCGTCTATTTTGCCCGCGGAGCTACCCGAGCGACTGTTCGCGGTTATCTTCGCGGTGCTCGCGACGAAGCGAACTTCGTGTTGCGCGCAAAAGCCGGCCAGCACATGCGGATTGAAATCAGGGGACGTGGCGCGACGCGCGGCATGGTGACATTTCCTTCGGGCCAGGGTGATGGCCAACCGGGCGGCGTAATCTTTGACGGCATTTTGCCGGACACCGGCGATTATGGAATTCGCGTCACTGAAAGCACGATGGCGGACCCGTGGCGCGGCAGTTTCACCGTCATCATCGACGTGGTCTCGCCGGGCGCGAGCAGTGGCAATAGCGATCTGTCGCGTTACGCCGGTAAGTATCCCAGCGAACTCTTTCGCCGCGAACCCGGTCTGAAGACGCGCCTGCGAACTCTGCTCGGTTCGCATTACAAATCCTTTTTCGATCGGATGCAGGTCGAAACTCCGATTGAGAACGACGGCGGCGTTTTAGTAATGCGGGGCTGCATGGCGCATCAGTGCACGATCGAGGAAGGTATTCTGGCGATCGATCTCGGCAATGACACCTTACACGTCGCGATCAAATCCAATAGCCGATACCGGCCGACGTGGAGCGAGCGCGGAACTATTCCCGCGGCGCTGCAACGCGCAATGAACTAATGACAATTGCCCGCTCCAGGCACCGTCCCTCCGATAACCATGTTGGAAGGGGCGCCTCAAGTGCGAGGGCTATCCAGTAGAACCAAAGCCTCCGCTGCCGCGACCTGTATCAGAAAGACTATCAACCCAGATTGCGTCTGGCGTAACTATTTTTTCGATGATCAATTGACAGATCTTACTCTTCTTGGCCAGCTCGATTGTCTCTGCCCCCGTGTTCAGAAGGAGACAGCCAATCTCACCGCGATAATCCGCGTCGATAAGTCCGGCGAGCACATCCAGGCCCTGGGTCGTCGCGAGACCGGACCGCGGAGCCACGCGCCCATAAAACCCTGCGGGGATCGCCACGGCCAGTCCGGTGTGCGCGAGAGCACGCTGGCCCGGCTCTAATGTCACGGCTTCGATCGAATAGAGGTCCAACCCGGCCGACGATGAACTGCCACGCGTTGGGAGAGTGGCGCGCGGATCGAGCCTCTTGAAACTCAAAGGCTGTGTTTTCGATTCCATGAAACCACTGAAGGACTATGTCTGACCGGTGAATTTGCGCGCGTAAGTTAACTCGGGGAGATCGGGATCGGCGTCCTTCCATGTTTGCAGGAATCGCTGGTACTCAAGCGAAGCCTGGTCCCGGTCGCCCTTTCGTTCATAGGCCTGCGCCAGATAATAATGAGCCAAAGGATAATTCGGATTGGCCGCGAGAATCCGCTCATATTCCCTGATGGCTTCGGCAAAGTTACCGAGGGCGACGTATCCTTGAGCTAAACAATCTTCCCAGGTGTCTATATTCCATCTGGCGGGATCTCGACGAAGGGCATCCTTGAAATTTTGAATAGCCTGATCTCCGTTTCCCTGATTCAGCAATATCAGCCCGTCGAAATAGTAGAGGCTCCTGGCGCTGGTTCTCGCGCCCCGTTCGGGAATGGCGATTCTTGATTGCTTGATATTTTCCGCTACGCCATTTTTGCCCCTTTGCAGTGCCAGTAAGATCGATGTTCCGACATACGTCGGTTCGTACCTGACTTCCATTTTCGCCGCCTGCTCCGCTTGAAGCAGCTGACCTCTCCGCAAGTAGATGGTTCCGATGGATCCGTAACCGCGCGCGCGTTCCGTGTCCGAAGGCGCAACCCTGATATATTGCTGATACAGCTTCACAGCCTGATTGTAGCGACCCGTTTGAAAATAAGCGTTGGCCAGGTGAACCAGAGCAACTTCAAAGTCTGCATCGAGCGCCAGGGCGCGGTTGTACTCGGCAATGGCTTCCGGATAGCGTCCGGCCCATTGCAAACTCATCCCCAGACTGTCGTGGGCATTTGCCTCATTCGGGGCCAGTTCGACATAGTGCTGATGCATCGCGATCGCCTCATCGTGTTTGCCGAGAGATGAATACAGGGTACCGAGTTCGTTGTAGATGTCTCTGGACTCGGGATCAATCGTCAGTCCCAGTTTGAGGACGTCTATGGCTTCGGCATTTTGACCTTCACCTGCCAGCAGATGGCCCAATCTCAGATGCGCATCTACTTCGAGCGGATAGTTGGCTGTGATTTTCCGGTAAGATCGGATCGCTGCCGGGTAATCAACATTCGCAATCTCATACCAGGCCGTAATCAGTAGTTTGTCTTTGTCGGTCAACCGCTCTGAAAGTTGAAAGGCCTTTTCCAGATAAGGCTTGGCCCGATCAGTCTGATTCCAACGGACCGCAAAGACGTAGCCGATCCTCGCATAGGCCATCGCAAACCTTGGATCAAGGGCGATAGCTTTTTCGAGCAAGGCAACCGCGTCCTTGTTATGCAGGGACTCGGCTTTCTCGAGCGCAAGCGAATAGCAACGGTAAGCCTCCAGATTGCTGGTCATCGCTTGCGACAAGCTCTGTGCGTGCTTCAGTTCATCGGACGACGTTCCCAGTTGCGAGGCGAGTTTCAACGTCAGTAAGTCGATCTGCGCCGGAATCTGATCCAGCTTGTCGAGGTTAAGACTCGCAGTCTGCAAAGTCTGCCCCGTGCGCGCATCATGAAGGCCAACGTCAATCCGCAACTTCTCACCAAATCTCGCAAAGGTCCCCAGCACCACAGTATCAGCGTGGCTCTCCCGGGCGACCTTCAACGCAACATCAAAGGGAATCTTGTCCCCTGGCTTCCAATCATTTCGTTCCAATAACAAATGCAGTTGTTCGCGATTGACCGCAGTCAGCGAACGCGAACGGGAAAAATCAGTGATGAACATGTCAGCCAGACCGGCGGCGAGCCAGTCAAGGGCGCGATCATCGGAGACATTCTCAAAGTACAGGACGGCTACGGTCTTTTTGCCGGAAGGATTCGGAAGGGGTGCGGTCGCCGGCCCTTCTCGGGCGAGCGTGGATTTCGATTGGATGTAGAAATACAGCGGGACTGCGGCCAGAACCGCGAGACTCAGCGTTGCGACTATGACTCGGCGACTAAGCAAGTGACCGATCTCGATCTTGAGTCCGGCGCTCTCCTCGATCGCGATAGTTACTTGCTCGGAAGAACCAACGTCCTCCAGTTCTCCGATAAACCGGTAGCCGCCTTTGGGAACAGTCTCGACAAAACGCGAGCTCCGCGAGTCGTCACCAATCGCCCGGCGAATCTTCCGCACGCATTGGACCAGTGAGTCCGGGGTTACCTCGGCGTCCTTCCAAAAGTTATCGAGCAGTTCGTCTTTGGAAACCAGACGATGCCGGTTCTCGATCAAGTGAACCAATACATTGAAATCGTGCTGTGATAGACGAACTGGCCGCTCGAGGTCTCTGCTGTCCCTTCTGACACAACCTTTGAGCGAGTCGACCTCAACGTCGGCAAACCGGTAAACGTGCGTTTGGAGCTGTTCCATAACCAATGATTATCTGGCCCAGCCAAGAATTCGGCGAAAGATCGTCTTTTGTTCGTTACTGCGCGGCGTGGTTTCAACTAAAACAACGGCTCGCGCAGATGCAATTAACAGAGGGATTAAGAACCCTGAGCCCGGAGAGCTGTTGCAGCGAACGGGCGAAATTATAACACGGGACAAAGCCAGGCAAATGCTATCGAAGAAGGGCCTAACAGTCACCATTGCTCGGGTGCGCCGCCAGACAATTACCGTTCTGAAACCAGCCATGCGCGCCCCCTGCTCGGCCTGTGGGTGCGAAGTTGACGCGGTTTCCAGACCTCAGGCCAAAGCAATACTGGGCATTCGGGATGGCCCGTTGAACGAATTGCTCGCCGGTGGGGAAGTCCACGCGATTCCAACCTGGGGACGACAGTTGTGGGTTTGCAAGAATTCATTGTTCAGAAAACAGACTGAAGAGTAGCCGCAAAAGCTCGTTGAGCTTTCCACTCTGACTGAGGAGACCTTCATGAAAACGATCAGGACATCTCGTGGCGCCATGTTTGCCGTCATCATTTTACTGGCTGCGACCTTCTACGTCGGCCATTCAGCCACCGCTTACTCACAGCAGAAACCGACTTTCGTGGTGCTCTACCGCACGACGCCGCCGCCTGATGATCCGAATGAATGGGTGATAGTAGTGCCGTCCGACTCCAACTTTTCGGCGTTATATGCAGCAGGATTTCATCCCGTCCCACCCTCAGGCCCCGGAGTCTTCTACACCTACACCGAGGCCGGCACAGCCGCCGATAACTTTGTGGCAGGAATGTTTACAAGGGTGTGTCGCAGGGCCTTTTCAGTCTTCTATCACGGCATCACGGGAGAACAGCGCGTGGTGGAGGACTTTGCCGAAAAGCCATTTGGCTTTCATCTCAAACAGGGCGGACTCTGTCGCGCGGAAGCCCTTGCCATGATCGGTACCCCCATGACTTACACTTTGTTGGGAAAACCCGGCACCAACGTACCCGTCACAAATTCTGGCTTTGGGTCACCGGTTAAGCCTACGCCCCCAATAATTCCACCAAAGGGCCCCGTCAAACCTCCAGTAGTTAGCGAAGTACAACGCGAAGTGGAAGAGCCTCCCGTTAAGCCGCCATCCGGCGGCGGGCAGCCGCCGGTGGTCGAAGAGATACCGGAGAAACCAACCAGCAGTGGCGGTAGTAAACCACCTCAGTCAACGACACCGGTAGTCGAGGAGATACCAGAGGTGCCGGGTACAAAGGCTACCCAACCGCCGACTCAACCGACCCCCTCGACTTCGTCGATTGATACTTCCGGCGATTGGGTGGTCGTGTGGAACTGGTCAGTCACGACTGCTACCTTCGTCGGAAAGCTAACGGGCGGCGGAAGCCAGTTTAACTACCAAGGCAGTCTTGAAGGTGTAACAGGAAACAACCAGTGGAATCCGCCGAAGGACTCGGCAAAAATTTCCTGTTCGCTGAGCGGACAGCCAGATTCAGCCGGCAAGATGAGTTGCACGGCGACTTTTCCTGACAGTTGGCAGGGCGAAGCCGAGGGGACGATCCAGGTCATGTCATATGGCGAGAAACGAAAGTTTGCGTTTAAAGGAAGAGGGAACGGAAACGTAACTGGGTATCCGCCGGCTCACATCGCTCACCTGGATCTGAAACCCAGGAATTAACCGAGGCCTTCGGAGTTTGAAAACCATGAATCACAAAATGCTCTTCGTCGTCAGTGTCATCTGTTTCGCTTGCTTCACCTGCCTCGGGCAGAGTTCTTACATGGGACTGACGCCAGGCAAGAGCACCAGAGCAGATGTTGAAAAAGTTCTCGGTCAGCCCGCGAGTCAGGTGACTGAGAGACTGCTTGAGTATCGCGGCGATGGAAAGCAGATCTATGTCCAATACAGTAAGGACTCTCCCACTGCTATCCGAATACAGTTGATCCTTAATCCGTCCTCTCCGCGCTCGGAGATCCTTGCCAGAGAACGTCTGCCTCAACTGGCCGACATTCGCCGCCCAAACAAGAAGGGACAACTGGAGGAATACTTCGCGAATCCTCGCTACATCGTACTAACCTACGAAGGTAATTCGCAGACCCAGGTAAGCCAGGTCGGCTATTACAGCCGCCAACTTTTTGAGAGCGCAACGCCCGAGTTGCCTGGAAGTCCTTCTGCTTCGCCTGCGACGACGCCGGCGACACCTGGTACGGAAACTCGTCCGGTTGATATTCCTTCGCTCAATGCCAATGTCGTGTCTCTGCGTTTTTACGTCGCAGGAACAGCCCTCACGACTGAGAGCAGGGAGTACAAATCTCGGTTTGCCAAGTCAGAGACCAGACGCATTGGATATGAACTCATCCTGCGGCATTCCGCTCCCGGTCATAGAATTGAATATTCAATTGAGTCGGTTTGGCACCATGATGGCGCAATTCTTCATACCCACAAATTCGATCTCGGGATAGAGCCTGACTGGATACAATCCACTCCGGTTTTAGCTCTCGGTTGGGATGAACCTGGAAACTGGCCCATCGGATCGTATTTGGTTGAATTGTTTATCGAGGGACGAAAAATCGCGTCCGCGTCGTTTGAGGTTTACTGAGGGCCGGCAAGGCCAAACGACGGACGTAGGACGTGCGACTTTGAAATTAAAGCTTGACCGTTTCGGATGCGGTGCACTTCTCAATCATTCACGCCAATCTCAGTAAATTTGTAAACGCCTTCAACCTTTCCAAAGACAAAGATCTGCTGACCGCAAAAGATCTCGTAAGCATCCTGGTCTTTGATTGGTTTGGCGCGCGCAAAGCAGCGACGCACCCGCGGAGTAAACAGCGAGCTGTACTGCTTGATGAAACCCGCCCGATCTTGATCGTTGCTATCCAGCAGGAACGGGAGTTTCGTCATGTCGGCCACCGCATTCTTATCGCTGCGCGCAACGGCCGCTTTGAACTTGATCCAGAACGCGCTGAAGGCAGGATCGATTTTGACGCCGCGACCCTGAGCCCAAACTTGCGGCAACCCGCCCAGCAAAAGCATCGCTAGCACGCCAAGAGCAACAGGTGTCCTTTTCAATTGCATCATTCTGTCACCTTCTTACAAGTCACCCACCCGCTAACGCAGGTGGTACTGACAAGAACCAGCTTCACAGACGCGAATATGTCAGCCCGGTTTGTCCCTGGTACTTGCCACCGCGATCTTCGTAACTCACGTCACAGTCTTCGTCTGATTCCAGAAAGACGACCTGACCGATGCCTTCGTTGACGTAAACGCGCAAGGGAAGGTCGGCGAGATTGCCGAGTTCAATTACCAGCCGACCGATCCAGCCGGCCTCGAGTGGCGTCGTGTTGACGATCAGCCCGGCGCGCGCGTAGGTGCTTTTGCCCATGCAGATTCCCGTCACGTTGCGCGGCATGTGGAAGGTTTCGATCGTCACACCCAGCGCGTAAGAGTGTGGCGGCAGCAGATAATACTTCGAGCCGTCTTCCGCGGTTTGCAGCGGCGGTTCCACCAGCGAATTTTCGTCGAAGTGTTTCGGATCGATCTCGCGTCCGTAAATCGGCGAGAACACGCGAAAGCCATCGTCGGCCAGACGCATGTCGTAACCATAGCTCGACGCGCCGGCAGAGATGATGCGCCGACCATCTACCTCGCGCACCAGCCGGTCTTCGAAGGGGTGAATAAGTTGCGCCTCTTCGGCCATCTGGCGAATCCAGCGATCTGATTTTACTGTCATGTGATGATTCCTGTCAGAACCACCTGCGGTAGCGGGTGGGTTGGTCTTTCGAATTGCGAGCGCGTCAGAATAAGCGATAACTTGATCCGGCGGCAAGCAGTAAAAGCGGCGGGGGCAAGCCCCCCTTCCTGACTGCGAGTTGCCGAAGCGACCTCTCAGGTTT
>Ga0082335_1000448_pt1 | contig 104308 bp, 104 predicted proteins | sample Subgrocontami58m_FD_72375 | JGI IMG/M metagenome (GOLD analysis project Ga0082335, IMG submission 72375) | Subsurface groundwater microbial communities from S. Glens Falls, New York, USA - GMW37 contaminated, 5.8 m (SPADES assembly) (version 2) ... | reverse complement strand
CAAAAAATAATATTTACAAAATAGAAAAAAAAGAAAAATAAAAAAAGGGGGAAAAAAAAAAACACAAAAAAAATATGGAAAAAAAAAAAAATACCCGGGGGGGGGGGGGGTGGAAACCAGACAAACCTTACAAACAAAACCATTTTTAACATCAATGTACACAACAATATTCTGAAGAGCAGCATACAAAAAGGGGAGAGCCTCCTTGCTTTGTATGCAGATGAATACAAATCACATCAAAACCTCCTTGGCAAGCTGGCAAAAAACAGCCATGATTCAGGGGAGGCTGTTTTTTGCGTAAGCGATAAGAAAACAAATAATTCCGACGATTTTATAGCTGATTTTGATGTGGATATTGAACACAAGATAATAAAATTCATAGATTCTATAAAGCTAAAGAAACAGTTTGGCAGAATAATCATTGAAGCGCCTCAAAACAGTTTTGATGGATTGGATAGCCTTATAGAATTATTGCATAATAAGCTTTTGGAATCTATGCATGGAAAATGGACAAGAAGGGATTATAAATTTAAAACAACTGACTTCAAAAATTTCTTTGATTTTTTTATGCTGATTCCAATATCTTCTGTTAATGCAGACAGGATGCAATATCTGGTTAATAAATTTTCAAAAACTGTTGTTTTGGGCGATAATACTATTTTCTTCTGGAATGGGAAGGCTGAAGCAAGGACAATCTCCAAAAATATAAAGGAAGAATTTGTAAAGAATAATTTAAATCATATTATTCCCATGCTTCTTTTTGAAAAGCCGTCCTGTGGCTATGACCTGATTAAAAAAATATTTGAAAATTATGCAGTCTCTGTGCCTCAAAGCACTGTTTACACAATTCTTTACAGCCTTCAGAAAAAAGGCATAATCAATGTTAAAAAACTTGATGATAACAAGACCAAGGTGTTTTATCTAGCTGATGCTGAAGAGGCTAAAAATGAGTTGGTTTCATTCACAGATTTCATAAAACTTTTTTTGAATCTAAATCCGATTTGCAATTTGAAAGATTAATGGTTTAAATAGGTCTGCACAAACTTAATTAATCACAAAGTAAGCCTTTTAGTAAAAAGCTTATCCAAACGCAAAATATAATTAGGAGGTAAAATTTATGGTAGCAAGAACACCAGATGTATCTAATTTGGCCGAAGTCCTTGATCGAGTATTAGACAAAGGGGTAGTTGTCGATGTTTGGGCAAGAGTAAGCTTGATTGGAATTGAAATCTTGACCGTAGAAGCAAGAGTAGTTGTGGCAAGCGTAGACACATTCTTACATTACGCAGAAGAAATAACAAAAATAGAACAAGCAGCAGTTGGAGCACCAGCTTAGGTGCCCAACTACACCACACACTTTATAGCGCCTAACAAAACACAAGGTCAAACCATAAGTTAGGTACTATAAATATAATATTTTGGAGGTAGTTTATGGGAGAAGACGATGCACCAACTTTTATGGCAGAAGATATACCAATTAAATCAAAAGCAGGAAAAGCAAAGAAGATCAAGTCCTTTGAATCAAAATCCAATTTAAGCACTGTAAAAGGCAAAAGACGGAATTATGAAGCCTTTTCAGAAGAACTGAAGGATTATGCTGAGAAAATGGCAGACGCTGTTTCTAAATTGAACTCTGATATAGAAAAACAAAGAAAAGAGAACGAAGCATCTGTAAGAAAAATGAATGCTGGAGTGAAAGAATTGCGGGCTTCTATAGAAGAGAAGTCTGACAGTTTTGCAGCCTATTCAAAGAAGGAGTTCTGGGGGTAAATTATGGGACTAAAACTGATTGCTAATTTACTGTTGGCACTCTTTGTCTTGTTTGCAGGTATAACAGAGTTGTTAGTATTAGCTGGGCAAGGTATTGTAGCAGGATATTTAGGATGGCTTGTCGGAGTATTGGGATTGATAGCTGGAATAGCTTTATTAGTGACTTTTAAGTCGAAAAAATAAATCTAAATTGCCGTATTAACCTCCCCAATGATATTTGACGGTAGGTTCTATCCAAAATTTCCATACTAGGGGACTGTTTCTAAATCCCTTTCTTTTTATTTTATATTGTTTATATTAAACCTCTTCAATGATATGTTCTTTATTTCTCTTCTCATAACTTGACTTGGGGTTTTTACTGGAATGCTGCTATAAGGCAGTTTCAAAGCTGCTTCTTAAGGTACGACAAAACAAAAACTTGCATTTTGGCTTCTTGGATTTGTTTATATATGGCACAGTTGCATGGCTGGCTTACATTATACAGTACAAACAATTGATATAATTGCAGCTTTGCTGTATGGCTTTGGGTCAAGGGCTATAGTAGGGTCTATTTGAAGGCTATCTCAAAAAAAAGGCTGACTATCGTGCACCCTCAGCCTCTTTTTCCATTCTGATTCTTTCTCTTACTCCATGGGATTTGGCGTCGTTGTTTGCAGCTGAAATAAGCTCGTTTGCTATTACATCTGGCAATCCTGTAGGCGACTTGAATGATGAACTATAAATGCCTTGTGTCAGAAGTCGAAGAGCTACGTCTAACCTTCTTTGCGGCGCGGTTATCACTGATTTTCTTGCCATTGAACCACCCACCCTGTAAGCCGCAACCTCTTCGAATAAAGCAGAATTCTCAATTGCTTTTACAAGGATTTGTATTGGGTTTTTGTTTGTTTTTTTCTCGATTATCTCAAAGGCCTTTTTAACAGCAGAATAGAGTGTTGGATTTTGGCCAACCATTCTGCCACTCGTCCTCTTGTGTTTTTTACCTTTGTGTCCAGAAACACCTAGCCTATTGATAAACCTTTCAACAACATGCATGTCGTTTTTGTGGAAGGATACATTTCCATATTTTCCATTAGATCTGGGGACAATTATAGGTTTTAGATTAATTTGATTTTGCAAACCAGCATCGTCTACTTGCACACCTTCATTACTCCATTTGTTGAATAACAAAATTTTTTCGTCAGACATAACTTTTTCTTTCCGTTAACTTGTTTCAAAGAAAACCTTAACTAAAAGAAACACGGGTAAATTTCAGATGTTTCTTTTCTAGTTTTGTATATGTTTTCTTTTGTGGAAGCCGTAAAATTTCTTGTGCTCGGCACAAGAGATGAACGCACATCTCTTGAACTTGCGTTCAAGATTCTGAACCGAAGTGAAGGAAATTTAGGCTCCTTTTTTGATTAAACTTTTGTGACAAAAGCTTATTGCTTTGGTTTCTCTTTTTTACCTTTTAGTAATTCACTTAAACTTACACCTTTTATACTTACTACTTTGTGTTTGACACCGTGCATGGAACCAACTGCGCCACCTTGTGATGCGCCTAAACCCGCTATTGTAACTTCATCATGCTCATCTACAAATTTTACTGCACCTGTTCCTGGAAGGACTGCTGTTACAAGTATGCTGTTTTTAACCAACTGAACTCTGACAGCTTTAATAATTCCTGAGTGAGGCTGCTTTTGTTCTATACCCTTCTTTTTAAGAACTATAGCTTTAGCCATTGGAGCTCCCCTAAGCGGTTTTAGTTTCCATAATTTCAACATCTTTTTCTTTCCTGATCTGGAGTGCCATCTAAATTTAGCTCTCTTTTTCTTCAAATTTCTTGCTGAAAATGTTCCTCCACTTGCCATCTGGAAACCTGCTGGGAAATTGTTTCCGGTTCCCAGCCCTCCTTTAAAACCTGCGGTTCCACATCGTAAACCGCTTAATCTAGTAAATAGTGTTTTAGGTTTATAAATAGTTGCTTTTCATTCTACATCTAACAGCTTCCTGAATATTAGGGTTGATGGGAATGTTATCAGTAAATATAGCCAAAACCATGATAGATAAGAGCCGATATAAGGGATTTCATATGGGGCTTTTGCTGCATGTATAGTAAATATGGGCTTTCCCGCATCCATGGACGGCTTTAGATAAACATCATCAATGGGTATAAACTCGCTTAACTTGTATAACTTTTTATCCACATATACTTCCTGGCCAACGCCTGTTTCCACTGTATGGTTCTCACCTTTATACTTGAAAACACCTTCAGCAGAATTTGTTGCGTTTGTTTGTTGAGGAAAGTTTACAGTTATTTTATCATAATTGGATTGCAGCCAGCTAAAGGCTATTAGAACAACAATCATGGAAACGAACATGGATTTTGTTGAATATTTGAACTGGCCTTTGCTTGCTTTAAACATTTCATTTGAAAGCCTTTTTATTTCCTCTGAATTTCCTGATTTTCTGGCCTCCTTTATCTGTGTTTTAAAACTAGCCACTTTCTGTTTTGTGGCTTTTACTTCTTTTTGATTTGTTAAAAACTTTGTTAGAAGAGTTAAAATTAGAGATAATATAAGCGAAAATATTAGGATATCGAATATAGCAGACATAAGTAAAGTTAGAAGTCCAATTTAAATAGACATTTCAGGCTTTGACTAAGACACTGTTTTGTTTTATTGGTTGTAATGTAGACCTTATAGAATCTTGTATATCCCTTATTGCAACTGCTTGATGGACAGGATTAACTGAGATCACCTTTAGTGCTGTGCCGAAAGAGGAGGAATGACGAATTCCATATTCTCTGTTGATTTTTTGCTGGTTTTTTAACAACGCTCCTTGTGTGTGGTTTTTAAGGGACTCTTCTGGATTTTCTAATAGCACAATCACGTCAGGTTTAAACAATTTGAAAAATCTGTCTGTTAGCAAAGGAATGAAACCGGATTTTGTGTCAAGTGTGTAATAAGATTCTATAACAACATCAGAGTTGGCTGATCCATTTGAATTAAGTGACTCAAGTTTTTTGTCCAATTCATCGTAAAGAGATAGATACACATCTTGCAAAGATCCGTTGCCATCGAAGGTTCTTAGCGCAGTTAGTTTGTTAAGGTTTATGTGGCTGATTTTGCCATTCATCATTCCCCTTATGGCTGCCTCAACAAGGGAGGTTTTGTGCGTTTCCTTTGTTCCTACAACAAGTATTTTCCTCATAATTTCATCGGATTGATTATATTGGTGTCAACCCTTTATAGCTTTGGTATTATTTATGAATTTTTTTGAAAGGGCTGATGTTATTATATTCTAAACAACTTCTTTAGTGGTCCTGGAACATCGTCTCTGTGCTGTGATGTTATCTGCTCGTAAAGTTGTTGGACTATCATTGTGGCTAAAAGGATTCCTGTGCCTGTTCCTATTGCGCCTGTTAGATCGGCATATGCTGCAAGAGCCCCTATCGCCGCACCACCTATTACAGTCAGGGATGGTATGTATCTATCAAGAACACCTTGTATGATTCTAGGATCTCTTCTGTGACCTGGGATATACATGCCTACCGACTCTATCTGATCAGCAACAGATTTCGAATCCATGCCTGAAGTATTAACCCAAAACATAGCAAATATTACACAGCCAACAACCATGAACAATGTGTAAGTCAAAGCCCTTATAACATCAGAAAATTCTATTGTTGTCAAACCGCTTAAACCTGTAGATGAAGCTATTCCAAACCAAACAAAACCACCAATTATGGCGAATAATAAACCGACCTTCCATGCTGGCTTTTTGATATATTTGGCTAAAACTACACCTATCAATACAAACAAACCAGCAGTCACCATTGTTCCCACTATCGGTATTGAACTTGGCGGCAACAGGTAGTAAATGATTCCGCCAACCGGATTGCCTTGATTATCAAACACACCTAATATGGAATTGCTTCCTTTCGCCAGCATTCTAGTCATCAACTGTATATTTGCAAGCAGAGCCGTGACAAGTATGACTGGCATGACAGACGTGTAGAAAAATTTTAGAGGCCATCTTCTACCAAACCCGCTCAAGGCTCCAAATGCTAAGGGGACTTCCACCCTTATCAACTGCGTGTATACAACCAGAATCACAACTAGAACAGTCGCTAGCGTTGGTAATAAACCCTGCAACAGCGCTTGGACAGGATCTGTACCCATTGTTAATATAGCAAACGGTATCCTTCCTACAGGCGGCTCCCCTGCATTAGGGAAACATGTATCTATTTGTCCTGGTACACAACTTGCTGTTAATGGGTTGAATAATCCTAACATCATTTGTTGGGAGACTCCTGCAACTATAAACAATCCAACACCTGAACCAAATCCCCACTTAGAGATGATTTCATCTAAGAATATTACAAGGATGCCACCCATAGCTATTTGGAGCATAACTACGCCTTGTAGGCCAGGTGAAGAGGGTATTGCTCCGAAAGAGACGAATATATAAGCCTCGACTATAGAGAAAAATATGGCTAGTAACTTTTGTGTACCCTGAAACATTGCTTTGCCGCGTTCTGATTTCAAATCCCACGGTATTATTTTTGACCCTATCAACAACTGCAGAATTATGGATGCTGTGACTATTGGACCGATACCCAACGTGACCAAACTGCCAAAACTAGAACCTAATACTATCTGTAAGAATTGAAGGTTTGAATAATCAGCTCTTGGCACGCCATAAACCAAAAGGTTTGACATCAAGAAATAGAGGAAAAGTATCAAACCAGTCCACTTAAGTTTTGACATGAAACTTAGTTTTTGGATAGGACCAGTTACACCAGGTAATTTCTTCAGAACACCCAAATACTTATCGTCAAAACCCATAGGCTACCAATCAGCCTCTAAACAAGCCGATTAATTTATAATTTATAGCAAACTGGTAATATTAATGTATATGGACTGGTCACAATTTGATAGGGGAGTATTTTTGCTGAATGTTTTGGGTATTGTATACAACCCAAAAACGAAGAAGATTCTGATTGGCAGGAGGGAAGATGATCCATTTATCAAGGAGCTTGAATGGTGTTTTCCAGGCGGAAGGCCTGCATACAAGGATGATTTGGAGCATTATTTGAAGCATGAAATCAGGATCAAAACAGGATTGGATGTGGAGGTAGAGAGACTTGTCTTTGCAAGGACTATTCCTGAAAACAGGGAATTTCTACTTTTGTACTATTTGTGCAAACAAGTTAGTGGGGAAGAAAATGCCGGAGAAAAATTTGTTGAGATAAAATGGATAAAGCCCACAGAAGTCAAAAAATATTTTACAACTTCTATTGACAGGAGACTGATGGATTTTCTGGAGAGGCTGTAATTTCTGTTCTCATCTGTAAAAATTGATATATCATTGACTATATACATATCCGTCTTCAATACAAACATTTAAATACCTACACATAATATAAATAAATACACATAATATATGTTTTGTGGGAGGTCTAATATATGGCAACTTTAACATTGGCTGTGCCGGATGAGATGAAAAGGGAGATGGATTCTTTTCCAGAAATGAACTGGTCTGAAGTAGCTAGGCAAGCATTCATGCAAAAAATCGAAGATATGGAATTTTTGAGGAAATTCAAGGAAAAAAGCAAGATTACAGAATCTGATGCAATGAGATTGGGAAAGGAAGTCAGCAAGGATATAAGCACCAAATTACGGAAAATGGCGAAGTGATATGGATCTTGTAGTTGACGCCAATGTCCTTTTTGCAGCCTTGATTAAAGACAGCTTCAGTTACAACCTTTTGTTTAGCGGAAAGTTCCACCTGTTTGCCCCAGAGTATATTTTTACAGAATTTGAAAAACACAAAATAGAAATTATTGGAAAAACAGAACGGACAGCAGATGAATTCTTTCGGTTAGTTGAAATTCTTAAAAGAAGGATCATTATCATTCCATTTGAAGAATTGGTTACTTATGTAGAAGAAGCGGAAAAAATTTCCCCTGACCCCGATGACATGGCTTATTTTGCACTTGCACTGAAACTAAATTCTGCAATCTGGAGCAATGACAAAAGATTAAAAGGTCAGGATAAAATTAAAGTTTATAGTACATATGAATTGGCTAAAACGGATATCTTTTATTAAATAACTTTATAATCTCTCTGCAATTTTTTTCTGCTTCCTTCTTGCAATCCTTAAGTGTGAGCAATCGCCTTTTTTGTTCCATTTTTTCTATAACCTTCTCAACTGCTTCTTCAAATGGGACGTGCCTTCTTCCCAATTCATATAACCAAATCAAACTTCCTTCAACTGTTACGAACTTGAAGCACTCTGCGTTTTTTACAACTTCTGCGATTAGGGATTTTGTTAGAACTTTATCGTGGTGGGCTTCAATGGAGTTTAGTATTATGTCTTGCTCTTTTTGGTTTACACACCATTTATTCAAATATGGTTTTACAAAATTAGAACTTAGCTTTGGGTGGTTTTTCTGGACTTTACCTTTCCATACATTGCTAAACACAACATGGGCAAGATAGAGGGAAGTTAAAACCAACCTTTCATTAACATTATATTTTTTCGAGAGCTCTCTGCCTTTTTTAATAGCAAGTTCTGTTAGAAGCCACGAAGGAGATTTATTTTTAATAGTTTGTTTATACATTAATTGTCTGGAGTTTTCTACTAGGTTCATAGACTATTATTAAGTTAGAATATATTTAAGAATTATTTTCCTTCCTCAGAAACCGCGGCTTGGTCTTTTTGTTCCCCATGCCACCATCTTCTAAAACTTTGGGAAATAGTCTGGCCTATAATAGAAGTTGTTCTATAAAATTCCTCGAAAACATTAGTGGACCACGTTTCATATGCTCGTTTCTTAAATTCTTTTGTGGCCACTGGATCGCCGTTGATGTAACCGATTAATAAATCATCTGTTTCTCTAAAAGGATCGGAGTATTTTCTCATATTATTCTTTTACAGCCTTACCACCAGCCTTTTCTATTTTTTTTGCTGCGCCAGCTGAGAAAAATCTGGCTTTGATTGTTAGTGGTTTTGATAGTTGGCCTGCAGCCAGTACTTTGTCATATCCAAAATCAGAAAGATTAATTTCGCTAGATTTGGCTAGCTTAGAAATGTCCCTTAAGTTTATTGCTTTTATGGGGCCTATTATGCCTCTTTTCTTTTTGCTAGAAAATCCTTTTTTACCGCCGATAAGGCCTGGCTCATATTTGAAAATCCAGGACTTTTTTTGTTTGAAAACCCCTGCATGGCCTGTCCCGCCCTTGGATCCTGAGCCTCTATGTTGTGCTTTTGCTCCATAACCGTGCAGCTTGGATCCCCTCATCTTCACTCTTTTTTTCCTTTTTGTTACCATTCTATTCACCACCAAAAATTCTAAATGTTTTCTTTTTAAGATCCATTTCCAAACTAAATCTTTCATTAAGGTATTTTATAATTTCCATGCCCAAGTATGTTAGCGGGTTTTGGGCAGGGCAATCAAACTCACAAACAGAAAGACCAGCAAGTGTCCTATCTGGGTGGGTTTTTGGATTTCCAGGTATTACAATGTCTGTTTCACCCATTCTTCCTCTGCCGATACCGGCTGCAAAAATATATGATTGATTTTCCTTCACTTTTCTGATAAGTCCTCCTTTTGCCAAATAATCAAAGTCTCTTTCTGGTAAAGCAAGGCCCCTATTGATTCCTGTGTCAAAGAGAGCTGTTCTTGGTTGACTATCTCCACTAATTTTAAATCTGATATAAGCTCCGGGTCGCCCGTCAACTATCTCCATAAACCCCTCTACAAATAATTCCTGTTGGGCTATTTTAAGTTCAGTCATATCAAATCATCTTCTCCAACAGCTCGTTTATTTTTTCTCCTCTGTAGCCCATATCGCCGCGAGGGAAGGGTTGCTTTATTGAAACTAAACCTTTGTAAGCTGGATGTAGCCTGATTGGCACTTTTATTCCTAAATCTCTAAGCTTAGAGCCGTTTAATAGTTTGTTTGCTGCCTCCTTTGATTTATTCTCGTCCAATTTTTTTTCTCCTTGCTCTCTTGCTCTTTTGGATAAAAGCTTTTCAAGGGTTTCTTTGCTCACCTCTCCCCATGTTATAAAAGATCTAGACTTCTTTAACATGCCATCTATCACTTTTGTTTTTTTGAAAAGGTTGCAGTTATTGATTCTCTTTAGGTTAAGCATGATCATTGTGTCTTTTATCTCTTTGTTAATGTTAACCTGTCCCTTTAACCTGATTACAGCAAATAAATCTGTCATAATTTATGGAAACCTACGGTTTCGTGTGCCACAGCACGCGAGATGAGGCACATCTCGTGAGCCAAAGCCTCACGACCCATCCCTCCCTTACATTTACTCATAATTTTATCAATTCCCCTTTAACCTGGTTCAGTACATGCAAGGCTTTAAAAACAGCAAAGACAAGGTTTATTCTTGTCCCTGTTTGACCATGTGTTTTAGCCCACACATCCTTTAGGCCAGCTAGTTTTAGAATTTTTCTGGATTCGGCATCAGCTACAACACCAACACCTTTCGGCGCTGGCAAAAGGCTGAATGTGACAGACCCGTGTTTGGCTTCTACTTTGAATGGAATTGAGTGGTTTGTTTTGCAACCGCATTCCCAGCTACCACAACCCCTTTTTATGCTAATAACATTTAATTTGGCCTGCTTGACTGCCTTTTCGATTGCAGCCCTGTGATCTGTTCCCGATTCCTTAGCCATGCCTATTATCCCGTTTTCATTACCAATCGCGACAAGCGAGGACATGCTGTATCTTCTACCAGATTTGTGCATTCTTGTTGTTATTCTTGTTGCTGTTCTTTTTGTGCCGCCGCCTTTTCCTGGACTGCCTCCCACATAGATTATTTCCTGCTTTAGGTTTGGAACAAGATAATCAACAATTTCTGGCTCTAAAATTAATTCTCCTGCAGAAATGACTTCATCCAACGATGTGTATTTACCGTTAAGAATGTCTCTGCCTAACTTGGTTTTTGGTATCCAACCACCTGTTTTTTGAGGCCCCTTTTTAACTTCTTTAGGTGTTTCTTTAGGTGTCGCTTCTTCCGCTTTTTTTTCTTGAACTGCTTCTGCTACTTCTTGAACTGCTTCAACTGAGTCTGCTGCAATCTCTTCTTCCAACAACACTTCTTTTTCCAGTTTTTCTTCACTTGCCATATAGTATAATAAGTCAATGACTATTCTGAGTATTAGTATAATAAATATATATAGGTATTTAAAAGTAGGTTGCGAGGCTAATCGCCTTTATATCTTCTCCTTTTGCTTATTTCTTCAAACCTTTTTAGCACTTCTTTGTGTTTTGCGTACTCGAGATATCCATCTAAAAACCCCTTCCACACAATATCCAGGACTTTGAAGTGTGTGGATTTTACAGCTTCATACAATAGATAAAGGTCTGTTGCCTGGTCTTCAACTTTCGCAGAGTTTTTTCCAAGGCCGAAATCTATTAAGTATACACAATCTTTGTGAAATATCATATTAGAGGTTGTCAAATCCCCGTGAACAAGGCCCGCTGAATGGAGTTTGGCTACTGTTGAACCAATTTGTTTTGATATTGATTTTAATTCCGATTCCTTTTTTTGGTTTAAAGTGTCTTTTAACTTGTCGCCTTCTAAAAATTCCATCACGATTTTGAAATCAGTTGCATCAAAAACCTTTGGCACAGAGACACCATTTCTTGCAGCCCTGTCTAAGAGGCTGACTTCTGTGTTTGTCCTCTCTTTCCTCAACTTTTGGTCTATTTGCTTAACTCTATATTTTTTTTCGACCCTTTCTTTAACCAAAAGTTTTCTTCCTTCATTTTCTTCGATGTATAAAATGGCTTCGGCTCCTTGACTTAAGATTTTCATAACTATAGTTATCTAACCAATTTATCTACTAAATGTTGAATTTTAATGCTATTACCAAGTAGTGATATAAATAAAGCTTTATATACCCTTTTGGATTATAGTAGTTATGAGAGCAGTTGAGTTTTCAGATTATGTTTCTGGATTAAGACAAAGGAATAGATTAGCATTATCAGCTATAGCTAAATACGTACACGATAGATATCCTGTTAGAGCTGAGTCAACTCTTGGAAGTTGGCTAGTTCCTATGGAGGCCGGTGGTGCACATTTTCATAGAGCTGTCTTAGGCACAGAACCCGAAAGAACTGTACTTTTACTTTACTTGGAAGCTTTAGAGCCCGCACAAGAAGAAAGAGGCAGAATTGAAACTCTTATTAGAAAACATAATCCAATTTTTGATTTTAGTTTGCTTGCAGACGTTAAACCTCCTGAATTAACATATGGTGGCAAGTTAAGAGCTCTTCCTTCAGACGAAAGAGAAAGAATTCAGGGTTTGATAGACGAGGCTTATGATAGTTTTGTTGTTAAAAAAGACTGAGCATAAATCAATTTTTCTTTGTTTTAGGTTTTTCAAATTTCAGAGATTCTGAGAGCACACAAAACCTCAAACCCGCCTCAGGATGTTTATCCCCACATATTTTTCCATCATCAAAAACGTGCCCTAGATGCTGTCCGCATTTTGCACAGACTATTTCTGTGCGGATCATGCCAAAAGAGTGGTCGTCTTTAGTTTCTACAGCAAGTTTATGTTTCTTTGAACCCGCGGGCCTTTCTTTCTGAAAGAAAGGGGCGCATTTTCTGAAACTTGGCCACACTGTGCCGGATTTGAATTTGGATTCTGAATCAAAAAGATTGGCTCCGCATTTTGAACACTTGTATACTCCATTTTCCCAATTCTCTGTGAATTTTTCCATGTTAAAGATATTGTTGAAATTCTTCTCTGTTCATTTTAATTTCTTTCAGTATTCTTTGAAGTAGTGGGGGAGCAATTTCCCTATTTCCATGAAACGGTATAGTTGTGTATCTTCCATCTTGATGTAAATAGAAAACATGGCTTCCTTTTTGTCTCATTGGTTTGAAGCCGATATTTAGAATAATTTTTTCTAGTTTGTGTGGAGAAATAGGTGATAGTTTAGTCATTTTTGCCTCTTGATTTTTAAAATTTAATAGCTATGCTGTCACTTCTATCTGTTGTATGCCAACAAATTGAGGCAGTTTAATTTTGTGTTCTTTTCCAGTTTCTAGGCAAAGCTCTATAACTTCCTTCATGTTTTGCATAAGCTCGTCTAAAGTTTCACCTTGAGTATGGCAACCAGCAAAACCAGGCACTTCGCCAACATAAAGATTTGTATCAGGATCCTTTTCTATAACTACTGTGAAATTGTATTTTTTCATATAATAGTAAATTAGTTTTCTGTTTATAAATACGTTTACAGGATCATTCTATTCCAAAGTGTCTTTCAAGCAAAAACAAAAGCTCAGGATGAAATTTCTCTCCTTTATTTATCATTTTTTGTATGTTATCCATACTGAAAAACTTTACTTGCTCAACTTCTTCTGGATTTATTTTGAAAGGACCGTTATACTTTCCCTTAAATGTTATTAGTATTTTTTTCATTCTGGTTTGTCTGAATTGATCTACATATAGATCTTTGTAGGCAAATGTAATATCAGTTTTTATTCCTAATTCTTCTTTCAATTCCCTTAATCCAGCTGCCTCGGGCGTTTCTCCTGATTTCACGTGGCCGCCTGCAGATGTGCACCAATAACTAGGACAAAAAGAAACTTCTTTGCTCCTAAGCTGAAGACACATTTCACCTTCACTATTAAAAAGAATTACATGAACTATTCTATGTGGAAGAAGTTTTTCATAAATCTCTGAGCGCGGCGCTTTCCCCACAACTTCATCTTTTTCGTTTACTATATCTAGAAATTCCATATTACAAATTTATCACACGTTTTATTTCTTCAATAACATCAGTGGCGACAAGGGATTCGCCGAATTTTTTTGTAGCTAAGTCGCCCGCAGCTCCGGAAATATAGGCTGCCAAACATGCTGCTGTGAAAGGTTGAATATTTCTAGCTAACAGAGCTCCACAAATACCAGCTAACACATCACCTGTCCCGCCTTTTGTCATATATGGATTTCCTGTCTTGTTTTCGAAAGCTCTGATTCCATCTGAAATAATATCAATATGTCCTTTGAGAAGTATTGTACAGTTTAGTTTTTTTGCATAAGTTTTTACTAATTGTTTTCTCTCTTGTATATTTTCAGAGACCTGTTTACCGGAAAGTATTTCAAATTCCCCTGCATGTGGTGTCAGGACAAAATTCTTGCCCAATTTATTTGGTAAAAACTTCAAAGCATCGCCATCGACAACGGAAGATTTTTTTGTTTTCCACATTAATTTGCAGAGGCTTGATGACTTTTCACCTAAACCATTCCCGAAAATAATGGCATCTGAATCGAAGTTTACAATTTCCTTGAAGTGTTTACTGGTTAGAAAGTCCCCTTCTAATGGGCAGGTAATTAAATTTGGAGAGAAGGAAGCGGCTATATCTGCCGCCCTTTTAGGAGCAGCTATATAGACTAAATCACAACCGCTTTTTAGGGCAGCTAAACCAACAAGAACTGGCGTGCCTGTATACTGTTTGGACCCACCAACAACAAGTATTTTCCCAAAGTCGCCCTTATGTGACCAGGAATTTCTTTTTTTATAAACTTCCTTTAGAATAGCCTTAATTTGCATGTTTTATATATGGGCTGGGTAATTATATTATATGGGTAAAGACGATGGTAGGGGCAAACTCGAAGTAATAAGGGATGTTCTGGTTATAATCGTTTGTTTGGTTATATTGGCCTCGGTTTTTGTTGGTGGTTTCCTAGCCATGAGATATGGACCACAAGTCTATAAAGTTGTTTCAAGTGCTTATGGGGTTGTGAGTGATCTAACATCTACTGTATCTAATTTAGGTGGTTCTGCAAAAGAGTTCATCAGCACAGGTTCGAATAATGCAGCTTCAAACCCTGATCTCTGCTCAGACCTTTTAGCTGCTCAGAACGCGTTTACTTCAGGAGATGCTGCCACTGCATCCGCAAAATTAAGTAGCGCTGAAACCGCTGCAAGATCTAAGGGTTTAACCAAAGTTGTTAAATTACTTGGCGACGTTAAGAAGGCAGTGAGTGACGGGAATACACTTGGTGTTTTGTCAGCCAGAACAGCTTTAAACAATGAATTGGGATGTGAGTAGCCTTTTTTGAAAGTTGATAAATCTTGTGGTTAATAATAAAGATGAGTAGTGAAGCTAATTATACAAGACAACAATGTTTTGACGCAATAGAAGATTGTGAAAGACGATTAGAGGATTTAGATTCATTGATTGAATCGTCAGATAGATTTATAGCTCTTTCTACTCGGAGAATTAGTGGCTATCTAGATAGAATTGTTGAATTGAGGACAGATTCTAAATATATAGATAATCAAAAAGAACTTGTAGCTTCTGTGAGGTTGTATAGAAAGGAGAATGAGCGCCTTAAAGAACGAGTTGCAAAAATGAACAGGTATCTAGGAGAGATGGAGGCATTAGAAAGAGATATGAGAGTCTGGCAGTTAGTTTCTAAAGCTGTTTAAGTTTTAATTTGTCTGCTTCTGGAACATCTTCTTCTGAAACCGGACTAACAAACTCTTGCCATATTCTTCTTGTCATGTCAAAATCTGTTTCTTGTATTGGCTGAAAAGTCACCGGACTTATCCAGGATTCTGGATACATTACTCTTAAAACAGGGCCTTTAACAGAAACAATTCTTCCATAGTCGTCGGGGACTCTTGTACGCACAAATTGGCCTTGTTCAAACCTTCCAAGAACATCTTGGACTTCTTGTGTATCAAATGCGTATAGCCTGACAATCTGTTCTATTGCTTTGGTTTCTGCCAAGCCGACTCCTGGCACACCAACTACCAAATCAAACCACTCTGGAAGGCCTTTGCGGCTTACATATGTGATTCTACCACCTTCAAAATCCAAACTAACAATAGGTGTATGGTCGCCGTCTAATAAGCTCACAGAATGGGGTCTTCCGACAAGATATCTGCCTTGTGAATTAGGACTCTTTAAATTTGAATAAACATCATCATTTTCAGAATCATCTAAAAGTACTCCCCTTTCTTCACAAGCTTCTAAAAAAACCCCGTTCATTGAAAATCTCATAGCCAATATTTGATGCCAAATAATAAAAGCTTATATTATACTAAAGTTTGAAATCGGTCCATGGTGGGCTTCTGCGTCTGTGAAATTGACCTTCAGACACATCACTGTCCTTTCTTGCCAACCTCCGGAGTTTTTCCTTTGTTTTATCGTCCACTTCATGTGGTTTTGTTTTTGGACCCTCCCTATACACAACAAAAATATCCGAACCCACTGTTCTTATTGCCCTGACTACAAGAGGCTGTTCTTCTGCGATTAAACCACCCACATAATTTCCCAGATTGCTGGCCCTTCCAATTCCGTACCTCTCTTCATCTGGCACTAGAGGTGAAGAAGCATCTTTTTTCAAAAAGTGCATGTCATATGTACCGTCACCATTTCTTGTTAGAACAATTTCGCGTTGAGTAGGTTCACCACTTACAGCGGAGTCTACTGCTTTAGAACCTTGTGTTGGCATTGTAAACATAGAATCACTTGTACCTGAAGACCATGAATACTTTGGCTCAAAGGACAATCCGTCTCCTTCTGCTTTCACGTACTTTCTCAAATCAACTGTCATATCAACACAATAAAATATTAGAAGCAAGCTTTTAATTTGTTACCATTCTATCTCAACTTCATCTGTCTTTCAAACAAGCATTTATTTCTTTCTATGTCATTTCTTTAATGGTAGATACAGTAGAAGTGAGCAGGTATGCATTCAGGAAGATGATGGTGATAGCTGCGCTTTCAGAAACATACATGGACGGTCGAGTTAGGAAATATGGAGATAGAGTTATATGGAGACCGAGCTTAGAGATTGTTGGTGATGTTTTGGGTGAACAAAACTATATAAGAAATGTGCTTGGTCCAGAAAACTATAATGTTGGCATGCTTCATTGCGATATTCCAGTGGACGAAGTTGAGAAAAAACTTAAGATACCAGACAAAACTAAGCGTATGTGGAATAAGCTATGTGGTGACAAAACCCCCCACATATTTTATGGCACATCATTTTTCCCCAAAATAGAATTGATTGAAAATCCACCAGGATCAAGGATAGGCCAATATCACCTTCACACAGGCGGCGAGAGGGAGCCTTCTTATTTGGATGAAGAAACAATGGAACAAAAACCAGATACGCTTATGGTTGTAGTTGTAAGTGGCGATATAGACATATATAAAAACTCTAAAAGAGTCGAGCACAGAATTGTGAATTCTGGACCAGTACTTTCAAATGAAGAAATAGAAAAAATGGAATCATCTATCAAGGCTCTGAGAAGGAGATTAAACAGAATAATGAAGGATCATGTTATTGTGCCTCACGGGTTTAGCTACTCCCAAATATTTCCTTTCAATAAAATTAATACCGAGGATTATGATGAATTTAATCTGTTATTTGGAAGGGATACACCTACCATTTCACATCAACCTCATCTGCCCTCCATGTAGGATCGATGTCATCTTTTTTTGCATCAAAGTATTTGCAGCCTGATTTTTCCATGACAATGCCGGTCCACGCAATCATAGCTCCATTGTCCATCGCATACTCTTTTGGCACAGAGTAAAAGGATGCGCCCCTTTCTTTACACATTACTCCCAACATTTCTTGGAGCCTCTTGTTCGCTGCAACACCACCTGTCAACAATACTTCTTTTTTTCCAGTGTGAGCAAGAGCCCTTTCAGTCACTTCTGTTAACATTGCAAAGGTTGTTTCTTGTAAACTGAAGCAAACATCTTCTTTACTAACACCAGATTTTATTTTTTTTGTTGCCTCTGTTACAATACCTGTGAAGGATAGATCCATTCCTTTGACAACATAGGGAAGTTCTATATATTTTCCTGATAAAGACAGTTTTTCAATTTCCGGTCCTCCAGGAAAACCTATGCCAACTTCCCTGGCAAATTTGTCAAGGGCGTTGCCTATGCCGATATCTTGCACTTCTCCGAAAATTCTATATCTTCCAGAAACAAGCGACAGGACTTGGGTGTTCCCGCCAGATACATAAAGGATTACAGGATCTTTACAAGGAGTTGTAAGCCTGCCAATTTCTATGTGCGCAACAGGATGATTCACACCAATTATTTTTTTGCCTGTTTTTTTGGATAAGTCCAAGACAAAGTCTTTGCCAAACCTTAGGCAAGGAGGTAATCCAGGACCCTGTGAAAAGGCCAAGGAATCTATATCTTCTATTTTTACCTTTGCAGTTTTCAAGGCATCTGTCAAAACTTTCTCTGAAACTTCTTTGTGATGATTGGCAGCATCTATTGGTTTTATTCCCCAACCTTCTGGCGGTTTGTAGACACTCTTGCAATTAGCCAAAATCTCACCTTTATCTGAAGCTATACCGATGCCGAATGTGTGGGCTGTTGATTCTACACCAAGACACAACATAGCAGATCACCTGTAAATAGAGGGTGGATAGTGCGGTAAGGAGGGAAACTTCCCTTCTTGCGCATACCTAGGCATAACATAGACTTAGTTGAACTAAATGAATATTAATATCTTTTTCTCCAATTTCTGTATGGTTAATTTTAGAGGTAGGTTAAAAGGGGCTTTTGATAGACTGGTAGATGGAAGATATGTTGATGTGTTTTTAGACACGAATCAGGTTTTTCCACCAAGTGGGAGGGCTAATTCCACTGAAGGCCCAATACACCAAGGATACGTCAGTCTAATTGATTATAGAAGATTGACAGAGGTTGATGATCCACAAGGATGTAGGCAAGCAGCTGATTATATCATGGAATTTTCAACGGCATATAGAGATCTTCTTATAGAATTTGCAGCATCACATCCATTTTTTGTTGTTCCGGAAGTGGCTGATGAGTTGAGAAGGTTTGCCCATGCACTAGATAGGACAGCTGAAGATTGGAGAAGAGGAAGTGCACCACAAGATATGGATCTAAGACTCTGGAATAAACTAGTTGAGTTAATAAGGTTTCAGACAAATTATGTTTCAAGACTGGTGTCACCTCAAGGAATATTGACCCCAAAAACAACAGACATGAACGCTCTTTCTCACCCAGGTTATAACATTAGGCAAGACATTGAACAACTGAAGGATTTTATAGGCTCTACAGACTACACACATGATGTAAGGAAGTTGAATGATGGTATAGATATTGCTCTTGCTGCAACTGCAATAGCTAGTTCAATAAGAAGGGATAGAAAATCTAAGGTTTTTAGCAAAGATAGGAGTGTCTCTGACCATGTTGAAAATGCTTTTTTTGAATCTGGAACCACATCAACAATACCAGTTCTAAACAACGGAGCACACGAAAGATTATCTAGAAGATCAACATCTGTTGGTGTTTACTATGTTGGTGTAAAAGGGGATCTTTTTACAAGCACCAATACAGCTGCTCTACAACACGGAGACGGCCGCGTCAGAGAGATAAGAAAAATAAGAATAGAGTCTAGAAGATCGCCAGAACAAGAACCTATTTCTTAACTTCTTTAAGGCAAATTTTCAGAGAAACTTGTAAAAATCTTTGAACTTTTCTAAATCCTTGAGAATTTCCTTGCAAGTTTTTTCTGTATACTTGAATCGCATCTTGCCTATCAATCTGGCTGTTTTTGTATAAAATGGGGGATCGCCGTACTTCTTTTTCCATCGCTGGATATGCTCCAATATTTTCTTTACCGCTTCATGATGCAAATAACCTTGTTTGTGATATTCGAAAAACCATCGATGCAACGCAGCAGGTCCAGTAGCATCGAGCTTGTCTGCATCGAAGACGACTCTATCTTCTATTGCTTCGGGTGATTTGGGATTAGGATCATCTGTGCTATGCATAAGTATTGCATGCGCGATCCTTTCAATCTCGTTTTCTGTGTAACCGCATCTTTTTAAAATCGGCTTACATAACTCCGATCCAATCTGTGCGTGTGTAGGGTCTCCGACTATTGGTATTGCTATGTCGTGCAGCAGAGTGGCTGGAATAGTTATTGTAAGATCCGCTTTCTCTTTTTTTGACAATATTTTTGCCCAATGAACATCCCTCAAAGAATGATCTATATCATGAAGAGCGTCTGGTTTGTGTTCACTATAGTGTTTCTTCAGCTCTTCGAGAACCTTCTTTTGTCTTGGATCAGTAAACATATATTATTTTTAAAAACTTCTATTTAATAGGTTATTAGACGGGTATATCACCTGGATAACCACACTTTCGCAATCTACTTAAGACCTTTTTTCTGTCTACTTTTTCTGACTTTAGGATATTTTCAATATCAGTCAAATCGAATTTACCATCACCTTCCCTTCTAGTCATCGATTTGAAAGCAATAATATCTTCAGGTGAAACAGCCGATATTTTATGACCCTCTAAATCAATTGTTCTGAGGCCTCCAACCATCTCCTCATCAAAATCAAATCTATAAGCGGCATCCCCTACTTTTATTACAATATCAGAAACAACTTCTACATCAACACCATTTATTCTGGTGCAAGCTTTATAGAGGGAAAATGTTCCTTTTACAGGCTGCAACGAAAACTCCTTTGCATAAATATCAACACCTTCTCTTGTTGTTAAAACATCTACATCGTCTAGATTCCTTACACTTCCATAGAAGTATGCTGCTGTGCCAGCAAAAAACCCGTATTTTATTCCAACCTTCCTAAAAAATCTGTCAATCTCAAAAAGAGCTGGCTTGACCTTTTCAAAAGGAAATTCCATAAGTTATTTCTTAACTTCTGTATAAGCGCATTTTCCACAGTAGGAACGGTTTTTGTGTTGGGAAAGCGTTGTTCCAGAACCGCATCTTGGGCAATTCCTGCCTTTTCTCGTTAAAGTGGTTCCACTAACTGAATATGCCTTCCAGATTTTTGGAGTTGAATGTTTCTTGCCCTTCCTTTGCTTCTTTTCTCTTTTTCTGACCTTTCTTCCCTTTTTCGGTGCGGCTGCTTCTTCACCCATATAAAATCGTCAATCACCTTCTCTTTATTTAGGTATATAACAATTTAAATATATGCTTAAGAGGTTTCTTATGAAGATATATGGCTTATTGGCTTCTGTTATCATTGTATTGGTGCTTTTAATATTGGCGCTCCCTTTACTAAAGCCCAAATATGAGGGGAAAACAGTTGAATTCTTAACTGGAAAGGGAAATGTGAGTTTTGGAGTTGAGGTTGCCGATACCCCTGTCAAAAGGACTATAGGATTGATGAATAGGAGTGCACTGAACGAAAAGGTTGGGATGTTGTTTATTTTTGACACAGAACAAATAGTGTCTTTCTGGATGAAGAACACGCTGATACCTTTGGACATGATTTTTATTTCAGCTGGCAAAAAAATAGTCCATATAGAGAGGAATACGCAGCCCTGCAAGATTTTGGATTGCCAGACATACAGCTCTGAAAAACCTGCAAAATATGTTGTTGAGATTAGTGGCGGACTGACTGAGAAGTTGGGGATAAAAGAAGGGGATAAGGCTGAGATATCGTGAAGAACACTATAATTAATATCAGGTATGTCAATTCCCGCCAAACAGATCTAGTATCTGCTCTGCTCTTTTCCTGTTTACAGAACCGAAAACTGGAACCATCAAATTCATAAGAGAATTTTTGCTTGGTCTATAAACACCATCTTTACCATCTTCTAAAACACATCCACCCTTAACAAACCCTATTTTTATATCATCTTCTTCAAGGTTTACAATACTACCAACATCTTCCATTATTCTTTTATAATCATAATAGAATGGGTCTATTTTTCCAACTTCTGCTCCCCACCATCTTCTTGCTTCATCTAAATCCTTCGCACAATTTGGATAACCATACATCACACCCCTATTACTTATCATTGTTTCTGTATACTCGTCTTGTAATCCGAATATGGCGTGTGCTGTTTCGTGTATAAATTGGGGTCCACTACCGCCGACAATCGTGATGTTTGGAATATTACTAATATCAACCTGTGCCCATTCTGGGATCTGGAACTCTTCAATTATTATAGGAACTGAGTTTCGTGAAACTCCAAACATTATACTATTTTTATTGATAAATTTTATATCAGAAACGAAGTTTGGTAGTTTGGCTGAGGCGCTCCTACCCGGTACAAGGTCGTCGTGTGGATTAAATACCCCATTCACTAAAAATGCTGGGTATACATTATTTAGATTGCAAAATTCAAGATAGTCAAATTGATCGGATGAAGTAATCTTATCTAAAAATATTTCAAATGAACCGTTTATCTGTGTAGATAAATACCAGATATTGAACTTGTTTTTATTTGATTTGAATGGTTCTATTGAAAACATACCAAATGTGGGGAATTGTTTATCAGTAACTATTTTTTTCAAATCCTTATCAAAAAAATATGGTATAGTTTCTAGGGGATTGCCATCAAAAGCTAAGAGAAACTTTGATACATTTAGGAATTCATCAATATCTTTATATCCAGAACCTATCATAACGATATTTATCCTATCAGCATCCTTTTTGTTGTGGTCTGTAAACAGTGGTAGACAAGACATATCTTTTATTTCTACTATAATGTCTTTTCCTATTTCATCGGCTGATCCTTGATGAACCTCTCCTTTTTTACACACGCCTCCGACACAGAGTTCTAGAAAATAAAATCCTTCTTTTTCAACCTTCAAGTAATTGCCTGCTACATAATCATCTGCGTCAAAATCCCCATGCTTACCGTCATTGAGAAGGTCTATTGTTTTAAATACATTCCCAGAAGAATCAACCACGTTTATTGAAATTCTATTTTTTATACTGTTTGTTGGACTTTTTGTATAAACCAAAAACTTTGGTTTGGTGTCGTTAATGTTGGGTTTACAAATATGTTATAGTCGTCAAGACCTTCACACGATTCGTCAATATTACCGTCGCAGTTGTTATCAAGATTATCTCCACATAGTTCTCTTGTTGGCTGTATTTGATCTGCACAATCAGACCACTGATTATTCGTACAGGTTTGGACACCTTGTTTACAGACGCCGACACCAACCCCGCATTTTTTAGTTTCACTTTCATTACAAATCTTTTTTTCGGTTACACAACCAGAAATAAAAAGCATGGTTACTACAAGCAGAAATGGGATGAATTTGTTCATATATATCATAATATCTTATTATTTAATATAAGAATAAAGTTAGAGTGATATGAAAATCTGGATTGAAAGTGGGTTTTTAAGCCCTTATAACCAACTAATATTATGAGCAAAATAGTTTTTGATCCTAAAATACTTGGTGGGAAGCCAATAATAAAAGGGACTAGGATATCTGTAGAATTTATACTAGAGCTTTTATCTTCTGGAATGGGTATTGATGAAATATTGGAAGAATACCCCCACTTAAAGAAAGAGGATGTATTAGAAGCCATTTCTTATGCTGCACAGACTATCAAACATGAAGATATACTGTTTTTAAACAAAGCTGTAAAAGGGTAGTATGGACTTTTTAACAGATGAAAATATTGCGACTTCAGTCGTCAAGTTCTTGAGATCTAAAGGTCATGATATTAAAGATGTAAAGGAAAATAAGCTTTTTGGTTCTGATGATTTTAAACTTCTTGAGATAGCTACTAAAGAGAACAGAGTAATAGTTACTCACGATAAAGATTTTGCAAATATAGTTAGAAGTCGCGACATAAAACACAAAGGCATTATAATTATAAGACTGTTTAACCAGACGCCTTCTAATGTGAAGGATAAATTGGAAAATCTTTTTATCGAAGTTCCGGAAAATAAAATAATTAAAAACATAACAATACTAAGAGAAGATCGTATAGAGGTTTATTCTTAAGATATATGAAAATCTGGATTGAAAGTAGGTTAAAAGGCAAGACAGATCTTGTGAAAGCTGTAAGAGAAGCCGGAATTAAAATCGATATACATAGACCTGACTTTGTCATAACTTATGGCGGGGATGGGACAATACTTAAAGCTGAACACAATTATCCTGGTGTACCAAAGATTCCTATAAGAAAGAGCAGGGTGTGCAGCATGTGTATTTCTTATGGGTCTGATAGTATCGGAGATATTCTTAAGAGGATAAAAAACGGAAAATATGAATTAAAAAAAATAAATAAAGTTGAGGCTGTTTTTAAAAGTAAAAAAATTGTTGGGTTGAATGAGGTCCAAATCCACAACAAAGATCCCAGAAAAGCTGTGAGGTTTGATCTTGAAATCGGAGGTAAAAGGTTTCCAGAAATTGTAGGCGATGGGATAGTTTTTGCCACTTCTTATGGTTCAACTGCATATTACAGGTCTCTTGGATTAAAACAGTTTAATACTGGAATAAAGATTGGGTTTAATAATGTCTACCCGCCGAAAAAACCTCTAAGGTTGGAAGGAACTGCAATAATCAAGATAGTAAGGGAAAAGGCCCTTCTAATTTCAGATAATGATAGCGTACTTGAATTAAAATCAGGTGACAGCGTTAGAATAAAACAGTCAAAGAAACAGGCTGCATTTGTTAAGTTATGAAACACGATCTGAGAATTGTATTTTTGCTTGTGCTATTTTATTTTCTAGCACAGATAGTTGGATTGGGAATTGTTTATAGTGATATAAGAGTAGAAAATATTTTAACAGAAACTGGTCAGAATATAACAGTTGTTTCTCACCCAGAAACTGCATTGGGGCCGAGACCAGACATTTACAACTTCGATGCAATTATAATGGTTTTGATTGGAGTCCTTATTGGCACTGGGCTTGTTTTGCTGATAGTTAAATTGAACAAAATAAATATCTGGAAAGGTTTCTTTTTCTTTTCTGTGTTTTTGACAATCACTTTATCTACAGGTGTCTTTTTTATTTGGTATGTGGCCGCTGTTATAGGTTTTCTGTTGGCTATACTAAAAATGTGGAAAAGAAATATTATGGTCCATAATTTAACAGAGTTGCTAATTTACTCTGGTATTGCTGTTTTGTTTGCGCCGTTATTTGAACCTTTGTGGGTTATTGTTTTACTATTGATTATTTCAGTGTATGATATGTTTGCTGTTTGGAAATCAAAACATATGGTGAAGATGGCTGAGTTCCAAATTGAATCGGATGTGTTTGCTGGATTGTCCATACCATACAAACCGCAGAAAATAAAACACACAGTACACAAAACTCACAACTCAAAACAAGGTACTGGGCAAACAACTGCGATATTGGGTGGTGGTGATGTTGCTTTCCCGCTTATTTTTGCGGCTGTTGTTATGGAATCTTTGATTAAAACCGGACTTTTCGGGCCTTTTGTTTTTCTAAAAGTTTTGATTATACCAATTGTGACCGCAGTTGTGTTGTTTTCGCTTTTGGTTTTGGGAAAGAAAGGACGATATTATCCTGCTATGCCTTTTTTGACAGCTGGATGTTTGGTTGGGTACGCACTGATTTTGGTTATCTAGTAATACAACCAATAAACTTTGAAGTGAGTTCTTTTAATCCATCGCAATATTTAATTTTTTCAAGAACTTCTTTTACCTCCAAATAATGAGTATAGGAAGCTATAGCAATTCTATTATCTGTCCCATTTATTTTTCCGTATTTATCAATCTGATCTTTTGTATTTGGATAAACTAGGTCTATGTATTGTTTAATTTCTAACTGCCCCAATTTAACATAATTATATGGTATCTGATCAAAAGGACCATCATACCAATTGTTTGCTAAAATATTGTTTTTATTAACACCGATTAAAATTTTCCTTCCAGTTTCATTATAAAAAACAAATTGAGTTCTTCTGTCTATTAAAATGATCTCAGATGTGTTTGACATTGATACAATGGAGTTTTCCTCTAAGATCCAATAAAATCTGTTTATTTCCTTGTTGTAGATCAGTGAAAATTTTAACCCAGACTCGTCAAAAACAGGTGCTACAAACTTCTCTGGATTATGTAATTCTAAGGCCGAAGGTTTTGTTACGTACAGTTTATTAAAGTTGAAAGTAACAGTTTTCCCATTGTAACTTATTTTATATTTAAAATTGTCTACTTTTTCAACATTCAAGTCATCTGATTTATTTAGGTAAATAGTGTATATGTTCTCTTGTGTGTGGTTTTCTATCTGTCTCTCAGCATAACCAAACATTACCTTGCCTTCATCAATAATATCAGCAAAAAGACCTATACTACCATGAAAACCTTTCCCATTAGATAAAAATTCAAAATAGTAATAATTTTCAGACGGATAAACAACGACTTCATTATCTAGATTATAAAAAATAAACCCAAAAATTGCTTTAGGATTTGTATAGTCCAAATTATTATTTATGGCCTCTATAAATTTTTGGTTGAATAGTAAATAATTATTAGACTTCTGGCTGCTAAATGAAGTAAATATAAGAAATAAAATAAGGACGACAGCTATTATTAGTAATATGACTATTTTCATGCTTTAACCAAAGTAACCACCGGTTTGTTCTGTGTGTTGATAAATAAACGAAATGCCTGTGTGGTCTCCTGGTTTATAAGCCAAATTTTCACTAAACGGATCGTAACAATCATTTTTGCCTTTGTCATCTGCTTTACAGCATAAGCCAGAATATGGTATTTCAGGTCTTAATTCACCTCTAGAATCTGTATATTTCTTACATGGAAGTTCGCCTTTCACTGTTGTATAAAGTCCTGGTTCTCCTGTTTGATCTTTATATTCATGACAGAAATATTTTGTTGCATAACTATTATCTTCGTCATCTATGCGCCCACTGTCTTGAGACTTTCCAGTGGCAGCATAATCCTTATTATAAGAATTTGGTTGGTTCCAGTAAGAGCCGTCTGCTGATATATACACACCAGGAGTTGTATCATTTCCAACATCTTTATCATTTGGTGTGAAATCTAAACCTTCACTTTCTATACCTGGAATAGCTCTGACTTCTTTACAAACTTGTTTACACATAGCAACAGGGTTTGTCAGATTGAATTGAGCCAGATAGTAATTTGGAGGTGTTTCTGGTTGTAGTAGGAAGCAACCATACTTGCAGTTTATTAGTGCAGCTTCTTCGGCTGTACAGCCAGCAGCAGACACGTCAGAAGTTTTTGTTGGTGATGGCTCAGATGATGCAACTGTTACTGTTGTATTTCCGCCGCCTGTTAAACAACCAGAGATAATTAGGACTGAAATTACTAGAAGTATCGGAATCAATTTTATCATAATTAGTTTTTGGTTAAGTGTATATATTAATACTTAGCCTGTTCTTGAACTATTCATCTCTTCTTCTTTAAAACTCTTTCCACAGTGTCAACAATTGCCTGCGTTTGCCTGTCGATTTCTAGATTAACTTTATCTCCAACACGTTTGAATCTAAAGGTTGTTATTTTCAGGGTTTCTGGGATAAAGTAAACGCTAAAAGCTCCTTGGTTTTTGTCTACATCAACTATTGTCAGGCTCGCCCCGTCTAAAGCAATAAACCCTTTTGGTAAAATATACTTCATCCACTTTTTGTCACATTTAAACGTAATTATGTGATTATTTTTTGGCTTTTCTATTTTAACAATTTCTGCTTTTGTATCAACATGTCCAGAAACATTATGTCCGCCAATTTCATCGCCGACCTTTAGTGATTTTTCTATATTAACGCTACTTCGAGTTTTTAACTCACTAATTGTTGTTTTATCAAGAGTTTCTTTCATTGCATCGAAGGACACTTTTGTTCCGCTTATTTTCGCTACTGTCAAACAAACGCCATCCACCGAGATGCTGGAACCCTTTTTTAGTCCTTTAATTAGACTTTTTGGGAGCTGAAGAGTGAATGTTGTTAACCCAGTCTTCTTTCTAACATTTACAACTTCCACACAAGACTGGACTATTCCTGAGAACATAAAGGTAATTGATGACTTGTTTTAAAAAAGACGCTTAACCGCTACCAGAGTTTATAGCTATTGATAAGCTTTCTGTGTTTACTGATCCTCCGACTCTTATTAGGACTTGTTGTTGGTCGCCGCATGCCATTATGGGGCCACCACTAAATGTTGTTTTTCTAGTAGTCCATGGGGATGTGAATGACTCAGATTTGGTTAGCAAGTTGTATTTTTCGAAATGATCTGCATTAGCTGTGATTGAGCCTCCGCCAACTAAAGTAAGAGTGGAAGTGTAAGAGCTTGTGCTAGGCATTGTAAACACATAGTATTTATCTTGATATGATTGTAAAGAAAATGTTTTTGTTTCACCTAAAATTATGGTTTCTGTCCCTTCTGGTACGTTAAATGATCCGCTTAAAGAGTAGGTTCTTTCACATGACGTTGTTGTTGGCGTTGGACTTGGTGAAGTTGTGCTGGAAGATGATACTGTGGGTGAGGGACTTGTAGTAGATGTTGGAGTAGTTTGTAAAGATGCTGTTGGGCTTGTTGTGGGTGTTGAGGAAGAAGGCAAGATCTGGCTTGTTGGTATGGCGCTTCCTGAAGGTAATATCTGGGATGAGTGTGTTGGACTAGCTGTTGAAGAAGGCAATATTTTTGAAGTTGGTGATGCGCTTTCAGAGGGAAGTATTTTTGATGTGGATGTTGGGGTTGATTGTGTAGTGCCTTGTGGTGTCTCAGATATATCAACAAAAGAGTTTGATGGGATAGAGACTGTGGTTTCGCCTGTTAAAGACGTCAGCTTAAATCCCATTATTAACCATAAAACAGTTCCTAATTGTGATGGACTAAAAATACGGCCTTCGCTATCATATCCATATCCTATTATATTAGCAGGATCTGCAGGGAACCCACGTCTATCAAAAACTGGAGGCAACAAATCGCCTTTTATTGGTCTACCCAAAGCGTCACGATATATTCTGATTAATGTACCATCTGGAAATTTTAGTAGGTCAAGTATGGTGTCTGATGGTTCGGTGCTTTCAGTAGTGGATGGTGGTGGACGAATAAATTCAGCTTTAAAGGGTTCTGTTTGAGAATTGGGGTCTAATATTGGTTTTAAGTATAAAGGCTTGAAATATTTAGGAAAACTCATAATTGTACCGCCAAATCCAGGGTGAACCGGATCTGGAGTATACGTATCGATTATAGATGTTCTTGCATCTGTTGCTTCATCAAAAACTTTTGGAGAAGGGATTTTAAAGGAACCAGGAACCACTAGTGAATTACCAATTTTAACAACGCGACCATCAGAATCGTGTTCTAATGAATAATTCCCAAAACTATCTTTTAGAGAATCAACTTCGCCAACACTGTTATATGTTATACTAAATTCACTACCCATCGCTTGATCTACTATTGATATTACTCTATTCTGGTCATCGTATCCCCATTGTACACTTAATGTACTTGGATAATTTATTCTCACTATTCTTCCTTGACTATCATACTCTATTCCTGTTTCTTTACCTCTAGCTTCTCTTACTTTAATAACATTGTTGTTTGAATCATATTCATAACTTAGTTTATGCCCCAAAGGGCTTGTAATCTCTGTCACCTTACCAGCGGCGTTATAACCAAAAGTAAAAACTCCTTGGCCTGGAACTTTAACTTTTACAACATTCCCACTGTTATCAAAAGTAAAAGTAGTTGTTATACCCATTTCGTCTGTTATAGATAAACTAGAAGATGTTTTGTCAATAGATAACCGATCTCCTTTGAATTCATTAAGTATACCTGTCTGACTTATAAAATTACCGATATCAAAATCTGCGTATGCAACCTGTACCAGAGCTATCAAAACAAGGGCTGAAAAAACAAATAACAGTATTTTCATTTTCCAACCTCCAGTATTTTATCTCTTAGTTTGCCAGCACACAAACTGTCTTGTTTCTTCATATCCAAAACCATGTTAATGAGCAGATTATTTACATAATCTCTGGATTCTGTTCCGTTTAGTTGAGCTATTTCATTGAACTCATCTTTCCACTTCTGGCTACAAGTAGCTGACAGGCATTCTAAAACTTTTGTTGCTTGTTTGCCTGCCTTTTCAAATGTCAGCTTTATTTCACAGTTGTTGTTTTTTAGACCCAATATGTCCACAGAATAGATATCATTTGTTCCGCCAGCCTTAACCTTTAAGCCGGCCATTTCACAATTAGCTAACTTCTGTGTAAATGAATCATATAACTGGCTTGGTTTGGCGCTATCAACCTGGTTTTTGTCTGATTGGGCGCAGCCGCTGATGATGACTATAGATACGAGAAGAATGATGAGAAGCATGATGACTATAGATACGAGAAGAATGATGAGAAGCAAATTGATTTTTTTCATATATTATTTATACACATATGAGCAGATTAATAAGAAGATGTTCTAAGGGTTACCACTGCTCCCTGTTTATTCTATCTTTATCAACACCTAACCCGTGTAATATTTTTATCATGTCTTCTACCATTTCAGGTGAACCGCAAGTATAAAATATGGAATTGTTCAGGGAAGGAACCAGCTCCTTTATCATGTCAGAGTTTATTCTTCCTGTTCTCCCTTTCCATCCTGTCCCTTCAGGCCTTGTCACTGTCACAAATATTTTAGCGGCTTTGTTTTTTTCTAGCCTCTCAAGTTCCTTTTTATAAATTATGTTTTCTGGCTTTTTCACACTATACAAAAGCGTGCATTTGATATTCAACTTTTTGTCAGCAACATACCTTATCATTGACATTAAAGGTGTGACACCAGCGCCTGCAGCCAGAAAGACGGCTTCTTTTGTTTCTTCTTTAAAATTGAATTTTCCGTATGGACCTTCAACATATACCTCATCACCTTTTTTTAATCTATATAGGTGTGGTGATAATTGTCCTTTAGGGTAGATGTTAAATGTCAGCTCTATGTAATTTTTTGAGACAGGGGATGAAGCGATTGAATATGCCCTTTTGATTAGCTTCTTTTCACCGTTCTCATCCAAGTTTAAACCCAACATTACAAACTGGCCTGGGATAAAGCTTGCTGGTTTGTTTAAGTTTATTCTAATTGTTTTCGTATCAGGCGTTTCCTGTACTACTTTTACTATCTTTAACCAATCTTTTATAAAGTCGGTGGTCATATTATAGTTATATAATTGAAGTTTAATAAATATGGTTTCTGAAACAGACATACATAACAAGATTTTTTCGACGTTTGCAGAGGTGGCCAGCTCTATTGGCTACTCGCCTTTGCATGGAAAGATAATTGGAGTGTTGCTTGTGAAAAACAGGCCTGTATCTTTACAAGAGTTAGCAAAATCAACAGGATACTCAACTTCAATGTTGTCTTTAAGCCTGGATTTTTTGGAGATTCTTGAAGTTGTTAAAAAAGTGAAAAAAGAGGCTGACAGGAAGTTATATGTTTCTTTATCAGGCGATTTGCTAGAATGTCTGAAAAGAGCCATAACCATAAAAGTGGAGAAAAGTGTACGGAATTCCCTTTTAGAGTTTGAGGAAAGCAAGAAGGAACTGGCTAAATTGAATACAAAAGACAAATCTGAAGTTCTAAACAGCCTTGAAATACTTGAAGGGCAGATAAAAAGGTTGAATAAATATGTGGTTTTGCTGTCCCAAATTAGGCTCCCATAAACTGGCCACAGGTTTAAATAGCTAATCTCTTGGTTGATATTTATATAGTCCTGACCAATCTAATACTTAAGAACCCTTAATAGGGTCGAGACTGATAGTAAGCATAGAAAAGATCAGTTTCCAATAAACTATATAGGAGGATTTAATATGGGTGGATTAGGAAAAGTAGCACAAATTTTGTCTGCACTGTTCGTCCTTGTGACAGGTATCTGGAGTCTCCTAACAGTAGCCAGCGTGAATCTAGGCGCAACAGGAACAATGGCTATAACAGGAGTCGTCGGTGTACTTGGTCTTTTAGGTGGACTTACATGGCTAGCAACTGCATTAAAAGGCGGCAAATAAATCAGTGAGCGTTTCTTTTTTGCTCTTTTATTTTGTTTTCTAATTTTTTATTCAGTTAATATCTTTGGCTTCTTCTGGCGGATTATTTTCTAAAGGAAGTAGCGTTGTTTCTATCTATTTTTGGTCTGTCTAAAACTTCTTCTAGATAACTAACAGCATGATCGAGACCAGCGAACAAAGTCCCTCTTCTCTTCAGATCTTTTATAGGCCCTTCTTTTTCCTCTACACCATTTAACATGCGCACATCTCTATGGCTGCCTATTATATTTCTCACCGGCTTTGGTTGCCTCTCGCAGCTTCCAAAATACCACATGTGCCTCAATTTCATTATAGGGTCAAGGGCAACAAGATCTTCAAATAACTTGTATAATGGGTCAACAAAATGGACATCCTTACCAAGTCTATTAGCCACATCAATGCAAAATTTGAATTCATTTTGTTTTGGGTCTCTCTTATCACGACTCTCTGCTGAACCGTCTTCTGTTCTGACTTCATCAAATTTTCTACTCCCAGACTCTATACCATCAGCAACATCGTGGCGGAATAAATCCAGATAGATAAAGTCAAATGGCGAGACATAAAACACACCCTCCTGAGGGTTGTAACCTCTCTTCCAGAAATGAGGGATCAGATTTTCATCTTTGCCTGCCAATCTCCATTTATCATATTCAAGGGCAACAAAATCGCTTTGCTCCACCAACTCAGTTAACATGGCCTTATCTCTTTCATTTAATGCGTGATAGGTGCCAACTATCCTCAAATTTGGAGTGTAGTCAAATACCAATGGATAACTGCGACCTTCAAATCCCTTACAAAAACTTCAGGTCTGGTTGGCTCCCGTTGCTTTCAGGCAAATAAAAAGTAACTGCTGGATCGCCATCAAAACTAAAATAATTAAAATGGAAATTTACTGTATTCCTTGATATTCTCCTGGCTCTCCCATAAAGTTCTACTTGTATCATTCTATTCTCCCAATCTATTCTGATACTAAAGGAACTAATTCTCTTTCTATTCTTGTTATAGCTTTCCTTACGTCTTCTGGCGCTGTTTCAATTACTTGCTGCCATGTTTCTAGTGGCTCTGTTGGCTCGCCTCTAATATGTTTTTCAGCTGAATCCAAATGGTCATATCCTACAATTACTAGTTTGTTTCCTCTAAGACCTGTACACAACTCCCTCGCCTTTGGTCCCATAATTTCTTCTTCCCTGAGCCTTTTTTCAAACCACAAAAACTCTAGACCAATTTGGTCTATTAAATCATCAGAACCTCTGAACATTGGGTCGTAAAACATTCTAACCAAAGCTGTAACAGACTTGTTTACCCTGATATTTTTGTAAGGGTCTAGCTGAGCCTTCATGTTCGTTAGAAAATATCTGTAGACTTCTGATTCAGTTGTGCCTGTATGGGAAGCTGCATGTTTTACGGCTTTCCTCGGTATTTGGGATAGTATAAAATAGGCCCCAAAAAGATCTGGCCTGCAGCCGTATCTGGATCCGAGTGCAACCATATCCTGCTGTCCTTCCAGTGGATGTATGTCCCCCCTAAAACTTGTTATTGCAAGGGTTTCATAGTTTGTCTCTGTTAGCGGGGCTTGTACGCCGGCCGCGACAAGATTAGTTAGATCCCTGTCTCCTTCAACAATAAGGTGGTTGGCTCTTCTAAGTTCGTTGGAGAAATCTCTCCTTTTTACCTTCGCCTGATTTGTAGCTAGCTCCATGTTTTGTTCCAACTAAAACAGTTCCATATTCTGGGATATCTCTATATGCAGGCAGGTCTTCTGTTATTGGTTTGAATCGGGACATAAATTATTGGCCATCGGGTTTTTGCCCTTTTAATTTTTCCAAAGCATCTAAACCAGAATCATACATCTCTTCCCTTCTATCATGGTATCTTTTCAATGCTTCTGTTAATATGGAGAAGTAGCCGCTTGTCCAAGAGTCAACTAGTTCAGCCACATAAAATTTTCTTTCATCCCTTCTTTTCAGGGCATTTTGTCTTTCAGCTTCATGTTTTTCTCTGTTAGTCAAATCTGTTTTGGCTGCAGTGTTTGCTGCATTTACATCTCTGTCTTCTATTTCCATACCGCGACAAGAAACCAAAAGAGCATGGTATAGGTCGTTTAGGCATGCTCTTAAATGGTTTAAATCGCCTAGGTCTTCTGGTAAAGTTTGCGCGTCTGGAATGTCAAAATTTACTCTAAAGTAATCTGTAGCGTCTTGCAATCCTCCATCGGAGGTTATAGCAGGATGATAAAGTAGACGTGTCTGACTTGGTGTAACTAACCCTATCTGCAACCTGTCGTTTACAAATAAGTCTATGTCAGCTCTGTTTGACAGGGAAAAACAAAAATACATGCCTTCTGTGAGATCATCAAATCTCATGTTCCCTGTTTCCATGTCTCTTTGCATTGCTGGAATGGTTTGTCGGCTCCCAGAACCCCTGAAAGAATGGGGAACTTTTTCTATTGGGGCATACCCGGAATTTGGGTCAAGTGAATGTTTTGACAGAATTACAGAATATATTACAGGCTGACCGCCTTCTAGACCGACAACAACATAATCTTGCCCATCTTTTTCATCGCCAAATTTAAAGTTTTCTTTTCCAAAATCCAATAACCTCTGAGCTATGTAAGATGGTTCTACTCTATTCTTGAGCTGACCTAACTCGCGGATACTTTCAATTGCCCTACTATGTCTTCCGGTAGAAGATATGAGATTGCCTCCTCTTCTAAACAATTTTTGAACATTTCCTTTCTGTTCCCAGCCAGTCGCCTGACTATCTGTGCAGACATAGACTGCATTTTTTCCGTCCCTGTATCCAACTGTCACTGCCATTATGTTTGTCATATTATGCCACCTTTAGTAACAACCAAGCGTCCTTTATGCTTCTCAATTCCCTGCAAGGAGCGCCTTCATCAAAAACATATTCTCCACTCAGCGTCTTTCCTTTGAACTCAATCTTATCAAGAGGTGTATATCTGTAGACGCCATTGTCTACCCTTTTTACCTTTCCTCTACCTCCACTCATTGGACCCTCATATTGAAGGTATCTTCTTCTTACCATGCCTTGGTGGCTAACAGACATTTCTCTGGATCCTAACCTATTTGTTGTCTCAAATTTAACAAGGGCTATTTCTTCAGAGTCTTGGCCGTCTTCCACTTCTAATATAATATCATAATGGTTTTCTTTTCCAGAATAATTGGTGTGCCTAAGAACAGAAAATCTCAACCAACTATCTCTTACAGGTGTTGTCCTCATATTAAACAACACTCACAGTCCTGTTTATTGTCACAGAATCTCCAGAGTTGCCTATAGTTATTGTCATGTCTTTTGTTGATGCTGATCCTGCATTCAATAGCCACCAGAAAGTCCTTGTGCCTGACAATGGATTAAACACCTTCACAGTGTTCTGGTTTCCGTCTTGTGTTGTGTTTATTGTTAAACCATTGCTGTTTAGGGTTACTGGGAAGTCTTTAAGGTCGGTTGTCAAGTTATTTGCTACCCTTACCCAGACATAGAATTGTGAGTTTGCTGATTCTGCTGAATTTGGATACAAGCTTGGATTAACAAAGCTTAGGCCGACATTGTCCTTCACTGAAAATACTTGTATATTTTGCAGTGTTTTCTGGTTATTGACAGCGTTTGTTTCGCTTGTTACAGGAAGTACCTCAACTATCAGGTTATGGAAACCGGCTGTTGTTGCATTCCAGTCAAAGCTCACTTCTTTTGTTTTGTTTTTCTGGATGACATCGGTTTTTGTAGCCAAAACGGTCGCGCCTTCTTTCAATTTTATTGTGACATTTTCATCAAAGTTGCCTAAGTTGGATACATTTGCTGTCACATTTACTATGTCGAACAGGTAAACTGTTGATGATGATTTGTTGTAAGCAGCCGTGTCCACTGCTACGTCATGATCGCTTGGTTTGATTAGTAATTGTAGTGTTGTGGTGTTGGTTGAACCATCTGAGTCCGTGACCTTTACTGCTGCTGTTGGAGTTGATGGGCTTAGATATGTGAAGTTTGCTAATGGGCCTGTTACACCAGATGGGCTGAAGGTTCCATTGTAATTGAAATCCCATTGGTAGTTTACAATTGTGTCTGGACTTGATGTGGATCCGGAAGCGTTGAAGTGGGCTGTCTGGTTTTCAAAGACTACTGTGTCACCTGTTAAAACAGCTACAGGGGACTTGTCTAGGATTGTCAGATTTAGCAAATCTCCAAATGGTGGGAATGGTGGTGAGTCATCGGAATCAATAGCTAATACACCGATTAAAAATGTTCCGTTTGAATTGAATTGTTTTGTTAGTGTTGGTGAAGTGGTTACATTCAAAAGATCAAAACTTGCTCCATCATTGTGGCTTATGGTCCATTGGTATGCAACAATAGGATCAGCTACTGTTGTTGATCCTGAAGCATTAAAGGTCGCGTTTTCTCCTTCGAATATTTGAGTAGAACCGAATATATCTGAAGTTGGTTTCATGTCCTCAACTACTATTTGTTGTAATGTTGAATATGAAGAACCATCTACATCTATGACTGTTAGGTTTACAGTGTAGGTGTTATTAGCTGCAAATATATGCGTTGCTTCTTGTATAGAAGATGATGTAGCAAAATTGTCTCCCCATAGCCAGTTGTAATCTAATGGTAAATCATATCCCGTTGATGTCAAGGTGAAGTTTACTTCTGTCAAGTTTTCCAATATTTCTATTAACGGAACAAATGTGAAGTTGGCTGTTGGTGATGTGTCTAAAACTGTAATATTTGTTGTATTTGTTCCTACATTGCCAACCAAATCTGTTATATTTAGTCTAAATGTATATGTTCCATTTTGCACATATGTGTGATTTACTACCATTCCATTTTGGACAGGAGTTCCATCACCAAAGTCCCATACAAAACTTGAGTTGTCCTCTCCTGCTATTTCATTTTGATCCCCATTTGTTCCGTTAAATAGGCTCTCTTCACCTTCTACTATAGGAGTTGATTCTAGAAGGAATGATGGTGGTGTGTTGTCAACTTTGAATGTTCCAACAAATAGTGTGGCTACATTGCCTGCTGTGTCGTTGACTGTTGTGTTGATTGTGTAGGTTCCATCATCATTGATCTCGAATAGGTCCCAGTCAGACTCAATATTAGATAAACTATATGTGCTCGGACCAGCAAAGTTTCTTACTATTGTTCCGTTAGAAGCATATACATGAGTTGAATATGGAGATCCTGTTTTTCCTCTAACTGGTTCTGAGAAGTTTGCTATGATTGTTAAAAGTGTGTATGGGCCGCCTAAGTTTACAGGTGAGAATATTCCAGCTGGGTTTCCACCATTTATGCTGCTTGTTGTTAAAGATGGAGGTGTGTAATCTGTTCTCAATAATCTTGTTTCAGATTGACCTACATTAGATGATCCGTCTGTACATGTTACATACCATGAGTTGTTTCCTTCTGGGACAGTTGATGGGATTGTTGTTGATTGACCAGAGCTCACTGAAAGATTTTCTCCTCTTGAAATTCCATTTACAAATAATGTACAGACTAGATTTGGATAGAAATTATCTGTGGCAGTAAATTGGAAATTTTGTGACGCTGTTATGTTGTTTAGTGTGTTGTTTGCAGGAGATACTAAGGTTACCACAGGCGATGTTGTGTCGACTACATTTACAAAGAATGTTTGATTGGATCTTGTGAAGTTCTGTGTTTCTGGATAAACAAGAGTAAAGTTTTGTGGACCCAAAACAGTCATGTTTGTTATGTTGTTTATAAATGGTCTGCCAGAATTTAGTAAGCTTCCATTTAGCAATAGTTGTATATCGCCTTCACCATAGAATATTTCTCCTGTTGAATTGATTTCACTAAATACCTCTGTTGTTAGGTTTTCATAAGTTAAGCCGTATAAACTTAGTCCCACAAACGACTCGGCTTTTGAAACCACAAAATCAGTTGTTATAGAATTGTTTAAGTTGCCTAGTGTGTCATTTACCAAGAACTGCGCTGTGTAAGAACCGGCTGCAAGTCCCGATATAATTGCTTCTAACCCACCGTTTTGTGTTGTGCCAACTACCAAACCCATTGAATATAAAGTTCCTGATATGTTTACAAAGTCCTTGTCCATGCCAACTAAATCTATTACAGATACGCTAATTGTAACATTTTCAGGATAGGTTACATTCAAGGTCAGTGGGCTTAGCACCAGTGGCGGAGATTTGTCAATCAAAATATTTCTTGGTTGTGTCTGGTTCGTATTGCCAACTGTGTCTGTTGATGTAGCATATACTGTGTGATTGCCTTCGCCCAAAACATAAATTAATTCCGTTCCGTTTGTTGTGTTGACAATTGATGTTATAGTTCCAGCTATATCTACTGTGGTTACATTTAAAGAAATTGTTCCTGGGTGAGCATCTGATATTGTTATGTTCACTGTTTTGTCTGTGTTATATGGGCCTTCTAAAGGCGAGTTGAAAAATATTTGCGGCTTTGTATTGTCTATTGTAAATATTATAGGAGTTGTTGTGTTTTGGTTTCCAGCCCAATCCACTACAGTAGCATTTAGCGTATAAGTGCCGTCTTGGTCGAACACAGAATTGTGTGATCCTGTTATAACTTGTGAATATCCTATAGGCGAGTTTGAATAATCATAATTGGCCAATTCTGAAGAATTTAAATGAATTGTTATATTAAATATGCCTGAAGTTGTGTCTGCTGCAGATAAGCTATAATTTATCCATCCCCCAACAACAGAATCATTTGACGGATTTTCAGTAAAGTTTACTGCCGGTTTTACTGTGTCTAAAAGCGCTGATATTGTTTTTGTTAAGCTGACGCCGTCTGCATTATTTGTCGCATTGTAAACAATTGTGTGATTGCCGTCAGTTAATATTTCTATATTGGTTGTGTTTGAATAGGTTGTGTTTTGAACTCCATCAACTGAGTAGGTTATGTTGGCTATGCCTGATTGCTCATCGATTGCAGTTAATGTTATATTAAATGGTGAGGTCTGCCAACTTGCTGGAGCAGTGTCATTGGTTTCTGGGATTGTATCATCTACAATAAATGTTGTTGAATTGTGTGTTGCATTGTTGTCTGCTTCGTCTACTACAAAAACATCGACTGGACTTTGACCAGCTAATAGTGTGATTGTACCTATGAATATTCCAGAACCCTGCGATTGTAAGGCTACGCCTTCTGCCATTACATTGCCTTCAACAAGCGTACCGAACTCTGTTATGTTTACTGTGACTGTAACAGGTGTATTGTTTTGTGTGACATTATCTGATAGAACAACTGAGTTAATTACAGGAGGATCGTTATCTATATGGAATACTATTGAGTCGTTTGTTTTTACATTGCCAGCTAGATCTGTAACAACAACCACTAAAGGAACATTTACTGCAGGCAGTGGACCATCAAAGTTGAGTGTAACTAAATCTTCCCATACACCATTACCCTGATCTATTAGGTTTGTGCCTTGGACTGTAACGCTTGATACGCCGCTTAAACTATCTGTTGTGTTTACTGTTACCAAAATTTCTGTGTTGTTTCTGACATAGTTGTCTGCAGGATCTATTGTAATTATTACTGGATTGGTTTTGTCTATTCTCAATGTTGAAGATTTTGTGGATTCTGGTTTGCCAAGTTTGTCTACTGAATAATATTTCACATACCATATTCCTTCTTGAGTTATTCCAAACGGAGCTAAGTAAGTTGTTGTTGGTGTACAACCGTCTGTAAGACTTTTACAGTATCGTGTGAAATCTACACCAGATCCATTAATGTCTGATGGTATTAGTGTGACTGAAAATGTTGTATTTATCCAAGCTGGCTGTATGTTATCTGTTGTTGTTGGTGCTGAGTTATCTATTTTTATCTTTAATGTGGAGTTGTTTGAGAAAATACCACTATTATCCTGTGCCCTGACCTTTAGCCAGATATCTTCGCTTTGCTGGCTTTCTGCTAGAATGTTATTACACTGGTGCCTCCATGCTGTTGCGTTTGATGAGACAAGAGAGCCAGAGCATGGTAAGAATGTGCCATTTTCCCCACTCATGGAAACTTCAAAAGTTACATTTACTATTCTGCCGGCTGGAGCAGTTGAGCCGTTTAGGTCTCCATCGTCTGCGACAGCTGCTATAATCTCTGTCAATGAATTTGGTGAGAAATTTCCAGTTGCTGATGAAGGAGATGGGAGTATGCCTGTCAGATTGATTATTGGTATATCGTTAATATTATCTATTGTTTCATTTGCTTCTGTTATTCTTTCATTACCAGCTACATCACGGGCTATTATTCTGTAAGTTAAAACTTCGCTTCTGTAATAATCCCAGCTTGGAAGTTCAATTGGTATTGTTGATGTGAAAATCCCTAAAACAGGAGTCATGTTTATTGTTGTGTAGTTTTCCCAGGATGTTAGTTTATAATATAATTTTGGATATCCTGCCTCTAAACCGGAAGTTGCATCTGATACTGTTGTATTTACTTCAACAGATGTTAATGTGTCTTCTGTTACATCTGTTGGTGTTTGGACAGGACTGGAAATCACTGGTTTTGTTTTATCCAATCTAATATCAGTCAAATTGTTCCATGGTTCTTGATTGCCCAAAACATCTATACTCTTAAATTCAATATAGTTGGAACCGCTTTCCTGTGTTATGACAGGCTGACCATTATCTAAAACATTGAAAAGGTCGCCCCCATTTATTCTATAGAATATATTATCAGATGTTACGCCGCTGCCATTGAAATCTTCTGGGATTAAGGCTATTGTAAAGTTTGCTGTTTTCCATGTATTATCATAAGTATGGTTTGTTGCTGGTGGTTGATTATCTATTTTTATTTCCCGGCGTATGTAGTCTGACTGACCGCCCTGGCTATCTATTGCTTTTGCTATTATCCAGACAGATTGGTCTGTTTCATTTACCGGCTCTGAGGGCCACATCGAAGGATCTGCTATAATTACAAATGTTCCATCGGTTCCATTAGTTGAATTTAAGGATCTTTCGAATTGGATATTTATTACAACCCCATCTTCAACATCTGATCCATGGGTTGAAAGCACTAGGATACCTCTGAATAAACCACTCGAATTAAGTCCTGTTATTGAAAGGTTTGAAATTGTCGGCTCATCATTTACTGAAATTACATTTACTAAGATTGTATCTGTTGTGTTCAATTCGCCATCTGAAGCTGTGAATGTGACATTGCCTTGACCGCTAAAGTTTCCAGCTGATGTAATGTTTACAGAGGAACCTGTTATATTTACTAATATATTGAGATTATCTGAGACTGCTGTGAATTCAAGGACTGAATTATCAACATCACTGAAAAAGTTATTTAGGTTTTGCAAACTGTCATTGTAAGAATCCTCATTAAATGTTATATCTGGCACAGATGAGAAAACTATTGGCGCGTCGTTTACTGGTGTGACATTCAAAAACACAATATTCGAATCGAATATACCACCATTACTATCATTTGCTCTGAATTGGACAGTATTTATTCCGTTAAAGTTTGGATCTGGCACATAGGTCACTTGGCTACCGTTTATTAGTACTGTAACATTTACTGGGTTTTGTATTGTTGTAAATGTCAGGTTATCCCCATCAATATCCATGATAAAGAATGTTAGGAAGGATGGTTGTGGGTTTGCCCAGTCTGTTATATTTGTGTCTTCTGGCCATGTTACATTAGGTACAGGTCCAAAAGCCATTATTGGAGCGTCATTTACAGGTGTTACATTAAGGAAAATTGTTTGGGATATATTGAATTCTCCGTCTGAAGTTGTGAAAGTTACATTGCCTAAGCCATTGAAATCGGGGCTTGAGGAAATTGTTGCCATTGAGCCATTTATGAATACTATAACTTCTGTCGGGCTTGGCATTTCTCTGTTGGAGTAGAAAACCAAATTTGCATTGTCTACATCACTAAAGAATTGGGATAAGTCTATCTGTTGAGTTGTGTCCTCTGGCCATGTCTGGTTAGGTATATTTTGTGATATTTCAGGGGCGTCGTTTACTGGTGTTACATTTAGAGTTATTATATTACTATTGTTTACTAGACTGCCATCTGAGGCGCTGAACTGGACAGTATTCAAACCTGTAAAGTTGGCTGCTGGTGTAAAGGTTACTATTTCTCCTGTTATTACTGGTGTGGTATTTGCTGAGGATAAAACTACTGAATATACTAGTGTAGAGTTATCAGCATCGGAGAAGAATTGTGAAAGATTTAGAGTTTGTTGGTTATCTTCTATCCAAATCTGTGTTGGAATTGTAGGGCTGTTTGGCGCATCGTTTACTGGGTTGACAGTTACTGTGATTGTATTGGATTGGTTTGAGTTTAACAAGCTGTCTGTTGCTGTGAAGTTGATTTGTCTTGTTCCTGCAAAGTTTTGATCTGGTGTAAAGGTTACGAGACCTGTGTCTTGGTTTATATTTACTGATAGATTTGATAAGTCTGCTGAGTTAAATGTCCAGTTTAAATCTGAATTATCTATGTCAAAGAATGATGGAGCTAGGTTTACTGTTCCTGTTGTGTCTTCATCAAAGTTTACATTTGCCAATGCGGCAGATAGATTAAATTCTGGGGCATCATTGATTGGATTTACATTGACTGTTTTAGTTGTTGAATTTGTTGAGCCATCGGAATCTGTTAGTGTTAGCGTGACTTGGAATGCATCGCCGACTATATATGAGTGTGTTGAGTTTTGTGTAGCTGCTGTTCCTGAATCTCCGAAGCTCCATAGATAGGATGTTATAGAATCTGTTGAAGATGTAGAGGTATCTGTGAATGTTATTGTTTGGTCTTCATCTGGGTTTGTTGGATTAAATGTGAAGTCTACTGATGGTGATTTATCGTTTACTGTGACTTGTAGAGTGTCTGAATTTTGGCTTCCATCTGAATCTGTTACTGTCAAAGTTACTGTATATGTATTATTATTTACATAAGTATGGTTTGCTAAAACGCCTGTTGAATTTGTTCCGTCGCCGAAGTTCCAGAAATATTCTACTATTGTGTCTGGACTTGATGTTGAAACAGAACCATCAAAGAAAGCTGAATTGCCTTCATCTACTACTTGATTTGCACCTGCTTCTGCTGTTGGTGATTTATCTAATACTGTTACATTTTGAGCAAATGATGTTGATTGTGTTCCATCTGAGTCCGTTACCGTTAGTGTTACAGTGTATGTTCCATTAAATGCGAATGTGTAGACTGGGTTTTGCAGGCTTGAAGTTGGACTTCCGTCGCCGAAGTTCCATGACCTTGAGGATATTGTGTCTGGAGAAGACGTTGATTGATCTGTAAAGTTAACTTGTGTTGTGTTCTCAAAGATATTGGATGTTGGTGTAGATGTGAATGAAGCCACAGGACCAAGATCACTCACTGTAACTATTTGTTGGCTTTGGGATATAGAGCTATCTGAATCTGTAGCTGTCAATGTTACTGTGTATGTTCCATTACTATTGTAAACTTTTGTTGGATTTGTTTGTGTGGAGTTTGTTCCGTCGCCGAAAGTCCAGACCAGTGTTAAAGGTAAATCATATGCAGTTGAAAGTGAAGTGAAATTGATTTGTGTTGTGCCTTCTGAAATTCCAGCTGATGGTGTAAATGTGAAGTTGGAAACAGGTGAAGTATCATTTACTACAACTTCTTTTATTGAAGACCCTTGATTACCTAAATTATCTTTTACTGTAAGTGTTAGAACAAAGGTGCCGCTTTGTGTGTATGCATGAGATGTTGAAGAACCTGTTGAGTTTGTTCCGTCGCCGAATGTCCAGACAAAGGATGAAGGGTTTACGCCTGCTATGTTATCAGATGTTGTAGAATTATAGAACACGGGTGTTGCACTTTCTAATAAACTTAAAGGTCCAACTATGTCAACTGATGGAGGTGTGTTGTCTACACTGAAGACAGCATTTGAATCGTCGTCTGAAACTGTTACAGTTCCATCTGCAGCCTCAATTTTTATTTTATGGTTTGCTGAATCTGAAGAAAGGCTTGTATCCCAATCAAATACACCATCGTTTGTTTCGTTTTCTGCAAGTATTTGGAATAGTAAACCATCGACTGTTGTCAATATTTTGATATTTAAAGTATCTCCGTCTACATCAGAAGCATTCCATTTTATTTGCTTTACACCATTTAGAAGCTCTCCGCCGTTTGGTTGAAGTAAAGTAACAACTGGTGGATCATTTACTGGTGTGACATTTAGTGTTACTAAATTTGAATCTGTAAAGTTTCCGCTCGTATCAGTGGCTCTGAATTTTACTGAGTTGAGACCGGTGAAGTTTGCACTTGGTGTAAAGGTTACAAGGTTGCCAACTAAGTTTGCAACCACGTTTACTGGGTTTTGTACAACTGAAAATGTTAGTGTATCGCTGACATCGACATCAGAAAAGAATTGGGAGAGATTTAGGACAGGTGATAATGTGTCTTCATTCCATATTTGTGTTTGAATTGTTGATGTTGTTGGCGCATCATTAGTGTTTGCTACAGTAATTGTGAAATTTTTCACATCTGTTCCACCACTGCCATCATCTACTTTAGCTGAAACCAAATTTGGACCGACTTGACTGTTTGTTGGTGTCCATGTGATTTCGCCACTGGATGGATTTACCGACATGCCTGTTGGTGGGACCAATAAGCTGAAAGTGAATGCAGTATTATCTACATCTGAAACTTCTAAGGCGCTTATGTATTGAGAGTCTTCTGTTGCTGTTAATGTTAAAGGGGACACTAAAACAGGATTATCATTTACTGGTGTTACAGTTAAAGTTACTTCTGTAATTGCAAATTTACCTAAATTGTCTGTAGCTGTAAAGGTGACTGTTCTTGTTCCTGTGAAGTTTGCAGTTGGTGTGAAAGTTGCGACTCCGTTATTTATCTGTATATTAATATTAGATACTGGATTTGGTGTGAATGTAAAATTCAGTGTTGGATTATCTGGGTCTGAGAATTTTGTGTTGAGATTTAGGCTTGTGTCTACTGTGTCCTCGTTCCATGTTATTGGATTTATCGTGGAAGATAAAACCGGTGACCTGTCTTTTATGTAATTCAAACCAACAGGAGGTGGACCTGTAACTGTGTAAGTTTCTCCAAGGTAAACAATTGTTCCTTGGTATAAAACATCAGATGAAATATCAGGAGCTGTGACAGTCATGTTTTCAATTCTGGAATAGCTTACATCGGAGCTTGTTACAGCTGAATTTAATATTGTAGATCCAACTATTGTCGAGTCTGTCACATTGGAATTTATTACTCTTGAATCTTGTATTACTGAATTTTTCACATTTGATGGGTTTATAAATGTGTTTACTAAGACCACGTTTTCTAGACTTGTGTCGATTACAGTTGAGTTGATCAAGACAACATTTACTAAATTAGAGTTTTGGGCAACTGAGCCTTGTGATAAAGATGAGTTTTGTAGATTGGAATTTTGGACAGTTGAGCTGGAAACAGTAGAATTAACTACGTTTGAATTTCCTGATATTGTTGAGCCGCCAGAAATTGTTGAAAACTCATTGACATTGGAAGTTGAAGATATTGTTGAATCAGAAGAAATCTCATTCACTGGATTGACTGTTAAGGTGACTTGATTGCTTTGTTTTGAGAGGCCGCCTAAATCTGTTCCGTTAAATACAACTGTTCTTGTTCCACCGCCTTCTACAGAATTGAAGTTTGGATCTGGAGTTAAGACGGCTGTGAAATTTGTTAGTATATTTACATTAATATTTGTTGGTTGGGAGACTGGAAGGATTGATTGTAATGGACCTTCCACATCTGAGAAATAATCTAAGAGGTTGATTGTTTTTACAGTGTCTTCGTTCCATTGTTGGTCTGGAATATTTTGGTTCAGGCTTGGTTGGTCGTTTACTGGATCAACAGTGAATGTCAATATTTGTGTGTCTGTTTTTCCTCCAGAGTCTGTTAGTGTGAATGTGACTTGTGTTGAGCCAGAAGCATTTGGAACAGGAGTGAATGTGACAATATTATTGAATGGGTCTGTTACTGATGCTGTGACAACAATAGGGTTTGTGATGTTTACTGACCATACAAGTGATGTGCCAGAATCCTCTTCGTCTGCATTTGCTTCAAATGGTGTCATGTCTAGAGTAAATGGTGAGAAGTCCTCTTGTTTCACTGGGATTAATATTATGCCTTGGATTTTTGGGGCATCATTAACTGCAGCCACATTAATCTGTGTAGGCGGTAGATAAACACTACTGCCATCAAAGTCTATAATTGATCTACCAACTGTTTTTATACCATCTGTTGTATATGTTTTTGTTGGATTTTGACTTGTAGAATTTGTTCCATCGCCAAAATCCCAGAAAAATATAAGGGGAAGATCATTTGCAGATCTTATTGTAGAGGTAAACTGTATTGGCTGTTCCTCGGTTGGTGAAGCTGGTGAAAATGCAAAATCAACATTTGGGAAGCTATCATCTATTACTACTATCTGTGTGAATGGATCAGAAGTGTCTCCGTCTTTGTCTTTTACAACTAGACTAACTGTGTAAGTTCCATTTTGTGTAAATATGTGTGTTGGGCTTTTGTTTGTTTTTGGAGGTGGGTTTGTTCCGTCATCAAAATTCCAATACCATTCCTTTACACCTGTTCCTGTTGACAGATCTGTGAATGTAACATTCAATTGTTCTGTGCCAACAACAGGGTTTGCCTGAAAATTGGCTGTTGGTTTGCCGGAATTGCCAACTTGGATAAAGTTTTGTTTTGTGACAACAATTGGATTAGCCGTCCCATCGACATCGGTTACTGTTAGTGTTACATTGTAGTCGCCGTTGTACAGATATGGGTGCTCTGGTGTAGCATCGCCGTCTTCAAGTATTTGTCCGTCACCAAAATCCCATTTATATTTGAATGGCGGATCGTTACCATTTACTGTTGCTGTAAATTTGACTGTTAATGGTTCTGTTCCTGTTTGCTTGTCTGCTGAAAAGTCGGCTGTGGGTTGTGTGTCACCTACACTTATTGTGATTGGGGCCGCGATTTTTTCTGTGGCTGTTACTGGATCGGCCTGGCAATCATTTACTTTTGTTTTAACTTCGACTTTGTATGTTCCTTGTTGTTTTGGCGTGAATTTGAATTCTGAATTTTCATTAGAACCGATTAAAGGGGATGTTTGTTTAGTTAGTGGAGATCCTACCACATTGCCGTTTTGATCTTTTACTGTGAATGTGACATCGGTCGTATAGGAATAAGCATCCTTGAGGTCTGTTGGTATTGGAGGCTTTCTTGTAGATGGATAACCAAGGGCTGCATTTATGTTTGCTGTTACTGTGACTTCGGTGTTTTCATTTACATTTTGTGAAGAAGATGTTACTGAATTTATTGTTGCATTTCTATTTTTGTGGACTGAGAATGGGATGTTATAATTATGTGGCCCTGGAGTTTCTGCGCCTGTGAAATCGTTAATAATTACTTTTGGAATTTTACAAGGAGCGTAATCAAATTCTACATAAGATCCTGGTTCTGTCACTGGATATTGAAGGGATGTTGAGGCTCCGGAAGCATAGTGTATACCCGTGCCTGCAGACTGGGAACAAGTCGAATCAGTACATTTCACTAGCCTGGTTTCGAATTGGTTTGTATTGGAGTTTAGTTGGATAGTAACAGAATATGCGAAAGCAGAAGCAGATAAACCTATGACTAGGAGGACTGCGAAGACTAAAACAAGTCTATTTTTAAGGCTACCAGTCATTCTTCTAAAGGACATGTTACTACTCCTAGATTACTCAAACTATGACTAGATTAGAATTGAGAGTAAGCTTTATTAACCTTTTGGTCCCCAACAGAAAGGTTTTTAAGGTTGAGTGTGGGGTATTGGTGTATACTATAGTATAATAATTACTGAATCAGTAATGCAGAGAAGACTTAAATATACAAACTATCATAATTCAATATCTTGGTTTGTTATGATAATCCCTGTAAGATGTTTTTCTTGTGGCAAGTTGATAGGTCAGCATTGGGAGTCATTTAAGCAAAGAACTCTAGCAGGAGAGGACTCTAAGACTGTTTTAGATTCTCTAGGAGTAGAAAGATATTGCTGCAGAAGCTTACTTTTGTCGAATGTGGACCTTGTTAAAGAAATTGGACAGTTTGTGAAATAGTTTATGGGTAGATTTTTTAACTCTTTAGTTTTGACGCTTGGCCTGTATGGGTGTTCAGATGGTATAGATATAGCCCACCCAATTGATACTACAGTTGCTGATATTGTTTCCAACCCAAGAAAATATGAAGGGAAGGCTGTTAAGTTTAGGGATTATGGCCCTTTCTTTGTTACAGAGAATGGGCTAAGGGGGTTTTTTGATGCTGATAGAAGTGAGAAAACAGAAGATGATAGGCTATATTCCCAAACAAAATGTAATGATTGGAGTAAGCTTCATGAGGCAGCAAGAATAATGAGAGAAGCAATTGTAAACAGAGATGTGGCTCAGGAAGTTGAAATACAAGGAATTGTTAGAAGTGGCGATTTAGAAATATCGTCTGTTCGCGGTGAAGGTGGGTTTGTCTATATACCGCTTAAGGGTGTAAAGGCTGTAATGGATCGTTAGTTGTGTTAAAATGGTTTAGTCGAAATTCGAGTTACTGCGGCTCTGTGAATTGGTTATTCTATTTGCCAGCCTGGTTCAAGATGCCTAATTTGTTCTAGATGAGTTCTACTAATTCCAATACCATAATCATAACTTTCGCCGTAAAATGAAGCTCTCTTTTGTTCTACATTCACTCTTGCTTTTCCCATACCATCAGCTATATATCTTTCGCCCCTTGTCTCTGGGACTGTTTCATCTGTATGAGTTCTAAATGTTCTTGGTTCAATGCCTTGTGCTTCTAAGAAGTTTCTTAATATTAAATTGTGAGTTAGTTCCCAGTCATCTTGGCGAAATCTTAGATAATGTTTTCCGTCTAACTGGAGCTGAACAACTTTATATTCTCCTGATTTTTGTGGCCAATTGACTGGAGGGAGAGCTTCATTCTGTTCCATAGATATCACAATATGAAATAGTGGGGTAAGTTTTATAAGTTTATGTAGCCGCCGACACTCGAACTCTTCGCTTACTGTTCAATTGACTAAAGCTCGCCGCTCCAGGTATTCGCGGTCGACTAACACAGTTTATAAGAGATTTTTATTTTAATGTTATCCCAGGCAATTCTATTCCTTCCTTTTCATATTCTTTTAATCTTCTATACAAAGTAGATTTGCCTATTCCAAGAAGCCTGGCGGCTGCTATTCTATCTCCTCGTGTTTCTTGCAGGGCTCTTGCTATATTTCTTTGCTCCATCTCAGCCATAGTTAACAACTCACCATCACCTAAACCGTCTGCTTTCCCATCCTTTCCAAGCCCTAAGTTTTCTGGCAACATCATCTGACCGTAAACAACTGATCTTTCTATTAGATTTTCCAGCTCTCTTATATTTCCGGGCCAGCTATGTTCTGTCAGAGTGTCTATATATTTAGTAGATGGCTTTGGCGCATCCCTGTTGTGGTAGTGAGCATACTTCTGTAAGAAAAGGTCCACCAGCAGTGGTATATCATCCTTCCTTCTTCTGAGTGGTGGAACAACTATTGTGTGTTTAGCTAGCCTGAAATAAAGATCTCTTCTAAAATCTCCTGCCCTTACCATAGGCCTTAAATCTTGATTTGTCACAGCTATTATTCTTATATCTACAGGCCTTGCATTAGCTTCTCCCAATCTTCTATAACTTCTAAAATCAAAGAAGTCTAAGAAAGCTGTTTGCGCCATCAAAGGGAGGGTTGCAACTTCTTCCAATACAAGGTCTCCTTTATCAGCAGCCTCAAAATAACCAACTCCTGGGGAATCTGCTCCTGTATATGCGCCTTTTCTGTGTCCAAATAATTCTGAGAGCATTATTGTTGTGCTCAAGCCTGTTTTAGAACAATTATAGGTTATATATGGGCCTTTTTTTCTCAACCCTTCATCATGGATAAATTTTCCAACTAGTTTTTTACCTGTACCAGTTTCACCCAATATGACAACATCCATGTTAGAACTTGCAACAGTCCTTAACTCCTCCATCATCTCTAAAAACATCCTTGATCTTCCTATTGCCAGAAAAGGTCTTTTGGGGTCGTATGGTTGTCTGTTTTTTATTAAAACTTCGAAGGGTCGGAAGTCACCTTCATCATCTCCTCCATCCAACAAATCTAGATCACCTAAATCTACTACTTCCCCTGTATCCGGCCTATTTGCTAGACCCCCAACAATTTGGGATATACCATTTGCATCTGTGTCGATTCCTGCGTCTTTTTTTGCTTGTTCTAAACCGCCTGGATATGTTTTGCGAAAATGTGAATAGCCTCTTTTATCTACATCGGTTTCGCCGGCAGTTGGGTTTCTTTTTAAGTAATCTAAAAATTCTGCCCTTTTCGTTTCTAATCCTTCAGCAGAAAGCGGTTCTCTTGAATGACGTCTTTCTGGTATTCCAATATGCCTTCTTAGAAGGTTTATTCGCCCACCACACATTGTTAAAACAGGATAAAACTGCGCTTCAACATCTTCTACTGTGGCTTCTGCAGTTTCTCTTAAATAGTCATGTGCTCGTCTTATTTGATCCAGATCATTTTCAGTAAGCTCGCCATAAAATATTCTAAAAGCAGTGTCGATTTCGCCTCCTTGCATGTAATCTGGACTTAGCCTTCCAGACGCTTTTCTAAGATCTTGTTCAGTATAACCTCTTCTTGTTAGGCTATCCAAAGCATCTCCGTAGCCGGCGCCAACTACACTGTCTGGCATTGCTTCTGGTTTTCCAAGTAAATATTCACCAAGTTCTATTAACCTACTCCTCATTGCAGGAGGTATTTTACCATTTGGAGATTGACCAACATTCCCCCCCCCATGACGATCAATATCTATTGGATTTTCTAAAACCATATACAAGCTTAGAAAACAAATTTTAAATACAAATGTTATGGTGTGCGCGACCTAATCGAGACACGTACCCGAAATGGGGTATTTAAAGATTTATATACTTTAGTTAACATATTAAGTAAGTAAAAGGGGATTGGAAACTGATTGCGATCAGTTTCTGTCTGTAACTAGAACAGCGTGTTCTGATTTTATGGGTAAAAAATTCAAAAATAAGATTTCTAAGAAACTTGCTAAAAAGTCTCAAACAAAGGTTAAAGTCATGAAAAAGGGACTTCCTAAAGCAAAAAAGGTTTCTCAAAGAAAGGTTGGGAGGGTTACTATGAAAGCTAAGGCTGGAGCCAGTCAGGGAAAAGTTACTCCACAAACACAGATTAGAGGGAACTTTAATATAAAGGTGGAGAATGTAGTTGCTTTTGCAAGTTTGGGTGTTGATATTCCGTTGAAAAGACTTGTTGTAGAGGTTGAAAATACTGAATATGAACCGGAACAATTTCCTGGATTGGTTTACAGACAACAAGATCCTAGAGCAGCAGCCTTAATTTTCTCTTCAGGCAAAATTGTTTGTACAGGCGCAAAGAGCATTGAAAATGCTAAAATAGCAATGAACAAGGTGGCTGATAGAATAAGGTTGCTTGGAATAAAGGCTCCAAAAGTTTTTCCAATAGAGATAGAGAACATTGTGGCCTCTTCAAAAATAGATGCGAAATTAAATTTGGAAGAAATTGCTTTCATGTTGGAGAATGCAGAGTATGAGCCGGAGCAGTTCCCTGGATTGGTTTTCAGGATTACAGAGCCGAGGGTGGCTTTCTTGTTGTTCAGTTCTGGAAAAATCATTTGCACGGGCGCACATAGTTTGGAAGATGTCAGCAAAGCCTTGGATAAGTTTAAGGAAAAACTGGAAGAGATCGGCCTTAAAGTCACTCCTTCAAAAGAAGAGCCACCAAAAATTACTCCTTCAAAAGAAGAGACGCCCAAGCCTGCTCATTCCAAGAGTTAGTTTTTATTCTCCAAAAGACTTGATATCAACTCGTGCGCATGTGTGAAGTCTTTGTTTTTTATTAAGATGTTTAGCTCTGAGCCTATTGTGTGGTAGGATTGGATGTATGGAATGATTAGGCTTCACCCAACTTTGACTTAACCCAATCAATAAATCTTTCTGCGTCCCTCAATGCATTCTCCGCATCTTCTTGAGACATTAACTTTTCTTCGTATTCTGCTGCATTTTTTATTTGAACAAGCCTTTGCAGTTGTCGCGTTTTATTGTTTATTTCATCTTTATCAAAGCTCAATGTCCTTAACAGGGATATTACATCTTCATGACTTTCTCCAGAGCTTCTTACCTCTTTGAAAAAAACCAAAAGAGAATCTGAAGCAGAGATAGCTGAATGGATGGAGTTGATTACAGTTGCATTCCAATTATTTTTTGAATATGCGTCTTTGGCTGTTTCTTCTAATTCTTCTGCTTTTTTAAGATAGTTTTTATATAAATATTTATTTACTGGCCTTGTTTTCATAACCATTCTCCATACACTGTTATATGGTTTTTCTTCGCTTCTCTTAAAAAAGGTGATTTTTGTTTTTCTTTGAATTCTTGTGGGGACATTATATAAGTTGAAAGTTCGTTTCCAAATCTTTTTGATATTTCTGATTGTTTTTCCGTTAATATTCTATCTAGTTTTTCCTTGTTTTTTGTTACTATTAACACGTCTATATCGCTGTTTGATTTTTCTTTTTTTGCTACAATACTACCAAACATAATAAACAGCTCTATATCCTTTGGGTTTATAATGAGCTTTAAGTGTTCTATTAATATTTTCAATGTTTTTTCTTCCTTTTCAAAAAGAGGTTTTAGTATGTCTCTAAATACAAAACTCTCTTTGTTAAGCTTTATGGTTTTTACATGACCATGTTGTCCTATATCAACCAAGCCCATTTCTTCAAGGTCTCCTAAATTATCTAAAACAGTTGTATTGTATGTGCCTATAAATTTTGCCAGATCCCTTGATGACCATATCTTATCCGGTATTTTACAAAAAGCCCTACATACAGCTATTTTTGTTTTATTACCTAATAACTTTTCCATGTAAGGTCTGTATAGCATAAATACTTCAAGTGATGTAAAAAGACATCATATGATGTATATTTTGTACTTTGGGGTATTTAAATGTATTTATCTGGAATCAAGCTTCTGTGAAGTTTAGAATTATATCGTCAGTCTTGAAGGGTCCATCTGTGAAAAAATTTGGGGAGTTGGTATTGGATCTGGCGGATTGCATAACCATAGTGCATCGTCGTTTTTATATCTCCTGCTTGCATGCTGGAAAGCTACCTTCAAATTCACCACACCGTCCTGCATTAATTCTGTGCTACTGAATGCTGAATAGAAATAAGAACTGAATGACATTCCATTGAGTGTTCTAGGGATTTCGTCTAGTCCACCGGCAGAGATTCCAACACACCTTCCATGGCCGACTCTTCTTGCAAGGCGGCCACCATAACAGATATCGGTGGTCACAACAGTTAGGCCTGCATGTACACCAGAAAGCATTCTGTCCAATTCTATTTCTGTGAGATACTCCTCTCTCACACTTTGTCTTGATCTGTTCAATACCACTCCAACCACACCCTCATCTCTCCCTTCGTGGTCGACTCTAGTCAATTCACCATGGTCGTCTATGTGGACAACAAGGGTGTCATCTTTTCCTATTTCTTTTTCGAGGCGGGAAAAAATTGATTTTACACCAGTTTTTGTTGGGTGGGCTCTTATAGGATAACTCCTTCCACTCGGCCTGTCAAGGATGTGTACGCCATCTTTAGAGAATCCAAGATCTAAAAGCGTGTCGTATATGGCTTCTATATTGTCGTGATACCTGCTCTCGTCTGCCCCGTTAATAAGGACTGCATATTTTCTTCCCATAACCACCAATCTAAATATTAAAAGGGTAAGCATTATATTGTTGTTGTTTCCCATTTATCAGTAGTTCTAGAAAAACCAAATAGTCTTTTTATATTTCAACAACAACTAGAGGATACATTAATTTTTTCTATGACAAATGAGACTATTAAGTTATCTGAAGATGATGCGCAGCTGGTTGCTGATTTTGAAGGGTTTTTGAGAAGGGCCTATTATACAAAACTAATTGATGCGTCTAATAGTAACAGTGCGCTGATTGTGGATTTCAAGGATTTGGATGAATTTAATTCCACCCTATCCGACCTTTTGCTAGAGGACCCGAAAAAGTTTTTTGATATAGTGGAAAGAGCCCTTTCTCAAGTGGAAATACCCACTAAGGTTGCTGTCAGAATTTTTAATTTGCCTTCGTCAGTCCAGATAAGGGATTTGAGGGCAAAGCATATTAACAAGTTTATTTGTGTTGAGGGGATTGTTAGGAAAGCAAGCGAAATAAGGCCTGAGATGATGGAGTGTACATGGGAATGCCCTGAGTGTGGCGCTGAAATTGTCCAGGAGAGGAGAGGAAGTTTTATTGCATACCCTGCTTTCTGCGACTGCGGGAATAGAAAGGGATTCAAAGAAAAAGAAAAGAAGATGATAGATACAAGGTGGATTGTTATTGAGGAGCCGTTTGAATTGACTGAGGGTGAGCGACCTTCCCAAGTCACTATTTTACTGAAGGAGGATTTGGTTTCGCCTGACGGAAGGAGGAAGACAGATCCTGGTAACAGATTGAAGATAACTGGTGTTTTGACAGATATACCAAAAGCTGCTATGGGGACTGGTAAAATGGGGAATGTTAAGTTGGATTTTTATTTAGATGGAAATTTTGTGGAGCCAACTGAACTTAGTTGGCAGGGGTTAAAAATAACAGAGGAAGAAGAAAAAGAGATAAAGAAATTGGCTGCTGAGCCAGATATTTACAAAAAACTAGTGGATTCTTTGGCGCCATCTTTGTATGGAATGGAAGACATAAAGGAGGCTGTTATACTTCAGCTTTTTGGTGGTGTACAAAGGATTATGAGAGATAAGACAAAGGTGAGAGGAAATATTCATATCTTGTTGGTCGGTGACCCATCTTCTGGTAAATCCCAACTATTAAAACTGGTCCCAACTATTGTGCCCAGGGGAAAATATGTTTCTGGTAAAGGGGCTACATCTGCTGGTTTGACTGCAACTGTTTCTAAGGATGAACAATTCATGGGTGGATGGGTTTTGGAAGCAGGTGCGATGGTTTTAGCCCATAGAGGGTTATTAAGCATTGATGAGTTTGAAAAAATGGAAACAGGTGATCAAGTTGCTATGCACGAGGCCCTTGAACAAGGATCAGTGTCTATTGCAAAGGCGTCCATTATCGCTACACTACCTGCAGAAACATCGGTTTTAGCTGGCGGCAACCCTAAATTCTCCAGATTTGATCCTTACATACCAATTGCAAAACAGATAAATATACCAGACACCTTGTTGTCAAGATTTGATTTGAAGTTTGTGTTGAAAGATGTGCCAGATGAAAATTATGATAAAAAGGTCACTGAACATTTATTGAGAACCAGGGACGATGATTATGAGGCAGCCCAACCAAAATTAGACACATTATTTATCAAAAAATATATTGCGTATACAAAAGAGCATTGCAAACCCATGTTGACAAAAGAGACTGGGAAGGCGTTAAAGAAGTTTTATGTTGAGCAGAGAAAAAAAGCAGAGGGTGGCGGCCCGATACCGATTACATTGAGACAGTTTGAGGCGTTGATAAGGTTATCTGAGGCGTCTGCTAAAATACAATTATCAGATGTGGTAAGGAAGGAGGATGCTGATAGGGCGATTAGGTTGATGACATATTCGTTAAGGCAACTTGGAATGGATCCGGATACAGGGAAGATTGATATTGACAGGTCTGATGGATCTACACCATCTTCTGAAAGGTCAAATATAAGGATTATTTTGGACATTGTTGGCGAGCTTTCTGAGAAGAAAAAAGAAATTCCTATAACCGAAATATTTGAAAAAGCAAAGAAACAGGGCGTGTCTAATATTGAGGAAATAATTGAGAAGCTGAGAAGGGAAGGGTTGTTATTTGAACCAAACCCAGGATACGTACAAAAGGTTTAGTGGAGGGTTAGAGGAACCGATACAGAGTGTTCTGCAGGTTCCCTAATGTGCAGAAGGTTTAAAACTTTAAATACTAGTAATACAAGTACTACTTAGAGGACTTTATGCAATTGACTGTAAAAAATGTGGATGAAAAAGTATTTAGGGAGTTTAAGGCAGAGGCTGTCATGGAAGGTTTTAATGTAGGTAAAGCTCTCAATCTAGCAATGAGTATGTGGCTTTGGAAATCAGCGAAACCCAAAAGAAGCCTTCTTGAGCTTAAGCCAGTCAGTTTTGGGAAAGGGACAGAAAAATTAAGCGAAGAAATGGATAAAATATTATACGGTGATTGAAATGCTTATCTTTCTGGATTCAAGTCTTTTTTGCGCCTACAAAAATAAAAGTGATGTTCATCATGAAAATTCAGTAAAAATAATAGAAGCTATTAGCCATCAAGACCACGGAAGACCTGTAACAACGGACTACATTTTTGATGAAACAGTCACTGTCTTATTGAGAAAAACAAACAGGTCCATTGCAATGGATGTTGGCGATTTAATCCTGAACTCTGAGATCCAAATGTTTGGTGTAGGGAAGATAGTTTTTGAGTCTGCATGGAACATTTTCCAGAAAACAGAAAAGCTAAGTTTCACAGACTGCACAAACATTGCCTTTATGAAGCTGTATGGAATAGAAAAAATCGCAACTTTTGATAAAGGGTTTAAGGAAATCAAAGGTGTACAGGTTGTTGACAAATAGCTTTGGCTAACTAAATCTCCTATCATACGATCTTCTCCGGAGGTCGCTAGAGCGACCTCTATTTATTTTTTGGTTAGCTGTTCAAAAATTAGCTGTTATTATTGGCTAATTCACTGCGGGTCTTCCTTTATTCTATTGGTTCAACCAGACCGCGCAGTACTCTTGGCTGTTGGGTATGTTGGTTCGACAATAGCTTTAAATTATTTACGTCCAATTTTACTAATGAAAGTTCTGGCTGTCATTGGTTGTCAATGGGGAGATGAAGGTAAGGCTAAGGTTATAGATTACATACTTCGCAATGGGTATGTGGATGAGGATGGGAATGATTATAGGGATACTCATATTGTGGCAAGATATCAAGGTGGTGCAAATGCAGGACACACAATAGTCACTCCTGAAAATAAGAAAGTTGTTTCTCACTTGGTTCCTTCTGGAGTAATAAAACCAGGGATTTACAATTTGCTTCTTCCAGGAGTTGTTGTTGATCCTGGGCTACTAGTTAAAGAGATTGATGATTGGAGAAAAGCAGGCTATCCTATAACTCGAGATAACTTTGGAGTTGATGGAAGGGCTGGAGTTACTTTGAAGTTTCATGTTGAGAGGGATTTGGAGAAGGAGAGGAAAGCAGGTAAGAAAGGTATTGGGACTACAGGAAAAGGTATAGGACCGACTTATGTAGACAGAGTTGAAAGGACTGGGATAAATTTTGCTGAGTTTGTGGATTCGCAGAGTTTTAGGCAGGCTCTGGAATGGAATGTGGAAAGGAGCGGCACAGAGATTGATGTTGAGGATTATGTGCGGACATATGCCACTGCCAGAGAAAGGTTAGGTAGATTTCTGGTTGATTTTTCTGAGGTCTTAGACAGAAACTCTTCAGCTAGAGTTATATTGGAGGGCGCGCAGGGAGTCATGCTGGATAATGAAATTGGAAGCTACCCATTTGTTACTGGATCCAGTCCAGTTAGATTGCCTTTAGATGCAAGTCATAGAGTTGGTATTGTAAAAGCATATACAACAAGGGTTGGTGAAGGTCCTTTTCCAACAGAGCTTGGGGATCCTGAATTGATAAGAGGTGATAAACCAGATCAAAAATTAACAGAAGAAGATGTTAGAATGGCTTTTGATGGGGATGAACTTTTAATGGGCAGATTCTTGAGACTGAAAGGCGATGAGTTTGGAGCCACTACAGGAAGGCCCAGAAGGACAGGGTGGTTTGATGTTCCACTAGTAAAGTATGCTACTGTGGTTGGTGGCATTGATTCTGTTGCTTTGACAAAACTGGATGTGCTTTCTGGAATTCCAAAAATAAAAGTGTGCACAGGATATCAATTACATGGTGCGCCTACTGGAATACCGATGAACAGGTTTGGATGGTATGACTTGGAACCTGTTTACACAGAAGTCGATGGATGGGAAGGGGATATTAGATCGGCTAGAATATTTAGAGATTTACCTGGACAGGCACAGGAATATGTTAAGTTTGTGGAAGATCTTATTGGTAGAGAAATAAGGTTGATTTCAATTGGGCCAAAAGCAGAAGAAACCATCGTTATGGATTGATATTTAAACTATTTGATCCAATTATAAAATAAGGAATCTTGATAGTATATGAGGGATTCCTTAAAACCGTAGGTTTTAAGTAGGTGGTTTTTATTTTCTGTCCAAAATGTGGTGGTGGGACTTATATTGCAGAAGAGGAGTTGATTAAGGTTTTGGAAGGCAGAACCCTTCGCGCTATTCTCAAGATTTTGTATGTTTGCAGGGCTTGTTCTGAGAAATTTTCTAGGCTTGTACACGAAGATTTAGAAAGCAGGAAGAGGGATGAGAGTGGGACAAAATCTACAACCAGTTATAGTCAAGGATCAAGTCCACCAAGCTCTACAGAACAGATACCAGAAACTTTAAGATTTTTCTAAAATTAGCTCCCAATGGACAATTTTTGCCTTTCTTCTTTCAGAATACCCGAATTTTTCAACCGCTTTAAGAATAGTGAATTTGGAAAAAATCTTTTCTATTTCTTTTCTATCAGAAAATCTGTGAGGGACATCATAATCGTCTCCTCTCGTTGTATTGTATATATTGACAAATGTGTTGGGTTCTAATTTCTTTCCAGCGCCATAACGCGGGTCTTTTGTGGAAATAAGGGTTGCAAATAAAACACCTCCAGGCTTCAAGACGCGCATTATCTCTGATATTGTTTTTGTTAGGCTGGAAAGCGTGTTGTGCTCCATGACATATACTGATATTATTGCATCGAAAAAACTGTTTTTAAAAGGGATGTCTTTCATATCAGCTGTTTTTAGGTGGACATTTTTCAAATTTTCTTCCCTGACTTTTTTCTCCGTTATCTTTTTACCTGTTTTGGATATGTCAATACCATAGACATTAAAACCGTTTTCGGCGAGAAATACTGTATGTCTGCCTGTCCCGAAACCGAGATCTAGAACTCGCTTCACGCCTTTCTTTCTTAATAATTTCAAAGATTTTTTCACCAAATCTGCGACCCCTGTTTGCACCTCGCCCCTCTCCTTATAAGTCATTTCCCAGTCCCTCATATAGTAGTTTAGCTCATTTTAACTAATATAAATCTTCGATTCAATCCTAGTTATGGAACAGGTTATTCAGAAAGAGAACACTAGTTTTAAAAGGCATGTAGCTGTGAAAACAAGAATTGTTGATTTGATTAGCGGTAAATGGGTTGACGAAAACGGCTTTGGCATTTTGGAAACAAAATATGGGGAAAAGATTGGTAGGGCTAGGATTATGGCTACTGTTGTTAGTAAATTTGTTTCTGAGGACGGAAAGTATATGAGCCTGACCTTAGATGATGCAACAGAGACTATAAGGGTTAAAATGTGGGAAAATTTTGGCATGATAAATGAGATTGCTGAAGGGGATATTGTTGATTTGATTGGGAAAGTTAGGATGTATAATGAGGAAATATATATTTTGCCAGAAATTGTTTGCAAGATTGATAATCCAAATCTAGAGCTGCTTAGAAGGCTGGAAATAATTAAAAAGCTCCAGAAACTAGGTGTGACAGAAGGTAAGGAACAAGACGAGAACGATGGTATAAGGAAAAAGATTCTGGAGGCCATAGGTTCCAGTAAAGAAGGCGTTTCATACAACAAGCTAATGGAGATAAAGGCGCCAAAGGGGGCTGTTGAAAAAATTGTGGACGATTTGCTTTCTGGAGGCCTGTGTTATGAGCCTATGCCTGGGGTTATTAGGAAGATTTAAAGCTTATTGTAAAGTAGTTTCATGGATACTGGGTATATTTCTCTCCCTCAAGCCACCGGTGTTTTGAGAAGGACAAGAAAATATGTGTGGAGCCTGATTAGATCAGGCGATTTGAGAAGAGAAGGATCTGGTAGTTCAACACGTGTTTACGACGAGGATGTAAGAAGGGCGAAAGAGATTCTTGACAGCTCTGTAAATTTAGTTGAATTGTTAAGGCAAAATCAGCTAAGAGATGAGTATAGGAGATTTGCTGGTGACAAAGGAGTTGTTCAACGTGTCCACCCTTTGGGTTTAAGTCTTCTTGTTAGAAGAGAGGACGAGGAACTTCTTTTGAAGAGGCTTAGATATTTGAAGGAAGAAGAATCGATAAAAACTGGGGAGAAGAGAGCTACTGTTAGAAAGGTTAGGGATACTGAATCCAGAAGAAATATGGGGAAAATATCAAAGTTAGTCGAGCATCTCGGAGATATTGAGTCTGACATGGACAGGAGAACAGCAACCAGATTGACTTTGGGCGCTCTTGAGGAAGTATATAGGGAACTAGGTAGATACAAAGAGTATAAAGAAATAATAGAGTGTGATGGTGAACAGCCATCCTAGAGCTGATATTTTTTAATTCTGTTTACTGGAGGTAAACCTCTATTTGAATCATGTGTTGGTTGAATTCCTTTGGAAAATGGATCGTTATATCTAGATCTACCATATCCGTAATGGTCTTTATGGTCTTGGCCTAGTGAATCGTAGGTATTTTCATAGGGATATGATTTTATTTCAGCTAGGCGGCCCTCAATTGTAAAATCGGCTGGTGATGGGGTTTTTTATTAGATTTTACACTGTCAGGAGCTTTTACCATTCTGATAGTTGCTAATAGAGGATATAAAGTTTTTTCGTCTCATTGTACGTTTTTAAAGTTTTGCTCTATTCTTTTTATATGAGATTTCAAGAGTATAGAGATAGGTCCCCAGTGGATATAGAGAAATTTTTAGGCGGTAGGTTAGAAGAGTATAGAAGTCTTGGAGAGGCGCGCTATAGGCAAATTATTCCTATTGATCACAGATGCGGCGGCGGTTGCATGGTTACGTTGGATCCTACCAATGCAGCAAAGCATATAGCAGCTTTTTATGATTTTCTTGCAGAAACTGCTCTAGTAGATCACATAGAAAGTCAGTTTGATCCGTGGGTGCCAGATACCACTTCTGGACTTATAGTTGGAGAAAGTGTTGTCGACATTGGGTGTTGCAATGGGTATTACACAACATACTATGCCTTGAATCATCCTGCAAAACAATTTGTTGGGGTTGATCTGTCAGAAAAGCCTTTGAATTTAGCAAGGGATAGGTCAAGAAGATATGGAGTGGAAAATGTAAGATGGATACACGGAAATGCTAACAATATTCAATTCACAGAGACAGACACATTTGTTCTGAACAACGTATCGCACGAATTATATGGAGGCGGGGCGGTGTTTCCGCATTTGTCAGCAATAGACATGTTTGGAGAATTTGTTAGATTGGAGGGCAGAATAATAATTTCTCAGGAGGTATGGTCTTCGGTTGGGATGGTTTTGGATGGCGTTAGATCAACAGCCGATATTTTAGCAGAACATGGATTCGAGATATGTGCAACAGATTTTGTGAAGGGGTCTGAACGCAGCTGTTACATTGCATCCTTCGAGAAGACAAGATAACTACTAAAGTATTAAGTACAATAATAAACTATGATCACAAAAGTCAGGCTCAAAAATTGGAAATCCCATCTTAACTCTGAGTTTCAATTCTCTGGTGGTGTGAATGCCCTTGTTGGTATAATGGGCTCTGGAAAATCTTCTGTTCTAGATGCGATTTCTTTTGCACTTTTTGGGACTTTTCCAAACCTTAATTCTAAAAAAATTACTTTGGATGATTTGATAATGAAGAGGCCACAAGAAAAAAATGAGGCGGAGGTTGAATTGGAATTTATTTTGGACGGGAAAAAATATTTAGTTAGCAGGAAACTAAAACAAGGAAAGGGAACAATAGAAGCTCAGGTAAGGGAAGATGAAAAACTGATAGAGGTGAATCCTGCAAGCGTTACCGACCATATCGAAAGGATTTTGCAGATCGACTATTCTTTGTTTTCAAAGGCTGTTTACTCAGAACAAAATAATATAGATTACTTTTTGACAATACCAAAAGGGAAAAGGATGCAACATATAGATAGGATGCTGAGGCTTGACCTATTTGAGAATGTAAGGGAATTGGCTGGAAGCATAAAAAACTCTTTGGATATTAAGAGATCAGAGAAGATAAGGATTTTGACAGAAATGGAAAGGGAAAATATAGAGATCAAGGTCTCTAATTTAAGGGAAGGGATAGAAACGAATAAGGAAATAGGCGTTAAGATAAGCAAAGAGCTCGATAGGATAGTTGTAAAAAAGGATGATATAACTAAAAAAGTTTTGGTAGCTCAACAAAAAATCGACGAGCTGATAAAAACGGAAAGGGATTTGGAAAGATTAAAAGCTAGCATCCATGAAATTGAGAAAAGTTTAGAGAGTGTAAAAGAGAGAACAAAGGGACTTGATAGGCAAAGTTTTTCTGAAGAAGTTAAGAAAATAGAAATTGAAATTAGCAGATTAAAAAATGAGATTAAGTTGAAGAAGGAATTAATAAATGAAAAAAGGAGCCAGGTAGCTGCTTGCAATACTGAAATTAGATTGGTTATGGAAAGTATAAAAGATTTGGAAAGGCTGGGGGACAAGTGTCCTGTTTGTGAAAGCGGTATAACAAGTGAGAAGAAGTGTGATTTAGAGAATGTGAGGAAGGAGAGGGAACAGGAGTTGAGGAAAAAGACAAGTGTCTTGGTTGGAGAGGTGGAGAAAGGAAATGCTGATTTGGAAAAAATGGAAGAAGGTTTGAAGGGCCTGGAAAAGGAGTTGGTGAAGTTAGGAACTGTGCTGGAGGAGTTTGATAATTTGGATAATTCGGTTAAAAGGTTAGGGAATTACAAAAACCAAAACCAGGATTTGGAGAATAGGAAAATTTATTTGGAATTACAAACAGGGGAAGAGAATATTGACAGGTTAAGGTTGGATTTGCAGGAAGTTGTTTCTGAGGCCACAAAAAATCAGGTTAATTTATTTCATTTGAACAAAATTGTTGAGAAAGATAAGGTTTTGTTGCAGGATTTTGAGAATAGATTGGGGTTGTTGGAGAGTTATAGAACAGCCGTTCGTGTCGCTGGGAAAAATATAGAGGATTTGGAGAAGTTTGTTACTGTAATCAAGATGACTCAAGATCAGCTAAGGGATGAGTTCACGAAAACAGTAAATCATATCATGTCAAATGTTTGGAAGAATTTGTACCCTTATGCTGATTTCGAGGACATAAGACTGGTTGTGGACGGGGATTATATTTTGCAGTTAAAGGCCCTAGGTGAGTGGGTTCCTGTAGACGGCGTGGCATCTGGCGGGGAAAGAAACCTTGCATGTTTGGCGTTGAGGGTTGCATTCTCTCTTGCATTTATTCCAAACTTGAAGTGGCTAATTTTAGATGAGCCAACACACAACCTCGATGCCAACTCCATTAAAAATTTCTCGGATGTTTTGAGGAATAGCATTGGCAGTTTTGTAAAACAAATATTTTTGATAACACATGAACCGAGAATAGCAGAGGATATTGAAGGGTATGTTTACAAGCTCGAGAGGGATAAAGCGGCTAATGGGGTGACACGGGTTGTTGGTGTATAGAAGTGTAAGTGTTGAAAGTGCCTTTTTTATACTAAAAATCAGTGAGTAATATATGAAAATACTGTTTGGCCCACTATATATTATAGTTACCACCATCTTTGCTTTGCATTTTTATCTTGGTATTTTGCCGTCTGATTTGGTTTTGTGGACTAGCATTTATTTGATTGTCAAAGGTGTGTTGTTTTCTATCATAAAGCAGAGGTTTTTAAGTCTGTTGGACATGGTTTGCGGGGTTTATTTTCTGCTGATGTTGTTACACATACTGCCAAATACTTTTGTAACTCTATTGCCTCTTATATATCTAGCAGAAAAAGGCGTTGCTTACACATGGGCAGGACTGCACGCATAACTAGATATAAAGTGGAGTATATATAGTATTATAATATAATCGGTTCCTTTCTTCTCAATAAACATAAGGGAGGGTTAGATGTCATGTCTCACTGAGTATATAGCGACATGAGATCTTGTGGCTTTGACACGAGAGATGTGCCACATCTCATGTGCTGAGGCACATGACATCTCTTCACCCATATAATAGGAGATGAAGAAACCGTAGGTTCCCATTTTATGGAGGGGTGGGAACCGAAACCAATCTCTCTACAGGTTTCCACTATGCCAGAAGAAGCATTTACAATACCAAAAAATTTGCTAATTGGACTCGTTGGTGGGGTTATTGTAATAGGTATTTTGCTCATAATATTCGGTGGTATAGGAGGATTGACAAACGCTTGGTGTGACCTAAATCCTCAATTTTGCGGTGAAAACATAACTTATTTTGCAGCAGACGATATAATTGCTAAGAATTCTGTTCTGGCATTGAGATGTGCTGTGAATAGTGCTGCTAACAGCGAGATTAATGATAGGACTTGTCCTGAATCTACTAAAACAGAATATGGGGTGAGATTGAAATTGGAAGGAGATTACCCTGAGACAAATGCTATAAGAAGATGTTATGGAAATAGTTGCGCTGTTTGTAGGTTACCAGAGATAAAAAAGTCTAATGAACCTACAATTGTTCAGGTGAGCCTTGGTGGTGTATACAATTCTTCAGATGGCCTTAATTGGACAAATATAGGTTCGTGGGGAGAGCTTGGGGATATTAAATTTTTACTTCAACATAAAGAAAGTCTATTTGCAGCTGGAGATGCTGATGTGTTTAGGCTTGATACCGAAGGCTGGAAACCTGTCTTTTCCTCATCTAAACATGGAATATCAACTAATACACCGATACAGGGTTTTATAGAGCATAACGGGTCACTATATTTAGCTTTCAATGCAGAGGATAGCAATGGATTGTATAAATCTTCTGATAAAGGGGACACTTGGACGCCACTGAAAACTAAAACAACCACTTTTGATATAACAAATATTAACAATATTCTTTCTGCTGATGACAAGTTGTTTTTGTTGAGTGAAGGCAATCCAGATAATAGACCATCTGGAAATGTTGGAGAGTATGAGGCTGGCAGACTTGATAGCGGTTTGTATAGATCTGTAGACGAAGGGTTGATTTGGGAATTTGTAGAACCGCGTATCTATCTCCGTGGCGGTATAGATAAGAGCGAGATGAATATAGCTAGAAGAGCAGAGGGTAGTGCAGGCGGATATATTGATATAAAGGGCGATAAGACAGGTGAAGGTGTAGGGGATGTAAAGAAAATTATAAAATCTGGCCAAAATCTATTTGCAGCTAGTGAAATTGCCACTGAGTATTATGCAGAAACTGATTTTGATAATGAGCCATTTACTGGTTTTCGTGTTAAAGTTAAATCTGGCGGTGTATACAAATCAACAGATGGTGGGGATAATTGGACAAGATTGTACTATGGAAATATTAAAAACTTGATTGAGTTTAATGGGATTTTGTATGTTTTTGATTCAGATAGAGGGGTTATAGCGTTTAATGGTGGTGGATGGGATAATGTTGTTATTGGGAAAGATGAGATAGGTTTTTCTGTGTATAAATTTTTGGAATATAATGGATCGCTGTTTGCTGCAAGCAGTCGTGGAATATTCAAATCAGCTGGAACTTCATGGACAAAACTAGTTAATAATACAGCTATAGGTGGTATTAATGATGTGGATGTTTATAAGGGGGCTTTGGTTGTCGGGAGTTCTGAGGTATCAAAAATTATTTTAAGTAACACAGCTTCAATAAGCGCTGCAGACACTGGGGTTGTTGGTGGTATCGGGGATTGGATAAAAAGCAAATATAGGTGGTTAACTGGAACAGACGTTCCTTCACCTTTTGTCCAGGCCCAACCAAATTTAGATTATTGTAAGGTTGAGAATTTTCATTTACCACAAAAGTTTGAAGAAGTTAGGGATCCTGTTTTAGGGATTGATTGGAATCCAGAGACTTTGGTCTTTGGTTATGGGGACCCTAAATATTTGGCATATTGGCAATCATTCCCTCCAGGGGAGGACAGTTCTTGGAGATCTTTTAGGGAATGGGAGAAGAATGTTTTGTTTATAGCTGCCACATCTTGTTTTCCATTTGGAAAAACTTTAAAAGCAGCAAAGGGCGCGACTGGTAAAGTGCTTAGGAAGGCTGGAGAAAAGGTTGGTTTTGGCGTAGTAGGCAAGGAGGCTGCTACCGAAACCATTGGAGAGAATGTGGCTGGGGTAGTAATAAACTCTGAGGGGCAAATTCTAGGTAAGACAGCAACAATTGGTCTGCCTGCAGGTCAATTAGATAATGTTTTTGTATACTCAGCTGAAAAGGGTGTTCTTAGAGAAACTAAAAGACAGGTTATACAAGATGGCCTGGAGTCTGAAGTAGGTAAAAAAATATTGCAGGAAGCAGAAAAAAATGCAGCTAAAACAAATTTCAAGGATCTTAAAACAGCAGCCAGAATTTTGGGTTTTGGAACTCCTATTGCCTTTATGGCATCTTTGATGGAGAGTATATTGACTAAATATGAAAGTTTTGGCAATTCCATTGTTTTCAAATACCATTCAAAGGAGCCTTTCAGGCCGCCTGAACCTTTGTTATTAGATATACAACCACAAAAATCAACGGCTTATATTGATGGAAAAGAGAAGGGAAATTATAAAGAGAGTTTGAGGCCTGTTATTTTGGATAAGGGAAGCGATGCTAGTTCTATTGGCAGAGTGCAGAATTGGTTGAGTAGTTATATTAAGGATACAGGATATATCACTTTAGCCAAAGACACACCAGTCACATTATCACCGCTTTATTTTGCAGCCCCTTGTCATACTGATTTGCAAGTTGGGGACACAACAGCCTTCTGCAATAGATATATTTACAACCCAACTGATAAATATGCTTATTGTGAACTGATTACAGAGGATGCTGCTAAGGCTGTTGATCATTGTGGCGTGGTTATGAAGAATGGTGTTGTTCAGAGTCAAGGCAATGTTAATAAATCATGCGCAATACCAGCCATAAGGGTTTCGTCTGTAAGTGAAGGGAAATATGACGATAAAAACAATTTCTGTTACTCAAAAAGTAGCTGGAAAGCTGAGGTAGCGTTTGCAGGGACAGTTGTAGGTAGCATTGTAGCAGCTGCTTATACTGGTGGCGCTGGGGCTTGCGCTGTTGGTTTGGTTGGTGGTTTAATAACAGAATATTACAATCCCACTTGGCCTGGTGATAAACCCTGGATATGGGATACAGTAAAAGGGTGGGTAAGCGGTTAACTGCTAATCTCCAAAGCTAATTCTTTAGTTGTCTTGTTGTTGGTCCTTGTCTAGATGGGATTTCTACAAAATAAATAATTTCACTTAAATCAGGTGATGCTGCAACTGCTAAAAATGTTTTTCTTTTGTTAACAGCCCCACTCCGAAACCTCCTTTATTATATTATGGAGTTTCAGCAAATTAGTTAAGGCCAGTTGTTTGACGGCTTGAAACGTTTTAATTAGTAAATTCAGATATTTTATTTGCCCATAACTCCGGCTTTTGCATTATTGAGTTTTTCTTCAACAAAACTTACAATATCACTATTTCCACTTATGGTTGTTGTTTGATCGTTTTCATTTATTGTCATTTTTTCATATTTTCCATCAGATCCTTCGTCTCGACCTAAAAATTCCACGCTTCTTCCGCCTTCTTCTCTATGGATCCTTACAATTGTGTAATTTTTCCCAACACTGACTTCAACATCTGCTAGTCCGTCTTTGCCTCTGTATATTTTTTCTGATCCAATATCCGGCTCAACCGATCCTCTCAGACTAAATCCCTCTAGTGTCTGTCCATTTCTATACACCACATTACATACGACTTGATCAAGATCCGGTGTTGCTACTACTTCTTCAATTATTTTTCCACTTGTTACTCGTGTTAGTTTTTTTGCTTGCAGATCAAAAAAATACAGGTCTTTATCATAGCGTCCGCTTGTTGGTGTAGATGGTTCGGTTGCAGCTGTAAATACTAATCTTCTACCATCTCGGGATAAGGCGAAGCTTCTATCTTGTAAACTTTTTCCATTTATTACCATTGCCGGTGGTAGAACAAATGGACTATCGGCGCCAAAATAATCTCTATCTCTATAAAAGCTTATAGATTCACCATTCATATTTATTCTCAAAACTTCACGTCTCAGATTGTCTGATGGTATAATACACCAAACATCGTCTTGTATCCAACCACCAAGTCTCTCTTTTACACTAGGAGTGTCTGTAAGACTTATTCTTTGAGAGCCGTCTTTATTCATCACAGATATATCCACCAATTCTTGTATCCCACCATCAACTACTAGCTCATTTGTAGAGACGAATACTATTCTCTCCCCATTAGGAGACCATAGAGGATTAGTTTCATTCAGATCTTTTGTACTAGTTAAATTCACAGCTTCTCCTGTTTCTGGATCCATTGAAAAAATGTCTTCCTGAAGCTTTCTTTCACCTACTGACAGATATTGAGAATAAAGTATCCTGTTTCCTGGTGACCAAACAAGGGATTTTGGAAATCCTGTTGGGTATTTATCTGATATCCGGCCATTTGTTTCCCTATCCATGTCTACTAGCCATATTTTACCTAGTCTATTGTGAATTATTCTGTCATCAGGTGACAATGCTAATAGTGTTGACCCACTTCCATATTGTAATATATTAATATTACTTCCATCAAGATCTGTAACGCCTAAGACACCTCTACGAGTTCCTTTTTCATCAGCAATAAATGCAACTTTATCTCCTGTTGGTGACATAGCTAACCCCATATATTCGAGACGGGCTTCTTTTCCAATAATTGTAGAAACATTAGGTCCTTCTTTTGGCCTATTGTCTTCCAGAACATCGATGGGAAAATCTGTGGACAGAAGTATTTTTTCTTGTGACCCCCACGGCTTTACAAAGGCAAAAACCTTCAGATCTGAGTCATTTTCAGCCGAACAGACAATTTCCTGCCTCACACCATCGAATCCTGTGCTTCCCTGTATAGTAAATAGATGGAAATCTGATTGGCTAAAAGCCTGGTCTGAATACCAGGAAGGTAAATTTGGTATGATTTCTGCTTCTGTTATTTGTCTCCCGATGCCGCTGATAATTTTCAGGTCTTCTAGATTTTTTTTCCTGGCTTCTTCGTAACCAGGCAAAAGTTTGGCAAACTCATCGAATGGGTATCTTGCACCATCAACTGCTACATATTCGCCTGCGGGTGGCAACCTTTTGAAGCCCCTCCCTTCTGGAAAAAATGCGACATCCCTTAAATCGGCTGCGCCGCCGACAGCTATATATTTAGACGACAATCTGTCAATTGTGACTGTGTAAATTCCTTTTTCCTTTCTTCCCACTCTTTCTGGACCGTCAACTCGGAGTGTCAATTCGAATACGTTTCCGTCTCCTGTTCTTATCCTTCTATTTGTATAAACAGTCCTAGTGTCTTGGCTTGTCGGTTCTCCACTATCTGTTGGTGTATCTACTTGTCTTGGTTTATCTGGCTGGGTTATTGAAACAGGGGGCTTGTATTGGTGTGGTACTTTAATTTTTTCTGGACACCCGGCTAAAGGTAGGATAGAAGATAATGCTAAAATATACGGAGCAAAAAAACGTCTTGGATTAAACATATCAATTTTTTGATTTTGGTTGTACTTTCTCTTTTCTTCTTACAAAAACTATTTGGACAAGGACTGAAATCAAATACCCTTCGACGATTAGGATTACTATGCTAGCTATGAAAATTGGCGTTGAGCTCTGTGTATATGGTTTTACTTCAAACCTTATGTTCTTCAAGGCTGTGTTATTGAAGTCCTCTAGCTTTATGTTTTTTATTGATTCGACCATACAGTTGTGGGTGGTTTCATTGACATAGAACTGGCAAAAACCAGATTCGCCAGAGATCATTAGGCAGGGAAATGGTACCAGAGGGTTGATTAGACCTATTGTATAAAGCGAAACTAATTGTACAATTCCGCCTTGTGGAGCGTCTTGCTGCATTTTGACCAACAGGTCTGTTATCTCTTTTTTTGTTTGGTTTTCAGCTTGTGTGTTGTTGTCTTTTTTGCTTTGGTCTAGTTGTTTGTAAAGTGTTTCTGTTTTGCAAGAATATTTGTCAAGGAACGTGCCTAAAGATTGGAAGCTGCTGACTAAAATAAGGAATAGTATTACAAAAACTAGCGGCAAGATAAATTTTTTCCAGTGAGGTTTTAAAAAATACTTTAGATCTTTTTTAGTTGACATTTACCACCCTAAAACTATTGATTTTCTTTTGTCTTTTTTCCTTTGATAAATTTCTTTGTCCATTTCTCTGTCTTGCCCAATCTGCCTAACCTGAAGTTTTTTTCGCATTTTGAATTGCAGAAATATAAGGAGTCGCCTGCTTTGTTTATGAAAAGTTTGCCTTTCATGTCTTGTACATTACCACCACAAAAAGTGCACTTAAACATAATTATACAGTTACTTCCTCTCTAACAGTAAGCCTCCTTATATCATAGATGTTTGATCTTGGGATTGCTTTGTTACCCTGTGCAAAAAAACGAGGTCTGGTATCTGTTCCCATATGCTGTAGGTGTCCATATACGTCTAACCAATTACCTTCTCTTTGACAGTTAAAATAGAATGGTTGAGATTGAGTAAGGGGAATGTCGTCAATATCAGGTTTTCGATCTATATAAACAACTTCTATAAACTCTCCATTTTCAAGACCTTCTACTTTTTCAAGAAATCTTTTTCTAGATAGTAGTTTCATAACTATCGGCGACCGCCTAACCTTTCACCGAACTCCATCTCTGTTTCTTTGAGCATGATGACATCGCCTTTTCTTACTGGGCCTATTACATTCCTGATTAGTGTTTTTTCCTTTTCTCGGCCGTCCATAACTTTACATCTGACTTTAGAAACGCCTCTGACACCTAGGGCTCCTAAGACCTGAACTACTTTTGCTGGAATTCCTTCTACCATGTTAACCCCTCTTTCATTTGGATTATTACTTAGATATAACTAGCTGGATATATAAATTATTTCAATAGGGCTTTTACTTTGCTTGAGATGTCTAGAATGTGCTTTTTTGCTTCTCCCTCTTCTGTTACTGCTAGCGAAGATGTTGGAACCTCTATTCCAGAAGCTTTGCCTAATTCTAGTTTTGATGGGACATAAGCGAATGGTACCTGTTTTTCTTGGCAAAGTATAGGAAGATGCATTAGAATTTCTTCTGGTGTGACATCTTCAGCCATTACAACTAGTTTTGCAACCCCTCTCTCTATTGCTTTGGTTGTTTCGTTTACTCCCCTTCTTATTTTGCCTGAATTTCTAGCTAACTCTAAGGCTTCGTATACCCTGTCTGCCAGTTCCTTAGACTGCTCAAATTTTACAAAAGCTGGTTTTCCCATATTTATCTCTCCCTCATAGTCGCCTTTAATAGACTGAAGTCGATTTGTCGACATCCAACCCCTTTGGCAACTTAGTCATTAGATTTGTATCAATCTTTGTGGTTATATATTATATAGAAGCTTTTTAAAACATATGGATATAACAGTGTTATATCTCCTTGCACTTTGATGTTTCTATAGATATTTTATAATATAATGATATGCCAATTGAAGATATTACACCAAAACAACTGAAAGAGAAAATTGATAGGAAAGAGGATTTTATACTTCTTGATGTTAGGGAACCGGACGAATACAGGATTTGCCACATAAAAGGGTCAAAACTCATACCAGTAGGCCATATACAAGAAAGGGTTTCTGAATTAGACCAATCAAAACAGATAGTTGTATACTGCCATCATGGTTCAAGGAGCATGTTCATTGTTCAGCAATTAAAGTCCCTTGGATTTACAAAACTCAAAAACCTGGAAGGTGGGATAGAAGCATGGGCAGATGAAGTGGAACCGGAAATGGCACGTTATTAATCCAACATCTTCTTGAATTTTTCTACAAGTTCCACTGGTGTCGGATCCACACCATATTCTAGAGCCAGATAGTAGCTAACCCAGTCACCCAAATATATTGCCCATATTATCCTTTCCAAAAAATTGTTGCCTTCTGCTTCTATTATTGTGACTTCGATTTTGTTTTCTTCGGCTATTTTTTTTACAATATCCATCCTTTTTCTAACTTTTGGATTATCATCTTTACATTTAAGAAATATTAAGTGTAAATTTCCATTTGTTCTCAACAGTCCATTTAACTCATTGTGATTCTGCTCTGGAAAGATATTATAGAAGGCTGGAGATTTACAATTTTCATTAATATTGATTTTCCACTTGTAGGCCGCAGCCTCGAAGTTTTTTGATCCATAAATTACGGGAATTTTATTTGTCATCTTTTTTGCTAACTCTTTTGCCTTTGTTTTTGTTTTCTCTTTTTGTATGCCAATGAAAACTGCAAGATTGTCAACTATTTGTTTATTCTCCTTTACAATACTTGTATTTTCTAGAGCCCTCAAAATTGATAGGAATTGATAACCATATGAAAGGCGCGGTTGTGGACAGCTAGGAATTTTTATGAACTGATTTTTATTATCTTTTGCCGACTCCTCTAGCTTCCCTCCGGCCGCTATGACTATTGGTTTCAACCCCCTTTTCAAAACCTGGTTGTATGTCTCTATTGTCTCTTCTGTGTTTCCAGAATAACTGACAACAAAAACTAAACTCTTTTTATCAACAAAACCTGGAAGATTATAATCATCAACAATAAAGACGGGTATTTTGTTTCCAATGTAAGATTTCAAAATCCGTCCGCCTAGTGCGCTGCCGCCCATGCCACAAAAAACAATTTTATCAAATGTGTTTTCAACCTCTATTTTGCTTCCTAATTTGTAGCCTTCAATTATCTGCTCTTGAAACTTCTCAAGGAACGCGGCCATGTTGGATTTGTCTATGTTTTGCATAAATTATACTTAGTTTCACAACACTTAAAAAGCTTGCAATTAATCCACAATATGGCTGACGATAAAGACTTGCAACAAGAAATGAGAAGGCTCAAGGAGGATATTGAACAAAGAGAAAGGGAAATAGAGAGGATGGTTGGTGGGCTTATACACGACTTGAGGACGCCATTAAGTATTGTTATTGAGGGTAGCGACCTTATTTTAGAAGGTGGTTTGGGAGATTTAAACGATTCTCAGAAAGAGATGCTAACTTGTGTAAAAGGTAGTGGCATAAATTGTATGAAGATCGCAAGCAGTCTTTTAAAATTTGTAAAAATAATGGACGGTGTATATCATCCGGATACAACTAGATTTAATATTTATCCGACGATTGACAAATCCTTGCAGAGATTTGTTGGAAGGAGGATCTCAGAAGGTAAAAGTGTTTTTGTTGGTGATGAACAATACAAAAGTGGCCTTGATGAAAGGGTTTTTGTTGATGGGGATGAATTTTTTACAGAAAGGGTTCTTGACAATCTTATTTCGAATGCGATAAAATATTCGAGGCAAAGAATTGGAGTAGATGTTTCTCAAGACAATGATGTTACCACCGTCTGCATTTCGGATGACGGTCAAGGCATTCCGGCGAGATTCCACGGTGAGATATTTCAACCATATTCAGATGTTGATCAAACAGAGCAGACAGGATATAGGCTAGGCCTTTACACAGCAAGAAGATTGGTTGAAGCTCAAGGAGGCAGGATTGGTTTCGAATCTACGCCTCTTGTAGGCAGCAAATTTTATTTCAGTTTGCCTTTACACAAGTCAGACTAAAGGCTATTTTTCAAATGGGTTTTCAACGACAAGCCAAGGCATCTTGAAATCCTTTTTATTTTCAGTGTATATTTTAAGCACGCTGTTCTGTTTCATAGTGGCGGCGAGCAAGGAATCCCAGTAGGACATTTTGTATTCATCTGAAATTTTGGCTGCGGCAAGGACAGTTGTGTGGTCGAAGTTTATTTTTACCCATCCCGGAAATACTATTATATCTGAAATGACTTTTACTGCATCTGTTTTCTCCAGCAGACCTTTTGAAGTCGTAACAGAAAAAAACTCAGAGAGGTTCTGGGGAGAAATAGCTATATTATATTCTCCATCAAGACATTTATTTATAACTTTCTTTGAGATTATATGTTTTTGTACATCCGCTGCATCATAGGCGTAAACAAGGATATTTGTGTCTAAAAGGAAAACTTCATTTTCTGTCATAAACTTCATCCCTATTAAACTTCCAGTTTTTTGGCAGTCTGTAAAGACCTTTCTCCATGAACATTTTTTGCCTTTCTACAATGTCCTTCATTTTCTTTTCGTCTGACCATTTCTTCATTGCTTCGGTCACAGCCCTGCCAAGGTCGCCTTTCTTCCCGCCTTCGTTTTCCACTGTTTTCCTGAATTCCTTCTCAACCTCATCATCCACGCTTATTGTAATGGTTCCCATAGGCCTCACCTAGATATATTTACAAAAGTTGTACATTTAAAGGTTTCTGTTTTGTATTTACATCTTATTTATGCGAAAAATAAATTGTTATTGAGTCTTTACCAACAGAATCCACGCGACCAAATCCAATCCTTAACATCTGGATCATGTCATCTGGTTTTAGCTTTAACAAGGCCTTCTCACCAAAGCCTTCTTTCACGCCTTCTGGGAAAACCACTTTTACTTTGACGTGGTCTTCTGCTGTCCACTGTATTTTTTTTGTATCAAAACCAAACTCCTGGCTTTTGCTATATGTTGTTTTTTTATCTAGCTTAACATTAAACAAATCAATTAGTCTAACATCCTTCCCCTTTAGGTTTTTGAAATCGTCTCCAGAAATAAAAACCTTATTTTGAACATCTATTTTTCTTGTTTTTTCTTTGTCTGGATGATATTTTATTTCTGCGGACACAAGGCCGGATTTTTTCAGTGGCTCAGATACATCGATTTCAACTGGTTCTAAGACAACCATATATCTATCCACTTCTGAGTCTATCAGTTTTCTGTTATCTGAAAATAAAATTTCCAAATCAACTGTTGTTTCTGCCTCATTCAAACCGAGGTTGATGATGTAATTTCTAATTGCTTGTGGGAGGATTCCTCTCCTTCTGAATGCCATCAATAGAGCAAGTTTCGGATCATCCAAACCTGAATAGATCCCGGATTTTATACCTTCCATTATTTTGCTTTTTGAAACAACCATGTCTTCTGTGGTCATGAATTTTCCATAAACTTTTGTCACAGGATACTTCCAGCCCATGTAGTCGTACAAAACTCTTTGCCTTTTTTCAGAGATCATGAGGTCTTTGCCTCTGATTATGTGAGTGATTTTGAACTCGAAGTCATCTATTGCAGAAGCAAAATCCAACATTGGCCACACTTTGAATTTTTTGTCGACTAGTGGATGATCTGGGTTGTCGATTATCCTGAATGTAACCCAATCCCTGATTGCAGGGTCGGGCTCACTATGTGTTTTCATCCTGCCAACAGCCTGTCCTTCATTTAATTGGTGATCAAGCATCTTCTTCCATCTCTCAAGGTTTTCTTTGACTTCCAAATCCCTACAGTTACATTTACCTCCCCCAATCCTGACTAATTGGCTCCATTTTTCCTGCTCACATGTGCAAACGTATGCATACCCGTTTTCCAATATCTCCTCAAAATATTTGTAGTAAACATCCAATCTAGCAGAAGCCCTTTCAACTCTACTGTAATTTACACCCAACCATTCAAGCCCGTCTTCTATCATTTTATATGCTTCTTTCATAGGGATTTTGTTTGGGTTTTTTGGGTCTGTATCATCGAATCTCAGAATTAAAGTTCCACCGTACTTTTTTACATATTCATCATTTAGTATGATCATCCTAGAATGTCCTATATGCAAAGGTCCATTGGGATTTGGAGCCATGCGCATGATCACCTTTCCTTGCTTAGCTTCTGGTAAATCTGGCAAGGTTTTCTCCTCTTTCTCTTTTTTTTCTACTTTAAATCCGGTTTTCTCAAGCCTCTTTTTCTGCTCTTCTAATCCGAGTTTGTTCACTTCTTTTACGGTTTCTTCTATGATTTTTCTAACTTCTGCTACTTTATCTCTTATATCGGGATTTTCCCCCAGAACCTTGCCTAGAACAGATCCAGGATTAGCCTCACCATTATAAGAAATTGCATTGTGCAGACAATAGGGAAGTATTCTTTCTTTTAAGCTTGCCATATCTATTAAATTGTTATCTATATTATAAGTTATATGCCTTACATAGTAGACCTCTCTAAGAGAAGCAGAATAAAAGTGTCTGGTCAAGGAGCAGAAGAGTTTTTACAAAGCCTCTGTACAAACGATGTTAAAAGTCTAAAAGCTGGTTTTGGTGTTAGAGCCGCTTTTTTAGACAGATTTGGGAAGGTTTTGGCTGTCAGTTCTATTTACAAAATAGACGATTGGTTTTTATTGGAATCTGATTTATTGGCTCATGCTAAGATTCTAAAATATCTTTCAGAAAAGGCACAGCTTGCCAATTGTAAAGTTGAAGATTTCAGGGATGCGTACAAAATGTTTTCTGTAGTTGGATTTGAAAAAGATTTCATGGGCTTAAATTTGGAAAAAAACCAAATAATAAAAAAACAACTAGGCCCTGGTATTGCTCTAATTGCTAAAAATTGTATTGTGGATAGACTGGATTTTTTCATCGCTACAGAATCTTCAGACGGGTTTCTTGAATTTCTTTACAGGAAAGAAGGCGCTGAAGAAATTTCCCCAGAAAAATATGAACAGTTTAGAATAGAGCAAGGGATTCCAGAATTTGGCAAAGATTATGATGAGACCTATCTGGTTTTGGAATTGGGTCTGGACGGATTGATAAGTTACGAAAAGGGTTGTTATACTGGACAGGAGGTTGTTGCTAGAATGAAAACATATCAAGGCCAGGCGCCAAGGAAAGTTGTCAGGCTTAGTTTTTCTGAACAGATCAAACCAAAGAGGCAAGATAAGTTATTTAAAGATGGGAAAGATGTAGGAATTATAACCAGTGTTGGCCAAAGCGTTTGTTTAGCAACTGTGAAAAAAGGATTTTTTGAAAGCGGAGCAGAATTACAAACACTGAATGGGACCTTGAAAATTTTATGAGTGCCGAAACAGTTTATAGAGAAGTTTTGCTAGAAAAGTTGAGACAACACAATGGGGGGGAAGTCCATGTCATTGGCGGTACTGCTAATTTTGGTTTGTCTGTACAAGGACATCTAAGAGTAGAAGCTGATAGATTTTATATTGACAAGAAAATTGACGGACAGGAAAAAAGATATGCAATGGATATCACAGATTATGTGAAAAGATGTGACATATTGGATGTTCGGCCTGTTAATGGGTTATAATCAATTATTATCTGTGCTTCCCGATTAAATATACATGTCTATCTACCCTAATAGCAGCCTACTTAATTCCCCTTAACCCGTTTTTTTCTATAAGGTTTAATATGATTTTATGAATGTTTTTTTCGGCTGACAGAACAGCTGATTTTGATTTTATGTCCCACTTAGACCCATCAAAATTCGTTGCAATCCCACCGCTCTGCTCAACCAAAAAACAAGATGCAATTAAATCCCATGGCTTTACATTAATGACAATTGCAGAGTCTATTTGTCCTGTTGCAACGTACGCAAAAGCCAAAGACGAACTCAGCTCCCTGAAGTTTGTGTTTTCTGACAATAAAATATCTTTTGATAAGTTAGCAAAGTTGTTTCTGGTTTTTGGGTCTAACTGCGAGAAATAGCCTTTGTCGACATCAATCACCTTACATCGATCCAATTTGATTTTTGGCCTTTCTATTTTTTTATCCCCAACAAACACACCTTGACCAACACTCCATATAACCCTCCCAAGAGCATGGTCAACAACCCATGCGGCTTTTACAGACCCACTTTCAACCAATGCTATGTTTGTCGAGAAAAACTTGATCCTTCTGACAACGTTTTCAGAGCCGCATATAGGATCGATTACCCATCCTTTCTCACCTTTAAGCAATTTGGAAAAAAGTTCTGGACTTGATTCCTCAGTTACTATAACATCATTTTTAAAACTTTTAGAAAGCTCTTTTATAATTAATTTGTCTGCAAGAAAATCGATAGTAGACGCCACGTCCATAGGACCAGTCTTCTCTTTCACATCAAGTTTAGAATCCAGTTTTTTATTTACTTCAGCTAAAACTTTCTTTGCAATATTTTGTATCACTCCATTTTCTTTTTCGTACATACTATATCAGAGCACCTAAACCTGCTCCAAGACCATAACCAACTAAGGCTGCTGCCAAGCCAATGACCGCTATCTCTGCTCCTGATTTTAGCCAGTTTCCAACAGTCACCTTTGCTTTTGCAGCTCCCAGGGCAAACAAAACAATAACCGATAATACTATAGCTGGTATTATAGCTGTAACCGGGGACAGGAAGAAAAATGGAATTAATGGGAACAGTGATCCAACAAAAGCTGAAAGCCCTACAACAACTGCTGATTTTCCGGGCTTGTGGTGATCTTTAGAAAGTCCTAACTCCTCTGACATCATTGTTTCTAACCAGAGTTTTTTGCTCGATGTGATTTTTTTTACTATATTTGTAAGTTGACTTCCTCTGAAACCCTTTTTGTAGTAAATATCCCTTATCTCTTTCCTTTCTAGTTCAGGCATCTCTCGTATCTCTCTCGATTCTGTCTCTCTTTCTTTCTCATAATAATCCCTTGCTGCTTTGCTAGACGTGTAAGCTACAGCAGCCATAGAAATCGATTCAGCAAAAGTAGCGGCCAAACCGGCAATTATAATTGTTTTTGTGTCAATTGTTGCAGCGGCTATAGCCAAAACAACACCAAGAACATTGACAAGGCCATCTTGCCATCCTAGAATTATGTTTCTCATCTCAGAGCCTACACTATTTGGTTCGTGATTATGAGAAACCTTTTTTTTACCCATATTATTATTAGGCTATGTATATAATAAAATTACAAATTTCCGCAGGCTAAATGAGCGTCAAGTTGTCTAAACAAGACTTCTGGTGTACCGCTATTTACAACCACAACAGAGGCTCGGTTTATGAGTTCGTCTGTTTTATATTGCTGTATTTCTCTCCACTCATATTCTGAAAAATCGCCTAAGGTCTTCTTGTCTCCTTCTCTGGCTCTTAGTAGGGATCTTTGAAATCTTACTTCCTGGTGTGCATGCAAATACATCAAAACAAATTCTTCTCCATATCTTTGTTTTAAAAATTCATATCCTGCAAGCATTCTTAATGAAGATACTACAATTCCAGAAGGGGCGGCGTCTATTGCCTCAGTTGTTCTCCCATTCATATAATCATCTGTCAATTCATTCCTAACTAAAACAAGCGTGTCTTCCAAATCAGTTATGCCTCTTTGCCTTGCAAGTGGCCAGACAATGTCATCAGATATGTCAAATTTTCTATAACCTGTTCTTTGTGCCAAATATTCGGCAACTGTTGCTTTACCAGCACATCTAAAACCAGTTACTCCTATAATTCTATGCGGCATTATATCCTTCCAACACGTATGTTTAGATCGAGAAGAGCGAACAGCTCCTCTTTAGGTCCACCGTTTTCTATTGCTTCATCATACCTACCTATCAAACTCGCCATCTCATATGCCTTTGTTTCCTTCGCCTCAAACATCCTAAATTCCTCAATTGTTTCAACATCACCTTCCCTTCTTCTGGCCATTCTTCTCTGGAATCTAATTTCTGGTTTGGCTCTCAAATACAATAAAGCTAAATCTTCTCCGTATTTTTGTTTAAGTTTCTCATAAAGTGCTAGTTCTCTCACAGAGGAGACAACAACCTTTCCATCTGTCGAATCCACTTTCTGAACTATTCTATCAAAGAAATAATCTGTTCCTAATTCCAAGTATAGAGGCAGCAAATCTGTTATTTTTACTATTTCTCTTTCCTGAGCAGCGGGCCTAAGTATATCGTCTGATACATCTATACCATCTTGATATACTCCTTTTTCTATTAAGTATTTTCTTGTCGTTTCTTTACCAGAACACCTGAACCCAGATACAACTAAAACTCTTGGCATACCACTTTTTGAGAAGAAAGCTTTAAATAAGGGCAACCAATACCTTAATTAAAAGTCAAATTTTTATAAACTTTAAAATATTGCTCTTTACCAATTCAAAATCAGGTGTATTGGAAACCAGCGAGTTTAGTTCTGTATTCCAAATGGTCTTTTTTTCTTCCAATTTATTTTTAAACATTTTAAAATCCCATTTCTGTCCATAGTATCCAAGTTTCTTATTTATAAACTCAAGATCAAACCCCACACCATTATTTATAAGGAACCAAATATCATAGACGTCCCTTGCTTTTTTTCTTGTCATAACGGCCCGCACTTTTTCTGCCATGATCTCCTTTTCCTGCATAACAAACACATCGAAGGCTGGGATTTCCTCCAAAAATCTGCCTATGGTTTTTATTTCCGGTTTAAGTATCACATTTTCCCTGAAACTCAAATCAATAATAAAGTTGCACATGCTATGCCTGATACCAATATATAAAGGCCCCTTTATTCTAAAAATAATTTTTAGTCCGTCTTTATAGTTTTTCGTCTCTGTTTCAAATTCCACCCTAAACCGCTTAAAAGAGTCCTCTATTTTTTTAATATCAAAACTTTCTTCACATGTAAAATCTAAATCTTCAGAAAACCTACCAAGCCCGAAACACTTACTCAAAGCAGTGCCCCCCTTGAAAATTAACCCCCTTCCGTAGTTCTGATAAAGAACAAACAATAAAACGTTTTGAAAATAATCCTTTTCTGCCTGCCCTAAGTTTAGCTTTCTGATTTTTGCGTACTCTTTCAGCTCATCCTTTGTTATCATTCTTTAACCCTCCATTTTCTGTTTATTTTGCCACCCACGTTAAAAGGGTCTAGAGAAGGGTAGTTTTTATCGAGCTTAAAGGATTTTGATATGTCTATTCCCTTTATTTTATCCAGGAAAAAACCAACCCTCTTTATAACTGTCTGGCTTCTTATCAATTTAAGGTATTTTATAATCTTTTCTTTATCCACTTTGGCATTCTCAAAAATTTTTTCTATTTCATCCAAATTCCCACATTCCTCCGGCTTCAAAAAAGCGTCTAAAAGCAGTTTTTCGCCATCTACAATGAACATCTCACCCTCGGTTGTATTTATTTTTTTATAGCCAAAAAAATGCTTGAGTGGAATAAATTTTATTTCATAACCTTCAAATTTTACAGCCTTGATCCTTCTAGTAGTTGCCACTTGTATTTTGTTTATGATCTGCTCAGTATAGCCTAAAAAATAAGATGCTGACCAGAACGATATGTAAGATGGATAAGTTATATTGCTGGCTATTACAAATATGTTGTCTTTTGTGGTATACGTGTTTCTAACCACCCTTTTAACAAAGCCTTTTTTTTCCAACCTATTTAATATTAGCCTAGCATATTCTTTGTTGCAATAAGCTATCCTTTCAACATCCTGGACATTAAAAACTGGCTTGTTCTTCAGGGCTTCAAGGAGCTTAGTTGTTTTCATGTGTATATTATCTTATTTTGAGTATATAAAGTTATCACTTTTGATAATTATCTAGTTCATCTTTAGGAAAACATGGTATTTGAAAACAGAAAGGAAAAATTGAAAGAGGGTTGAAACCTCTCATAGTCAATCCGCCAGAATTTGAAACCGTCAAAAAGCAGATAATTTCTAAAGTTAAACTGTGATGTACTTAGCCCCCTTTGAGAAGAAAGTTTTAAATTAGTATGCGCTTTCAACTTAAAGTTTACTTTCCAAACAAAACTTCCACGCAGGCAGAAGAGATATTTCACCTTCCTCAAGCTTCTCTTGTCTCTCTTCGTCTTTTGTTATGAGAACTCCCTTTTTAACAGAAAACTTTCGCATGAATTCTCTCAAACCAGTTAAGTCTTTATCAACTATTTTATTCTGGTATTTGACCTCTACTGGAATACCATCCGCTACAATATCTACTTCATGGCTGTTTTTCCAAAAATAGTTGGAATTTGTATGATTTATTATAACACATTCTACAATTCTGCCAAGGAACTGGTCATCTATTACAGATTTAAACGCGGTGATTATTGAGCTGTCTGTCGGATAAATTCTTTTCAGCTTTCTTAGCGTAGACATAGAGTTCTTCCTGTAATTACACATAATTTTTAGCAGAAAGCTTTCTTTAAGCAGAACAATATAAGTCTTTATTGATCTTCTGTCCTTGTCAAGTTGCTGCGCAAGGGATGAGTAATCCAGATACATTCCGGGATTTGTAGAAATAATCTCTATCAACTGCCTTAAGGTTTCTGTATCCCTTATTCCAAAAAGACTGACTATGTCTTTAAAGATTATTTTGTCCAAAACTACGGATTTCACATACTCTTTCCTTTCGGCCTTTTCTTTGCCTATGATCTCTGGGAATCCTCCAGTTTCTAAATACTCTAAAAACAACGATTTAATTTTAATTGTTGGTATATTTGATCCGAGTCCCTTGATGCCTATAAACTCGCTAAAGGATAGTGGTTTGAGAACAAGCTCATAAATTCTTCCTGCTAGAGTTTCCTTTGTTTTCTCTGCAATAAACAAACTTTCTGATCCGCTTATTATAAACTTTATTTTTGGATAAAGATCATAGTATTTTTTAATCTGGTTCTCCCAACCGCTAAGCTTTTGTATTTCATCGAGAAAAATATAAAATTTGTTTTCCCTAAAATCCTTTTTTTGAACTTCCCTGTAAGTATCTAGCACTTCATCCAGGCTCTCTACATATTCATCAAAACTAAAATACAAAACAGAAGAATTTTCTGCACTTTCATCCAACAGCTTCTGGATAAGTTGAAACATCAGAGTGGTCTTCCCAGTCCTTCTTAATCCTGTTATAGAAACTATTTGTCTTTTGTTCAGATTACTAGTCAGTTGGTTAAATAAAGACCTTTTATAAGACCTTAAGAGCTCTTCTGGGACGTTTTTGGCAAACCACCAATTGTTAAATTCTTCCAGTTTCTCCTTTTTCATATGTACTATTTGATGTACATGTTTATAAGGTTTATGTACATTGCGATGTACATAATGATCCAAAATTATCTTGACCTACATTGTTTTGAGAAGTAAGGTTTAAATTTGTTTTATGGACACAGGATTAGCATTTTACATATAACCTTACGACAACACTACCAACGTCACCGCACTGCGCATTTCCTCGCATTTGTGCCAGCGTTGGTTGCGAATTATAAAGCTTAAATTCGTATGATGTGGTTGCTTGTTGACCCATAATATACTGTTGGTTAAAGGGGCTGGGAGGTGATCCCCAAGCACTGCCTGTACCGCCCCAGCCTTTCGGTGATTTTTCATCAGAAGTCATACTCCAGCAATATCCATTTCCACTGGCTACGCCATTTTGTTCTATGCTAGTAGATGCGTCACTTGTTAAACCAACCTTAATGCCAGTTATTTGATTGGGGTTTCCACATGGGGCTGTTGCTCCAACAAGTGATCCGCCACTAAGATATACACCATATAAAACTTCTATACCAGTAGAAACTTCAATATGTGGTGGAACTGACGGAGTTGGAGTCGGACTTGCAGAAGCTGACGGAGTTGGATTGACATCTGTCGGTGTGAGTGATGGTGAAGTGGTGGGAGTTGGTGAAGCTGTTAAAACAGGGTCTGATGTGCATGGTTCTGAGCTTTTTGGTATGATGTCTGAGACCTTACAAGTAGCGCCTTTGTATTCATACTTAACTGTTGTAGTCAAGGCCTTTTGATTGTTTGTGCAAGGACCGTATGACCATGGCTTTGGTGGTGTATATGTGACTGTGCAATCTGATGTTGGTGTTGCTGATGCTGTTGGAGTTGTATTTGATCCTGTCAAGGTTGGTGGCAGGGAAGTTGTGGCTGTTGTTGTGGAAGTTGGTAAAATTGGAGGGGCTGTTGAGGTTGTTGTGGCTGTTGGTTGAGAAGTTGGTAAACTTGGTGGTAGTGTTTCGGTTGGTTCTGGTGTTCCTGTAACTGGAATCTCCCCTGCAGAACAAGGAGGTGGTCCACCTGTGCTTTTACAATAGGATATTATTGTAAGTTTCTTTTGGGCTTCGATTTCTCTTGTTGTGCTGTCGTCGGCGCTGTCGTCGACAGGCTGGACACAGCCGCTGATAAAGACAATTGATGCAAGTACCAAGATTATAATTAATTTGTTTTTTTTCATTAGGACACCTGTATTATTTAATTTGAACTTGGGTTATATATATATTCAATTTTTCTGTTTTTTCTTTCTCCTTTTGTAAAACAAAAACAATAGCCATACCAATATTAGTAGGGTTACTATTAACGAGTAGATTGGTGAAAAGTTAAAAGGCTGTTCTGGGACTGGTTTACTAGCTTTTTTGTCTGCAGGTAAAACAGAAGATTCGCATGTCTGTTCTTCTGTTGGTTTTCCAGACTGGCTGAAACAAAACTTTTTATCAGTGCATACTCTTTTTTGTTTGCCGCCTATACAATTAGACCATGAATCGCATGACCAGTCTTGTTTACATTCCACTTCTACTGCTTTCACAACAGAAAATGATCTTTCTGTTCCCTTTGATTTTTGTAGCGCAGAGTCTACAGCTTCACAATTCCATTTATGATTGCCTTGTGGGATTCCATTAACTTGTACATCAAGCAATGCAGACCTTCCTGAAAATTGTTTTGTTGTATATGGTTTAGACATATCGTCTAGGTACAAAGACATGGATTTTATTTGCTGGTCGTCTGTTGCAGAGCAGGAAAATTCAGCAGAGTTAGATTGCACAGCTTGATTTTCAGTTGGGGTTATGAGTGTTACTTTGGGCGCGCTGTCTGTTGGGGAGGATATAAAAAATTGGTCTAAGTCTGATGCAGGGTCATTGCCTTGACTGGTATCTACACATGTTGCGTTCCATGTAAACTGCCCTTCACGATTAAATTTGCTAAAATACTCGTATCTTGTTTTGTTAGAATTCCATGTCATTTTACCTGTTTGCCCTTGAGGTAGAGATATCTTACAGTCGGCGTTTTGTATAGCAAGCAGGCTCTGCAAATTGGTATATTCTCCATAAAATCCCACATTCTCATTGACTACTCTTCTTTCTGAGTCTGTGTCATCCCAGATGTTCAGGATTGTTAATGTGTTGACAGAACTAAGTTCAAGAAGGCCGACAACGGTTCCTGTCAACCCATATATAACATAGTTTTGTCTATCGTCTGTGAGGAAAGCTGTAATACCATTTATTGTGTAAACAGAGGCTGAGCTTGCCAATGGAAGTGGTCCCTTTATCTCGATTTTACATGCGCAGTTTTGATTTGTCTCTTCAAGTGTTTTCGCGCCACTGCATACATATACACCAGCGCCACCGTTTTTGTTTGGTACAAATATTGCAAAATTTGGATCTGTTTTAGCTGTTAAGGAACCGACACCAGAAGGTCTTTCAAACGTGACAAGAGTTTTTTTTCCTTCAGTCCTGACTATCAGGCTTGACAAATCAACATCCTTCTGGCCAAATTTTCCTATAATAGCGACCTTTGGCTTTCCTTCTTTCTTCAATACAATTAAGGCGTCCTTGTTGTATCTAAAACCGCTAGAAAGGTCTGTTTTTGCATCATCAATATGCACCTCTTTCTGTAAAGAATTTGTCTCTGTATCAGCAGGCTCTATGAAAGAAGACTCGGCATAAACAAAAGGTATTAAAAGTATTACTAAAATCAAAAGACAGACAATTAGTAGACTACGCATTTTATATAATTGTTTGCTTTGTATATATATACTAACCGAACAATAATTTTATAGTATGAAAAAACTGCTCCTCATTGCGGCTCTCGCACTATTAGTTTTAATCAGTGGTTGTACTTCTGTCGACACAAATACAAAAAAGGATGCATCCATTGTGATAGAGGAGGCTGTTGATAAGTTTGCAAATGTTGACAGGTATTCTGGTGTTTTTGACATAAAATATGCTCTCGGTAGCCAGGAAATAGACATGAAAACTAAGGTATACCAACTAGGAACTAAGAAAAGAATTATCCTTGATATGGAAACACCGCAACAACTGAGAGGGAAGGGCGTTCTTGATAGAGTTAATATAGACACGTATACCGATTCTGAAAGTAGGACGACATGTTTTCCAGGCAATTATATAATATCCTCATTCGACCAAACTGGCAATAAATTACCATCTGAAACTGCAGATGGGATAAGAGGGAAAACTGTTTGCAGTAGGGCAAGAGCCACAGACAAAATAATTGTTGATCCATCTGCATTTTTATCTCAGCTAAGGTCCCAGATAAGCAATGGTTTTATCGAAGCCCAATATATCGGATTAGGTAATGTGGCCGGTAGGCCATGTGACCTTTTAAAGATAGTGCCAAGAAGCATTCTAGATGCTGGATCAGGACCCGAAATATGCTTGGATACAGAAACTGGCTTGGCATTAGAAAGCAAATTAACTTTATATATTGAGCCTGGTACATCATCAAACAACCCAACTGTGACCACAAAGGCATCCAGCTTCTCCTTATCAGTAAACCCGCAAGATGTTGAAATACCAGGAAACGTTGTTTATTCTGAAGACTTCAGTGGGGCGCTCTCCCAGATATTACCAAACGCCTAGTTTACTACCAAAGAGTAAGACAAAGTAAGGTATATAAAGGCTCAATCCAACTACTTATCATATGATTATGCTAGAGGAAGGACGATATCAGGATATAAAGGCTAGGGCTGAGGTAGTAGCCGATAGACAAGGAAAAAGGTTTAATCAAAGTGAAGACCGATATAACGTTCTTGAGGTTTACAAAACCCAGCTATCCCCCCGAGCCACCCAAATAAAGCAAATAGCCTACAATCATGGGTTTTTCCCATTTGGGGTGGGATCCAAGCAAGATAGAAGATTTGATCCAGGGCTTATTGTAATAGGCAACCAATCAGGGGTTTACGACCAAGAGGTTGCTGGTATCATAGCTAATGTTGTTAGTGAAGGCTTTGTTGATCTAGTGGGTTTAGATGGTGGCCTTGGTTTATACGAGAAGGGTTCTGGAAGGGTTGATGGACCAAGATTTAAGTTTAGATATAGCGGAGTTGAAGGGGAAACTAGGGCTGAAGGTGTCTTGCCTAGAATAAAGGATATATGGCCGCCTATAAATTTTGTGGACGATCCAGAAGCAGCGCAGCGGCTTTTAAGGGCTCAAAGAGAATACCTTAGAACTCCTTCTTCTGAGGCTAGTGCAAGGGAGTTTTATGAAGCCTTGGTGAACAAGGGTTCCAGGGCTTTAGTCAATATACTCGATCTTCTTGATACAAGGACAGTTATTAGGGTGACAAGCGTTGTAGAGGCTGCGTTAATTGAAGATCTTTTGGATCCAGCTAATGTAAGAGGCCCATTGGACGAAAAACAGTTTGTTGTCCTGTTGCCGCAGAGTCTAAAAGGAACAGGTTCATACCCAGAACTAGGTGTTGCATATGAGGTCTAAAACTCTATCTCACCAAATTGCAGAAGCGGCTAGATTGGGTGTTGGGATTGGCTATAACGCCGGCTTTACTGACAGGGAAGATGGTTGTAAAAGTGATGGAATAGCCAAGTCTAGAAAGGCTGACAGAATCAGGGATATAGCATATAGCCATGGGTTTTTTCCAATCAAAATATGGTATCCGACTGGTTCTAGAGAATTTGATCCTCAAATGGTTGTTATAGGCGAGCAGGCTGGTTTTTTTGACGAGGAGGTTGGGGGAATTATAGCTGATGTTGTTTCTGAGGGTGGGGTGAGCTTGATTGGCCTAGACGGTGGCAGAGGGTCTTATGAGAAGAAGTCTGGAAGGGTGGCTGACAACAAATTCAATTTCAGATATACTGCAAACATAGGTGACACAAGGGTTCCTTTTACAGCTGAAACAAGAAGTACACACTACCTTAGATATCTAGACGACTTGGATCCGGCAGTGATTTTTAACCTACCAAAACCGATAATCGCTTACATTAATTATAGGATGATGAAGGCAAGGCTTGAAGGCAGAGAAAACATGAATGCCAGCGAGGTTTTGGAGGACATAGCCCTTCTAGATATGACAGATATCCAAGCTCTATCATTCGAAGACATGATTGCTTGGAGTATGTTAAAAAAAGATGGAAGACCTGCTGTCTTTTTGTCTCCTAAAAAGCTTAGAAGCGATGGATTATTTGAAGACAGATCAATAGAGACTCCAACAGCCAGGGTAAAGAGAAGACTATTTGATTATTTTGACAACCTATCTCAGGATAAAGAAAGAGTTGATGGTTTGTATAACACGCTTTTGGTTCTAAAAGACGAACACAGGGAACAAATACTTCCAATAGTTTCAACAGAGCCAGGCATAATCGATGTTCTGCATGCTAGAGGAGTTGATGATATACCATGGGTAATGGAGACCATATTCCATCAGATGCAACTTGAGCCTAAAGTCAGGGATGAATTTTTAACTGCAATACATAAAACACTCCCAAAAACAGAGGTATCAACAGCTGTTGATGTTTCAAGGCTAATAGGCAACATATTTACATTTTTGGTAAGCGGTGATGCCACGGAGAGGCTTAAGTTATTGGAACAGGCTAAAACAGATGAGGATACAAGGGAACTGATGGACAGGTATAGCTTATGAAAAATATTATATTTGACACTGATCTGAAGGATTTTGCTGGCGATGATTTTGCCCTAGCCTTTGCAATAAAATCTGGCCGCGCTGATTTATCTGGTGTCACAACTGTCCGCGGAAATGTTGGTTATGGCGCAAAGGTTGCCAAAAAATATCTCAATCTTGGCGGGTATGGAGATGTGCCTGTGTTTACTGGTTCTCAAAACTCTTTTGATGGTAGTGTTCCAGAAAATTCCTATTCAATTGCAGGCGCACTGACAACAGAAGAGCAGTTGGATGAGCCTTCTGTTTACGGTGTACAGAACAATGCGCCTGAGTTTATTGTTGACAGTGTAAGGAGTAGGGATAATGTTATTGTGGCTACTGGACCGCTAACCAATATTGCAAGGGCTCTTGGTTTATATCCAAAACTAGCAGGCCTGACAGAAGTTGTTGTGACTGACTATAACATGCTTTTTGATTCTCCTGCTGCAAGAGCTGTTCTTTCTTCTGGCATGCCTGTAACAGTTATTCCAAGTAATATACTACACGATTTGAGTTTTGATGAAGCTGAACTACAATCAACTAATGTGGATGAACTGATGAAATATGTGAATACTAAGCTTTGGCATAATCAGCGTTTCTTTGGAGGACATCATCTAGGTCATGTTAATTCAGCCAGCCTTGTCGGAGATCCGCTAACTGTGGCCGCCGTCTTGAGCCCTGAGATTTTAGAAACAGAGGACCAGAGGATTGCATTTGAACAGCCTACTAGCGAAGATCCAAAAGAGGGGTATAAAGTGAAGGTTGCCAAGAGTTTGGATGCTCAAATATTTAGAAGGGATTTCTTAGGGACACTTTCCAGAAGGCCGCAGGATGTTTACAGGGATAACGGAGCTGATATAGAATCGAGAGCAAGAGCAGCTATAGCATTAGGAATGCCTAACGAGGCTTTGGGTTTTTATGAGGATATTGGGGAAACAATGCCACCTAAACTTTACATTACAACCGCAGAAAGGTTCGTGCCTCAGACCGCATTTGGTGAAACAGTGAAATGGTATTCCAAGCTTCTGTCTAGCGGCGCACAGGTTGACAGAAACAGTGTTAAGGAGAGGCTAAAGACAATTGGCGATAAGCTTGTGTTGAGGGGGTATCTAGAAGACGCTGCAGTGTGCTATAGTTTATTAAAAATTTAAATCGGTTTTTCAAAATTGTTGTTGGTTTAATTTAGCGGTTCATTTAGAATCTTTGGCTTTTAGGAGACCTTGCCTTTGCCAACTACATCAGTCACACCATCGCTGACTATTACAGCAACATCGCCATCGCCCAAAGTTGTCTTATCTAATTTTACATCTGTCACCAAACCAAACTGCACACCTCTTGTGTTCAGTGTTTTTACTTTTCCATCCCAACTTGAAAACTGGTAGATGTTTTCTCCGCCGTTTGCAAATGTCATCTCGCCTGTTTGAACATTGTAATCAAGGAATGCGTACACAGACCATGGCGCATAGTCAAAATTGGTTTTTGGCTGGTTAAGAGTAGTTATCCATGGGTGATACTACACTGTAGTGGTAAGTTTATAAATACAGGAAATAATGGAGAGATATGGGACAATCTGATGCGAAGTTAGGGGGGGGGATAATAAATGCTTATAGCAGAATATTACCCGATAAAACATTATATGGGATCAGATTAATCACGGAAGATCCTAAAATATTTGTTTTTGCTAGAAGAGACTATCCAGTAAAAAGGTTTGCTGTTATTGGAGATGACTTATATGACGCATCTGGTCCATTTGTGTATAGGACTCTGGAAGATCCTGAAGGGAAAAATCCAGTTGCAAGAAGGACGGATACTGTGAATGATCTTGTTGTTGTGCCAAAGAGGACTGCTCTTGATCAGCATGGCTTTGTTATAGATGATGAAAAATATTTTGATGTTGATGCAGGATATTGCCCAGAGAACGTGTTATATGATGCTGCTGGAAAGTTTGTGTTCAGGACTCTGCAAGATACTGATGGAAATCCTGTAGCAGAGAGAAGGGGTGTTGTGACAGATCTGGTTGTTGTGAGAGGTGTTTTGCATGACTCTGCTGGAGGACTTGTGTTCAAGACATTAAGGGATTATCATGGGACTGAGCCCATTAGTAAAAGAGGTGTGCCAGCAATAGGGGGTGGGAAGTTGGATGTCATTGATATGTATAAAACAAATACGCCGCTTGATGCCCTTAATGTGTTTTATGATATATTAGATGTTTTGAACGATATAAGTGATTTTGACTTTGATGGGCTTAGAGCAAGCGAGCATACAACAAGTATAGGAGTAACAGACAATATAGCATCCAAAGCTTTGGAGCTTGCAAGAAAAATTTGTATAAGTGGTTGATTAGTTCTGTACGGATTGTATGAATCATCTTCTCGCTTCTTGCAATATTCCAGATATCCTGCTTTTTAAGTTGCTCAAAACACTCAATGCTTGCTCATCCGTCAAGCCAAATGTGTCTTTGATATCCTCCAAATTATACCTGTCAGTTGCTCTTCCTTCAGACCTCTTAACTTCAAACGCTTTTGAGAATCTTGGATCTTCTGGAAATTCTACTGTTACCTCTTCAGAAAGGGCGTTCCATAAGGCATTGGACGCTTGAGATAAAGTTATGTCTCCTCTTGCTTTCACAATGGTTGGTTCCAGAATTCCTGTGTTTTCCCTGTACATCTGGGAGATTTCTCCAGTTAGGACAAGGGATTCTGCCATGGCTCTTTTATTTTCAGGTGTTTGGGGGATCTCGTTTTTATTTTCCTCAAAATATTTTCTTGCCTTTTGGGATTTTTCTGGATCAGAAGATAGTTTTAAAATTATTCTTATTTCAGAAATGTGTGGATTAGTTTCTGTTTTTCTAATCTGCATTTCATATATTTTAACTTCTTTCTCCCTTTTATTTATTATATCCATTACAATATTTTTGGATTCTACAGGCAATTGGTTTGCAAGCTTTCTTGCCTCTTCAAAATTATTCTGTCTGAGGAAGCCTTTCAGCTTGTCAAAAGCTGGGCAAGGCGCTGCGAAGCTTAGCTTCTTTCCAACTGCAAAACCAGAGGACACAGGACTCAAGACAGAAGACAATTTTATTCCAACAGGACAAGGCAGATTATCTACGCTGTTTAAATCCAATTCCATGGCGGCGAGATCGATTTCTCCAACTGGAATTACAAACTCTTCTGTGCCGCTAGACTGTTTCACGTTTTTTTCATAAATCACCTGACCAAATAAATATTCAACTCCAGATGCAAAAACTGTTTTTGCTCCTGTTGTATCTGCAACATACCATCCTGCCCTTTCCATTATTTTTTGCGGTATGACGGCTGTTTCTGTTGTTAACTTCTTTGCCCCAATTTTTTCTGCAAGGACGTCAAACTCTTTTTCTAGTCTTAGTAAGCTTTTTAAATTTTGTTTGTCTGTTCCTAATCCAGTTAAGTGTAAGATTCCTGTTGTTGGGTTATATGACCATTCTAAAGCTCCAGCTTTTGGGCCTTTAATAGATTGCTTTCTCAGAGCAGATGACAAAAGGTCGTAATTTATTTTGTCCAGATATCTACTTAGTGTGTTTTCTCCGAACAAACCAAAACCTCTTGCATACGCCGCTAAAGCTGAAAATGGCGCGGATTTGAAAAGTTTTCCTAACTGTCCCAAAGTGTTTCCTAATTCATGGGTTACTTTGCCACCACTATCGATAAATATTGTTCCCTTAGTAACGCCACTCAAATCGTTGGATGTTATTTTGTCTGAATCAATAACATTAATACCGGATGCCTTTTTCGCAACTGCATCGTAAACAAGTTGTTTATTGGCTCCAACAAATTCAATTGGTTTATCTTTATCTTGAGAAGGCAATTCATCTGCTATAGTTTCAGCAATATACCCCGCTTTATCTAATCTGTTCACAGCTCCTTCAAAATCGCCTTTTGATAAAAGATCTTTGCTCCTGTCTGTAAGCTCCACAACTTTAGGTATTTTTGCGCAGCCTCTCTGTCCAGCTTCACATTTTATCTTAGCCAGCTGTTCTTTATCGCTCAACAATCGGAAGTCTTCTTCTTCAAATTCTGAAAAGTCTTCAAGTGGTTCATCTAGAACTTTTGGAGTATATGATGCCTCTTCAATTATCTCTCTAAGCTCTTCAACTGCCTCAGAAGGCTTTGTACCATATGAATCGCCCACTTCAGATAATTTAGCAATTCCTCCAGGATCCATTAATATCGGCTCGCCAGCCTCTACAACCTTTCCATTAATAGTCTGTCTTTCTGTGGCTATCATATACTGGAAGTCACCAAACCTGTATCCAGCCTCTTCTAGTTTTGTTAATTTTTCTTCCAATGATTTAACTGTATTCTCTGTTACAAATTGCCTAATTTCTTCAGGTGTGAGCCTGTCATACATCTGCCCTTTTATTTTTTCCATTGCCCAGGCAGGATTGCCACCAACATCAACTGCACCATAAAACTTCGGGCCAATTCCAAGATCACTTATTAATTTGGCTGTTTGAAGCTCTTTCTTGAAATAATCTATTGTATTTTGCCATAACTCAGCAGGAGAAACTGTGCGCGGGCCTACAGGCGGTCTGTACACCTTGATAATTGCCCCCTCTATCCCTTTTTCAGGTATATTGCCTTCAAAAACAATACCTCCTTGGCCTTCTTCGCTTACAACTTTTGTTATCTCAGCCTTAGCAGCATCTTTTTTGGCTTCATTTTTTATGTTTTGTGGCGCACCAACCAGATCAAAAAATTTGAGGAGTTGTGCTGATCCTGTTGGAGCAACTTGACTCTGTGTTCCATGCTTGAACACAACAATACTTATATCATCTCTACTGCTTTCTGGTATGCTTCCTATATTCTGATTAAATTTGTCCAAAATTGCCTGCCTGATTTCCTCTGGTGATTTTCCTGCATTCTCTGCTATTATATCTTTTATTCCGCCGCGGCCTTTGCCAACAACATCTGTCACGCCATCACTTACTATTACAGCGACATCGCCATCGCCCAAAGTTGTCTTGTCTAACTTAACATCTGTAATCAAACCAAATTGGACGCCTCTTGTGTTTAGTGTTTTTACTTTTCCATCCCAACTTGAGAAGTGGTATATGTTTTCTCCGCCGTTTGCATAAGTCATCTCGCCTGTCTGGACATTATAATCAAGGAATGCGTACACAGACCATGGGGCGTAATCAAGGTGGACAGATGATCCTGTTTTTGATAACGCTTGTCCAAGTTTTTGTGAATAATCCTGCAAACTTTCTGAGGCCGATCCTTTGACACTATCCATTGTATTAATCAAGGATGCGAGCCTTTTGGCTCCTCTTCTTCCATGGTCATTTGCATCAATATGCATTATCCTTACAACACCATTTTGCGGTGAATAAATCTGCATGTAATCGCCGCCACTGAGACCGCCATCTGGCTTGCTGTATTTGGATACAAGAACTCCACCAACTTCAACTGTCTCTGCTTGTTCTCCAAATGGAAGCCTGCTTATCAAGTTATCTATCTGTGCGTCTGTCAAGCCTTGTGATTTCAAGAATAATGGAAGTTCTGGGATGGATGTGATTATTGGGTTTGTTGATGGTGTTATTGCATTTACTGCAGATTCCTTGACACCAGATTCGAAGTTTTTTTCATATTCCTTTCCTTCAAAGACATCATTTTTGAAAGTGTTATATATTTCTTCCCATGCCTGTTTGACTTCAGGATCTTCTATATTTCCAATGAAAGTCCTGAGTTCATCCCCATACAAAATATAATACATATACGTATCGGCGAAGAACTCTGTAGACCATCTTCTGCCGTCAAGACTTTTTCGGTTTGTTGTTCCTATTACACTATCCTCTGACGACAAGTAATATTCAATTCTACTCTTTTCGCCTTCACCATATCCATGAGTAGTAGTGTAAAAAAATCTCTTTTGCTTAGCAAGTATTTCAGATAATGCCTTGTCATGTTCACTTTGGGTACTCCCTTGCTTAGGTTTTCTCACATATCTTCCTGCTGAAAGCTTTTCATAAGCGTCCGCAAGCTTCTGTCTTGCTCTGCCTAATAAAAACAAATGATCCACACCATGACCAAGTTCGTGTACTAAAGTAATATCAAACACCCTTTTTGGAAGGTCTAAAGGAGGTAATGTTATCTCGGTGTTTTCAAAATCATACAATCCATGATGTCCCCTAATTGGGTCTATCTTATGTCCAGTAAGTGATGTGCTTACCAACTTTATTTTATTGGTTATAAAATTTATATGTTTACTAGGAAGCATTTTCATTATATCTGATATCCTTCCAACACCAGGAGCGAATATGGATACATGTCCATCACTCATTAAACTACAAGAACTTACACCTTCACAACTAGCAAATACTCCATGCGCTCTCAAGGATTCCTGGGCTTCTTCATACACTTTGCGGGCTTCAGTAGGATTATTTATCTTGACTATACTCTCAAGTTCCACCAATTTTAAATAGGCTTGATACTCCTTAGGAGAAAGTTCCTCAAAACCTAACTTGGTTGTAGATCCAATATAATAATCAAGACCACCTAACCTGGCTGTAGATCCAATGTAATAAGAAAGGCCATAAAACCTACCATCACTCTCACCATATTCAGGCCTAGCCCCTTGCCTATATAATAACTCTACTCTTTCTGTCAAACCTGGTATCTCACCGACTCTGCTTCTGTATTCAACTGGATGTGAAAAGTCTTCGCCTAAGGTTACTCTTGTGGCTGGTACAGTTGGAATCTCCCATTCACAACCAACTTTGCCTAAACCTGGACCACCAGCTACAATTTGTAAACCTGTAATAGCGCTGCCCGCTGCAACGCCTTTGGCTCCTTTACAGTTTCTTTTTGGATCATTTATTCCGTTATCAGTTTCAATTTTATTTTCAAGATCTGCAATTTGTTGCTCGCTCAGAGACATGTCAATAGTTAAAGATAGTCTGGTTCCAACTACATCTGTTTTGGTTCTTCTGTCTGCATCTACTCTGGCTGGCTGTTTGATTGGAATTTCAGCTGGAGCCAAAGGACTTCCTTCTGGAATAATTCTCCTTACGTCTGGATCTCCGCTGGCTGCCTCTTCTAATACTTCCTCGGCTGTGACTGCTCCTTTATCTAATAAGTCTTTGTTGTCTGCTATGAAACCCAAAGAGTTTCTCAAGTTGTTTAGCCTTGTAACCCATTCACCATAACTTAGCTTGTTTTTGTCAACATATTTTTCATAGAAACTTGAAAGCTCGCTCTGCCTTGTTGCTTTATTAGCCAATATTAATTGGAGCTTTACAAGACCATCCTTGCTTATCACGCCGTTTTTATTTAGTATGCCTTCAGTAAGTTTAATCAACTGCCTGAAACTAATCTTGTTTGATAAGTCCACTCTTATCGTGTCTATGCTTATACTCAATACATCCAACAATCCTTTGACAGTCTCTTGTGTTGTCAAGGACTCTAATTCAATAACATCCCTTTGGTCTGCAGCCACATCTTCAACCTGTTTCCTTATCTTCTCAAACTCTGCTCTCTTTGCTTCCAAATCTTCTGCAGATTGCCCTGTTGCAAGGGAGTCTATGTCAGCTTGTATGTCAAATATCTCATTATCCAGTCTTGTCTTCATTTCATCTAAGGCCAGCATGACAGAAGCTGCTTCTGCTCCTGTATCTATGTTACCATCAGCTCTTTCTTGCCTTATTTTAGCAGCCACATTATCCAACTCGTGTAGGTCTGCGTTTTCAGCAAGATTGGATATGCTCTGCGCAAGTTTTATGTCCAGTATTCGGTTGAGTTCCTTGTTTACTTCTGGTGTTACATATACATCTGGAGCTAACTGCACGAGCTCGATGCCTTCTTCTCTATATATTGCAGCGTCCTGTTCTGTTAGAAGGAAGTCGCTTTCTGGAACTAGTTCTGCTATTCTTCTGACAACCTTTGCCTTCATCTCGTTTGCTTTCCTTTCTACTTCCTTCTCCTCTTCTGATATAGGAATAGTACACGGACTTTCACATGGTTGGATGTTTGTTATTATAGATGGATCGATGTCGCCTAATGGGCCTGTTAATGTGTCCATGTCAGATACCACTTGCGCGTCTGTTAGTGTTTCCATCAAGTTTATCAGATATCTATTTCCATCTACACCAAGTGTTTCTGTTGTTGACTGGCCTGCTGTGAACTGGAATCCAAGTTGAACAGCAAGCTCAGCTGCCCTCTCCTCTACAAGACCCGGCCTGCCATTAACCATAGCATCCTCCATCCTTGCAGCAGCTCCAGATACGCCTGCCCTCATCCCTGCATTTGCCACCGCTACCCTTTGGTCAAAGACCTCAAACAATTTATTTATTTGCTGCTCATTCAATCCAAGCGTTCTCAATTTGGATCTAGCAGAGACTCTGTAAGCTGGGTTTTTGGAACCTCTCGCTTTTAGTTCTGCAAAAGTGTTGAGAATCTCTATGTCTTTACTTTTAATTAGAGAAGCATCCAAACCTATCTCATTATTTATTACTAATTTAGTAAACTCTGTGAAAGCTTTATCTCCTCTTATCTTCTTCAAAGACTCTAGGGCTTTTGTGTACCTTTCCATTGATGTTGCTTGATCAGCACCAAACATTTCTATGAAGGCTGGGGATTCCAATCTTTCAGCCAAAACTCCCAAATCATCAATAGCAGCTTCTTCTCCTGTTTGTATTGCACGGAAGAAGGATGCCCTTGCAGACTCAGATATTTTGTCAGCAACTCTCTTTATCCCTTCAAGATCCATGTCCTCCCTGCCTGTTATCACCCTGTTTTTTCCAATCGTGAGTTTTGCAAAGCTTTCTTTTGCATTGGCTGCAGCAAGGATATCAGAAACGCTGAGAGCTGGATTGATTACCTCGCCACCACCGCTTATTGATATACCGCTGTCAGAGATCTTTGCTCTCATGTAGTCGACAGCACTGTTTCCAGAGACAAGACTTTTACTCTTCAGCTCATTAAATAAGGATTCGAAGTTTTCTGTGACTCTATGCAATCTCTCATCACCACCAACTGCTCCTAATCTATAATTCTCAGTTACAAATTTGGTGATGTCAGTTTGACTGTCAAATACTACATTTCCTTCAGGTGAAAATATAGTCAGGCCATTTTGCCTTGCAAGTTTAGCGAGCTCAAAAGCCGATTTCATGAATATTTTATCCATTTCTTTTATCGCAACATCACCAAGGATTCCCATTTCTATTGAGACTGCATCGACAAGATCTACACCAGAATCTAAAGCAGATTTTATCCTGTCAACTGCTGCAAGGGCCTCTTGTCCTATCTTTGGGTTGTCTATTATGGAGGCAAGGTCAATTTCTATCAATCTTTTTACTTGTTCAACTGAAAGTTTGCCTTGCTTTAATTGGATAGCCGCCCTTACCAACAAAGCATTTAATTGTCTGTTGTTTATTCCCATGTTATCAATGTCTGTTATGAACAAGCTGCCGCCAAGGGATTTTGAGCTTTCAACATCGGCTTTGAAGTTCCTGTTATTTTCAATATTCCAAGCTCCTAATATTGCTCCAAGATGTGAAGCATCAAGGCCCATTGTCTGAATATCTTCTGCAGTAAATAAGTTTGTAGTTAGGGCCCACTTCTCATGAGAATCGAATATCTGTTCTGCCAACCTCTGGAATTGTTCCTGTGTTATTGCACCGCTTTGTAATAGTTGGCGCGCATTTTTTAACTGTACGAATTTCAAATAGTCTCCGGGGGAGAATGTATCCAATTGATCCAAAAGCTTTGTGTTGTCAATGAAGAATCTATTAAGGCTCAGAGGGATCTCTATTGTGCTAGGATCTATTGTTATTGTTCCGTCAAGTTGGCCTGTGTCCCTAAACTTCTTTGCAGCAAAGGTTGCTCTATGTAAAGTTGTTTCCAATGCCTTTGCTTTGGCAGTTTCAGTTGTAGCATCATAATTTTCTAATACTGTAAACCCTGAGCTCATCTTGACTTCTATTGGTATTTCCTTGTCACCTTGCAATTCATTGCTAGCAGCTTCCATAGCAGCTTTTATGTCGCTTTCTATCTCTGCCTTGCTTTTTCCTTGTGGAGCAACAAACCACAGTTCCTTCTGCCTGACACCAATTGTATAACCGTCAAGCACGCCAGCGCCTCCAGCAACAAATCCTTTAATCGCCTTGTTACCTAACCTCTCTGCTATTTTATTTAGCTGTTTCAAAGAAGCGCCTTCAATCTCTATTTTACCTATTATAACAGGATTTCCATCCATTACACTCAAAGTGTCTGCCAAAAGTTTCTCAAGTCTGTTTTTGCCAGTGACAGATTGTTTAGACAGTATATTTTCAAGTTTGTTTAAAGCATCGTCTGTGTTTACGCCTTTCTGCATGTCCTGGAGTAAACTACTTATCTCATTTCTTTCATCTAGCGCAGTCTTTATTTCTCCTTCTACACCCCTTCTTTCAACCTGCTCGGCAACATCCTGAGCCCCCTCAACTTCTATTCCCAAAGCCTGGGCGCCTTTATACAAAGCTATTCTAAATGCCTGCCTAGCTCCATCTAGGGTTGCTTCTGAATCTGTTGTTGTTTCAGCCAAATCAGTTGGGTTTGAAGTGGCCTGCTGCAAACTGGCTGCTATTAGAGCAGCTGATTCGAAGTCGTCGCGTATTGATCCCCATAATCCTTGCATCTGCTGCTGGACATTTGGAGGTATGTTTGTTGGTGTGGTTATCTGAGTTTGGCCTGAAGGCGTGAAGGATATTGTATAACCATTATTGGACATTATTTTCAATAATTGTTTCATCTTTGCGTTTGCAGCTGCAAGCTTGGTTTTATAAGCAGTCTCTAGAGATTGTTTTATTGATGAGTCTACAAAGCCGTTTATTTTTTGTTGCTGTTCCCTAAACTCTTTATCTGTTAGGGAGATTATAGCATGGTTCCTGAATTTGGTTAGGTAGTTGCTCTCCACTTGCGCCAGATCAGCGTGCGCCTCAGCTACCATACCTGACAGATCAGACATCCTTTCTGTGAGCCTTACCACATCGGCCATGTCCTGTGCTGTCCCTGTAACTGCCTCTGCTTTTTTTACAGCTTCGTCATATAACCTTTTCACTTCCTGGCCTTGGGCTGCAAAACCCCTTAACGTGTCACCTATCGCTTGCCTTTCTGCATTATAGTTTTCAACAGTCCTTGCTGCAAACCCTTTTTTGCCGCCGCTTACTTGTTCAGACAAAACCTCTACTAAAAATGATAATTTTCCTAGACCGGCTGCCTCCAAGGCGGCTTGGCCTATAGCCCCCATAGCTTCCTCAACAGCAAATTCAACAACATATGTATTTATAACAAACTTACCAAAACCGCCTGTAAGGCCACCCAAACCTTTCCCTAGATATTGTTGAGCCAAACCTGCAAACCTTGTCCCAACAAACTCAGAACCATATTCTATTGCGCCTACTGTTGTTGTAAAAACCCTCGCCCCGAAACTCTCTGCTAGAATTGCGCCTCTGGTTGTTGCTGCAAGTGACTTCAATGCCATACCTGTAAGGGCTGAGCCTGCCATGAAGAATGGGTTTGTCATGCCTTCTGCTAACATGATTGCTCCCTCGGGCCTGAATATGTTAAATGCCCTCTTTGTGTCATCAGCAAGATTAAAGTCAAAATAGCCGCCGCCATTAAAATCGTTCAGCTCTCTCTTTGCATCGTGTTCGAATAAAGAATCAGTTTTCAATGATATCGCATTCTGGAAGGCTATGGTTGTCATCTCGGAGTAAGCAGAGCCATCATGATAAGTTCCTGTGGTGAACAACTCTTCAAACGATCCGCTCCATCCATTATCCCTTGAAAGCCTTCCAATATCCAGCCAGAATTTTTGTTCAACTATTTTTTGCTGGTTTTCACTAGCGCCTTTTAGTTTATTATATAACTCCCTTATACGCGGTATCACTTTATTTTGTTCAACATATTGCCTTAGGTCATCCTGGTTAAATGTGTACCCTATCTCCTTTACTGTCAGACCATTGCTGCCACGATATAACCCCCTGTCATCGGTTATCCCAAAAGTCTTCTCATCGCCGTTCAATATGTCATTGATTGCCTTATCAAAGCTCATTCCCTTAGACAGCCTCTCCTTAAGCTCACTTTCAAAGGCCTTTGCAGCGAACAGTTTCCTGTCTTGGTCCTTGTTCAGGGCTCTCATCGTGCCGCCTTTGTTGGATATTAAATAATCATGCACTGCACCTACCGGAAGGAAGCCCATTATCGCACCTGCTTCGCTATTCTTATCGCCATATGCTTCTGCACCATAATGAGACCATGTGGTTATGTCTGTTGCGTCGTATTCTGATTGATAGTCCAACCTCAATGTATTAAGGGCTTTTGCGTCAGTTTGGGTAAGACCTTCCATCTTGAGTTTCTGTCCTTCTGCAGCGGCTTTTTTTGCACCATATTCATGCTCATAACCAGGCTTTATGATTTCACCTTCAGAGTCTTTGACACCAGAAAACACTTCCTCGACATCAAATATCAGCCCAAACTTTTCAGCGTCTTCATATGCTTCTATAAGCTTGCCGAGCTCCGCCTTATTGTTCATTATGTCCCTTATTTCTGACCGTGTTCTTGGCCATAAGCTCTTTGACTGTGTTCCTGGCAATATGCCATACCAAGCTTGTCCTGCAAACTGAATATCTGGCCTGTTTTCGACACTAACATATCCGTCTTCACCTGGAGAATAATACCCCGTTGATGCCCAAAGCTCTTTGGCCTGTTCCAAAGTGTAAGTTCCGCCAAGGAAGTGTATTTGGCCCCTCATGAATCCTTGATGGTTTGATATCTCAATCAGATTTATTCCGTGCTGCAACTGGACTTTCTTTAACTCTTCCTCCATTTTGACCTGGTCATCCCTGAATTCCCAAGGTACCCTTTGCCTTTCAGAAGCGAACCTTTCTAGCTCTGCATCTATCTGGCCCCTCTCCTTTAAGGCGGCTTTAGCTGAACTTGAAGTTGCTACATCAGCGCTCTTTGCCAGATCTTCCAATTCTTTTGTTGACTTGGCTTTGAGGTTGTCAATCCTTGCAGAACTGGCAGCCCTATCCAGATCTTCCCTTTTCTCCTGAAGACGTCTTAGGTTATTCAGGCTGTCTGGCGACCCTGCAAAATCAGGATACCAGTCCCATATTTTATCAACCAAACTTACCTTGCCTTCCTGATCCTTTATTTGCGCATCAAGTTCCTGCTTGCCGTTGTTTATCGCAGCATCTCTCCCTTCCACCTCGCCTTTGATACCTTTAAGCACTTCTATCCGCGCAGTTATTTTGTCCTTGAGCTCTTGTGTGGTTATGGAATCCCTAATCCCTTCAAGGTTGCTTATTGCCTCTACATATCTGCCTGCAGCTTCCAGCGAATTTATTTCAGGCATGGCTTCATTATGCGTTTGTAGTGATGAAACCTCTTCCATCACACCCTGAATTACTCTTCTTGAGTCTGAAGTTAACGAATCGACGCGGGTTTTTAATTCATCATTTATATAATCAATAGCTCCCACATAGTCCCCTTTCTTAACCCTATTGTTAGCTTCCTGTCTTATTTCATTTACAACAAGATTTTGCCTAACCTTGATTTCTGTGGTCCTTATGCGGTCTGCAAATTGGTCCAGTATCCCCTTTGGTATGCCAAGGTCAGCCATGTCTCTGAGCTCTGCCATGAAACCTTCTGCTATTTGGAGGGCTTCTGTGCTGCTGCCTGCACCCTGAATTTTGTAAATAAATTCGCCTGACCACAATCTTTGTCCCCATTTCAAAATGGCGTCTCGCTGCTCTGCTGTTATTATTCCCTGTTTGAACATCCTTGCAACATCGTCTTGGAATTGCGGCCTGACCCCGATAAATATATCACCTGAGACTGTGTTTTGTTTGAACCTTTCCTCCCTTGTTGATTTGCCATCCTGGCCTTCACGTGCTTCAAGTGATATTATCTTGTTGAAATAATCAGACATCAATTTGTCAACTGCGCCGTTTTTTAGGGCCTTTATCTTCGCTTCTGCTTGAGCAACCTGTTCTTTTTCCAACCATGGCTTCAATCTCTCCAGCTCTTGTATTGCCTCGCCAACATTGCCAGCTTGAATATTCTCATTAACCTTGTCGATACCCAGGTTGGCTCTTGCTCCTTTTGCTCCTTTTACAAACTCATCAAGCCTGTCCAGTTCCTGCCTGTCAAATACACCTGTTGTTCTTGAGAGTTCAGCATACTCCTTGAATAATTTATCAAACTCTTCTATGTTGCTTGCCGTCTTCATCTTTTTTAATAAAGAAGCTATGTCATTCAGAATGTTGTTTTTGATTGCAGCAAGAGCTTTATCATAAATATTCTCATCGATCTTATCGAATTTACCGGCTATACTTTCAACTAGTTTTTGCATTGCCTCATTATAATTTCCCTTCTCTATCAAGCCCTGAAGTTCAGTTAGGGTATTTGAAAGCCCTTCTGCAGCTATTGCACTGTCAGCATAATTATCAATCTCAGATATCATCTGGTCTTTGACGTCTTGGGGTAGGTTTGGATTGTTGTTCACTGCATCATTGGCATTATCCCTAGCATCATTTATTTTATCCTCGCCCTCAGCGTTTTCCAGTTCCTCTAAAGCATCATTTATTTTGTTGTCAAAGGATGAACCTGGTAATTTTGGTTTGTCCTTTTCATATTCAGTCCCTGGTGGACATATACAATCAACACAGTCTGGCTGGCCTTCCTTCTTCAATACATCCTCTGGCGGACAATCTGCTTTAGCTATTTTACTCAACAAATTATTCAAAGCCTCTTCCAATGCCTGTATTGCAGCAATCTGGGCATTGACAGCATTAACAAGGCCCTGCACAATTTCATCAAAGCCTTCCATTGCCTGATCTATGGCAGCGCCAACATCGCCATTTGGATCTATCCCATCGGCTATATTCTTTGCATTGCTCTGCGCATTCTTTGCATTACTATTTGCTTGGGCTCCTGCAGCTGCATAGTTTTTGCCGCCAGGCTGCTTGACGTCTTTATTCAAAGCCAATTGTGTATCAGTTGCTATCTGGCTGTTGCTTGCTGTTATTCCAGTTGCCTGTCCAAAGTTGTTCTGGGCATTGAGGACATCATTTTTAATGCTGCCTGCGGTTATACTGTCCAAGCTTTTCTGGCATGCAGCTGCTTCTGCCTTCATTCTATCAAGATTTGGTGTATTTGAAAGGCCTGGGATATTTGGTAAGCCCTTATTCTCTTGCACTATTTTTTGATCAGCAAGAACTGCGCCTTTTTTATTTGTGATATCCAGGCTTATTTGACTTGCTTTTGCTTTCAAAGCAGCAGCAGGATTGTTTGCTTCATTATATCGAGTCTCCACTTGACTTCTGGCAGCCATCACATTAGAAAAAAGTTTTGGGTCTACCCCTGAAAGAGGAAATCCGTTTTTATCTACAAGACTACTACGATATTTATCTATCGCATCTAATTGGTCTTTAAGCGGCTTGTTTTGCTGATCTATTTTGTTGGCGCGTTCATTTAAAGCGTCTAGCTCTGCCTGTTTATTTTTAATATATTCATCTGGATCCTTCAAGAAATCGTCAAGCCCCTTAGTGCCACAAGGGTCGCCGCCGGATAACTGATCGTTCTTTTTTCTATAATTATTTGCCGCCGTTATTATTGAATCAGTAGTTTGTGTGAACTGTCCATTTGGCCCGACCAACTTATTAAGGTTGTCATATGCTGCATTTAAATCATCTAATAGTTTTTCCAGCTCATCTATCAACCCCTGGACAGAACACCAAGCAAGCTGGTTTCTTGCGGCGTCGACAAGTTTATTTATGTTGTTTTGGCAGTCAGCACCTGTTATAAACTTAAGGTTATTTTTTGCTCTTCTAATGTTGTCGTTTATGTTTTTCATGTAGTCATCCAGTGTTGGCTCACCTGGGTGATCTGGGTTTACTACTGTAGATCCAGAAGCTAAACCTGTTATTGGGAGGCCACCACCTAATATTTTTCCTGTCAAAATTGATGGCGTCTTGGTTTGTGTCGCAACTGTGGTTGTTGCTGTCTGTTCTAGCACACCGAACGATCTTGTTATTATGACTCCATTGGCATTGGTGGTTTCTATGTTGAATACTGCCAGGTCATTGAAGCTGATAATCTGAAGCGCTTTGTAG